>Ga0265340_10002114_pt1 | contig 11383 bp, 10 predicted proteins | sample 4CB225metaG_FD_202082 | JGI IMG/M metagenome (GOLD analysis project Ga0265340, IMG submission 202082) | Rhizosphere microbial communities from Carex aquatilis grown in University of Washington, Seatle, WA, United States - 4-CB2-25 metaG | ecosystem: Host-associated > Plants > Roots >...
CCAAGTTTTCAAAGATCCTTGGGGCCATCCTGCGACGCCAGCTTCCCATGAGGCCATTAAGCACAGTTGTCCCAACGGAACAGGATGCATGGTGGGAGTCGGCTGCGCAAGCAAAATCAGAGTTCGCAGCTTACGAAAGTAACCTACCAACCTCTTTCCGAAATGGCACAAACCGACGGCTTAAAAGCTGCGACGGCGGAGAATCCCGACGACCGCCAGAATTTCCGAGCCAAGCAACAAGATACTGCTGGGTTCAGGCGTCTGCCCGGCGCTGGTACCCGTGATGTCGAAGGCCTCCGAGGTAAGCGTGCCCACTGAGTTGTTAGAGGCCAAGGACGGGCAGCTGCCGTCATTGCCATCGCCAGTGCAACCTATGCCACTATTGTCGTCCCAGAAGATCGGGTTACCCTGGAGATCGGTTGCATTTTGCAGGTTGAACCAGTAAGAACCCGCATCCAAGGGTAGGTTCAGACCTGTGACTGACAGCTTGTCGATGTCATAGCCATATTGATTGACTGAGATAAAGGCATCCGCCACGGAAGCTGTTCCGCTTCCGTAGATTGTGCCGCCTCCCTCGAAAGCTGTGATAGACCAATCCACGGTCAAGGTCTGGTCACCAGGGAATTCCCAAGCGCCGAAGTTAAAGCCGGTGACCGTAGAGGAGGATGCCAGCGCGAAGCTATCGCTGGTCTCAAACCCGAAATTTATGTTCCACGCGTCTACGGTGCCATTAATTGGACCGTTGTCGTACAGCACTTGGGCCGACGCGGGAAGCAGCGCCAACATCAAGCAAAGAACGGTGAGCGAGGGAATGCGCAGATTCATGGGTCAGCCTCCTCAAACTTCGTCCGGCATTTGACCGCGAAACCATGCGGAAGTCAATGGGATTCTGAAACGCCGCCTTCTGCGCTGCGAAGCCTGCTAAATCGTAATTTGTTGTCCGATTCCAGGCAGTGGATGGGTTAGGAGATGGTGGTTAGAACCGCAGATCCCTCGACTTCGCTGCGCTCCGCTCGGGATGACAAGCCAGTGGTTAGGGGCTACTGGTTAGGGGCGTTACTGGTTAGGGGAAAGAAAAGCGGTCTCTCTACTCTGCGGTGCTGCGCTCGGGATGACAAGCTGAGGGGGCCCAAATTTTACTGAATGCTGATGGCTTCCGTCAGCGCACCGAGGCTTTGCCGGCCACTGCGATTGGAACCTGCTCGACGATCTCGATGCCAAAGCCTTCGAGGCCGGCGACTTTGCGGGGATGGTTGGTGAGCAGACGAATGCGCCTGAGGTTGAGGTCGGAGAGGATTTGGGCGCCGATGCCGATCTCGCGCTGGGTGCGGCGCTGACTCTCGGGCAGCGTGGGCAGGCGCTGCTCGTGATGAAACTGGATGGTCATGCGCTCGCCCAGCCGCTCGACGGAGTAGCCCTTCGAGGTCGAGTGCAGATAGATGAGCGCACCGAGGCCTTCTTCGGCGATGCGCCGCATAGCGCCGTCGATGACGTCGCGGCATCCGCACCAGACCGTGCCGAAGACATCTCCGACCAGACAATGGGAGTGCATGCGCACCAGTACCGGCTCGTCACCCATGTTCTCGATGTCGCCTTTGACCAGCGCGATGTGGGAGTCGCCGTTGATCTCGGAAGCGTAAGCGATCATGCGGAAGTCGCCGTAGGCGGTGGGCACGACGGTCTCGGCCAGCCGCTTGACGTAGCGCTCGTGCGCCATGCGATAGCGGATGAGCTGGGCGACGGTCAGCATCTTCATGTTGTGCTGGCGGCAGAATTCGGTGAGCTGCGGCACGCGCGCCATGGTGCCGTCGTCGTTCATGATCTCGCAGATGACGCCCGCCGGAACCAGCCCTGCCAGCCGCGCGAGATCGACAGAAGCTTCGGTCTGGCCGGCGCGCACCAGCACTCCGCCTTTGCGCGCGCGCAGCGGAAAGACGTGTCCGGGACGAGCCAGATCGTTGGGCCGGGTCGAGGAATCGATGGCCACGCGAATGGTTTCGGCGCGATCATAGACCGAGATACCGGTAGTGACGCCATCCTTGGCGTCGATGGACTCGGTGAACGCGGTACCGAAGTTGGAGGTATTCTCGGCTGACATCTGGCCGAGGCGCAGATATTCCAGGCGTTCCTCGGTCATAGCGAGGCAGACCAGGCCACGTCCATGTTTGGCCATGAAGTTGATGGCCTCGGGCGTGATCTTCTCGGCAGCCATGGTGAGATCGCCTTCATTCTCGCGGTCTTCGTCGTCGATGACCACGATCATGCGGCCGGCGCGGATCTCCTCCAGCGCGGTCTCAACATCGCAGAATGGGGGGTGAACGGGCATGATGGCCTGAGGAGATTCTAGAGGCCGTGTCATACATCCAGCAAGTCCGGCCCAGGGTAAGGCCCTTTGTGAGAATCGGCAATTCGCCGGCCTGAAGGTAGTGGATAGTGGCCAATGGAAAGAACCGCAGATCCCTCGGCTGCGCTCGGGATGACAATGTAGGCGGGCCGGAAAGACCGCGGCTGGTTACGACCTCTGCTTCTCGACCTCCAGCTCAAGACCTTCGACGTTGCGAACGACGATTGGTTCGCCAATGCCGACGCGCGAAGGCGCGTGTGCGTTCCACAGTTCGCCAAGCACGAAGACCTTGCCTTCGGGATCGATGTCGGTGCGCGCTTCGCCGACCGCGCCGATCAGACCCCGCTTGCCGGTCACGACCTTGTTGCGCCGCGCCCGCAGCGCAATGCTCATCAGAAAGATCGTGATGCAGCCCAGGGGAACGCTGACGGCGAGGGCGGTCAGGATATTTACCCGCATTTGCGGAATGGGGCCGTCCACAAGGAGAAATCCCCCGAGGGTAAGCAGGGCAATGCCACCGATGCCAAGGATACCGTGAGTGGCGAACTTGGCCTCCAGCGCGAACAAGACGAACGCCGCGATGATCAGGGTGAACGAGGCATAGCGCGTGGGCAGCAGGTTAAGCGCGAACATCGCCACAATGATGAACACGACGCCAACCACGCCGGGCACGATGGCGCCGGGGTGATTGAATTCGGCGTAAAGCGCGAGGGCGCCGACCGCCAGCACCAGGAAGGCGATGTTGGGATCGAGCAGGAAGTCGAGGATTCTCTGCTTCAGCGTCATTTGCATGTCGTCGACGTTGGCGCCGATGAGATGCAGCTTGACCGGTTTGCCGTCAAAGCGCTTGATGGTGCGGCCGTCGAGTTGACGGAAGAGGTCATCCTGGTCGCGGGCCACCACATCCACCAGGTGCTGCTGCAAGGCCTCCTGGTCGGTCCACGATTTCGACTCGCGGACGGCGGTTTCGGCCAGTTGCACGTTGCGGCCGCGCGGTCCGACGAAGGAGCGCATGAAGGCAGCCGAGTCGTTCTCGACCTTGGTCTTCATGGTGTCTTCCATTTTGCCGCCGCCAAGCTCGACGGGATGGGCCGCGCCGGTGTTGGTGCCGGGCGCCATGGCCGCGACGTCAGCCGACTCGAGGATGAAGAATCCAGCGGAGGCGGCGCGCGCGCCGGTAGGAGCGACGTAGACGATCACCGGCACCGGCGAGGCGAGAATCTTCTCGATGATGGTGCGGGTGGAATCCAGCAGCCCGCCCGGGGTGCTCAGCTCGATGAGGACGGCGTCGGCGTTGGTCTGGCGGGCGCGCTCGATAGCGCGGTCAATGTACTCCGCCGTGACCGGCTGGATGGTGTCATCCACGCGAATCTTGACGACGGTGTTGGCGGAAGCCGCGCCGGTGGCCAGCAACGCCAGCAGCAGGGAGAAAACGATGGAACGAATTCGGAGCATATGTGCCTCCTTCCGGAGGGCGTTCTACGACTATTGTCTCGAAATCGGCTGCCTGGCGGCAATATCGCGCTTCAGGGCTTGTGCCTGGACGTTGGCGGGCTCCAGCGACAGTGCGCGGTCCACTTCGCTGGCGGCTGACTGCGCCTCGTCCTGCTTCAAGTCAAGCCGCGCCAGGACCAGCAGGGCGTCAACGCTGGGTTGCAGGCGCACCGAAAGCTGGGCCTCCGACCGCGCTTCAGTGATGTCGCCCTTCTTTTCCAGGAGCATCGCAAGTTGGGCGTGCGCCACCGCGCTGCTGTAGTCCGCGTTGAGAGCGTTGCGGAACTCGGCCTCCGCCTGTTCGGGCATGTTCTTGGCCACCAGTTCCTTGCCGCGATCGACATAGTAGTTAGAGTGACTGCGGCGGTCGGTCTTGGCCAAACGCTGCTCGGTCAGGTTATGGATCTCCATCGCCAGCTGCTGGTAGGAGGTCTCGTCGTAGTTGCGCTTGATGCGTTCCAGGGGAATACGCGACTGGCTGGGCAAGAGCGCGTTACCAGAAGCCGCTGCCGCATTCTGCGGCGGAGCAGACGCGGCGCTCCGAGTAATGGTGTCGAGCAGCGATCTGGCTTCGCCATCGCTGGGACGCTGCTGCAGCTCTTCGTGCAATTGCCGCACCGCTCCCGTGCTGTCGCCATTCTTGTACAGCGCTACCGCCAGGTTGAACCGGTAGTCGGGATCTTTGGGGTCGGCGTTGACCGCCTTGGTGAAGTACTCCACGGCGGAAGCTCGCCGTCCCCGGCGGCCTTCCACCACGCCCAGATTGTTGTAGACCTCGGTCAGCGGCAAGCGCGACGCAAGGTAGTTGAACGCGGCCAGCGACTTGTCGAAGCTGCCCATGTAGAAGTACGACATACCCAGCAGGAAATTGGCCTCGCCCGCAGCCGGGGCCTCCTTGGGCACGCGGGTAAACCACGATGCCGCCGACTCGTATTCGTGACTGTCGTAATAGGTCTTGCCCAATTGGAACATCGCCAGCGTGTAGTTGGGATTCAGTTTCAGGGCGGTGCGGAAGTAGCGGACCCTCTGCTGATGGTCGGTCGCCAGGATTCCCCGAACATAGTTCTCGAAGGCATCCAGCCGGATCGGAGCCGAGGCCTGAAGGAACTGTTCCCGGCTCATGGCGGGGTGCACGGGCATCTGTTCCAGCAACTGCCACGCCAGCAGGGTCTGCAAATCGATCAGCTTGGTGAGCGCCCCGCTGGTCTGCACCGCCGGATAGAGGTGCAGCTTCTTCATGTCGAGCAGTTGGGCGGAGGCGCTGAACACACTGCCATCGAAGTTGTAGCTGCCCAGCACCACGTAGTCCGCGTCCATCTGCTCGGCAATGCGGTAGATGGTCGCCCGTGAAGCATGGACCGTCACCGGAATGCCGGCGTGGTCGAAGGCGTAGGTACGGTCGTCGCGGCTGATGACATACAGCCGTGGCGAAGCCATGCGCTGCGACAGCACCTCAGGGAAGGACTCGCCAATCCATTCCAGGCCGGGAGCCGACGACTGGTTCTCAAACGGCATCACCAGCAGGGTTTGCGTGGCGGGAGGCGCCTGCGCCGGCGCCAGATGGCACACCAGGCCAACCAGGGCGACGAGGAGCAAGCGACGAAAGGGCCGCATGAAATAACGTGGCAAAGTATTTCGATTATAGCCGCCGGGGGCGGTTCGGTCGCGCGCAGGTCCGCTGCCCGCAAAAGACAATGCCACCGGACGAGCAGCCGCGGTGGCATGATTTCTTCCCTCGCCGCTTAGTGCGAGACGGCCGCGAACAGATCCGATTTCAGCAGCGCCTGGAAACGCTGATCGTCGGATTTGAAGTGCATGGTGAACATGTCGTGGGAATTGTCCACGGTCGTGTTTTCCAGCGCGACCTTCTCCGTCGCACTGGCGTTCATCTTGCGATAAAGCACTCCAGCCTTAACCAGCGTGGCCATGGTGGCGGCGGTCATGGTGTCGGAGGTCTTCACGTTGAGGTCGAAGGTGACGCCGCTGTCGAAGTTCATGGCGTAGTCGGAGGCCAACAGCCGCTTCTTTACCACATCGTAGTCACCCAACGAGGCCGCGTCGCCCAGGGCCGAGCGCAACATGGTCTGTGTGCCCAGTTGATCGAGGACGCTCCATACCGGGGAGGAGTCCACACTGCTGACCAGGTCGTTCACCGTGCTGTTCGATTCCAGCGATGCCGCGCTGTTGTCCCGGACGTCGATGGCGCCCTTGATGGCGGCGCTCTCGCCGAAGAGGATGGTGGAGGGATCAAGGAAGACCAGATGCATGCCCGAGCCCATGGGGTACAGGTAGGCGAGCTGATACTTCTCCGGCTTGATCTTCTTCAGCCGCATCTTCTGCAGGAATTCCTTCTGTTTGAACGATCCCTGCGCGATACCGATGGCGTTGACGCCGCCTTTCGCCGACCGGTAAGTGATAAAAGTGATCTGATCGACGTCCTTATCGGGATCGATGCCCGTGGCCTTGAGCGCGGTTTCGAATTGCTTGAGGTTTTCGGGCAGCACGCGGTCCTGCAAAGCGCGCGCGGTCGGCGAGTCACGCAGGGCGCGGTAATCCACGGAGATGATCTGCTGGATTGCCGAAGGCACCACGGTGCGGGCGCTGCTGCTGAGCGGCGCAGCCGCTGCCGGAAGACAAAGAACAAGACTCACAAGAAGGCTGATAAGGGGCTGCTTCATAAGTATCAATTGTAACCCGTTTGTCCCAGCAAAGATGCGGTTTCCGCCGGAAGATGTTGCTTGCGCGCGGCTTGCTAGCGCTACGTCCTGACGGCGGTCACACGCGTCCGCACGTCGGCGAGAAAAGCCTCGTCCTTGATGTCGCCCAGGTTGATCTCTACATTGGCGAGAGCGCCCTGGATGGCGGCATTCGCCAGTGCCGATCCGACGGTCAGGTCCGACGCCATCTTCGGATTCGTGATGGGGCGCAACGACTCCACGATCTGGTCCACTTCCCTGGCCCGCTCGGCGACGGTCAGTGGCACCAGGGTCGCTTTCCTGGTTGCCGCTTCGACCTCAGCCTGCGCTTCCGGATGGTCTTTCGTCTTCTTGAAAGCCGCCATTACCTCGTTGAAGGACTCGGCATCGGCATCGATCGCGGCCTTGAACTGCTCGCGCAGCTCGGCAAGCCGAGCCAGGGCATCGCTCAGCTGGCGCTCGTATTGGACATAGGCCTTCTTGCCGCGTGACATGCCGGCCACCATGCTGCCCAGGGCCGCGGCCATTGCCGCTGTCGCAGCCGATGCGCAGCCTCCACCGGGCGCGGCTGTAGGAGCCGCGAGCTGCTCGATGAACGGTTCCACCCCGGCGCGGATGCCGCCGACCGCCATCTTGCCGCTCATCACCGCGGCCAGCCGGTTCTCCAGAATCAGCGACGAATCGAAATTCTCTACCTGGAGAAACCACTCGGCAGCGTCTTCCAGCGCCTTCTTGGGAATCAGTCCGACAATCTCGCTGGACAGCGGCATTACGCCGTAGCGAGCCGCCTCGCGCTTCACATACTCGAAGACGCGGGCGATCGGCGTCTGGTCGGTGTCGGTCAGGTTCATCGAGACCTGCGCCAGCCCGCGCACCGGCACGCCCATGCCCTTTACGTAGCGCAGCCCGCCGTTGGAGAAGCGGATCGACCTGGCGACTTTCTTGGCGATGTTCACGTCGGGGGTATTGAGGTAGACGTTGTAGGCCACCAGGAACTTGCGGGCGCCTACGACGGTCGCGCCCGCCGTAGGATGCAGCTCGGCGTTGCCGAAATCAGGCTTGCGGGCCGGATTGGTCTTGACCTCCTCGCGGAGGCCTTCAAACTGCCCGCGGCGAATGTTCTCCAGGTTCTGCCGCTCGGGTGTCTGCGCCGCCGCCTCGTACAAATACACTGGAACCTTGAAGCGCTTCCAGATTTCCTCGCCGGCGCGACGGGCAAGAGCCACGCAATCCTCGATGCTCACGCCTTCGATGGGAATGAACGGAATCACATCAGCCGCGCCCATCCGGGGATGCGCGCCCGAGTGCTTGGTCAGGTCAATGAGCTCGGCAGCCTTGCCGACGCCACGAATGGCAGCTTCGGCCACATTGACCGGATCGCCCACCAGAGTGATGACACAGCGGTTGTGGTCGGCATCCATCTCGCGGTCGAGGAGGTAGACGCCGTCCATCTTCATGGCCTCGAGGATGGCATCAACGCGGGCCTTGTCGCGCCCTTCGGAAAAGTTCGGTACACATTCGACGAGTGCTGGCATAAGAAATGAGGATAAAGCAGTTGGGGCGGGATGTGGAAGAAGAGATCGTTGATCGCTATTCGCCGTTCGCTCTTCGCTGTTCGCCAAAACCGCCTTCGGAGAAGTCGTTAACCCGGTCGGCCATCACCAACTCAAGGCGAAAGGCGAAGAGCGAAAAGCGGTCTTCCTCAGTACCACGTATATCCCAGCATGAACTGGACGGCGCCGTTGATGCCCGGGTTCTTGGTGCCCAGCGAGGCATTCGACAGGTGATACACCTTGGCCGAGAAATCGATGGACCTGCGTTGCTGATGAAACCATTGCAGCCCCAGTTCAGCGCCACTGGTAAAGTTCACGTTGTAGGTATCTCCCGGAGGAAGGTTCCTGGTGCTGAACAGCACGCCGCCGACGGCCGCAATGTAAGGCGATACCTTGCACCCGCCGGTGAAATTCCATTTGGCGATGAAGGGATCGATGCCACCGGCGTACTGCGCGCCATGGATCCAGAACTCGTTCAGCGGGATGATGTCCACCGCCATCTCGAAGCTGCCGCGCAAGGGGTTTTGACCGAGCTCGTGGGTCAGCACTCGCCCGATGCGGCCTCCGAGCACCAAACTCTGCGCGCTGGGGGTGTTGGCGAAGGACTGGCTGCCGCCGATGAACAGTCCCTTGTTCCAGCCGGGCTGGCGAAGGGCGTCGACCGGGCTGTCGGTTGGGACCTGCGCCAGCAGCGGGGCGCAAGCCAGGAGAGCGAGCCAGAGGAGACGAGTGACAATCTTCATGGGTTTGTCGAGCAAACGCAAAAGTTATCAGGTTGCGCGCGCCGGAGCAAATCACTCGTGGTGGCGCACGGGGGATGGTAGCCGGTATTAGGCAAAGAACCCATCAGGAGCGACGCGGCCGAGAGCGAGCAATCAGGAGCCGGGGTTCAGCAGCCGAAAATACCGTCTTGCCTTATGTACGTCTTTCGCGATCTGCTCACGCAAGGCTTCAACCGACGGAAACTTAATCTCCGCGCGAATGCGCTTCAAGAAGATCAACTCCAGCTCGGTCTGCGCCAGCAACTCGATGGGATGGAGGTTCAGCAGGTGGCTTTCGATAGCAAACGAATCCGGTCCGAAGGTTGGGCGGTTGCCGACGTTAGTCACCGCCTCGAAGCACTCGCCGCCCACCCGCAACCAAGTGATGTATACCCCGTCGGCGGGAACCAGTTCGTCATAACGCGATAGATTGATAGTCGGGACCGTGTACTTGAGCCCGTAACCGCGCCCGCGTCCGGGAGTGGAGAAGATGCTGAAGGGACGTCCCAGAAGCGCGCGGGCCTTGCCCACTTGCCCGTCAGCGATCAGTTTCCGGATCTCGCTACTGGAAACGTGATGGCCGCGCAGCACCTGCTCCGGATAGGTCACCGCCGTAAACCCCATCTCTTCCCCGAGCGCGCTAAGGGTTTTGACATTGCCCTGGGCCTTGTGGCCGAAGTGGAAGTTGTAGCCCTCATGCGCCTCGCGGGCATGGAGGGCCTCTTTCAGGACCTGGCGGGCGAAATCGTGCGCGGTCATCAGCGAGAGGTCGCGGGTGAAGGGCAGAACCAGGACAGCGTCGACGCGGGTCTGCTCCAGTAACTGTAATTTCACCGCCAGCGGCGTTAGGAGTTTCGGGGCAACGTCGGGACGCAGAATGCGCAGGGGATGCGGCTCGAAGGTCACGATAACGGCCTTACCGCCGAGCGCGTGGGCGCGCTCCGCCATGCGCCGCACCACCTCCTGGTGCGCGCGGTGCACGCCATCGAAGTTTCCCACGCTTACCACGGTGGTTCCTATCTGCGACGGCACATCCTCGAGTCTGCGGAATACCTGCATGGCGGTTGTCGTCCTAGAGATCGAACTCCAGCTTGAGGCCATCGTGGGCCAGGCGCACGTTCCCAGGCAGTGTGGCGTTCGTTTCCTCATGCGGCAAATCGTGGGAGATGTGAGTGAAGTACGCGCGCTTCGGTTTCAGCCGTTCCACCAGTTGCAAGGAATTCTCCAGGGTGGAATGGGTGGGATGGGGATGATGACGCAGGGCATCGAGAAACAGAATGTCGAGGTCCTGCAGCTGGGCCAGCGTCTCCTCCGGCACGCTGCTGAAGTCGGTAAGATACGCAGCCGAGCCAAAGCGGTAGGCTTCGACGGGGGCATCCCCGTGATGCACAACCAAGGAGGTGAATGTGGCTCCGAACAAGTCCACGGAGTCACCCAGCGGCCGGATTTCAACCTGCGCGAGGCCGCCATACTTGTAGTCGGCTTCGAAGATGTAGCGAAAAACGCTGCGCAGCACTTGCGCGGTTGCGTCGCTGGCGAACAGCGGAATCTTGCCGCCTCCCGTAACCCGGGGAAAGCTGAGCGGCCGGACGTCGTCGAGTCCCAGGATATGGTCAGCGTGACCGTGGGTGTAGAGCACGGCGTCGATCTTCCGGATGTGCTCGCGGATGGCCTGCTCGCGAAAGTCGGGCGTGGTGTCGATGAGTACAGTGTGCCCATCCCACTGCACCATGACCGAGGGCCGAGTGCGGCGGTCATGCGGGTCGGCGGAGGTACACACCCGGCAGTCACAGCCGATGGTGGGCACTCCCATCGAGGTCCCACTGCCCAACACCGTGAGCGTTGCTTTCATCAGGCCTTGCTATTGGCGCCCGGCTGGGGCGGACGCGTGATCAGGTTAGTGACTTCCAGATAGGCCATGCGCAATTCGTAGAGCAGGTTCTGGAGCATATTCTGCTCCGCTGCGGTCAGGTTTCCCTTGGTCTTCTCCTGCAGGATGGCGAGGGTGTCGATGGTCTGCCGCGCGCCGATCAGGTCCACGGCTGGCTTCTCGCCCTGAGGAGCCGCCAGTCCCAGTTGCATGAGCGCCGTCATGTAGATCGAGACGATGAACTTCTCGAAGCTCATCTCGAAGTCTTGAGCGCGGTGCGGTTGTCCCTGCTTGCGCATCTCCTTTTCGATGCGGCTGTCGATGTCCTGAACCGACGCTTGGTAGGCATCGACGGAGGCCTGCTGTTCGGCCGCGCTGGGCGCCTGCTCGTGCATCTCGTCCGTGGCAGTCGATGGTGGCGTGTCGAGGTGCGGAGGCTGCTGTTGGGCAGCACGCTCGTCGTTAACACGCTGTTGGGCATCGCGCGTTTCCTGTTCGTGTTCGGCGCGGCGCTCTTCGTCTTCGACGACATCGCGGCGTAGTTCACCATCCGTGCTGAACAGGCGGCGGTCGGTGACCACAAATTCGGGCTTTTTGTCTTCTTTGTCAGGCATAGGTCGTTTCTTGCTCTTGGCTATTTCGCGTTATCGGAAAGGCAAATTTTG
>Ga0265340_10002115_pt1 | contig 11382 bp, 6 predicted proteins | sample 4CB225metaG_FD_202082 | JGI IMG/M metagenome (GOLD analysis project Ga0265340, IMG submission 202082) | Rhizosphere microbial communities from Carex aquatilis grown in University of Washington, Seatle, WA, United States - 4-CB2-25 metaG | ecosystem: Host-associated > Plants > Roots > Rhizosphere...
GGCTGGAGTCGAACCTGGGAATCAACGAGGCGTTCCTGTCGATGACCTGGCCGGAGTTCATCAGCGAGAGCGCGCGGCTGACGCTGATCGCCGGCGCGTACACGAACCGGTACGGGGCGGCTGGGCGCTACGACGCGGGCCGGTACGAGACGTACCTGTTCGGGCGAACGCACACGGCGGGGGAGACGCTGACCTTCGACTACGACTGGAACGACTGGACGTTCGAGGCGGAGGAGGGATTCGGCGGGAAGCTGGAGCCGATCCCGTTCTACGGACCGCCGGGGGCGCCCGGGCCGACGACGGCGGCGAACGAGCAGCTGCCGGCGTGGGAGCCGTACCCCGGTCCGGTGCCGCAGGAGTCGACGTTCGTGGCGCACGCGCACGTGGGCGCGGTGTTCAAGAAAGAGGTCATCGCGGGGGCGCACCTCATCTACGTGTTCGCGAACGACAACGAGCGCGCCGGCTCGTACCAGGGGTCGAACGGGGCGTGGGACGGGACGCAGGCCGGCAACGCGAACTCGCCGCCGCGGGAGCCGCAGGATCCGAAGCCGGTGATCTGGATCGGCGGGGCCGACGTGAAGCTCCTGGGCGGGGTTCTGGGGGACGGGTACCTCGGGTACTCGCACCTGTCGGCGACGAACGCGCTCTACATCGCGGACGCGATCGAGGTGCTGCACTCGTTCGGGGGCTGGCAGCTGCACGACAACTACTTCGGCCCGCCGGGCGGAGTGCAGCCGGTGACGGGGACGATCGACAGCGTGGAGTTCCAGTACAGCTTCAGCTTCGGGCAGCTGTTTCACTACCCGCAGGCCTTCTGGGGGGACGGACCGGATCTGATCGGGACGATCTTCGGGATGTACAACAAGGTGAAGGCGCCGGACGCCACGGACTACACGCTCTCCAAGCTGAAGTTCGGGACGGAGTGGACCTACGTGCCGCTGCCGTGGCTGGGGCTCGGGGGACGGTACGACGTGGTGGAGCCGAACCTGGACAAGTCGGGTGAGTCGTTCTCGGTGCTCTCGCCGCGGATCATCTTCCGGACGGCGTTCGTGACGCACGAGCAGGTGATGATCCAGTACTCGCGGTACTTCTACGGCAGCCTGTACTCGCAGCCCGGGGCGATGCCGGTGGCGGGGTACGCGAGCGGGTCGCAGTTTCCGTACAACGGCCAGCCCGGCGGTTCCGGACTGGGCGTCGACAAGAACGCCGCGCAGATCGCGGCGATCATCTGGTTCTAAGGGCGCTCAAACCACTCCCGTCTCACGAGGTTTTCCAAAATGAAGCGAATGAAGCAAATGATTGAGAACAAGCGTGTGTTTGTGGTGCTGGCGGGTGGCTCGCTGATGCTGCTCGGCTGCATCATCCCGGACAAGTCGGCGACGACGCCGAACGTGGCGCCGGGCTCCGCAGCGTCGATCGGCGGCGGGGCGGCAGCGCCGGCCGCGGCAGCGGCGCCGGGCGTGGCGGTGGGGAAGGACTGCGGTCCGAACGCGCTCATCGACGACGGCGAGGACGGGAACAACCAGAACCTGCCCAACGACAACCGGGGCGGCTACTGGTACACGTTCAAGGACAAGGGGACGACGACGGTCGAGCCGACCGCCGGCGAAGAGGGGGGCACCTTCGCGATGAGCGAAGGGGGCCACGACTCGCAGTACGCCGCCCGCTACCACGGGACGATCGGGACGGGCGCCATCGTGTTTTCGGGGATGGGGATGAACTTCATCGACCCCAAAGGGCAGTACGACGCCTCCAAGTACGCCGGGATCTCGTTCTGGGCCAAGAAGGGCCCCGACTCGACCGGGAAGGTGCGGCTGAAGGTGCCGGACGTGAACACCGATCCGGACGGCGGCGTCTGCACGGAGTGCTTCAACGACTTCGGGGCGAACATCGTCCTGACGAACGACTGGAAGCTCTACAGCTTTCCGTTCAAGAACATGAAGCAGATGCCCGACTGGGGCGCGCCGCACAAGCCCCACATCACGCCCGCCAAGCTCTACGGCATCCAGTTCCAGGTCAACGTCCCCCGCGCCGCCTACGACATCTACATCGACGACCTGAAGTTCTTCTGCGAGTAGAACCGCCTTCGAAAAAGGACCAGCGATGCGTTTTGGATATTTCGACGATAAGAGCCGCGAATACGTCATCACCACGCCGAAGACCCCCTACCCCTGGATCAACTACCTGGGGTCGGAGAACTTCTTCGCGCTGGTCTCGCATCGGGCGGGCGGTTACTGCTTTTATCGGGATGCCCGCCTGCGGCGGCTCATGCGCTATCGCTACAACAACGTCCCCACCGACGTGGGCGGCCGATACTTCTACATCAACGACGGCGGCGAGGTCTGGAACCCCAGCTTCGCCCCCACCAAGACCGCCCTCGACAGCTTCGAGTGCCGGCACGGCCTCGGCTACACCCGCATCACCAGCGAGCGCAAGGGCGTCCGGGCGTCGCTGCTGATGTTCGTCCCGCAGGGGCACACCGCCGAGGTGCACGAGCTGCGGATCAAGAACACCTCTGCGGGACCCAAGAGCCTCAAGGTCTTCTCGTTCATCGAGTGGTGTTTGTGGAACGCCTACGACGACATGACCAACTACCAGCGCAACTTCTCGACCGGCGAGGTGGAGATCGAGCGCGGCGGCAGCACCATCTATCACAAGACCGAGTACCGCGAGCGCCGCGATCACTACGCCTTCTACAACGTCAACGCCCCGGTCGCGGGCTTCGACACGGACCGCGAGACCTTCTTCGGCCTCTACAACGACTGGAGCGCGCCCGACGTCGCGCTCAAGGGTGTCTCGTCCAAGTCGGTCGCCAGCGGCTGGTCGCCCATCGCCTCGCACGGCCTCGACGTCCAGCTCGCGCCCGGCGAAGAGAAGACCTTCGTCTTCACCCTCGGCTACGTGGAGGTCCCGCGCGCCGACAAATGGGAGAAGCCCGGCGTCATCAACAAAAAGCCCGCGCACGCGCTGATCGAGAAGTTCTCCACGCCGGAACAGGTCGCCGCCGCAATGAAGCAGCTGGCGGACCACTGGTCCAAGCTGCTCTCGAACTATTCCATCGAGTCGACCGACGAGAAGCTGAACCGGACGGTCAACATCTGGAACCCCTACCAGTGCATGGTCACCTTCAACATGTCCCGCAGCGCCTCGTACTTCGAGACGGGGATCGGCCGCGGCATGGGGTTCCGCGACTCGAACCAGGATCTGCTGGGGTTCGTCCACCTGGTGCCGGAGCGCGCGCGCGAGCGGATCATCGACATCGCCTCGACGCAGTTCCCCGACGGCAGCGCCTACCACCAGTACCAGCCGCTCACCAAGCGCGGCAACAACGACGTCGGCAGTGGCTTCAACGACGATCCGCTCTGGCTGATCTTCGGCGTGGCCGCCTACATCCGGGAGACCGGTGACTACGGGATCCTCGACGAGCAGGTCCCCTTCGACAACGACCCCAAGACCAAGACGACGCTGTTCGAGCACCTGAAGCGCTCGTTCAACTACACGCTCAACAATCTGGGGCCGCACGGGCTGCCGCTCATCGGCCGCGCCGACTGGAACGACTGCCTCAACCTGAACTGCTTCTCGGAGACGCCCGACGAATCGTTCCAGACCACCGGCAACAAGACGGGCCGCACCGCGGAGTCGGTCTTCATCGCCGGCATGTTCGTGGGCGTGGCGCCCGACTACGCCTTCCTGGCCGAGAAGCTCGGCTTCGCCGACGAGGCGAAGAAGGCGCGGGGCGAATCCTCGAAGATGTCCGAAACCATCCTCAAGCACGGCTGGGACGGCGAATGGTTCCTGCGCGCCTATGACTTTTTCGGCAACAAGGTCGGCAGCAAGGAGAACAAGGAGTCGCAGATCTTCATCGAGCCGCAGGGCTTCTGCGTCATGGCCGGCGTCGGCGTGGAGGGCGGCCAGGCCAAGAAGGCGCTCGATTCGGTCAAGGAGCGGCTCGACACCAAGTACGGCATCGTCCTCAACAACCCGCCCTACTCCGAGTACCACGTGGAGCTGGGCGAGATCTCCTCGTACCCGCAGGGCTACAAGGAGAACGCCGGCATCTTCTGCCACAACAACCCCTGGGTGATCATCGCCGAGACCATGATCGGCCGCGGCGATCGCGCCTTCGACTACTGGAAGAAGATCGCGCCCGCGTATCTCGAGGAGCAGAGCGAGGTCCACCGCCTCGAGCCCTACGTCTACGCCCAGATGATCGCCGGCAAGGACGCCGTCCGCCACGGCGAGGCCAAGAACTCCTGGCTCACCGGCACGGCGGCCTGGAACTTCGTGGCCATCTCGCAATACCTCCTGGGCGTGCGCCCCGACTTCGATGGCCTGCGCGTGCACCCCTGCATGGGCGGCGAGGTCAGCAAGTTCACCGTCACCCGCAAGTGCCGCGGCGCGGAGTACCGCATCAACGTGAAGAACAGCGGCAAAGGCGGAGCGCCCACGCTGACCGTCGACGGCCAGCCGATCGCCGGGGATCTCGTCCCCTACGCGAAGGCGGGCGCGACGGTCATCGTCGACTGCGAGGTCTGAGCGGTCGCCGACGCGGACCGTGCTCCGGCGCGGCGCTCCAAAATGAAAAAGCCACCTGCGGATGCGAACCGCAGGTGGCTTTTCCTTCAGGACCGCACGCGATTCGCGCGCGCTCTCGGGATGGCTACTTGGTCAGCGCGAGGTTGGCGACGCAGAAGCTGTACGGGGTCGTCGCAGTGGCGTTGGTGAACACCTGGAACTGGATCGCCGAGACCACCGTCGGCTTGAACGGATAGAGCGTGGGGTCGATGGACGGCGTCTGCCCCTTCAGGTAGGCCGGGCCGCCGATGTCGGCCCACTTGATCACGACGTGCTGGGGGTTGGCCGTCGTTCCGGTGAGCGGTGAGTACGCCGTCGCCCCGTCGCCGCCACCGCCCCAGTAGGGGGAGTCGGTGCCGTGCTCGCCCGTGAAGGGGAAGTTGACCCGCATCGACTTGGGCGGAACCACGTCGCCGCTGAAGTCGAAGGAGACGCCGGTGTAGGCGCTCAGATCCTTGACCCCGGCCGCGCCCGCGTCGCCACCCGGGTTGTTGAAGTCGAGGCCGATCCCGCCACCCCAAAGATCGCTGTAGTCAGCCGCGCCGCCCTTGTTCATGACCAGCGCGGCGATGCCGGAGGTGCACTGCTTGCTCGTCGCCAGGTCGTCCGGCGCGAACGGAGCTCCGGGCGTGGGGGTCGTGATCTGCGTGCAGGCGGTGGGTGGGAACCCGCCCTTCTTCACGCAATCGCTGTCAGCGTTGTCGGCGCCAGCGTCGGCGACGCCGGCATTCGCTCCGACGCCGTCACCATAGGCGAACCAGGCGCCGACGACGCCCGAGACCGCGTCTTGCACGAAGCCCGTGGGGCTGGAGGTCAGGTAGACGAGATCGGTGTTGCCCGCGCCACCGGCGCCCCCGGTGCCGGTCCCGGTCGTGCCGCCCGTGCTACCGGCTTTGCCGCTGCTGCTGCAAGCCCCGCCGGTGAGCGCGACGGCGCCCGCCAAGGTGAAGAACAAAAGACTGGTCAGTTTTTTCATGATGCTAGGCCTCGTGTGAATCGTTTGAGTTCTGGGGGATCTGAAAAGTCGCTACCGCGGCGCCCCGAAAAACCGGGGGACGACCTCGAAAAGAGGAGTAGTATCTTCCCCGACTTTTGTCCCGTCAAGACCGAGCCGGCGTCCCTATTGCATGGCGCCCCGGCCGGACGGGCGCTCGGTCGCTTCGATTGATTCGCTTCACCCTAGTTTAGGAGGCCCCCTGATGTCGCGCTGCACCGCCCTCGTGAGACTGCTGGCCGGACTGTCGTTGCTTGGTTGGGGGCTCGGGTGCGCGTCGGGCGACCCCGGGACGGCGGGGAGCGGTGGCAGCACGGGCACGGGCGGCGGCAGCGGAACGGGGACTGGCGGCTCCTCGGGGATCGTGATGAACCCCTCTTCGACCTACACCCAGAATGCCAGCTCGACCGCAGCGTTCCCCTACCCGCAGGGGCACGCGCTCCCCAACTGCACCTTCCCAACGTACAACACCGACATCGTCGAGACCGCCTATCAAAACTGGAAGACGAAGTTCTTCGACGGGACCAAGGTCATCCGCCCCGAGAACGGAGGCGACACGGTTTCCGAAGGGATCGGCTACGGGATGCTGATCGGCGTCTTCATGAACGACAAGCCGATGTTCGACACGCTCTGGAGCTACGCGAAGTCGAAGTTCGACGGAAACCACCTCATGACCTGGTGTCAGGGGACCGGCCAGAGCGGGAGCTGCAACAGCTCGGGCTCGGCCACCGACGGCGACGAGGACATGGCCTACGCGCTTCTCATGGCCAGCAAGCAGTGGAGCGGCGGGACCTATGCGTCCGACGCGACGACGCTGATCGGGAACATCTACGCCCACGAGGTGAGTGGCAATATCCTCCTGCCGGGCGACAGCTTCGGCTCGAACGGCCTGAACGAGCTCGACCCCTCGTACTTCGCGCCGTCGTACTACCGCGCCTTCGCGACCGTCGACACCAGCCACGACTGGATGGGCGTCCTCAACGAGTGCTACACGATCCTGGCGGCGGCCCAGGGGAGCGATGGCTTGGTCCCGAACTGGGTCAACCAGGGCGGCACCGGTGTCACCGTGAGCAATTCGATGGTCGATCCCTATTTCGGCTACGACGCCTGCCGCATCCCGTTCCGTATCGGGCTGGACTATTGTCTCAACGGGGACACGCACGCCCAGACGTACGTTGGGCTCATCTCGGGGTTCTACGGGTCGAAGTCGACCGCCAACTCCTTGAGCGGGATCGCCGACGGCTACACGACGACGGGTGGGAATCCAACCGGGACGCTGGGCGACTACGTGGCCGGAATGGCCTTCACGGGTCCTGCCGGCGTGGCCGCCATGGCGGCAGGCGCCAACCCGCTGCGGGACATCAGCTACCTGACGGTCAAGGCAGACACCACCAGCAACGCCATGAACGTCAACGGGACCTTCACCTACTTCCACGCCTCGTGGGGCGTCCTGTCGCTGATGGCGATGAGCGGCAACTTCTGGGACATGACCCAGTAGAAGTTGCCGGCCGCGCTCGGACGCGCGGGCCGGCGCCGCCGCTCGATGCCACCAGTGAGGCAACCAAGGCGGCGGCCGCGGCCCGCTACATCTGCGAGTAGTCGAGGAAGTTGCCCGACATCATCAGCATGCTGAGGACGCGCAGCGACTGCGGGAAGTAGGCGACGTTGCCGCTCGGCGGGCTGACCGTGAGGGTGAACGCACCGTCGAGCAGGGACTGCAGCCCCGAGATGCCCGTGAGGTTGGACATGCCCGCGACGCCGGCCGGGCCGATGAAGGCCAGGTTCGGGCTGTTGCCGGTCTTCGTGCCGGTCAACGAGTAGCCGTCGACGATGTTGCTCGCGCCGACCCCGGCGAAGAAGGCGCCGACCTTCTCGAGGTACATCTTGGCGTTCGCCGAACCGTTCCAGCAGTAGTCCATGGTGATCCGCCACGGCATCCGGCAAGAGTCGTAGCCGTAGGTGGCGCTGCAGCCTGTCGTGCAGGTGGTGGAGTTGTGGATGTCGGACTCGTTGGGGACCAGGCCGTCGGTCCCGGTCAGCGCCATCAGGTGGCTGTAGTTCGCCGCCAGGGCGAACTCCGTCCAGAACTTGTCGCCGGTGGCCTTGGTGAACGCCGGGAAATACGCGGGCGAGAAGTAGTCGGGGAAATATTGGGGGCCCCCTTGGAAGTTGTCGCCGCCCTGCAGTGTCCCGTCGCTGAAGAGCGAGTTGTTCCGCATCGCGTTGATCATGGCCGCAGCGGGCGTCAGGTAGTCGGTTCCCGACCACTGGTCTGACGCCATCAAGAGCGCGAAGATCATGTCCTCGTCGCCGTCGGTCGCCGAGCCGGTTCCCGAGCAGCTGTTGCCGCCGTTCGGAATGCAGAAGGTCATCAGGCCCTTGCTGTCGAATTTCGACTGCGCATAGGCCCACAGACCGTCGAACGTCGTCTTGTCGCCGACGTAGACGGCTGCCAGCATGCCGTAGCCGATCCCCTCGGAGACGGTGTCGTTGCCGTTTTCGGGTCGCTGGACGCGCATCCCGGGGCTGGCCGACACGACGTAGGTCGACCTCCAGCTGGTGTAGGCGCTCATCGTCGACGCGGCGGCACCGGCGACGGTCGTCAACGCGCACATGCCGGTCGCCTTGCTCTGGGGGAATGCGAACCCCTTGCCGGTCCCGAGGCCGTTGCCCGCGCCGCCGGTGCCGGTGGCGCCGCCGGTCGCGGAGATCCCGCCCGTGCCGGGGGAGCCGCCTGTGGCGGGGGAGCCGCCTGTGGCGGGGGAGCCGCCGGTTCCCCCGCCGCTGCTGGCGCTGGCGCAGGCGGCGAACGAGAGACAAGCGAATGCCAAGACGGAACGACGGAGGATCATCTTCGGGGGCTCCTTGGTCGAAATCTAGGCCGCCCACGTTATCATGGATTTCCGACCTGGTTCGCTACTTGGCCACGTCCGTCGCTGCTTTTGGAGCGTCTGTCCCCGCTTTCGTGGCGGGCTTACCGTCAGTCTTGCTGCCAGGCTTGGTCTCCGGCTTGACCTTGGCCTCCGGCTTGACCTTGGCCTTCGGGCGTGGCTTTGCTTTGACCTCAGCCTTCTCGTCGAGGAACGCCGTCACCCAGGCGAGCGGCGCGTTCCAGTTGATCGCCTCTTCGTTGGCGGACCAGGCCTCGATGTTGTCGGCGTAACACTTCTCGGGCGCGCAGCCGGCCAGGCCCGCGGCCTGGACGTAAGGATCCTGCAGGCCGGAGTTCGGCCCGCCCGACAGGACGCCCGGCGGCGGCGGCGGGAACGCTGCGTTCGCCTGATGCGCCCAAAATCGGTGGTGCGGGTTCAGCAGGGGGCGCTCGCCGTAGCCCGTGACGTACGACTTGTCGAGCGGGTTGCGCCCGAGGATGTAGTTCATGCTCTCGGCCGCCGCGGCCAGATACTTCGACTCGCCCGAAAAATCATTGGCCAGCCCGAGCAGGATCGCGTTGTTGAGCACGAACGAGTTCGAGCCCCAGGGGAACCCCTTCGCGTCCGGCTTGAACGGCAACCGGTAACCCTCCTCGGCGACCAGTGCCAGAAACGCGTCGGCGGCGGTCTCGACGGCGATCTTGCAGTCGTCGATCTCCTGCGGCGGCAGCAGGTTCGGAACCATCGCCAGCGAGATCGTCCCCAGCGCGCCGACGTTCCCCCAGTCGAACGCCGACGGCAGCCCGCCCGCCCCCTGCATGATGGGGATCTTCTTGAAGGCGGGCGACTTCTCGAGGAAGGCCTTGTAGCCGTCCTTCTTGGTGGTGATGAAGAGCTCGGCCGCCGCCCAGTAAAATTCGTCGCTGACGTTGCTGTCGTCGTATGGGCCGCCGCCGACCGCGGAGCTGCCGGCGTAGACGGCGGGGTTCGCGGCCGCCGCGTTCCAGGCCTTCTCTGCCGCCGCCAGGCACTTGGCAGAGAACGCCTTGTCCAGCTTCTCCCAGATCCGCGCGCACTGCGCGGCGGTGGCGGCCAGGTTCAGCGTCGCGGCCGTCGAGGGCGGCCAGAGGAAGCGCGGCTGGTCGTCCTTGTCGGGGCGCGTGCCGAGCACCGTCCAGTCCTTGTCGTGGACCTTGTGGTGCACCATCCCCGCCTTCGGCTGCCCGTCGGGGACCTGCATCTTCATCATGAACTCCAGCTCCCAGCGCGCCTCGTCGAGCAGATCGGGAATCTTGTTCTTGCGCTCCGGGATGTTCATCTTCCCGTCGCGGAACTCGCCGTCGGTGCCGCGCGCGACGGCGCGCTCGTACTGGTTCATCAGCGTCCAGGCCGCAATGCCGCCGTTGACGACGTACTTCCCCTGATCGCCGGCGTCGTACCAGCCGCCGGTGACGTCCAGCTTGTAGTCACAACCGCCATCCTTGAGACAGGGGACGTTCTTGTCGCCTTGATTGGGCGGGACGCTGAGATGCCCGGCCGGCCGCGTCCATTGCTTGCCGCCCGCGTAGGGCATCTTGATCTCGATGCCGCTGCGGGTTTGATAAAAGTAGGCGAGCGCGTCGTACTTCAGCTTCTTGTAGACGTCGTTGCCGATGTCGAATGGGTGGCTGCCGTCGCCGGCCACCCAGAGCGTGTAGTCCTTCCCCGGCGTCTTCCAGCTCGAGAAGTCGGCGATCTGCACGTCGTCGCCCGAGGCGGCGTCCTTGCCGAAGGTCTTGGTCTCACCGGAGGCGACGACGGCGCCCCCCTTCCTGTGCAGCTCCCACTTGAGCGGGTTCTTCGACGGCGTTTTGACGACCGCCAGCTTGGGGAGCTCGGCCAGGTAGCCGGTCTGATTGACGAGCACGTTGGGGATGGGCGCCTCGTCGGCCGTCGGCGTCTTCGACTTCACGAACTGCGGATCGTCGAGGTGAATGTCGTCGAGGCAGACGGTGTACGGCGCGGCGGTCTCGCCCGCCAGGCCGCCCCCGAAGAAGAACGCGAACTCAGTCGAGGCGTCATCGGCGCTCTCCATCGTGAACGCGCCGACGAAGGTCTGCGGGTGCGTCGTCAGCTCGTTGGTGTCGGTCCAGTACTCCTTGTACGGCGGTCCCGACATCCCGATCTTGGCCTTCATCTGGATCGGCTTGGAGGCATGCGCCATGTACGAGATCGAGTAGGTGTGCCCCTTCTGGATCACCATCTCGCGGTGCCGCACCTGCGCGTCCCAGGCGTTCACCCCTTTGTTGGTGACGACGATGCAGAGCTGGCCGTCCTTGACCAAGGCACCGCCGTTTGCCGGAGCGCTGAACGAGGTGTTCCAGGGGATGTACTTGCCGCCCTCGAAGTTGCTGTTCTTCAGCAGATCATTCCCCGACAGCTTGGGCACGTTGACGCCGGCGGAGCCGTTGGTCGGCGCTGCGTTCCAGTCCGAGACGACCGCTGCGGCCGGGGCCGCGGGCCCTGCCGGCGCAGGCGTGGTCGGCGCGGGAGGTTGCGCGGCAGGCGACGCGGCCGGCGTGACCGGCGGCGGCGCGGCGGGCGCGGTGGGGGCGCACGAAGTGGCGAGCCAGATGGCGAGTGGAGCAGTCGAAAAAGCGATCGCGCGCGATGTGGCCGCGCGCCGGCAAGCAAGACTCTCGATCATTTCAGACCCTCGGGGGTGAAGAACCGGCACACCGCCGGCCGCGAGACGCTACCCCGAAAAGCGCATGCGCGGAAGGCGTGGCGGTCCGTTCGACGGCGCGTGGCTCAGGCGCACGCCGTCATCTGTTGTCGTCTGTTCTGTTGGGGCGCGGTGTCCCAGGCCGGACGCCGTTGACGTAACCGGTGATGTGCTCAACGTGCCGTCGGGGCGGCTAGTTCGGCTCGGTGCCCGACGCCAGAACGCCGTTGACGTAC
>Ga0265340_10002117_pt1 | contig 11371 bp, 17 predicted proteins | sample 4CB225metaG_FD_202082 | JGI IMG/M metagenome (GOLD analysis project Ga0265340, IMG submission 202082) | Rhizosphere microbial communities from Carex aquatilis grown in University of Washington, Seatle, WA, United States - 4-CB2-25 metaG | ecosystem: Host-associated > Plants > Roots >...
ATTGCCATTGTTGTTGTAATTGCCGTTGTTACCATTGCCATTGTTGTTGTAATTGCCGTTGTTACCATTGCCATTGTTGTTGTAATTGCCGTTGTTACCATTGCCATTGTTGTTGTAATTGCCGTTGTTACCATTGCCATTGTTGTTGTAATTGCCGTTGTTACCATTGCCATTGTTGTTGTAATAACTGTAGAGAGTATCGGCATCGTGATCATGATTACTAATATTACAGTCATCACCACTGCCCCAAGGTGTTTTAACTACTGTAGGAGTAATAGGTCCAAAAGAAACCCCATTACCATCTATTCCATAAACAAGTACATTCTTTGTTACTGGATCAAATTGATTGTATGCATCAAGTGTACTTCCTGTGCTTTGTGCAGTTACAATAAGATTTGAGGTGCCAGAGCTTGCTGCATTGTTTGTATTGCCACCATAGTTTGCAGTGATTAGAACAGAACCGCCAGCAGTTGGTGTGAATGTTACAGAGCACTTGGAGGAACTAAGTGTACAGGTTGATGCGCTAAGAGTGCCAGTAGAGTTTGTTGTAAATGATACTGTACCTGATGGAGATGTACCTGTTACTGTAACTGAGACTGTGGTTGGACTGTTAATGTTAACTGATGATGGTGAGAGTGTGACTAGAGTAGTTGTGGTAGCTTTGGTTACAGTAAGAGTTGATTGACCAGAGCTTGCTGCATTGTTTGTATTGCCACCATAGTTTGCAGTGATTAGAACAGAACCGCCAGCAGTTGGTGTGAATGTTACAGAGCACTTGGAGGAACTAAGTGTACAGGTTGATGCGCTAAGAGTGCCAGTAGAGTTTGTTGTAAATGATACTGTACCTGATGGAGATGTACCTGTTACTGTAACTGAGACTGTGGTTGGACTGTTAATGTTAACTGATGATGGTGAGAGTGTGACTAGAGTAGTTGTGGTAGCTTTGGTTACAGTAAGAGTTGATATGTTAGAGCTTGCTGCATCATTTGTGTCACCGCCATAGTTTGCAGTGATCAAGACAGAACCTGTTGTAGTTGGTGTGAATGTTACAGAGCACTTTGCAGTTGAGTTTAGTGTACAGGTTGCTGCGCTAAGAGTGCCAGTAGAGTTTGTTGTAAATGATACTGTACCTGATGGAGACAAACCAGATACTGAGACTGAAATTTTAGATGGTGAGTTGACGGTAACTGATGATGGTGAGAGTGTGAGTGTTGTTGTAGTCAATACTTTGTTTACAGTAAGAGTTGATTGGCCAGAGCTTGCTGCATTGTTTGTATTGCCATTATATTTTCCGGTGATAACAACAGAGCCAGCCGATGATGGTGTAAATTTGACTGAGCACATTGCAGTTGAGTTTAGTGTACAGGTTGATGCGCTAAAGGAACCAGGATTGCCTGGAACAGTAAATGTGACTGTGCCTGTTGGAGACAAACCAGATACTGAGACTGAGACTGTGGTTGGAACACCAACATCAACTGATGATGGTGAGAGTGTGAGTGTTGTTGTAGCAGATACTGGAGTCACAGTAAGAGTATTTGTGGTAGAGCTTGCTGCGTTGTTTGCATCTCCATTATATTTTCCGGTGATAACAACAGAGCCAGCCGATGATGGTGTAAATTTGACTGAGCACATTGCAGTTGAGTTTAGTGTACAGGTTGATGCGCTAAAGGAACCAGGATTGCCTGGAACAGTAAATGTGACTGTGCCTGTTGGAGACAAACCAGATACTGAGACTGAGACTGTGGTTGGAACACCAACATCAACTGATGATGGTGAGAGTGTGAGTGTTGTAGTTGTATGAGATTGACTTACATCTAGAGTAGCATGGTCAGAGCTTGCTGCGTTAACGGTATCACCACCATAGTTTGCTTGGATAGGAAAAGATCCTTGTAGCGATGGTGTGAACGTTACAGAACATGTTCCAGATACAAGTGAACAGGAACCTCCGTTGCTAAAGGAACCAGAACCGCCTGGGACCATAAATGACACAATACCTGATGGAGATGTACCTGTTACTGTAACTGAGACTGTGGTTGGACTGTTAATGTTAACTGATGATGGTGTTAATGTGATAACTGTATTTGTAGTAGCTTTGTTTACAGTAAGGGTAACTTGTCTGGAGCTTGCTGCATCATTTGTGTCACCGCCATAGTTTGCAGTGATTACAGCATGACCACCTGCAGTTGGTGTGAATGTTACAGAACATTGTGATGAACCAAGATTACAGGAACCTCCGTTACTAAAGGAACCAGTTGAATTTGATGTAAATGTAACTGTGCCTGTTGGAGATGAACCGGATACTGAAGCTAGGACTGTAGTTGGTGAGTTGACTGTAACTGATGATGGTGTTAGTGTGAGTGTTGTTGTAGTAGTAGCTTTGTTTACAGTAAGAGTAGATTGACCAGAGCTTGCTGCATTGACTAGATCGCCATTAAAGTTTCCTGTAATAACAACAGAACCAGCCGATGATGGGGTGAATGTGACATAACATATACCAAGTACAGGCGTACAGGAACCTCCGTTGCTAAAGGAACCAGAACCGCCTGAAGCAGTAAATGATACGGTGTCTAACGGTAACAAGATGCCAGATACTGTAACTGAAACTGTAGTTGGAACACCAACATTAACTGATGATGGTGTTAGTGTGAGTGTTGTAGTTCCACTAGCTTTGGTTACAGTAAGAGTAGATTGGCCAGAGCTTGCTGCATCATTTGTGTCACCGCCATAGTTTGCAGTGATTACAGCATGACCACCTGCAGTTGGTGTGAATGTTACAGAACATTGTGATGAACCAAGATTACAGGAACCTCCGTTACTAAAGGAACCAGTTGAATTTGATGTAAATGTAACTGTGCCTGTTGGAGATGAACCGGATACTGAAGCTAGGACTGTAGTTGGTGAGTTGACTGTAACTGATGATGGTGTTAGTGTGAGTGTTGTAGTTGTAGTAGGTTTAGTTACAGTAAGAATGGCTTGTCCAGCACTTGAGGTATTATTTTGGTCACCACTATATGTTGCTGTGATTTTAACAGGACCTGCAGTTGGTGTGAATGTTACAGAACATGTTCCAGATACAAGCGTACAAGAATTTACAGTAAAAGAGCCAGAACCTGTTAATGTAGCAAATGACACTGTACCTGTTGGAGATGTACCTGTTACTGTAACTGAGACTGTAGTTGGAACACCAACATTAACTGATGATGGTGTTAGTGTGAGTGTGGTTTTTGATTGAGAGCCTATTATTGAGAGTTGGCTACTACCAGTATCTGTTACGTAAACATGTTTGTTAATTGGATTGTATAGAGCTTGAAATGGTTCAGCAATTGGTGATGATGGACTTAATGATATTGTTTGAGTTGCAGAATTAGTTGCACCATTAATTACTGAAACAGAACTATCTTCAATAGTAGGAACATAGATGTTGCCGTTATCTGGATTATATCCAGGTGCTTGTGGACCAGAACCTACTGGGATAGAATTTGGTTGTAATGTTAGGCCATTAATTACAAATACAGATGCTGTTCCTCCATCAACGGCATAAATGTTACCGTTTGTTGGATTATATTCAATACCATCTAAACCAGCTGCAGTTGGAATTGTAATATTTTGAACCAAAGACGGAGGATTTGTTGCTGAATTTATTACACTTACAATATCTGGATAATTTGCAGTGTAAACATAACCATTAGTTGGATCTAAAACTAATGCATATGGTTGTGAGTCTACAGATATAGTAGTAACAATACTGTCATTGGCTGTACTAATTACTACAACATTACTAAGACCAGAGTCTGCAGAAAATATGTAATGATGTACCGGATCTAAAGCAAGCATTGTTGGATCCGAGTTTGTTGGTAAAGTTATAGTATCTACAACAGCGTGTGAAGTAGCATCAATAACTGAAATTGTACTATCACCATTATTTGTTTCAAAGTAATGGTTACTTGAAGAATCAAAAATAATTCCATATGGACCAGTACCTGCAACAATAGGAGCACCAACATTTACTGTATTTGTTGCAGTGTTGACAGTTGAGATAGTACCAAGAGCATTATTTGCTACTGCGGCTTCACCATTAGGATTAATTGTGATACCAACAGGATTTGCTCCGGAGGACAAACCAACTGTAGCAATAACTCCGTCATCAGCAAAAACTGGTCTGTTTGATAAAGGAACTAGAACAATAAGTAAGATTACAGTAATCGCTAGAATTTTTTGATTATACATAATACGATTCAATAGAATTTCGTATTGTTGAAAATTAATATACTTTCTGATTTTCATATGTTTTACACAAAAAAATTAGAAATTTCCAGTATGGAATTGAAAATTTTATGAAAGTGCCAAAATGGAACTAGATCACACAAATTTTGAACTTGTTGGCACAAATCAGCACATATCTTCTCCAACATTTTCTGACAGAGTTATCGAAAAATGTCTCCTTCTCTTGAAAATAATCCATATTATGAAAATAATAATGTTGTATCAAAATTTGAAATGTATCAGCAAAGTACGATCCTGTAAAATTTAATGTTGATCTATAACCAAAGTTAGTTAATAATTAAAATAAACAAAAAATGAGGGTTTCCCACCATCATTTAACCGCTTTTTAGATCTAGGTGTGTGCGAATGTAATTTGCCATGTGACAGCAAGTGTATCTGCAGTACCCAAGCTAATTCCTGGACTTATTACCTGACGTGCATACATGTTGGTGGAATTAAATCCATCAAACAAGCCTGCTTCCTGAATGGTTGTTGTGGTTGATGATGCATTAGCAAGTTTTCCTGCTGCCCAATTTCCTACAATTTGAGCTCCCATACCGGTACCACCACTAGCAGTTATTGCAGTGACGGTGCCAAGTACATGTGCACCTCTCTGTGTTGCAAGGTTTGTTTGCGTATATGCAGCTGTAGTACTACCAGTTCCTACTCCAACATATTTGAATAGACTAGGAGATGCGGTAGTTGTCTGCAATCCTGAACCAAACAAAAGATTGATTGTAGAGTTCAAGCCATTGCTTACCACCATGTTGTCAGTTTGTCTGTATGCCTTGATATCACCATACTGGTCTTTTACGACTGCTGTAATATGACCAAGTACAACAGGTGATTCTTGAACACCAGAACTAGTCGGGGTTGTTTGTACATTTTGTGTCAATGAATACACTCCACTAGTTGACATGGCTACTACTCCTAATAGGACCATAGCCATGCTTCTTTGTGAAATTTTCATTGTCATTTTTAGCAAACGGTAGTTAATTAACCTTTGTGAGAATTTCATAAATAATCATGAAATTATGACAACTTTACTAAAAAAATTAGAAATTTCCGGTATGGAATTGAAAATTTTATGAAAGTGCCAAAATGGAACTAGATCACGCAAATTTTGAACTAGATGGCATAGATCAATGCGCACCTACTCCAACGTTTTCAGACAAAGTTACTGAAATATGTCTACCCTGAGTTACAGGCGGTTGTGGCAAAGTAGTGTTTCCAGGATTTGAAACAACTTTGTCTGTATTATTACCAGACATGGCAAGTGCAACTCCAGCAATTGCAAGAATTACTACTATTGCTATCATGATACCTTTTCTCATTTTATTAGATCTTCCATTAGTAGTATAAAAGGCTGGCAGATATTGCCAAAATTTCTGACATGCTTTTAATCTCTGTTTTTTCTAGCCAACATATGAAAAAATTAATTATTGTATTGATAATGATAATCATAATTTATCCTCATTTTGCTTTTGCTCAACCACAAATTTTCACTACATTAAGAGGAGGTACAGATTCTATTGTATGGGATGGCAAATGGAGTTATTTGCAAGAATGGAAACCAACAACTGAAAATATTCTCCAATTCAATGATGGAAATGAATTGTCAGTTAAAACTGGACATGATCGTCAAAACTTGTATGTTTTTCTAGATTTTATTTCAGAAGAACAATTTAAAAAAAAATCTGACTATGGAATAGTTTGTGTCACTGCAAATAAAACCATGGAATCAAATTTACAAAAAGACGATTATTGTTTTCTTGTTGCACTTGGGTCATACAACCCATTAACTTTTCAAGGAGGTGGAGATTTAGCAGCAACTAACTATCTTGTGAAAATACAAAATGATCCAAATTTGATAGCAGTTGGTGGAATTTCTGATGAACATGATCGTTATGGTGGTTCCCCTCATACATCATACGAATTTAAAATTCCAATCAAAGCAATTGGAAGTTCTGACATTTACAATTTTTACGCAGCAACATATGACGCAAAAACCAACAAGGTATACAGTTGGCCACAGAATGTAACTAGTAATGAATTTCCTTCAGTTCCATCGCCAGCAGAATGGGGAGAATTGATTTCTCCAGATAAAACATTACCAGAGTTTCCTTGGCCTCTTGTTATGATGATATTTGCATTTTCTCTAACTATTTTTATTACCAGAAGACAATTTTTTACCAAAGGACAATTCGTTTAAGATTTGAGAAAAATATCAAATCAATTTGAATTACTTGATAATGATATAATCAAATGTAAAAAATGTCCTCGTCTGTATCAATACATACGAGATATAGCCAAACACAAAGTCAAACGATTTCAAAATGAAAAATATTGGGGAAAACCATTAACCGGTTTTGGGGATACAAACGCAGAGATTTTGTTAATTGGTCTTGCACCAGCAGCTCATGGTGGCAATAGAACAGGCAGGATGTTTACAGGCGATAGTTCTGGAGATTGGCTAGCTAGAGTCCTATACAGGTATGGTTTTTCAACAAAATCGACTAGTGTAAGTAAAGATGATGGCTTTGCATTGATCAACACATACATTACTGCCACAGTAAGATGCGCACCACCTGATAACAAGCCACTCAAGGAGGAGAGTGATAACTGTTCAAGTTTTCTTGAAAAAGAACTTGAATTATTAAAAAATGTCAAGATAATCATTTGTTTGGGAAGAATAGCTTTTGATTCCTGCTGTACGTTACTTGATATCAAAGGTAAGAAATTTTCTCACGGTGGAATATTTACACATGGAAATTTTGTTATAATTACATCATATCATCCAAGCAGGCAAAATACTCAGACTGGTCGCTTGACATGGAAACAATGGTCACACATATTTGCAGTTGCAAGAAAATATGTAGATAAAAACTGAATAATTTCAAAGTATCAAATATTATACAATATTTTTTTGTGTAAGATAAAAAGAAGACGCATTCGCCAGTCTCCCCATCCGAGCTTCCCTACTCGTATGTTGATTGTGACGATACGCCGGAGGGTGATGGAACTGATGGGAATCTGTCGCCAATCTGCTGTTCTGCAACTGCAGATGCTTCTTGCAAAATCCTTTCTGTCTCTTCGTTTGATGCATCGGTGTCAACATTAAAGTCTCCACCTGCTAGTGAGTCCATCATCAAACCGTTGAGAGTCTGTGTCATTGCATTGAGTTCAGAATCTGCTTCTGGCATGAACCTTCCAAGTGATGATTTTAGTCCCTTCATTGTGGACATTGCAGGGGCGATTGCTACCATCGCATCACCGAGGTCATGTATTGTGGTTAGACGCAATTGTACTTGCTCTAATGCCATTCTAGCATTTCCTAACATCTTTGACACCTTTCTAATCTCAGCTAGTTCGTTTGACAGAACTCTACTTGTTGCTGCATCGTGATGTTGCATTGCGGCTACGATTCTCTTGAACAACTGAGCATCTCTTTCTCTCAGCTTGCCCAACATAGAATCCATCTTCGATATTTGACCCTGTAACTTGTTCACAGCGCCCTCGATCCTAGGTTTGAGTGCACCCTGTGGTTTTACAGTTTCACGTAATTTTTCGGTTATACCAACAGACTCTGGTCGAGTCCAGGTCTTATCGAAGCCGGTCATGCGGGGTAGTCCTAAAGTTGGTTCTTAATGGCCGGTGTATATTATCCTCAACACTAGGCTAAATTTAGCTAACAAAACGTAAATCAGACTTTTGGTTCCAACGGTAACATGACAAGAATAGTAGTCTTTGATTCAGGTCTTGGATCTCTATCGGTGATAAAACCAATACAAAAAAGAATCAAGACAGAAATAATCTATTTTGCAGATCAAAAAAATTATCCATATGGTACCAAGACTGTACCACAACTGGACAAAATAATAAAGTCCACAATTTCAAAATTGCATGAAAAATTTGATCCAGATATCATAGTAGTTGGTTCCAACACTCCATCGTTATTGTTAAACATTGAAAAAAAAGACAAGATAATTGGAGTATTTCCTCCATTAAAGGAAGCTGCTGGAAAAACAAAATCTGGAAAAATTGGAGTACTTGTTACAAAAACAGTTGTCAAAAACAAATGTTTGGAGAAATATATACAAAAAAATATTCCAACTGGAATTCACGTTACAAAGATTAACGCGTCTGCACTTGTAGATCTTGTAGAATCTGGTAAATTTATTTCTCAAAAACAAGTGTCAAGAAATATCATCAAGAAGATTATCAGTCCACATGTAGAAAATAATATTGACGTGTTTACTCTATCAAGTACACATTTACCGTTTCTTGTACCTATATTGATACAATTATTTCCAGGTATAGTATTCGTAGATCCTGCAGATACAATAGCACAACACATTGCAGCAATATTAAAACACAGATCAGAAAAACCTAGATTAAAAATTTATTGTTCCGGTGATACAAAAAAGTTACATAAACAATTAGTAAAGATTGGAATTAAAAATAAAATAAATCAGTTATGATTTTACTTGGGCTTTTCTGTATCCATGCGTAAATGTCTTGTCATACAACTTTGAGTATTCATATGATTGAGGGTTTACAACATCTCCAATTATTATGATTGCAGTTCTTGTTATTTTTTCATCACGTATTTTTTTTGCAATGTCTTGTAGAGTTCCTGTAATTCTTTTCTCATCATTCCAGCTTGCTCTATAAACTACTCCAACAGGTGTTGATTTTGAATATCCACCCTTGATTGCCTCTTGGACAATTTTTGGTAGTAGGTGAATGCTGAGATAGAAAATTAGAGTTGCCTTGTGTTTTGCAAGTTCTGATATTTGTTCTCGTTTTGGCACTTTAGTCCTTGACTCGGCTCTTGTTACAATGATGGTTTGTGTAACACCTGGTAGTGTAAGCTCACACCCAAGTGCAGCAGCAGATGCCAAAAAGGATGTAATTCCTGGTACCACTTCATAATCTATTCCTGCTTTTTTGAGATTGTCGGTCTGTTCTCTAATTGCACCATAAATGCTTGGATCACCATCATGTAATCTCACTACGAGTTTTCCTTTCAATGCATTTTCTTTTAGAATTTTGAAGATATCCTCTCGCACAAGTTTTGCAGCATCATGGAGTTGTGATTTTTTACACATTTTGATTATTTCTTGTGGAATGAGCGAGCCAGAATATACTATGACATCAGCCTTTTGAATCAATTTTTTTGCTTTTACTGTTATTAGTTCAGGGTCACCGGGGCCGCAGCCAACAAAGTATACCTTATGCACGCTTGACCACCATTATTGAAAAATATTTTGTAGTCATTGTATCTTTAGTAACTTGACCCAGAGTCAGCTTTTTAATTATTTCCTGATCAGTGCCAATATCTTGGCCAATTGCAAAAATTGAACTATCTGGAAATCCAGCTTCTCGAAGAAGTGTTATTACTTGATCAAAATATCTTCCATCTTTAAGAAATATCATAGTATCACAATTTTTTGCAGTCTCCTTGACTCGCGATAGATCATAACAGGATGGAATTACTGCCATAGTTTCTGCACCTTCAGCAAGACTGATTCCCACTTTGGATGCAAATGTAAACATGGATACAATTCCAGGTATGACGCTTATCTTTATCTCAGGATATTTTTCATGTAATTCTCTATCAATGTAGATCCATGTACTGTAAAGATATGGATCTCCCACTGTAAGATAGACTACTTTTTTACCAGAAAGAACTTTTTCTGCAATGACTTTGGCATTTTGTAACCAACTGTTTTCCAAAGTATCTTTTTCTTTTACCATTGGGAATACCAAGTTAACAACTTCTATTTTTTTGGACTTGTCTACTAGCGATTCAATTATGGAATAAACAATACTTGGTTTACCCTCTTTAGAGGTAGGACATACAATAATCTCAGCATTTTGTATTGCCTTGACTGCTTTTACCGTTAAAAGTTCGGGATCTCCTGGACCGCAGCCAACACAGATAAGATCAGACATTAATTGAAATCAAAATTGTACCTAATTAAAGTCTAGATTTTGGTTGCAGATATTATAGTAACAGGATTTCGTGCAAGAAACATGGTGCCTGTCGAAGTTTTTTTGCTCTTGGATATAGTTACCTGAATTATATCAACTGACGAAAATGATAATTTTTCCATTATATTCAGGACAGAGTATAACGTTTCAACAAGAATTGTTCCTATTACTATTCTTCCTCCTTGCTTTAGCTTTGATTCACATAGTTTTACTATTTCAGCAGTCTCTCCACCCGTACCGCCAATGAATATTGCATCAGCTATTGGCAATTCACTAATTTTTTGCATTGCATTCCCTAAGATAACAGATACATTAGAAATTTGGAATTTCTCCAAGTTTTTCTTTGTAAGATCCACTGCATTTTGATCAATATCTATTGAAAAGACCTTGCCTGAAGATCCCACTTGATGTGCAGCTTCTATCGATATTGACCCACTACCACATCCAACATCATATACTGTCTGTCCAGATGAGAGTCTTGCTTTGCTTATTTGGATAACACGAACTTCTTCTTTTGTAATTGGTACATCTTCCACTCGCTCAAATAATTCGTCTGGAATTCCCGGAGTTTTATGTTTCCACATTAATTTACTCGAAACTAGTTAATATTTAGAATTACCTGACTGCTGCAATTCCAACTTCTGGATGAATTAGTGTATTTACCAATATCCAACAAAATATGAACATGAGAAAATAACTTCCATATCCTGTTGTAATGAGTTTTTTCTTATCTGCTGCAGGAATAGGAATCCTCATTGATTTTGCTATAGTATATGAAACAATGAATAGAATTATCATGATTCCAAAGCCCAATGCTACCCTAGATGATTCAATTGATTGGCTGCTTCCAATTAGTGCAGAAAGTGCTCCTGCTAGAACTCCTAGACCTACTCGCAACCAGAATAATTTATCCAGTCCACCCTTTACCCTTGATTCATCAGTTTGTGGAGGACTTGGTGGTGATGCGCCTACTGGATTATCCGTAGTATCATCAACATTAGATTTATCGTCTTCTTTTTTCTTTGGATGTCGTACCAACTAAATTTTCAAAATCACTCGGTTTAATCCCGTTTAAAATGTTTGGTTGTAATAGTAAAGGTAAATCAATGGC
>Ga0265340_10002118_pt1 | contig 11366 bp, 5 predicted proteins | sample 4CB225metaG_FD_202082 | JGI IMG/M metagenome (GOLD analysis project Ga0265340, IMG submission 202082) | Rhizosphere microbial communities from Carex aquatilis grown in University of Washington, Seatle, WA, United States - 4-CB2-25 metaG | ecosystem: Host-associated > Plants > Roots > Rhizosphere...
TTGGATCTGCTCAAGGGCCTTTGCCGATTGTTGGGCCGAGATCTCCACTGCGAGATCGGGCGCACAATCCTTGCATAATCCGCGTTGCTGGTTCCAGCAATTTTTCTTACAAACCCAGCGGAGGCAATGGGGGCATTGTAGAAAGTTGGGCTTGACCTGCGTAACTGCGTCGACCATCGCTTTATCGCGTGCTTGCTGCCAGGTGGCGGAACGGGCGCGCTCGCTCAGGTTGGCTGCTTCACCGAACACGCCCCCAAACAAACTGGACGCGGCATCCAGGGCTCCAGACACCGTTCCCATGGTCCACGCCTGGAAGGCTGTCTTATAACCGTTACCGCAGCGGTCACAGTGAAATTCAAATTGGAAACCACGATCCGTGGAAAGATCCGTATAGTTACGAGTGAACTCAATGGCATCCATATCCTGATTCCTCCAGTTAAATTATAGGATTTTCAGATTATAGCACCGCCGAAAAATTTCGTCTTCCAATACAGCTGCATGGGTTTGTTCTGAGGTCCTTTTCTTTTGGAGAGCTTACACAGTTATAAACAGACTACTGAAGGTTTCAAGATATATTTTCTAATCCCTGCCTAATCTTTCGACAATCCAATGTTAGTCACCAGCACGTACTCCTCATTAATATCCATGCCACTTCCAAAGCTACGAGACCGTTTTCATCCATCCCAGATCATATGATTTCGGATCACCAGATTTCACAATTCCCGTATTCCAATTCTTCCTCCCCCAACCGGCGGAGACATGGAATATCCACTTGGTGGATGCATTCAAGTGGTTTTGATTATGGGATAGGTACAAGGTCTACGGATTTTACCGGTGGAGGATTTATTAAGCGTGGAGCAACTCCAAAAATGTACTGTGTCGCATTGTCGGCAGCTGTCCCGGGCACAGACGTAAGTCGGGACAGCTTTTACCGTTAACCCAAAGGAGAGAAATATGAAATCCAAATATCTGATTGTCAGTTTGTTCGTTGCACTAACTATTATGGTTAGTGCTTGCGCCCCACAAGCCACACCTACTCAGGCTCCGCCCCCGACAACAGCACCGGCAACTCAAGCGGACCCGGCCTCGCAAGCACCGGCTGTCACGACACCTTCCGGACCAGCCATGGTAAATGTCGGGATGAATGCAACCTTCGGCTCGATACTGGTTGACGATAAGGGAATGACCTTATATCTTTTCACAAATGATACTCCCAACACTTCCACTTGCTATGGCAAGTGTGCCACTTACTGGCCTGCCTTGCTTACGAATGGAAACGCTGTCGGCGGCGCCGGTTTGGATTCCAGCAAGTTCGGCACCACCACCCGCACCGATGGCACGACGCAGGTGACATATAACAGCTGGCCGCTTTATTATTTCGCCAAGGACAAACAGCCCGGCGACGTAACGGGTCAGGGCGTCACAAACAATTGGTTTGTGGTTTCGCCAAGCGGTGATGCAATAAAATCGGCCGCGCAAGCAGGAGGGACCCAAACGCCATCAACGAGTGCCACGGGTGCCAGCAGTTCCTATCTCGATCAGTTCAAAACACTTGGCGTCGTTGCCTCCACTGTCCCTGCCAATGGTGATGTCAACCCATATGGGATTGTTGTCGTGGGTGCGACTACTGGAAACCTTGTCCAGGGTGATGTCCTGGTTAGTAATTTCAACAATAGCGGCAACCTCCAGGGAACCGGGACCACCATTGTTCAAATTGCTCCGGACGGGACGGTCAAGCAATTCGCCAAACTCAGCTCCGGAAACCTGCCTGGCGTGTGCCCCGGTGGGGTTGGTCTAAGTACAGCTTTGAGTGTGCTTAACTCAGGCTGGGTGATTGTTGGGAGCCTCCCGACCAAGGATGGTACCTCAGCGACAGCCAAAGCCGGCTGTCTGATCGTGTTGAATAGTAAAGGGCAGGCAATGGAAACGCTTTCCGGACCGGAAATCAACGGACCCTGGGACATGACAGCCGTTGATAACGGCACCACGGCAACTCTATTTGTTACCAACGTACTGAACGGCACGGTCGCTGCCAGCCCGAACGTGGTTAACAAAGGTACCGTCCTGCGTATTAACCTGTCGATCCCGACCGGGAAGATGCCGCATGAGGACTCGCGCTTGGTCATTGCGTCCGACTTACCGGAAAAGACCGATCCTGCCGCGATGGTGGTTGGACCGACCGGAGTGGCACTCGGATCCGACGGGACCCTTTATGTGGCCGATACTGTACAGAACCGCATAGCATCCATTCCCAATGCACTCACCGTCACATCAGATGCCGGTTCGGAGACCACCGTTATGAGCGGCGGCGACCTTAATAATCCCCTGGGTTTGACGATTGCCCCGAACGGCGACATCCTGGTCGCCAACGCCCAGGACGGTAACCTGGTCGAGATCAATCCTGCTGGTGCGCATGTATCCACCAGGTTGGTCGATGCCCCTATCGGCGCCGGTACACTTTTCGGTCTGGCGGTCGTACCCGGTGGACAAGGACTTTACTTCGTGGATGATGGCATAAATGAACTGGCTCTTCTCAATAAATAAGAAGTCTCGGTCTACCAAAGACCCGTTCAGGACCGGTTGGGCGTCAATGTAATTCAAAGTAAATAAACAGAGGAGGCCCGAATTGTTCGGGCCTCCTCTGATTTGGATCCATTTTCATTTTCTAAATCAATGGAATTTAGGTTCTTTCGCGGTAAGTCCCACCACAATCATGAGGGCCTTAGCTCTGGATCATGACTGGGATGCATGAGCCGGGTGTTGGATTGAAAGAATCACGATTTTTGGGGTGCCCGTTTGAAGTCGAAGCCATCGATCAAACTACCAAAAATGATGCACCGGCCTCGCAATGTCTCGCGGGGTCGGTGCTGTTTCGTAATATCTACCATCCTTAGTCGTCAATTGCGAAATATTATTACCTTATTGTAAGGCAAGAACTGCCGACTCCGTAAGCTTTAGTAATATAATCTTATTACTGGTATTTGTAAGATTTGGGTCCTGGTACTTTAATAACAGTAGAAAACCAGAAAATTGGGCACATTCAAGAAATTTCTGGATGGAGTTTAGAAGACATGAAAACCACTAAAACGGGTTCGCATGTTACTAAGAATACGCCTTCAAAAAAGAAGTCGCCAGTAACAAAAAAGATCCTTAAGAATCGCACGATTAAAAAAGGGCCGGTAACCGATAGTCAGTTCCTTCAGGCATTGCTGGAGAATGTACCCGAATATATTTACTTCAAAGATACAAAATCCCGTTTTATTAAAATTTCTGAATCCCACGCAAAAGAATTCGGTTTGAAGGACCCGGACGAAGCGATAGGAAAGACGGACTTCGATTTCTTTGCCGAGGAACACGCCCGGGAAGCGTTTGATGATGAACAGGAGATCCTTCGAACCGGTCACCCCATAAGCAGGGAGGAACGGGAAACCTGGCCGGACCGTCCGGCCACGTGGGTATTGTCGACCAAGATGCCTTTCCGGGATGAAGCTGGAAATATAATAGGTATCTGGGGTAGATCAAAGGATATCACTCTACAAAAACATGCGGAAGAAAAGTTAGCCGCAGAACAAATCTTACTTCAAACCTTGATCGATAATATCCCCGACCTGATTTATGCAAAGGATATGCAAGGCCGGAAAACGCTATCAAACCTGGCAGACTGGCGGGCATCCGGGGGAAATAAGATGGAAGATGTGATCGGAAAGACGGACTTCGATACCTATCGTCCTGATCTGGCGGAAAAATATTGGGCGCGTGACAAGAATATTTTAGACACGGGAATGCCTGATATCAATCATGAAGAACGCGGGCTGGATGCCGATGGTAACCCGATCTGGAGATCGACAACCAAAGTGCCGCTGCGCGATGAAAATGGAAAAGTAACGGGACTTATAGGTGTCGGTCATGACATCACCGCGAGAAAACGGGCGGAGTTGGAACTTCTACGCCAAAAACAATTCCTTGAAGCGGTAAATTTGAACAGCCCGGTTGCGATCGTCGTTCTGGATGATCAGGGAAAAATCTTTTCATCCAACCCGGCATTTGAAAAACTGTACGGTTATACATCAGCGGAAATTATCGGGGAGAACCTGGACTCGCTTATTAACACCCCCGAGAGTCTCCAGGAAAGCGTTTCTTTCACCGTCCAGGCAATGAGCGCTCCGGTGCATAGTTTCGGCAAGCGTCATCGGAAGGATGGATCCATGGTAATTGTGGAGCTGTTCGGCGCGCCGGTCTTTGTGGCGGGAGATAAAGTTGGCGCCCTGGCCATCTATCATGATATTACCGAGCTGGATGAGGCCCGGAAGCAAGCCGAAGAAGCCAACCGCGCCAAAAGCGAATTTTTGGCGAATATGAGCCATGAAATCCGGACACCGATGAACGGTGTGATCGGCATGCTCGAACTGGCTCTCGATACCACCTTGACACCCGAGCAGCGGGATTACCTGGACACTTCTCTGCAGAGCGCAGAGACACTGCTGGTGCTGTTGAATGATATCCTCGATTTTTCAAAGATCGAAGCAGGCAAGCTGGAGCTGGAAAGCATCAATTTCAATTTACGGAATATGGTGGAGGATATTGGCTATACCCTCGCCAAACGGGCGCAGGATAAAGGCCTCGAACTGGCCTGTCTGATCCACCCGGATCTGACCTCGGACCTGCAGGGCGACCCGGGCCGGCTGCGCCAGATCTTCGTGAATTTGGTAGGGAATGCCATAAAATTCACACACCAGGGTGAGATCGTATTGCGTGCAGAACCGATCAAGCAAACGGGCCACGATGCTACCATCCGTTTCTCGGTGCAGGATACTGGCATTGGAATTCCCCTTGACCGGCAGTCAGCCATATTTGGACGATTTAACCAGGTGGACGGATCCACAACCCGCAAGTACGGTGGTAGCGGCCTGGGTCTGACCATTTGTAAACAACTGGTCGAGGCGATGGGCGGGACAATCGGTGTGGATAGTAAGCCTGGGGTCGGAAGTACGTTCTGGTTCACCATCGATTTCAAAACACAGCCGGGAGAAAAGCGAGGAACGGCTCTACTGCAACTTGGTCAGGTCACCTTAAAGGAAGCACGCATTCTGGGAGTGGACGATAACCAGACGAATCGAACTGTACTGACCCGGATGGTTGAAGGATTTGGCCCTCGGATCGATACGATCGGCAGCGGCGGCAAGGCTTTGGAGATGCTGCATAATGCTCAGCGCGCACATGATCCGTATCAGGTCGTGCTGCTTGATATGCAGATGCCAGGGATGGACGGCGAGCAAACAGCCCGCGCGATCAAGAGCGATCCTCTCCTCAAAGACGTGAAGATCATTATCCTGACGTCGATGGGTCAACGCGGCGATGCCGCCCGCCTGGAAGCCCTGGGCTGTTCGGCTTATCTACTAAAGCCGGTCAAACAACAGATGTTATATGATTCGTTGATTTCGGTCCTGGGCCAGGACGAGCAGCAGCAGCCAGGGATTATTACCCGCCATGTACTTACCGAGCATAGACGGTTCGGGCTGCGCATTTTGTTGGCCGAAGACAATGAGATCAACCAAAAACTCGCCGTGATATTGCTGCAAAAAGCCGGATATTCTGTGGATGCTGTAGCAAATGGAGCCCTGGCGCTTCAAAAGGTTAAGACCGAACAATACAATGCGGTCCTGATGGATGTTCAAATGCCGGAAATGGACGGATTAGAAGCGACCCGCCTCATCCGCACCTGGGAGGCATCCAGGAATGTCCACATACCCATCCTGGCCATGACAGCTCATGCCATGGCCGGCGATCGCGAGAAGTGCCTGGATGCAGGTATGGATGATTACATTTCGAAGCCCCTGGAACCCAAGGTGCTCTTCAATGCGCTTGATCGCTGGATCCCCGGGACGGAACTCCTTCCCGACAAGGCTGGATCAGCTGAGGAAACCCAGGATTATTCTTCCATTCCAATCTCATCACCCATGCAGGATAGTATCACTCAAGCCGAAGGCGGTCTCTTCGGTGAGGAGGGTGGAGCGGCAGATGAGATGCACAAAAATGCAGCGTCCGAGCCTGCATCTTTTGTCTCCAGTAATGCATTGCCCATTGATTTTGATGGAGCCCTTCATCGCTTTGGCAATGATCGCGTATTTATGATGGAGATGTGCAAGGAATTTGCCGCAGGCCTTCAGGACCGTTTGAAGGAAATAAACCTGGCGTTGGCTGAGAACGATGCGAATAAACTAGGCCGGTTGGGACATAACTTGAAAGGCGTTTCGCTTAACTTCAACGCCGAGCCTCTGGCGGAAATCGCGAAGAAGCTCGAAGAATTGGGCAAACGTGAAGATCTTACCGAAGCACCGCGCCTGGTCCGGGAATTGGAAAAGGCGGCACATTCCTTTGAGGAATTTCTTGACACTCAATCATTGTAAGTTGAAGGTGACCTATGACACGAATCTTATATATCGATGATGAACCGATCAATGTCGAGCTTGTGGTACTGGCGCTCAAACCTTTCGGATACCAGGTTGATTCCGCAGAGGATGGGAACAGCGGTCTGGCCATGGCTCGTACATGGAAGCCCGATGTTGTAATAACGGATGTAATGATGCCCGGCATCGACGGTTACGAAGTGACCCGCCTTCTGCGTCGGGAAAGCGAGTTTGCCACCACGCCGATCATTATCCTGACAACCCAGGCCGGTTTGCAGGATAAACTCAAGGCTTTTGAGGCAGGGGCAGATGACTATTTGACCAAGCCTTTTGCCGGCCCCGAGTTGGCGGCCCGCATCGCATCATTATTGAGGCGCGTGGAAGCGGCCAAGGTCTCGATACCGAAGGCGCCCCCTGCCGAAGAGGGGCGCATGATCGCCCTGCATAGCCTGCGAGGCGGGACAGGCTGCTCCACCCTGTCTGTTAACCTGGGGGTTGGATTGGCGTCGTTGTGGCCTCGCTCCACCATCCTGCTCGACCTTACGATGACGGCGGGTCAGGTGGCCTTGATGTTGAATATGACTTTACGCCGCACCTGGGCAGACCTGGCACGTTATAAATCTGGGGAATTAGACACGGAGATGATCCAGTCGGTAGTTAATGTGCACGAAAGCGGCGTGGCCTTCATAGCGGCGCCGACTTTCCCCAGTGAGTCCGAATCGATCGGCGGCGATACCCTTGGAGAAGCACTTCACCTGCTCAAGCGTCAATATGAGTATGTAGTTGCAGACCTGCCTCATGATTTTAGCGATGTGACCCTGCGGGCGCTGGATGCCGCCGACCTGTTAATAATGGTTGCATCTCCGGATATGGCTTCCATCCGCGCCGTCACAGCTGCGCAGGATACCTACCTGAAGCTCGGTTATCCAACAGAAAAGATAAAACTGGTCTTGAATGCCACGTTCCCACGCGGCGGTCTGCCCAGGGATAAAATCGAAGCTGCCTTGGGCATGCAGGCAATTGCGACGATCCCTTACGTACCGGATATCTTTGTGGAAGCCATAAACTCTGGCCGGCCTCCGGTCTATTATAAACAAGAGGAAAAAATCACAGGTTTACTTGAGGACCTGGCTTTCTTCCTCAGCAAGGAATCGCAAAAAAAGAGCAAGCCCGAGAACCCAACCGAAGCCTGGCAGAGAGTCTACAAGAGGTACCAGGCAAGGAAAAAATGATTGTTGGATTTTTGAGGGTGGATTAAAACAAACGAGCGTTGCCATGCCGGCGAGGCTCGTGGTCTATTCAGGAGGTTCCACTGCACCAGTTCGCTCCCTTGCTGGCCGCAGTCCTCTATGTTACGTGTATGGGGAATGGGGTTTTGATCGGAGCAGGTTTATCTGTGTTAACCGCATAAAATATCGAACAGCGGTGAAAGAATGTAAGGTGTAGTGAAAAAGCCAGCTTTCTTTAGCGCTTGAATCGGCCCATCCTTTCACACCGATAATCTTAAATGAACAATAAACGTGGTGCCCTTGGTCAATTCGCTTTTGATATTTATCTCTCCACCCAATTCCTCGATAATCGACTTGACGATGTATAAGCCAATGCCGCTCCCCGGTATTTCGGCAACCGTAACGTTTCTTGCCCGATAGAATTTTTCGAACAGGTGGGGCATGGCTTCGGGGGCGATACCCATGCCCTGATCGATGATAGACACATCCACGCCGTCTGAAAAGCCGACGATCACCCTGACGTTGCTGCCTTCCGGTGAAAACTTCACGGCGTTATTGATCAGGTTAATGAACACCTGCTGCAAAGCGCCGTTGTCGCCCAGGATTTTCACGGGTCTTTGTGAGGCATCCAGGGAAAGGGCGACCTTCTTCTTGTTCGCGATCGGCCTGACGGCTTGCATGGATTCTTCCAGCACCGGGATGAGATCCAATGTCACGCTTTCCAGTTTCAAGGTACCACTTTCGAGGCGTCCCGCCATAAGGAGGCTGTCGATCAGGTTTTTCTGGCGGTTCAGTTCGTTTCTCATAACCTGCCAATATTCGTTCAGTTCGACCTCTGAGCCACCCTGCTGGATCAGATCGGCCATCAAAATGACGGCGGTCAGTGGCGTCCGTAATTCGTGAGAGGCCCGGTTTATAAAGTCCGTCTTCATCTCATTGAGGCGCACCATATCCGTAATATCCCGGATGATGATCAGCGCTTCATGGCGGCTGATCGGGTGCAGCCTGGATTCAAAAACGCTGCTGCTGAAGGGCAGCTGAAATCCCTCCCACCCATGCGGAGCGGAAAAGGTATCTTTATTCTCATCCCCCACGATCTCCTTCACGATCTCTTCAGGCCATATTTCTATGAGTTTCTTTCCGGTGAGCATATCGCGATGAATAAATAAGGGATGGTTCGGGCCGGAACTGTAATCCAGAATGAAACCATCGGAATCAATTCGTATTAAAAGATCGGGGAGCGCATCAACAATGGTGCGGTTCCTGAATTCATCCAGCCGTATCGTTTCTTCGTACTGGATGCGCTGTAGGGCCGCGCCGATAAGGTTGGTAGCGGTATGCACCACGTCAAAATCAGTAAGCAGCCACGAAAGGTTATTTTCGCGATCGAACATTCCCAAAAATCCGCGTGAGCCGAGCGTTCCCTGGATCGGGACCGCCAGAAACGAATTCTCGGGGGATCCGCTTGTGCTGCCTTGCTTTATTTCGGACAGGACAGCATCGGGCGCCGATAGGATCCTTTTAACAAAAGGTTTAATGGCGTTTGTCACATTAAAATCGGTTTCACCGGGTTCCAGCCAGTTATAAAGGATCTTTATTTCCGGAGAACCTGAAAAGTTTTCGATCTTGAAAATCACGCAGCAGAAGACCTGCAGCGTATAGCCCAGCGACTCCAGCATTTCGGAGATACCCGACTCGATATTTGGAGAACGGAGCAGCCTGGCTGTGGCCTCACTGATCACGGCCAGGATACGGCTGTTCCTTGCCAGGAGTTTTTCCGTCTCCTTTCTCTCTGAAATATCGCGGACGATGCTTTGGATGTAAGCAGGGTTGCCATTTTCATCGGAGACCAAAGAGGTGCCGATCTCGACGGGGATCAGTATGCCATCCTTCCTCTTGAGGATCCTTTCATAAATATTCGCCTCGTCGCCCGGTATCACCTTTTGATCAGGCATTTCGTCCATGGAGATCACATCGCTGACCGGCCTCCCTATGATCTCATTTTCATGATAACCGAGCAAATGGAGGGCCTGCTTATTGGCAGCCAGATAACACAGATCCATATCTATGATAAATATGCATTCCCCGGTCTGGTCGAACAATGTTCGCCCAAATCGATCCACATCCCATTTTCTCTTTTGTTTGTTAAGTTTCGTCATGATTTCAGGCGAAAGCGGTTTGACGGGAACGGTTTTTTCATCCATAGACAGTGTCTTCCGGCCGAATGTCAGGCAGCTCGGCCAGTATCAAACACCCTTTGGGAGTATCGGCGATTATCACATCGCCTCCCAGGCCCCTGAAGGTTGCCCGCGCCAGGGTGAGCCCCACCCCAAGCCCATCATATTCCCTGGTATCCCCCTGGCTGATCTGGTAAAACTTTTCAAAAACCTTTTCGCGGTGTTCGACCGGTATCCCGGGACCTTCGTCGGAAACCGCGATCCGAGCTCCCCCGTTGGCTCCGGGTTGGAGATCCATGTTTACTTTTCCGTTTTGTGGGCTGAACTTGAATGCGTTATCAACCAGGTGCAAAACGCTCTGGATGAACTCCTTGCGAGGAGCCTTTATATCCCCGCCTTCTCTTATACGGTAAGTGAAGTTGATTTCCTTGCTTTTATATCGTTCCAGGCGTTTCTGAATGGGCTTCAGAATGTGGTCATTAATATCAATGGATTGTCTGACGGTGTTCGAATTGCCAAGATCGACATTCGAAAGGATGATAATATCAGTGACCAGCGACTCCAGCTTGTCGGCATTCGAAAGCGCCATTCTGATAAAATTACTCTGCATTTCAGGCTCACTGAACTTATCGTTGACTGCCAGTTCCAGCGGGGTAATAATATTCATCAGGGGGGTGCGCAATTCATGATGGAAATTTTGAAGGACCTCGCTGCGTAATTTTTCCATGTCCTGGCGGGCGGTTTCCATCGCCTGATCGCGGCCGCGTTCCCGCTCGGTGTTTATCCTTCTAAGCAGGGCATCAATACGGGCCAGAAGCTCCTCGGTATCAAAAGGTTTTGAAATGTAATCATCTGCGCCGTCTTTTATGCCGGAAATACGGTCATGCGTACCTGACCGCGCAGTGAGGAATATGAAGGGGACAGAAGCTAATTTGGGGTCGCTTCCCAAAATCCGTTTCAGTTCGAACCCGTCGGGGGGAGGCATCATAACATCCGAAATGATCAGGTCAGGCAGAAGCTCCCTGGCCTTTTGCAAACCAACAGAACCGTCTTCGGCTGCTATCGCACCATATCCATGTCTTTTAATCGCAACAACCAGCCCTAGTCGAAGAGCCGGCTCGTCGTCGATCACAAGGATAAAAGGGACTCGATCTTCATCCATCGGCAATCCCATTCACGATTTCGAAGGATACCGCAGGGTCTTCGTGGTCCCCGTGGCCTTGACCGCGATCTGTGCATTGTTATTTACAAACATTAAGTTGATATTTGCAAAGGATATCAAGTCCCCCGAATTAAGGATGCATCTTTCGATCTTTTTGCCATTTACAAACGTGCCGCTGGTGGATTGTTTATCGTAGAGGATATATTTTCCATCTTCATAAACGACCTCGGCATGTTGCCGGGATAGGAATTCTTCATGGAAGACGAGGTCGTTCCCCAACTGGCGGCCAATGGTCGTGGTCCGTTTGGTAAGGGGGATCATCTGGCGATTTACAATAAGAAATACGCCGGGCTGGAAAGATGATTGGTTCTCAGAGCTATCCTTTTCGTCC
>Ga0265340_10002120_pt1 | contig 11363 bp, 6 predicted proteins | sample 4CB225metaG_FD_202082 | JGI IMG/M metagenome (GOLD analysis project Ga0265340, IMG submission 202082) | Rhizosphere microbial communities from Carex aquatilis grown in University of Washington, Seatle, WA, United States - 4-CB2-25 metaG | ecosystem: Host-associated > Plants > Roots > Rhizosphere...
AGTTCGAGGATACAAGGACGCGAGGCATGTCGCCCGAAGCCTTTGAGGTTATGCCGCGGCACAGGGAAACCCACAGTGCGAGTCTCACCACGTGATTCCCGCCGCGATGCGTGCAGCGATTCGACGCGGACCGCAACACACCTCCCGGTCTCGACCCTCCTGCTTGCTCCGGTGGCGGACTTAGCCGCCGTAACAGTTGGTAAGTGCACTGCGATCCACACCTGGCAGGTCAGTTGCGGCCCACCCGTGAGGCACGCACCGCGACCTCGATACCGGCGGGGAGACGGAGGTGAGGTTCGCACCGGGTCTTCCACGATGTGGAGAAGTCGTCGTCGGGATCGCAGCTCGAGTTATTCCACGGTCGGGCAGGAGCCGTCCGGAGCGAACGCTGCCGTTGCAACCGCTTGGGGTGACCCGGAGAGGCTCGGACGGGCACGGCCCCGTGGATTTGCACCGCGCAACTGCCGAGATCTGAACAGCGTTCAAACCGACCAACCAACAACCCGCTTCACTCGGGCATCCGTAACATCTAGTGCATCGGTTCTGCCACAGCCGCTGCACGCCTCCAAAACGAAGAATACCGCGCTTGCCCGCACAAGCACCGAAATGGCCTGCATGTCTGTCTCCAATCACAAGGAATCGAGATACCGCCGAACACGAACCGCACCAGCCACCCGCTGACGCGAATTAGCTAGACACCCAGCCGAACTCCGACACAACAACAAAGCGGGCACACGCCCGTGAGGCAACTCGCGTACCGCAAAACTGTTCGGGAGTAATCAGCGCGCAAAAACGGCGCGGGGCCGCGATGTCCTGGCAGAACCTCATCGCCGCCACGACGAACTCGCGGATGTGAGGGATTACCGCGTGCGGTTGGATAACGGGACGTGGAAGGTCACAGCACGCGAGCCCTGGGATGATCTGACGGTGGCCGAGAAGCGCATGGGGACGCCGCCCGCTATTCGCACGTCCCGACCACCTGCGCGGGCGTTGTTCCGTCCTTGAGGTAGTCCAGCTTCCCATAACTGTTGTCTCCCAACTGGGCACACCGCCTGTCTGCATCAGCGCGCACGTTTGATGGTCACCCGTCGCAATGGCCTGTACACCCGTGAGCACGTCGCTCGTGGGAGGCGCTGAGCTGCTGGTCGTGGTGCCGTCACCAAGCTGGCCATAGCGTAGCCCAGTCAATTCTGCGGATCGGACTGAATCGTGGTTCCCCAACTCGATTGCGCGTCTCTTGATGCGTAACTTGTGCCGGGGCTGCCAGATGAACATTCCAGCACTCCCCTCCCCTCGTGTGACCGTTAATGGTACCCGCACGGACATCCGTTCACGGCCGCGACCACCAGGGGACGCGCCGGAAACCACGAACTCGCGCGCGCACGTGAAATACAGACCCTGCCATCCTCGAGCGGCTGACGGAGGGCTTCCAGCGCGCTCCTTCGGAATTCCGCCAATTCGTCGAGAAAGAGTACTCCGAGGTGTGCCAGACTGATCTCACCAGGCCGAGGCACGTCACCGCCACCAACGAGCGCAGCTTCACTGACTGAATGGTGTGGCGCTCTGAACGGACGGCGCGTAACCATACCCGCGCGAGCATCGACCAATCCGACAACGCTGTGGATGGCAGTCACCTCAATCGCTTCAGCGTACGTAAGCTCGGGCATGATGCTCGGTATGCGTCGAGCCAGCAGCGTCTTGCCACCACCGGGCGGTCCGACAAAGAGCAGATTGTGGTTACCAGCTGCGGCAATTTCAAGAGCGCGACGCGCGCCCGGTTGTCCACGCACCTCGCTCAAATCGCCCGCTGTGGAGGTGGTTTCGGTCAACGGCGTCGTCTCCGGCGCTAGCGGCAGCGATGCCTCGTCATTAATATGCGCAAGTACCTCTTTCAGATTTCCTGCTACGAAAACTCGCATGCCACGCACCAAGCCAGCCTCTGCCGAATTGACTGCCGGTACCACGGCTTCATGCATTCCGTAGCGCTTGGCCCCCTCGAGCAGCGGCAACAGACCTCGCATCGGCAGCAGCAGCCCCTCTAACGAGAGTTCACCGCACAACTGGATGTCTTGGCAGCGCTTGGCATTAGCCAGACCCAGGGCGGCGAGCAATGCCACGGCAATCGCTAAATCGAGGGCGGCTCCAGACTTCCTCAGGTCGCCGGACGCCAGGTTCACAGTGATTGCATATTCGTCGAGCAACACTCCTAAGGTGGCCAGCACGCTCGCAACTCGCACTCGTGACTCTCGCACGGCAGCCTCAGCCAATCCCACCATCTGAAAGAACGAAGGTCCGCGCGTAGTCGTGACTTCGACTCTCACGGGCTGCGCTTCAAGCCCCAGCAAGACGAAAGCTCGAGCAATCCCAAGGCCGAGCACGCGACCCCGAACCACTGGCATCTGATTGGCGAGCATCATGGCCCGTTCGCTGTGCAATGAGTGGGCCTGCGGCGATTTCTCGTTGTTGAGCGGCGTTTCTTGCTGTCTTGATCTGGCGACGGTTAGCGAATGAAGTGGCGGTATTCGAGTACCGCAGGCGGTCGGGGAGCCTAGGTGCGCGGTACTCAGTTAAGATCCAAGCCTGTGACCACAACAATGTCAACCAATACTTTAGTCGATCACGTCTCGGTGGATCGCTGAACTACTACAGCCGCGAGTCGGCGTGATGTGCCACGATCAATTCGTGGACCTTACGGGTTGATGCAGTGATGCCTAGAGCCCGGACGTGTCCACGTTTGGCGAGTTCAATAGTTCGTGGAATCGAGCCACGGATAGATCGAGTTCTGCCTCGGCCATCAGACACTGCAACGCGACGATTTTTTCCGCATCCTTAGCCGTCACTTCGCGACGTTTTTCCGCATTACTCATTAGAGCGTCGGCGCGCCTTTGTGCGTCTCTTGACGAGGTACCCAAGTCATTCTGCGGCACATAGATAATGGGAGGAGAATTGCTGGGCGCTTCGTTTCTGCTCACACGTGGCACCTTCGAAATGAGAGTCGGCTCACGCACGCGGCTTTCGGCAGTCTCGACGGAGTTGCGCATGGCCTCCTCCACCCCATGGGAATCCTTGACTCGATTGGCTTCGCTTGACTCCCGTCCGGAGAACGCAGGGTAGCGCAAAGTCAGACCCAATACGCCAGCGCTAAAGACCGCCACAAGACCCAACGAAAGTGTCCACTTATTGGTCATCATAATAACCCCTTTCCAAGTGCTGAGCGTTCCCTACTCGGGACGCGCCATCACCGTGGTTCTAGCTCTGGACCAACCATAGATGACGTTTCCTGTGGCGTCACCGACTTGGATGCGTCGCGACGTTCTCAGGAACCAATGGTCAATAGTATCCAGCGCCGAATAGTCGTTCGACGCGCTCAGGACGCCCTGGTTGGGTGATGCGACGAGGCGCACCCGCTCACGACTCTGCCTCCGCACTCGACCGCAGGAGTCGTCGTTCAGCAGGGATTCGAACTCAAACACCACAGCTTGGTGACCATCGCCGAGGGCATTCAGGAGGTACGCGTTCGACGCAAGAGTTGCATCATCTACGAGAGCGACCGATGCTGCTTCGGATGAGTCGAGACAGAAATCGTAATAAGCAGAGAGCCGTGCGCCCGTGTCTTCCCGATTGCGTTCCAACGACAGGCTAAGCTGCAATTCGTTTTCCATGCGACCATTGGACACGCGCAGTTCTGGTGCAAGATCCAAAACATTCACGAAATGCCACTCTGGGGAAGAAACGGGCTTGAGCGGAACGTTTCCCGCCACCTCTGGTGTGTTGGCCACCCCAACGTCTGACGCGTTGCCGTATCCCAGTTGACCTCGCGAATTGCTCCCCCAACATCTGATGTTCCCGTCGGTGAGCAACGCGCAAGAATGCCTACCACCGACGAAAACCGATTGTACCAAAGCACCGACTGGGACAGCAGAGACTTCGGCAAGAGCCAACGGCGGGGCCGTGAGGGACGGATCGCCGTAGCCGAGTTCACCGTGTTCATTGTTGCCCCAGCAACGAATGGTTCCATCGGCATGGCGACTACAGGCGTGGCTGTCCCCGATGGCTATTTCCGCGACCTCGCTTCCGAACACGAGCGGCCCCATATCGACCGGGCGCTCGTCGTCCCCTACAGGATCGAATGTGCCATAACCCAGCTGACCCGAAGAGTTGTCACCCCAGCAGAACACCTGACCGTCGGCTCGAAGCGCACAGGCATTCATTAGCCCGGCCACGATGCGCGTCGCTGGACCACCGATCTGGACTGCTGGACTCGACTGCGCCGATTCGAATGGATCGGAACCGCTCGCTTCTCCTCGGCCAAGTTGCCCCACGAAGTTCTCACCCCAGCAGTGAACATTTCCTGACATCAATAGAGCACAAGTGAAGTCGAAACCCAAGGCGAGCTGAGCGACGGGAGAGTCGAAAACAATTATTGGGACCGAGGAAGGGAGTTCGTCATCACCAATCGCTCGTTCGAAACCGGTGCCCAGTTGACCAAAGTCGTTACTGCCCCAGCAACGGACCGCGCCGCCCTCGAGAATCGCGCAACTGTGCGTACCACCCACCGCCACAGAGCTGGCCTTGGCTCCCAGAGACACGATGCCCTTTTGTCTCGGAAGCTCGTCGTCACCGACGTTATCTGTATCGCCATAACCCAACACCCCTCCGGTACCGTCTCCCCAACATTCGACGGTTCCATCGACGAGAAGTGCGCAATTGTGACTGCTACCAGCCGCGACCGCGGCAACTGGACCAACTAGCCCGACCAAGGGCGCGGACCATGCAGCTTCGTTGTCGCCGATGGTTTCGTTGCTGCCGATCCCGAGCTGCCCGTACGTGTTGTCACCCCAACAACGCACTTGACCCGTTTGCATCAGGGCGCAGCTGTGCTGCCCGCCAAGAGCCAGCCCAGTAACGACATCGCAAGGTAATTTCGAGGTCTTCCCGCTGACAAAGCGCTCGAGAGCACGCAAATCCGCCTGGTCGACGGAACCATTGCAATCAACGTCGGCAGATTCGCGCCCAAGGCTTTCCGAGCCGCGGTGCGTCAGGCTTAGCGTCAGTTCAGCAACATCTGCAGAGTCGATCCGCTCGTCGCCGTTAACGTTGCCCAACGCGGGCATGCAGTTCGTTCCCCGCGGAACGAGCCCGGGGGGACAACCACAATCCTGAACGCAGTTCATTTGCAGCAATTCGGTGTTGTGGCAGAGGCCGTCGCCGCAAGAGCCGCAATCCGAGTAGCAATTGTTACCATCTTCCGTACCGTTACATGCCGTATCACCGCATTTCGAGCCGCAGTCTGCCGGACAGGTTGCCGTGCTTTCTCTTGCCGATACGTCGCACGTTCCGTCACCGCAAGCGCAGAGGCGGGCATCGGTGGTCACCGAACATAGCGCTTCGATGGCATGATGGACGTAAACCGACTCGATGAGTGTGCCGGTACTCGCATCGCCCTGCTCGGCGCGATAGCAGGTTTCGCCGCTGAGTCGCACGTAGCCGGGATTTGGGCCGCGCACCAAGATTCCGGAAAGTTCGCCGCTCTTGGCGTCGTAAACACCGCCGCCCGAGTTTCCGGGAAACGCGTCGAGATCCGCCATGAAGAAATCGACGACCTTCGGGCGCGCGTCGAGAACGGTTGCGCCTCCCGCGATTTTCAAAGGCAACCCAGATGGGTAGCCAGCCACCACGAGGTCAGCTCCTTTGGTCATAGGTAGCGCCCCAACCTTTACCGGCGCGAGTTCGACCCCTCGAGTGGGGCGCTCAAGACGCAAAATGGCATAATCGACGTCAGACGCAAACCTTTGGACCAAGACCTCAGAGCAAGAATAGACCTGCTCTGTCGTGATTGGCGCAAGCATTGATGAACTCTGCATTCGATACCCGAGCACGATCCGCGTTGACCCACAATTAGTCGAGTCAACGCAATGCCCGGCGGTTAACACGAGATCGGGAGCAATCAGGGTTCCACTGCAGAAGGCAGCGGACGGCTCATCGCGGAACCGCTCGTTCGAACACAGGTTGAGCCGCGCACCCAAGGTCGTTGCATCGAGCTTGACCCCGGACGGGTCTGTTGAGTCGATTCGCGATACGTCGATCAATGCCACGGTTCCGGCGGCAACCTGCTCGCCCACACTTCCGAGGGATTGTTCGTATGCCTCCCGTCGGTCATCAGTACCATAGATGATGGGCGCTTTGGTGGAAACGAATGATTCGGTTGCGTCACTGCAACATGGAAGCGTGAAAAGTGTCAATGCAACTGCAAGCCATCTCATGAACCTAACCCCTAACCCCTATCTGACTGTGGGTGCCATCGGCTTCGATACGCTCCTCGTGCGTATCATTCACTGCGGCCCTTGCTTGGCGATTCGGCGAAAAGTGAGCTTCAGCTCAACAACCGCTCCCCTTGTTCTTCACGATGATAACAGCGTCCGCCGACGTAACGGTACCGTCACCGTTGAGGTCAGCCAAAATACTCTGCCGACACCGATCCGCTGTTTGATTGAGGCAGTTCTTGACGATGGTCGCGTCGGCTCCGTCAACGCACCCGTCGCGATTCGCGTCGCCTGCCACGGCCGGGGCTGACCAGTCCACACAACCCGCCGTCAATACCTGGCAAAGGTTCTCGGTATTGGGGCCATTCAGACGAGGTACGGGCCACGCGGTGCGCGCTGGTGGTTCCCCCGCACCGCAGGTTGGTTCCAGCAAATGAACGGAACCGTTGGTTGCAACCGCCAGTTTCGGGCCCAGCTGTGCCATCGACAGGCCATCGGCAGGTAACGAATAGCGGTCGCGAAGGGTTACCGAATTGAGGTCAATCACGAACATCTCAGGTACATAGCCAGTAAATGACGAATCGTGACCCACGGCATACAGGAACGTCGAAGCGCATCGATTGACGCCGAGAATCGAGGCAATGATTGGCCCACCCAAATCAGTGGTTCCAGCTGACGTCAGTCCCGTCGCGGTAAGAGCATAGGCCGTGACTTGGCTCGCCTGAAAAACCAGAGTTCGATCCCCCAATGTTACTAGTTCCGCGTCCGCATTCAGCGGTGGAAGCGTCACCTGGCCCAAAACTCGGACGGGGTCGCCAGGATTACCCGTTTCCGACGAAAGCCATAACAGTAACCCATTGCCGGACGCGAATGCGCCGTCTCTGGTGCTTCGCGATTCGAAAATCGTCAACCGTCCAGACTCTGGATCCGCGTCAATGGCGTAGGCGTCGCGATCAACCAGATCATCGGCCACGTCCACGCTTACCGTCACGTCGATGCTAGGCGCCCATGCAGGCGCCGATGCACAGGCCGAGACATCCAACGCGTAGGCGCGAACACGGAAGCCCTTCGCTTCGACAGGTGCCACTTGGTAAAGCCGATTGCCGCGTTGAATGAGTTTTGACGGTCCTCCCTCGACAACCAGATCACACATCCGAGTGACGCCGGTTTTCGTCGCACGAGACAGGCTCAGTGTTTCATTGGCTGCGATCTGTTGCCAAGGGCGAGGCCTCGATTCGAACGATGATTTCTCCAAGCCTTCGGCAGGTAGGACCACGTGCATCCGATGCGGTTGGGCGGCGGCAGGCAACGTGCCCCCCGCAGTAATGACCAGCTGTGAATTCTGATTGGCTATCGTCTGAGTCGAGTAAGGCCCTGAGGCCACCAGCGTGCTCTCGTCGACACCGACGATGTCACGCACGCTACCCTGGCCCGGGCCGGTCAACTCCTTCAAGCCATTGGCGTCTTGATCATAACCAAAGACCCGCCTCCACGGTTGAGTTACCATTAGCTGCTTCCGAGAAAGGAAGCGATCCGCAGCGAAGATCCATTCTTCTTCGTTCGTGGCGCGTTGGCGGAAGTACAGTTCACCCTGTGGATCGCTTGCAATGGCATTGGTTGCAGCCCAGCGCAATGCTACGCCAGCCATTCCGTTACCATCGGCAGAAGACCACCCGGTAACCAGTTGCCCCGGCAAAAGGGAAATGCCAAAAGGTTTGATGGCGTCGGTGTAGCTTGTAACGAGCTCTCGACTGCCGAGCGAGTAGACCTCGGTCTTGCCGATCTCTGCCATTTGGCCAATGTATTGAACGGCCAAAAACTCGTCGTTCACGGTGAGCCCTGTGCCGTTAATTCCCGGAAACACGAGTTCGGCCGTGGGAGCCGCCTCCGTTCCATTCCAGCGCATGATCCCATCGGCGGTGGTTGCGTAAACGGTTTGCCCGTCGGGCGCAAGGGCTAGCACGTTACAGTCGAAGCCATTTCCAGACGCATTCACAGGCGGACTTTCGCTGCTGACGATGCCCGCATCACTAACACGGAAACGCCGAGTCCCAAACCCGCACGCCCAGATTTGGCCATCGCTCGTGGCAACCGCGTCCGAGACTCCACTAGATATTTCCGAAAGGTAACCGGTCTCCGTAACCGGTTGGATGGTTGGAGATGTCGAAAAGACCTGGACTCCATCGGGGCTCAATAGGGCAAACCGATTGTTGGGCACGCCAACCACTTGCAGCGCTAGACGTGTCTGCCAGGTCATGGTTCCCCAGGTTGACGTGTAATATGGCGTCCAAGTCCAGGCCTGAGAAAGCCGCTCGAGCTTGCCGTTACCAATGCCTACTATAGATAGGGAAATACCAGTGCCCTCCACACGATCGGCAAACAGGAGCCTGTCGTCGTCGAGGAACGCTACCAATCCGCCGGACTGGACCCCGGTTTCGTCCATATCAGTGGCAAAGGTAACCTCCGTAGCAAGCACGCTTCCTTGCGTTGCCGCGACCTCACCCGCGCACTGACCTGCCTTGCAGGACGGATTCGCCAGGCAGAGATCTCCCTGTTTGCAAGGTGTTCCGTCATCTGCCGAGTGAAAAGTACAACCGCTCCCGCTAATACATTCTCCGATGATACACGGATTGTTGCTCACGCAATCAGCGTTGCCGAGGCAACCACTGGCTCCGCCCGTATTGGATGCCCCGGCATAGCCCGTTGAGTCGATTTGAGTGGTACCCCCAGTGGCACTGCTGGTGGCGGCCACGCCTCCGCTGCTCATCCAACCTCCAGTTGCATTGCCGCCCGTGGTGCTGGCCGTGCCGCCAGGAGCGCTGCCGGTTGTGCCTCCGGTGTCCGTCGACCCTCCAGTGGCGTTGCTTCCCATCGTGCTGCTCGTGCTCCCGCTGCTGGTCAATCCTCCGGCAGCGTCGCCGCCCGTGGTGCTGCTCGTGCCCCCGCTCCTGGTCACCCCTCCGGCAGCGTCGCCGCCCGTGGCGTTGCTCGCGCCCCCGCTGCTGGACAACCCTCCGGCAGCATCGCCGCCCGTGCTGCTCGTTTGCCCGGGCGCTGACAACCCCCCGCCCATTGCCGGCGCACTCCCTCCAAGACTAGTTTGGTACCCACTAGCACCCCCCGTTGAGTTTTGCGTGCTGCTGAGCCCCGATGGAGACTCGCCATCTGCGCAACCCACCAATAACGTCACAACCACCAACCCGCAAAGAACGTTCATTTCAAGCTCCCCAATCAAATAAGGCCAACCGAAAGACACGGCTAAGTGTATGATGCTCGGTGGTCTCTGTCAACACGGTGGCACTGTGAGCTGGCAAGGGGCATTATCATTGTTGCTGTGGGTACTGCACCGAAATGCGGCTGGAGAAGAATTCCACTTCCAGTCCTTGGGGAAACGGTAGTTCCCGCGCGAACACGCGCTCTCGCTTTCGCGCGGGATCTCTTACTCCATTGATTACTGGACGCTCTACTGCGCGCAGATACCGAGATTCCTTGCGGCGAGAGTGTAGTCCTTACTGTCAACGATCAGATCGTCATTCACGTCGCGCATGGCAAGATCTTCGACGCTAAAGGTTGGGTCTCCAGTAGCGACTACGTGATTCAACGCTTCCTTGATGCGAGACAAGTCCGCCTTTTCCACGCAAGAACGCGTGGGCGAAGGATCCGTATCGCCCGCGACAGGGATCTTCGTTGCGACCCCACCAACCGTTGTGGCTTCGAAGTAGGATCCCCGGGTCACTGTGGTCAGACCCTGGAGCAGAGCTAAGCCTGTGTCGCCAAAGTCGGACGTTAGAAGTCCGGTACCAGTCATAGGACTGGAGTCTGGCCCGCTCGATCTGCGAACAGCAGCCCCGGTCGTGTTAACGTAGTCGAAAATCGCTTCGACGTTGACCACGGGTCGGTCGGTGTCACTGTAGATTGAGTAGTCGAGTTGGTCCGCATTGGGGTCAGCAGCGTAAGCCAGACCGGCCACTTTCCGCTGCCAGGAACCTGCTTCAAGCCCGAAGCCGGACCCCGCCAAGGCTGCATTGAACGGCGTGGCGCTGCTAGTGGCGGAGTAACAGGGGCTTTCTGTCGGCGAACTGTTTTCCATGCCATCCGTCATGACAAAGATCCGGCGGCGCTCGCATGGGTCGAACAGACCTTGCTCCCAGATGTCATAAAGTGCATCGCAAACCCCGGCGGCAAAGGGTGTCCAATAGGTGGTGGGGATCGTGGTGGCCGTAGTGAGTGCCGCGACGATGGCCGCATCATTGGTACCTTTGACCAAACCCTGGTCGAACCCAACAACGGGATGGGGATAATCAGAACCCCCGATGGTCGTGTTGCCAAAGCCGAAGACCGCGACGGCCGTACCGGAGGGGAGTGAAGCAAGCTTTGCATTTGCAAAGTCCCTAGCAATCTGCCATTTGGGGGCAGCCACAACGGCACCATTAATCGTCTTGGAGCCATTGTCATTCATCGAGTTACTCTGATCAAAGACGAAAATCGCGTGATTCGTCAAGGTAGTGCATTGTGCCTTTGCCTGCACGTTGACCAGGGTGATGGCGCCGAGGCACGCGACGGAACCGAGAATCTTGAGTGTTGTTTTCATGGTTATTGGTCTTTCTAAACTTGACTTATTACTGATTTGAAATGGATCGACCGATTTGCTACGAACAAACTTCGAGGTGGGCGCGACTCGATCCGGAATCGCACCGATGACTATTGGTGAAAGGGGCTGGCGGTTAGCCAGCCCGCATGTTTTCTGAAGCCTTACGGACTAGGCGTGCACGCGGACTCGATATGGGCGGCAACCATCGTGTAATCGGCTGCCGTAACCAGGCCGTCGTTGTTTACGTCAATCAACACGTTGTCTGCCGGCGGTGGGCTATTGAGATATGCCCTGACCAGAGTGGCATCCGCTGAAGTCACGCACCCGTCGCGATTGACGTCACCGGTCTTGTAAGCCAGCGGCACGATGCCGCGTGCCCAAGATTCATAGGTGCTGACGCGCGTGTGAACGGAATAACTGATACAGCCCGTGAGCCCCCAGCTCACGATGCCGGCGAGGGTCCAACCGGTTCGGTCATTGAGCTTGTATGCCAGCGGGCCACCGCTATC
>Ga0265340_10002122_pt1 | contig 11358 bp, 12 predicted proteins | sample 4CB225metaG_FD_202082 | JGI IMG/M metagenome (GOLD analysis project Ga0265340, IMG submission 202082) | Rhizosphere microbial communities from Carex aquatilis grown in University of Washington, Seatle, WA, United States - 4-CB2-25 metaG | ecosystem: Host-associated > Plants > Roots >...
TGATGCCCATGGGATGGGCGATTATGACGTTTGTGCTGGCGGCACGGAGGTCGTTGGCCGAAAGGCCTTCGAGAATCTCGTGCGTGAGCCGATTCGCGGCCGTCAGCGAGAGCTGGAGCGTGGCCGCGTCCGTGACGCCGGAGCCGTCGAGATTGGAGGGTTGGGCTTTTTGCTCCTCGGCGAGCGCCTTGATTTGCGCCGAGGCGCCATGGACGAGCACGACGCGGATGTTCAACGACCGCAACACCGCCACGTCCAGCAGCAGCGTGGCGAAGTTCTCGTCGGTGACAATGGCGCCGTCAATCGCGAGGATGAACGTCTTCTCGCGAAATTGCGGAATGTATTGCAGGATGCCCCGCAGGTCGGTTGGTTTCACTTTTGGCTCGTCATTAAACTTGCAACGCAAAACAAGTATTCGGTTTTCGCCACGATTCAAACACTAATTTTCAGCCGCGATCCCCTGTTCAAATGAATTGCCATCGAACGCGGGGCGGGGCATTGTTGTCACACTTGGAAATCAAACGAATATGAATGCTGCCAGCACAACCGAAAAGACGCCGGCGTCAGCGGCGTTGAGCCAGCTTGACCAGCTTAAAAAATTCACGACGGTGGTCGCCGACACCGGCGACTTCGCCGCGCTCAAACAATACGCGCCGCAGGACGCCACGACCAATCCCTCGCTCATCTTCAAGGCCGCGCAGATGCCGGAATACCGGCACCTCGTGGACCAGGCCGTCGCCGAAAACAAGAAATCCGGCGCCACCGGCGAAAAACTGTTGCGGGGCACCATGGATGTTTTGCTGGTGCTCTTTGGCGTCGAGATTCTGAAAATCGTGCCCGGCCGGGTTTCGACCGAGACGGATGCCAATCTCGCGTTTGACACCGAAGGCCTGATTCAGAAGGCGCACCGGTTCATCGAGCTTTACCAGAAGCGCGGCATCGGGCGCGAACGCATCCTCATCAAAATCGCGACGACGTGGGAGGGCGTGCGCGCGGCGGAAACCCTCCAGCGCGAGGGCATCAACTGCAACATGACCCTCCTGTTCTCACTGCCGCAGGCCGTCGCGTGCGCCGAGGCGAAGGCCCGGTTGATTTCACCGTTCGTGGGACGGATCATGGACTGGTACAAGGCGAAGGAGAAAAAGGATTTTGCGCCCGCGGAAGACCCCGGCGTGCTGTCGGTGAAGGAAATTTACGGCTACTACAAAAAATTCGGGCACGCGACTGAGGTCATGGGCGCAAGTTTCCGCAACGCGGGCGAAATCCTCGAGCTGGCCGGCTGTGATTTGCTGACCATCAGCCCGCAGTTGATGGGGGAACTGCAAAAGAGCACCGCGCCCGTCGTCCGCAAACTCAGCCCCGACCTCGCGCGCGACAGCAAAATCGGGCGGCTGCAGCTCGACGAAAGAAAATTCCGCTGGCTGTCCAACGAAAACGCGATGGCCACGGAAAAGACCGCCGAGGGCATCCGGCTGTTCAACGCCGACGCGCTGAAGCTGGAGCAATTCATTGCGGCGAAGCTTTAATTACTGGACGCGCGAACCGGCTTCTGCGAATTTCAGGACATGGATGGAGACGAGCGCGAAATTTTCTATTTTCTAAAGGATCGGGGCGATGAGTTTGTCAACGCCAGGGAAATCGCCCGGCGCGCGGGCGGCAAAAAAAAGTATTACGAAGACCCGGAATGGGCCAAGCCGATTCTGATTCGCATGGCCGAACGCGCCATTCTGGAAGGCGACGCCTTGGGCCGTTACCGCGTCAAGCCCGTTGCCAAAAAGGGGAAAAACAAACGATGGGTCTCGCCCGACATCGCGAAAATCCTTCAGGAAAGCGGCGTCGAAGTCGAAGGCGCGAACGATCCTGGCTCGAACAATCTCGGCCCGGACGACTATTACGAGCAACTGTAAGCACCCGTCCGGATTTCGCTGCGGCGCCATGAATATCGCCGCGTCAAATCTTTTCCGTCCGTACCCGTCATGTTTGCCGCGCTCCTGACCACACTGCTGTTCGCCATGTCCGCCATTTGCGGGCATCGCACCGCCACGCGGTTGGGGGGTGTTGAGGCCAATTTCTGGCGCATCTGCGGTGCGTTTCTTTTTCTGGCGATCTGGGCGAACGTTTTCGGCGCGGGCACCGCCGGCAAGGCGTTTCCCCTCTTTGTTTTGAGCGGGCTTGCGGGCATCGGCCTCGGCGACACGGCGTATTTTCAAGCCCTGCCGCGGCTCGGCAGCCGCCGGACGGTTCTCCTCACGCAATGCCTCATCGCACCGTGCGCCGCGATCGTCGAATGGCTCTGGCTCGGCACAAAACTGAATCTCACGGAAATTTTTTGCATTGCGGTCATTCTCGCCGGCGTGGCCATGGCGATGGCACCGGGCGACCATTTGAAAATCGCGCCGGGCCGGCTGTGGCCGGGGATGCTCGCCAGCGCCATCGCCGCGATTGGCGGCGCGTTTGGCGCGGTCTTGAGCCGCAAAGCCTACGCCATTGCGCACGCGGCGGGCGAGCATCCCGATCCCGGCACGACCGGTTACCAGCGTGTCATCGGTGGCGCGGTCGCGCTCGGCCTCGTGTTTTTGATTGTCAAGTGGCGGCATGCCCGCAGACACGGCGACGACGCACAGATGAAGGATTCATTTTCTCCGCGCGAAAAACTAAGGCTCTGGCCGTGGGTGCTGGCCAACAGCCTCGCCGGCCAGACGATCGGTGTCAGTTGCATGCAATGGGCGCTCGAAACCACGCCCACCGGCATCGTCACCGCCATCATCGCCATGACACCTGTGGTCATGCTGCCGCTGGCGCGCGTATTCGAAGGTGAAAGAATCACGGCCCGCGAACTGGGCGGCGGTTTCGTGGCCATCGCCGGCGTGATCGGCCTGGCATTTTGGCGTTGAATCATTTCGGAAAACAAATTTTCATTCGTCCCGGTTCCCGTCCTTCCCGAGGTAACGGGTTGCGGATCGGAAGTCGGGAACGGGGAAGGGGACGATTTTTATGAAAGATGAACTGCAAACCGCCGTTGAATCATTCGGCCTCGAAAAATTCCGGCGCCATATTTTCCTGTGCGCCGACCAGACCGAGCCAAAATGTTGCGCGAAGGAACCGGGACTGGCGGCCTGGGAATTTTTGAAGCGGCGGTTGAAGGAATTGAATCTGGCCGGACCGGAGCCGCTGGTTTATCGCACCAAGGCCAATTGCCTGCGCGTCTGCGTGCGCGGGCCGATTGCCGTCGTTTATCCCGAAGGCGTCTGGTATCACTCCTGCGCGCCGGAAGCGCTGGAGCGCATCATCCAGGAACACTTGATAGGTGGAAAAATCGTCGGGGAATTTGCCTTTGCAAAAAACCCGCTCGGGCGGTAGGACGGTGCGGCAGGCCGTCCTGACATTACATTTTCTTCTCGACATTTATTTTCCAAACGCGCAGGCTGTTGTTTGTTAGATTGGTTCGGGGGTTGGCATGGCCAGATTGCTCATCAAGACACGCGGCTTGGAAAACGAAACGCTGGAGCTTCGTTTCGGCGTCAATCACGTTGGCCGTGACCCTGCCTGCGACTTTACCATCGTCCATCCCAGCGTGTCTGCGCTGCACTGCGAACTCGTGCTGTCCAGTGACGGCGTGATGATTCATGATTGCGACTCGACCAACGGCACGTTTGTCAATAGCGAGCCGGTCAAGGATGCGTGGTTGCGCGCGGGCCAGACGGTGCAACTGGGCGAGGTGAAAATGTTCGTTGAAAACACCGACATCACCATCACCATCCCCCAATACGAGCGCGAGCGCCCGGCGCCGCCGGTGGTGCTTCCGGGCGGCGTGATTTTGTGTGCGCGTCACCCCCACCTGCCGGTCTCGTACAAATGCACGCATTGCGGCGAAGTCATGTGTGTCAACTGTGTTCACACGCTGCGCCGCAAAGGCGGCCAGCCACTGTTCCTTTGCCCGCTTTGCAGTCAGACGTGTGAACCAATCCACAACGTCGTCGAGCCGCCAAAGAAGAAGTCACTTCTGCAAGTGTTGCATCGCACGGTGAAAATGCGATTGGCCCAGTTCTTCGGCGTTGCCGAGTCGAAAAAGTAAGCCGCCCGTTCAGGACAAAAATTGCCGGATCCGGTTTTCCAGCGCCGCGAGCCAGAGCGGATGTTCGTTTAAACACGGAACCAGGGCGAATTCCTTCCCGCCCGCCGATAAAAACGTCGCGCGCCCGCGAATGCCGATTTCTTCCAGCGTCTCCAGACAATCGGAAACAAACGCCGGGCAGATGACCAGGAGCTTTTTAACACCACGTTCAGGCAACTCAGCCAGCTCCACGTCCGTGTAAGGCAACAGCCACGGATCGCGGCCCAGCCGGGATTGAAACGACACGGAATATTTTCCGGCGGGCACGCCGGCTTGCTTCACGAAGGCGGCAACGGTTTTGAAACACTGGGCGCGGTAACACGTCGCGTGCGCCGGGCTGGCAACGTTGCAGCAGTTCAGCGCGATCAGACAATGGCGGCCGGTCGGGTCTGATTTCCGGAGATGCCGCGCCGGCAGGCCGTGAAAACTGAACAGCAAATGGTCATAGCCCGCCTCCAAATGATTCCTGGCGCTGGCCGCTAGCGCCGCAATGTAATCCGGCGCGTCACCGTAAGGCGGCTGAACTTCAATCCGCATTGGGGGTGTGATCCGGGCCGCGACTTTCCTCACCCGTTCCACGGCCGTCTCATAGCTCGACATGGCGTAGTGCGGAAACAGGGGAATCAGCAGGACCTTGTCCACCTTCTCCTTTGCCAGCTTGCGAACCGCGTCCCGGATGGATGGATTCCCGTAGCGCATCGCCAGTTCCACCGGCACGGTGGTGACACGCTCCTGCAATCTCGCCTGGACCCTGCGGCTCGTGACCACGAGCGGCGAGCCTTCGGGCGTCCAGATTTTGCGATACGCCTCGGCGGATTGTTTTGGCCGGTTGATCAGCACCATGCCCACGATGAACGCCCGCAGCGGCCACGCGACGTCAATCACGCGTCCGTCCATCAGAAATTCCCGGAGATAACGCCGCACGTCGCCGACGGCGGCCGAGTCCGGCGAACCCAGATTGACCAGTAAAACGCCTTTGTTCATTTGGCTGTCAGGAACTTTCCCACGCGCTCAACGATGTTGCAACCCGACAAAATTGAATCGCCCAGCGAAACGCCGTCGCGATAGTGGCCGGCGAAAAACAGACCGGGCGTCTGGTCTTCGATTTCCGCCAGCAGTCCGCGGTAACGGCCGTAACCCAGATTATATTGCGGAATCGCCCTGGGATAGACCACACAATGCGCAAACGCTGGCTGGCCGCGCACTCCCAGCAACACCCGCAAATCCTCGCAGGCCAGTCCGATTAATTTTTCCGTTGGCAGCGACGCGAGTTCCGGTTGCCGTTCGCCGCCGAGATAGCTCGTGAGCATGAGATGCCCGGCGGGCGCACGGTTCGGAAACAGTGACGACGAAAAAATCGTGCCGAGAATGTTGAAGCCCTCGACTTTCGGAATCAGCATCCCGAAACCCTGGCAAGGATGAGAAACGTCTTCACGACGAAAGCCCAAAACGACGCTCGCCACCGGCGGATAACGGATTTTGGAGAATGCGGAAAAATCAATTTGGCTGGCAGGGCGGTGCTGCTGCGCCGCCTCGACCTCGGGGCCGCGCGGCAGCGCGGCCCTGCCAAAGGCTCTCAATTCCGCCAATCTATATGCCGTGCCGCAATAAATCACCGCGCTGTGCTCAACCATAAATTCCCGGAGGGACGAGTTACACGAGTCCCTATCTTCACTTGGAGAATTTGAGGCTCGTGGAACTCGCCCCTCCGAAAGCGTGAGTGTCCAGCCATCACTGGTTTGCGTGAGCTTCCCGACCGGGGCATTGAGTTTTACCGCGTCGCCAAGTTGCTGGCTGAGTGTGTCTGGCAATACTTGCAGACCTTCGTCGAAGGAAAACTTCGGCGCGCGGTCCTTGGCGATTTCGCCGCGCCGTTTGCGTTCGCTCGCGCCGAAAATCTGGCCCCGGATGAGCGAACCGTAACGCGCTTCGAGTTCGGCGAGCCTCGGGAACGCCTGCTGCACGGATAATTTGCAAGGATCGCCGGCATAAACGCCGGCCACCAGCGCGTCAATCGCGTGATCCAGAAATTCCCGGTTCAACCGCCGTTTCACGAAGTCCGCGATGCTTTCTTCCCCGCCATCGCGGCGGCGCGGCACGAACGGCTCGCGCAATACGACGAGCTTGGCCTTGAACGAAAAAAGTTCCGTCGTGAAAAATCCCAGGGGCGAACCCGGCATGGCAATCGGCCGCCGGTAACGGACGACGTAACGCGCCGCGGCCTTCGGATCGGAATCCAGCCGGCGCGGTTCCAACCCGGCGTCACGGATGAGTTGGGCGATTTTCGGCGATGTTTCCAGGAGGGTGTTCGGCCCGCATTCGGCCAGATAACCGTCGTGGCGGATGGATTGAATCACCCCGCCCACGCGTCCGCCCGCTTCATAAAGCGTGACCGGGATGCCCTTGCGTTTCAGGTAAAACGCCGCCGTCAGCCCCGTGATGCCGGCCCCGATGATGGCGACGGGTTTCATTGCCGGTTGCCGGTCAATTCAATCAATCTGGCCGGAGAGTTCGGTGCGGCGGATTTTTTCATTGTCCTTCACCAAGTGTGTTTGCGGCCTTGATTCAGGGCAAGCCTGCACTGTGGTTGCCGGTGTTGGGATGAGAGCGCGTTTTTTCAACCGGCGCAGGAGCGCATCTGCATAGAACTGCGTCCAGCCCGGGTGCGACGATTTCAAGAAATTCGATTGCATCAAATCCCAGCCGCCCAGCAGGGCATCACGGGTCAGGGTGTTGGCGGGATCCGACATTCCGGCCGCGGGATAAACCGTGATTTCGCCGCCGAACAGGTCCCGCCCGTTCCACATAAAATCAAAACGCGCATAATCCACCCCGACACTGAGCTGCCGGGCATATTGCACCGCACGACGATAAGGCTCCATTACCATAACGCCTTTCGGCAGCGGGATGATCGGACTCCCCTCAGTAGCCTTCACTCCCAAAGTCGGCGTCCCATCGGGATCAATATAGACCGACCACTGGTTGGGTGTTTTGCACTTGCCCAACACCTCACCCAAAATCGCCTTTCCATTGCAAGCCCGCACAGTAAGTTCAATCAACCCGGTTTCCACATCGCCGACCGCCTCCTCAACGAATAGTTTGGGTTCAACCGCGGAATAGCTCCACTCTCCGGCCTTCCTGCCATAGACGGAAGCGAGCCAGCGGCTGGTCTTTTCCCGAAGCGCAGTCCGGTCACAGTGTCCGTCGCGGACACGATGGTTGAAATTGCAGCCGTGATTTGCCTTCACAAAAACGTCACCGCGCAGCAATTCATCCGGAATCTCGCCGGCATCGGAGCCGACCCAAAGAGTCCGGGGCAGCGGCAAATCCGGGCAGCGGTTCCTGATAAATTCCTTGGTGGCCAGCTTGTCGGAAAAAACCACGAACTGGGGATTGTGATCCACCAGCTTCCGCCAAAGCATCCGCTCCGAATAACGATTCGGACTGGCAATGTTCGGCAGGCGGCCCCTTTTCCGCCAATAGCGGCCCACCTGCCGGGCGTTTTTCAGGTAAAAAGCCGCGTTGGTTGCCGCAAATATGAAATCATCATTGAACATGGAAGTCGCCACGGGAATGAGACTAGATCATCTCATGACATTTTCCAGCGAAGAATTCCGTTCAAATCGTCCGGGAATGCTTCCGCTCGCCCGCGGGCGCGAGGGTGTTGTCAAAGCACATCGCAATGTTGCGGATGAACAGCCGGCCAATATCGTTTATTTCGGAGGGGCGAGTTCCACGAGCCCCTGACTTTTCATCGAGTTGCATCATGCCAGGGCAATCTATTGAGTTCACCTTGGAAGGGCCAGTCCTCCGGCCGTTTCACCAGACCGTCCTTGATTGGGTTTTCCCATAGATATAACCACTTTTGATGATAGCTTTCCCCGTTCCGTAACTGCCGGTCAAAAAAGTCTCGTTGCCAAATCGGCTTTTCCGCTGGATGCGGCCAGCGGCGGGATGCCTCGGCACGCCAAAAACGAACCCATTGTTTCAGCGGCGTAACCGGCAATTTCGCGGGCGCACAAAAAAGGTGCAAATGATCCGGCATGACAACGTAGCGTCCCACCAGCCAATGATCGGCCTCGCGCCAACAATTGAGCAATAGCGTGACAATATCAGGCCTGGCCAGCAAGGCGCGGCGTTTGTCTGCACAAACGGTGACGTATTGGAGAATGGTTTGATTCGGGAATTCCAACGGGACCAAATGCGGAAGCGCACGGCGGCCGGGTTCTCGAATTGGTTCTTGCATCAAGCCAGATTGAGCCGCATCCGGATTGTCCGGCAAGTTGAAAATGGGGGCTCGTGGAACTCGCCCCTCCGACATGTCAAATCGTCCTCGAATGCTTCCGCTCGCCGGCGGGGGCGAGGGTGTTGTCAAAGCACATCGCGAGGTTGCGGATGAACAGACGGCCGGTATCGGTGACTTCGAGGCCGGTCGGTGTGCATTTTACAAGCCCGTCGGCCTCAAATGGCGCGAGCACGGCAAGTTCGTTGGCGAAGTGTTGCGCGAAGTTGATGCCGAGCTTCTGCGACATCGCAGCGTAGTCGAGCGAGAGGTCGCACATTACGCGCATGATGGTTTCGCGGCGGATTTTGTCCTCGTCGGTCAGGAAATACGCGCGCTGCAGCGGCACCCGGCCCGCCTCCACGGCTTCCTGCCATTTCGGCAGTTCCTTTTCGTTCTGCCAGTAGGCATCGGGGATCTGCGAGATGCTCGACATGCCAAACGCGTAGATGTCCGCCCCGGCGCGCGTGCTGTAACCCTGAAAATTCCGCTGCAGCTGCTTCCGTTTCTGGGCCACCGCCAGTTCATCATCCGGCTTTGCAAAATGGTCCATGCCGATATAAACGTACTGGTGGTTGGCGGTGAGTTTCTCAATGACCAGCTTGAGCACCTGCAGCTTGGTTTCGGGCGCCGGCAGGATTTTCTGCTCCAAAATCTTCTGGGACGGCTTGATCCAGGGCACGTGCGCGTAACTGAAAACCGCCAGCCGGTCCGGCTTCATCTGCAGCACGGTGTTGAGCGTCTCATCGAACGATTCCGGTGTCTGGTGCGGCAGGCCGTAGATGAGATCGAGGTTGATGGAGCCGAAGCCGAGTTCGCGCATCCAATCCATCGCCTGCTGCGTCATCGCGCGCGGCTGAATGCGGTGAATCGCCTCCTGCACCTTCGGGTTGAAATCCTGCACCCCCATCGAGGCGCGGTTGAAGCCGATTTCGCGCAGCGCCACCAGGTGATCGCGCGTGAGCCGGCGCGGGTCCACCTCGACGCTGGCCTCGATGTCCGGCGAAAACGTGAAGGATTGGTGGATGATTTCGCCGAGCCGGCGGATTTCGTCGGGCTTTAAAAAGGTCGGCGAACCGCCGCCAAAATGGAGTTGGACGGCCTTGCGCGCCGGATTTAATTTCGGCGCCATTTTCGCGACTTCGCGGCCCAGCGCCTCGACATAGGCCATGCCCCGGTCATGGTTAAGCGTGATGACGGTCGTGCAGCCGCAGAACCAGCAGAGCGTTTCGCAAAACGGGATGTGAAAATAAATCGAGAGGTCGCGCGCGGCGCGGTTGTTCCCATCAATCTTCGCGGCGAGGTCGTCCCACGAAATCGCGCCGGTGAATTTTGTAGCCGGCGGATAGCTGGTATAGCGCGGCCCGGCCACGTTGTATTTCTGCACCAGATCGAGATCGACTTTGAGCGTGTTCATTTGAAACCACGAACAGTTTCGACCAGCGCGGCGATGTTTTCCAGCCGGGCCGCCGGCGGCACACCATGGCCGAGGTTGAAAATATAACCGTTTCGCCCGCGCATGACTTCCAGCAGACGCGCGGTTTCGGCGCCGACCGCCTCCGGCGTGGCCTCGCTGAGGAGCTTCGGGGCGAGATTCCCTTGCAGACCGATGCCGCCGGGCAGCAACCGGCGCGCGTCCGCCAGCGGAAACCGCCAGTCAATGCCCAGCACGTTTGCGCCGGTGGCCAGGAGGTCGTCCCAGTTGCCGTGCGTGCCCAGGGAAAAAACGATGACGGGACATGCCGGGTGCGAGGCGTGAAGCGCGGAAATAATTTCCATCATCCAGCGGCCGGAGGCTTCCTGAAATTCCGTCGGCGCCAGCAGGCCGCCGTGGCTGTCAAAAATCTGGACCGCGTCCACGCCCGCCTGGATTTGCATTTGCAGGTGGGCGATGACGGCGGCGGTGAGTTTTTCGGCCAGTTCAAAATAGGTTTTACGGTCCTTGCGAAACAGCGCCAGCGCGCGGGTGTAATGTTCGGCCCCGCCGCCTTCGGCCATGAACGTCGCCAGCGTCCAGGGCGAGCCGGCAAATCCGATGAGCGCGGTCTGTTCGCCAAGCGCGCTCTTGACGAGCCGCAACGCGCGCGGGATGTATTGCAGGCGTTCGGGGAGCGCCGTGGCGTCGAGCCGCGCGATGTCCGCCGCCGAACGCAGCGCAAAATCCATCTGCAGGCCGCTGCTTTCATCGAAATGATATTTTTGCCCCAACCCTTCGGCGGTGACGAGAATGTCGCTGAACAAAATCGCCGCGTCGAACCCAAACCGGCGGACCGGCTGGAGCGTGACTTCGACGGCCAGTTCGGGCGTTTGCACCAGTTCGAGAAAGGAATATTTCTGCCGGAGCGCGCGATATTCCGGCAGCACGCGCCCGGCCTGGCGCATGAGCCAGACGGGCGGATGATCCACGGGCCGGCACGCGCTGGCGCTGAGGAAACGCCCGCGGCCGGTCAGCGCGGTGGCGGCGGGCCGGGGCGTTTCGGCGGAAGCAGCGGGCGTTTGCATTTCGACCCGTTGTTCTAGCATATCCCGCGCGTTTTGAACAGATGCGGTTTTGAGTTTTTCCGGCGCAACTTTGACCCGGCGACGGTTTTTAACTTAAAGGACACGATGAAAAACGAGCCGCTTCAAAACCAATTGCGCGAACTGGCCTGGCGCCGGAAATTGACCGGCTCCGAGCGGGCGGGGTTGCGCACGCAACCGGAGGCGGAAGCTGACCTGGAACTTGAATCGCGCCTGAGCGAGGCGCTCGCCCGCGTGCCGGACGCGCCGATGCCGTCGAATTTCACCGCCCGCGTGCTTCAGGCCGTCGAACGCGAAGAAGCGGGCGGCGCACCCGGGCGAAGCTGGTCCTGGCATTGGCGCGTGCTGGTGCCCCGGGTCGCGGTGGCGGTGGCGGTCGTTGGATTTGCCGGTCTGGCCTACCAGCGACACGAATTCGACAAACGCGCCGAACTCGCCAGGG
>Ga0265340_10002123_pt1 | contig 11358 bp, 8 predicted proteins | sample 4CB225metaG_FD_202082 | JGI IMG/M metagenome (GOLD analysis project Ga0265340, IMG submission 202082) | Rhizosphere microbial communities from Carex aquatilis grown in University of Washington, Seatle, WA, United States - 4-CB2-25 metaG | ecosystem: Host-associated > Plants > Roots > Rhizosphere...
GGCCGGATCACCGCGATCGAGCACCTCGCATATGCCGGTCATCGAATCGAGCAGCTCCCCGGCCCACGCTTCCATGGAGACGCGGCGGCCGTCCCGCCACAGGGTCAGCCCCGGTTCGCGACCGTGGCGCGCCACGATGACATGGTTCTCATCCATCAGCGCCTGCTCGCCCTTGCTCAGGGGCGGACTGTCCTTCAGCACGCACAGCGCCAGAAAGGCCTCGAGGAAGCGTATCTTGCTTTGATTGACTCCGACCGGATCAAATGCACTGACATCCAGGGCCCGCACTTCGACGTATTCCACGCCGGCGCGCAGCAGTGCACGGGTGGGACGCTCGCCTGAGTCGGCGACCCGCTTCGGACGGATGAAGCTGTAGTACTCGTTCTCAATCTGCAGGATATTGGCGTTGAGCTGGCGATATTCACCGTCCACCTTGACGCCCAGGGCCTCGTAGGGCGGGTGCGGTGTGCTGATGGCCCGGGTCAGGTCGCGCACATATTCGTCAAGGCTGTTGACCGATACCGACAGTCCCGCCTGATTGCGGTTGCGGTAGCCGATGTCGCTCATCCGCAGCGACGTGCCATAGGGCTCGTACAGCGTGTCACGGGTGAGCTCGGGCAGCTCGATATCGCGCCCGGCAACGAACGAGCGGCTCACGACGGGGGAGACCCCGAACAGGTACAGGACGATCCAGCCATAGCGGTGGTAGTTGCGCAGCAGCTCGAAATAGCCGCTGGAGACGAACGCCTGACCGACCTCGCGCGAACCGCGCAGTTCCTGGTACGCCTCCCAGAACTTCGCCGGAAACGAATAGTTGAAGTGCACGCCGGAGATCGCCTGCATCATCCGTCCATAGCGCAGCCCCAGACCCCGCCGATAGATGGTCTTCATCTGCGCGACGTTGGATTTGCCGAACGTCGCGATGGGAATGCTGGCGTCCGAATCGATGATCCCGGGCATGCTGGTCGCCCACAACAGCTCATCGCCCAGGTGGCTGTAGATGAACTGGTGCAGATCCAGCAGGTACTGCAGCAGCTCCCAGCTGTGCACGAACGGCGGGGTCACCAGCTCGATCAGCGACTCGGAGAAGTCGGTGGTGATGTGTTCGTTGGTCAGCGCCGAACCCAGCACCCGCGGATGGCCGGTTTGGGCCAGCATGCCATCGGGCCGGACACGCAGCGATTCCTTCTCCGCCCCCTTGCGGCCGCCCTGCAATACCTCGGGCTCCCCACAATTGATCAGGGCCGACAGGCGGCGCTCGAAGACACGATCGATACGGGTTCGGGTCACGGTGGTTGCGCAGGTTGAGCGATGGAGCGCGGCATCTTGCCCCCGTTTAGTGCCAATCTCAAACCGACGTGGCATTCTTGGGCAATAATGGAGGCTATATGCTCGTAGGCTCGCAGGTTCGGCGCGTCGCAATCATCGGCGGCTTGCGCATCCCCTTTGCCCGGGCCTACGGCGCCTACGCCACGGCCGGCAACCAGGACATGCTGACGGAGACGCTCCGGGCAGTGGTGCAGCGTTTCAGGCTCACCGGCCAGCACCTGGGGGACGTGATCGCCGGGGCCGTCATCAAGCACTCCCGGGATTACAACCTGGTGCGCGAGAGCGTGCTGTCCAGCGGTCTTGACCCCTCCACGCCGGGTCTGGACATTCAGCGCGCCTGCGGCACCGGGCTTGAGGCGGCGATCCTGGTGGGCAACAAGATCGCGCTGGGCCAGATGCAGGTCGGCATCGCCGGGGGCGTGGATTCCATCAGTGATCCCCCCATTGTCTATCCGCGCTCCTACCAGCAGCTGCTGTTGCGCAGTTACACGGGCCGCTCGGCCATGGCCCGGATCAAACCGTTCTTCGGCCTGCGGCCGCGCCACTTCAAGCCGGTGATGCTCGGGGTGGTGGAGCCACGCACCGGGCTGTCCATGGGGCAGAGCATGGAGCTGACGGCCCAGAAATGGCACATCTCCCGTGCCGCGCAGGACGAACTGGCCTATGACAGTCACCGCAAAGCGGCGGCGGCCTGGAAGGAAGGCTTCTACGAGGACCTGGTGGTGCCGTTTCGCGGCCTCGCGACCGACAATAATGTGCGCGCCGACACCAGCGCTGCGAAGCTCGCGAAGCTGCGGCCGGTATTTGACTTGGGCGCCGCGGGGACCCTCACCGCCGGCAACAGTACCCCCCTGACCGACGGTGCCAGCGCGGTGCTGCTGGCCTCCGAGGAGTGGGCCCGCCAGCAGGGCCTGCCGGTACTCGCCTACCTGTCCTACGGCAAAGCCTGGGCGGTGGATTTCGTCTCGGGCGCCGAGGGGCTGCTCATGGCACCGGCCTACGCAGTTGCGGCGATGCTCAAGGACGCCGGCCTCGGGCTGCAGGATTTTGACTACTACGAACTGCACGAGGCATTCGCGGCACAGGTGTTGGCGACGCTGGCGGCCTGGGAGTCCGATGAGTTCTGCCGGACCGCTCTGAAGCTGCCCGCGGCCCTGGGCAGCATCAACCGGGCACGGATGAATGTGAAAGGCGGAAGTGTCGCCCTGGGACATCCCTTTGCCGCCACCGGTACCCGCATTGTCGCCAGCCTCGCCAAAATTTTGGCGGCCGATCCGACGGCAAAGCGTGGCCTGGTGTCGGTGTGTACGGCAGGTGGCATGGGAGTCACCGCAATACTTGAGCGCGCATAATATATGATGGCGGCCTGCGCCTAAGGCCCAACTAATCCACCGATGCCATCTGAACAAGAACTGCGGCAAAAGTACCGAGATGTCCTCGCGCAGCTGGAGTCGCAGGAAGCGCAGTCAGGTCAGCTTGAGGGCGTCCTGCGGCTGCTGATCGGCCGACTGTGTCTGGCCGGTCGCGGTCGCGATGCACGACTCGATGAAGAGCTGCGCAAGATCGGCTCCCTGACGCGTAATCGTCTCGAGATTGCCCAGATCAATGCGGCATTGGAACCGCTGTCGCGCGCCGTCGCGGGGCTCGATCAGATCAGCACCGATACCGTCAGCATGCTGCGCGGGACGGATGGAAAAGCCGCCACCGATTCCGCCGCCAAACGACCCGTTGCCCAGCCACCGGCCCCGGTTGCCCCGGCGGCACCGGCCACACCCCTCACCGGGACGAAGCCTGCCGTACCGCTCTCCACGACCCAGACTCAGCGGGCCCTGCACGCCACCACCCAGACCCATAAGGTGCCCCCCGCGGCGGCAGCTGCGGGTGCGGCAACCGCGGGCCAGTCCCCGGATGGCGAGACACGGGTCCACGCGGCGCTTGCGCAGATGCTCGATCGGCTCTCGGCGTTGCCGGAACTGCGCCCGGCGATCGCGGCGCTGCATGACCGCACGTTCAATGATCTCTCCTCGGATGAACTGGCGGAGCGGCTGGAGCGCGTCACTAACCTGATCGGCGAGCAGCGCACGACTCTGCTGCGCGAGAAGCGCGAAATCGAAGACATGCTGGTGCAGATCGACTCGCGCCTGGAGGCGATCACGGCGTTTTTCGCCTTCGAGGAAGCGAATCGCAGCACCACCCGTGACAGCAGCACTCGGCTGAACATGCTGGTCATGGGTGAGGTCAACGAGATCTCCACCGACATGACTCAGGCCGGCTCGCTCACCGAACTGCGCGGGCGGGTCGGCAATCGGCTCGAGGCCATCAACACGCACCTGTCGGACTTTCGCAATCGCGAGGAAGAGCGCCTGTCGGCACAGGTGGATCGCACCCTGAGCCTGCGCGCACGCGTCGAGGAACTGGAACGCGAAAGCCGTGTGCTGCAGCACAATCTGCAGGAGGAACAGCGCGCCGCCATGGTCGACGCCCTGACCGGCATTCCAAACCGCGCCGCCTACGACGACCGGATGGGCCACGAGTTCGCGCGTTGGCAGCGCCACGGCGGTACCATCACCATCGCCGCCTGGGATGTCGACAATTTCAAGAGCATCAACGACGAGTTCGGTCACATGGCCGGGGACAAGGTGTTGCGCATCCTGGGTCAGCACCTGGCGCGCAGTGTGCGCGGCACGGATTTCGTGGCGCGCTATGGCGGCGAGGAGTTCCTGATGCTCATGATCGGGGTCGACTCGGAGCATGCGCTGAAAGCCTGCAACAAGATCCGCGCCGGCATCCAGGCGATCGCCTTCCACTTCCGGGACCGGCCGGTCACCGTCACGGCCTCCTGCGGCATTACCAGCTTTCGCATGGGCGACCAGCCCGAAACGGCCTTCGAGCGCGCCGATCGCGCGCTGTACGAGGCGAAGCACGACGGCCGCAACCGCTGCGTGGTGCGCTAAGCACAGCGCAGCGGTATCCTTGCGGGCGTGGCTGCGGAGAACACGATGAGCGAATTCACCACGTTGATGGCCCGGGATGGTCACGAGTTCAGCGCCTGGCTGGCGGCGCCGGCGGGCAAACCCCGCGGCGCGGTCGTCGTCATCCAGGAGATCTTCGGCGTCAACGCCCATATCCGCGCGGTCACCGACAGCTACGCTGCCGAAGGCTATGTGGCCATCGCCCCCGCGCTCTTCGATCGGGTCCGCCGCGGCATCGAACTGGGCTACTCGCCGGACACCATGAAGGAAGGCTTCGGCTATGTGCAGCAGCTGCAGCCCGAGAAGACCCTGCTGGATCTGGGGGCCTGTATCGCGGTGGTCAAACACGCCGGCCGGGTGGGCGTCGTGGGCTTCTGCTGGGGCGGCAAGCTGGCCTATGTCAGCGCCTGTGAGCTGCCGATCGCCTGCGGCGTGGCCTACTACGGCGGTGGGATTGCGCGGGATCTGACCAAAACCCCCAAGTGCCCGATGCTGTATCACTTTGGCGGCAAGGACAGCCACATTCCCGAAAGCGACATCGCGCAGATCCGCGCAGCGGACGCGCGCGGCACCTTTTATGTCTATCCGGAGGCCGATCACGGCTTCAACTGCGACATGCGCGCCAGCTTCAACGCGGAGGCTGCCGCGTTGGCCCGCCAGCGCACCCTGGCCTTCCTGGGCCAGCAGCTGCGCGGCGACGGCGCGCCGGGCCGCCCCTAGCGGTCAACGGAGACATCTTGCGCTTCATCAGCTCACCCGATTTCCGCCAGGATGCCGAGCGCATCGGCGTCCTGCTGGTCAATACCGGTACGCCCGACAGCCTTGAGTTGCGCGACATCCGCCGCTACTTAAGCAAGTTCCTGAGCGACCCACGGGTCATCGAACTGCCGCGCTGGCTGTGGCTGCCGATTCTGCAGGGCTACATCCTGCGCACCAGGCCGCGCAGTTCCCAGGCCAAGTACCGCAAGGTCTGGAGTCCCGAAGGAGCGCCGCTGCTCGCCCTCTCGCGGCACTTGCGCACGCAGCTGGCCGGCGCCCTGGGGCAGCGGGCGCTCGCGCCGTTTTCGGTGGAGCTGGGCATGCTGTACTCGACGCCCAGCGTGGCCGATGGTTTGTTGAAACTGCAGCACGCCGGAGCCCAGCGCATCCTCGTGCTGCCACTGTTCCCGCAGTACTGCGGCGCCACGACCGGTGCGGTGTATGACCAGGTTGCCCAGGAGCTGGCGCGCTGGCGCTGGTTGCCGGAGCTGCGCTTCATCGCCGACTATCACGATCACCCCGGCTTCGCGAGCACCCTGGGCGCCTCGATCCTCGCCCACTGGCAGCAGCACGGGCGCACCGGTCACCTGCTGATGTCCTTTCACGGTATCCCGGAAGCCTACTTCGACAAGGGCGATCCGTATTTTTTCAAATGCCATCGCACTGCGCGCCTGCTGGCCGATGAGCTGTTGCTGAAGGACGGGGAGTGGAGCGTGAGCTTCCAGTCACGGCTCGGGCCCTCCAAATGGCTGCAGCCCTACACGTTTGACGAGGTCACGCGGCTGCCGGCCCGGGGCGTGGATGATGTCACCGTGGTGTGTCCGGGCTTTGCGATTGACTGCCTCGAGACACTCGAGGAAATCGATGTGGAAAACCGCCAGCGCTTCATGCAGTCGGGTGGTCGTAAGTTCTCCTATGTTCCGGCATTGAACGCCAGCGCCGGGCATGTACGGTTCCTGGCAGACCTGATCTGCCAGCATACCCAGGGCTGGACGGACGCCGGACTGGGTCTCTCGCAGCGTGCCCTGGGTCTCCATGCCGGGTAGATTCCTCGAGATCAGCCTTTCCACCCCTGATATCCGCGCATCGCTGGATTTCTATGAAAGCTTAGGCTTCTGGCAAGCCCCGACCGGGGAGGTGTGGTCGCATCCCTACGGAGTCGTCACCGACGGTCGCCTGGTGCTGGGCCTGCATGAGCTCCCGGACTTCGACGCGATCACCTTCGTCCACCCGGACGTTGCCGCGATCGCCAAATCACTGAGCGCGGCCGGCGTGGCGCTGACTTTGCGTCACACCGACCCGGAAGTGTTCAACCGGATCGAGTTTGTGGATCCCGCAGGGCAGAAGATCCGCATGCTGGCAGCGCGGACCTTTTCCCCGACGGGCCGCACTGCCGATCAGGATTCGCTGCTGGGTTACTTCACCCAGTACAGTATGCCGGCAGCCGACCTCGGCGCAGTCGCGGCGTTCTGGGAAGCACTGGGGTTTGTAGCCATGCCGGCGCAGGATGAACCTTACGGGCACCAGAGCCTGACCAGCGACGGCATCGACTTGGCGTTGCATTCACCGCGGCTGCATTCGGCCCCGGCGCTGGTGTTCTGTGATGAGCGCATGGCCGCGAAGGTGGACCGGCTGCGCGACTCGGGCGTCGCGTTTGACGCATCGCTACCGCGCGGTCTGGCGCCGGCCGGCAACGCCCTGCTCGATGCGCCAGAGGGCACGCAGCTGCTGTTGCTGACGGGTACTCTTTGAGACGGATGCGAGGCTGGCCGGTGTGGCTGGCTGCGGTTGGCGCCGCGCTCAGCGCCTCGATCGTGCGGGCCGATGAGGGCATGTGGCCGTTGCAACTGCCCCCAACGGTTGCCGTGCACCGGCAGTACGGCGTTGAGCTCACGCCGGAGTGGTTGGCACGCGTTCGCAATGCCAGCGCGCGACTGTCCAATTGCAGTGCCACCTTTGTCTCGGCGGACGGCCTCTTGCTGACCAACCAGCATTGCCTGCGAAACTGCCTGGCCGAGCACTCCTCGCGCCGTCACAACCTGATCGATGAGGGCTTCCTCGCGCCCGCACGCGATCGTGAGCCGGTGTGCAGCACGCAAGTAGCAGATGTGCTGCTGGATACCCAGGATGTCACGGCGGTGATCACGGCAGCCACACGCGATCTGGATGCACCCGCCGCCAACGCCGCGCGCAAGAAAGCGCTCACGCGTCTGGAGACGGCTTGCGAGGAGCAGGCGGGCAATTCGGATCCGGGGGGAGCCATCCGCTGTGAGACCGTCGCACTTTATGCCGGTGGCCAGTACTTCATCTACCGCTATCGGCGCTACGCCGATCTGCGGCTGGTGTTTGCGCCCGAACTTGCGGTCGCCGGCTTCGGCGGCGATCCGGACAATTTCCAGTTTCCGCGCTGGGACCTGGATGTCGCCCTGCTGCGCGCCTATGACCGATCAGGCTTGCCGGCACATCCGGCCGACTTCCTGCACCTGGATTTCAATGGGCCCAGGGCCGGTGAGCCGGTCTTCGTGGCCGGCAATCCCGGCGCCACCTATCGCAATCTGACCGTGGCGCAATTGCTGGAGATGCGCGATGTGGAGCTGCCGCGCGCGATACTGCTGGATTCGGAACTGCGGGGCCGGCTGATCCAGTTCGGAAACGAGCGGCCGGCGAACCAGCGCATCGCGCAGCTGGAGCTGATCACACTGGAAAATGCCCTCAAGGTGCGGCGCCTGGAACTGGATGCATTGCACGACACCCAGGCGCTTGATCGCCTCAGGCATGAGGAGAGTGAGCAACGCGCCCGCTTCGCCGCGCTCGCGCCGAGCAGCCATGAGGGGCCCGATCCGTGGGAGCAGGTTGCCCGCGCCCAGGAGAGCAAGCGTCGCTTGTCCCTCCCATACGCGTATATCGAAGGCGGCGCCGGCCTCGACTCGCTGCTGTTCAGGTTTGCCCGCATCCTGGTGCGCGCCGCCGATGAGCGCACCAAACCCAATGAGGAACGCTTGCGCGAATACACCGACGGCGCGCTGCCGCGGCTCGAGCAGACGTTGGGCGCCAACATTCCGCTGTACGCCGATCTTGAAACGTTGAAGCTGTCTTTTTCGATCGAGCGCATGCGCGAGTACCTGGGTCCGGATCATTCGCTGGTGCGCCACCTGCTGGCGCGGGAGTCGCCGCAGACCTTCGCCCTGAACATCATCGCAGGCACCCGGCTCGGCAACGCGGCCTTGCGCATGCGGCTGTGGAATGGCGGGGAAGCCGCCGTGAATGCCTCACCCGACCCGATGATTCAACTGGCACGCAGTATCGATGCGCAGGCGCGCGCCCTGCGCCAACGCTACGAGGACGAGGTGGAGGCGCCGATGCAGCTGGCGTCCGAGCAGATCGCCCGCGCGCGCTTCGCCGCGTCCGGCACCAGCGCCTATCCGGATGCCAATTTCACGCTGCGGCTGAATGCGGGCAGCGTGCAGGGGTGGCGCGAGAACGACGCCAGCGTCGCGCCCTTCACCCAGCTGGGCGGGTTGTTCACGCGGGCCAGCGGTGCTGACCCGTTCGAATTGCCGCCGCGTTGGCTCAGCGCCCGCGGCAGACTCAATCCCGACACGCCGCTGAACATCAGTACCAGCAATGACATTGTCGGCGGCAACTCGGGCAGCCCGCTGCTGGATGCCCGCGCCAACATCACGGGGGTGATCTTCGATGGCAACATTCACTCCATCGCCGGCGCATTCTGGTACAACCCAGCCGTCAATCGCGCCGTGGCGGTCGACACGACGGCGCTGCTGGAGGCCTTGCGCGTCGTGTACGACGCGCGCGCCCTGCTAAGCGAGCTCGGTGCCCCGCGCGGCTAGGGCCCCTGTTCACCGCGCAATTGCGCGATGATGCCGGGATTTTCCAGCGTGGAGATGTCCTGGGTAATTTCCTCGCCCCGGGCCAGTGCCCGCAACAGCCGGCGCATGATCTTTCCGGAACGCGTTTTCGGCAGCACATCAGCGAAGCGGATGTCGTCAGGCTTGGCAATGGCGCCCAGCTGCTTGCCCACCCACTCCCGCAGTTCGGTCGCGAGTTTCGCGGCCTCCTCCCCGGTCGGCCGCGCGCCGCGGCACACCACGTAGGCGAAGATCGATTCCCCCTTGATGTCATGCGGCCGGCCGACGACGGCCGCTTCGGCGACGCGCGGATGTGCCACCAGCGCCGACTCCACCTCCATGGTTCCGAGCCTGTGGCCCGACACCTTCAGCACATCATCGATGCGCCCCATGATCCAGAAGTAGCCGTCGGCATCACGGTGCGCACCATCACCTGCCACATAGAAGCGGTTCTGGAATTTTGCCCAGTACGTTTCCAGGTAACGCGCGTTGTCGCCCCAGATGGTGCGCAGCATGGAGGGCCACGGCCGGCGGATCACGAGGTAACCACCCGCATCCGCTTGCGTCACCGGATCGCCGTCTTCGTTGACGATGTCGGCCTCGATGCCGGGCAGCGCCTGGGTGCACGATCCCGGCTTGGTCGCCGTGACACCGGGGATGGGCGCGATCATGAAGGCACCGGTCTCGGTCTGCCACCAGGTGTCCACGATGGGGCAGCGTCCGCCGCCAATCACGGTGTGATACCACATCCAGGCCTCGGGATTGATGGGTTCACCGACGCTGCCCAGCAGGCGCAGCTGCGACAGATCGTGACTCGCCGGAATCTCGTCTCCCAACTTCATCAGCGCACGCAGAGCGGTCGGTGCGGTGTAGAAAATGGTCACCCGGTGTTTCTGGCAGATATGCCACCAGCGGCCGGCGTTTGGCCAAGTCGGTGCGCCTTCATACAGGACCACGGTCGCGCCCAGCGCCAGGGGCCCATAGGCGACATAGCTGTGTCCGGTGACCCACCCCACATCGGCGGTACACCAGTAGACATCATCGTCGCGGACGTCCAGTACCCAGCGCGTCGTCAGCTTCACGCCCAGCAGGTAGCCGGCGCTGGAATGCTGGATGCCCTTGGGGCGGCCCGTAGAGCCTGAGGTGTACAGCAGGTACAGCGGATGCTCGGCATCCACCCATTCCGGTTCGCACACCGGTGACTGTCCCTCCATGGCGTCGTGCCACCAGATATCCCGGTGCTGCACCATCGGCACAGCGGCGCCGGTACGCTTGAGCACCACGACTTTCTCGATGGTGGGGCACCCTTGGGCCAGCGCCTCATCCGCCGCCGCCTTCAATTCGATGATGCTGCCGCCGCGAAAGCCGCCATCGGCGGTCAGCAGCACGCGCGCGCCCGCATCCTCGATGCGCTCGCGCAGCGACAGCGCCGAGAATCCGCCGAACACCACCGAGTGCACGGCGCCGATGCGCGCGCAGGCCAGCATGGCGATGATGATCTCGGGCACCAGCGGCATGTAGATGACGACGCGGTCACCGCTGTTGAGGCCCAGGCCGCGCAGCGCATTGGCGGCGCGGCACACTTGCGCATGCAGCTCCTGATAGGACAGACGCCGCGAATCGCCCGGCTCGCCCTCGAATATCAGCGCCGTCTTGTGACCCCGCTCGCGCAGGTGCACATCCAGGCAGTTGTAGGCCACATTCAACTGCCCGTCGGCAAACCACTCATAGTTGGGGGCGCGGGATTCGTCCAGTACCCGTGTGAAGGGGCGTTGCCAGATCAACTCCTGCCGCGCCTGCGCGGCCCAAAACGCCTCAGGCGCCTGGGCAGCCTCGGTGCGCAGGCGCTGCAATTCATCCGCTGTGAGTTGCGCCTGGGCAACGAACTGCGGGTTCGGGACGAAGAGCCGACGCTCCTGCAGCGCAGATTCGAGATTTTTGCCGTCGTTTTTCATGTCATTCTATAAGAGGATGATACCTGGTGAGACATCGGAAAATCATGCGGCCGCGGCCTGGATCGCGGGCACCCTGAACGCCGCGCAGCGCCAGGAATTCGAGGCGCATCTGGCCACCTGCCCGCAATGCCAGGAGCAGTGCGGGGCGATGATCACGCGCACCATGCGGCAACTGCAGGAGCCGCCCCCGGCTGCAGCTGCTGCGCAGCCCGAGGTCGCACCCGATAAGTCCAGCAGCGCGGTGGGTCGCAATGTGTTGATCGCTCTGTGTGCGGCGCTGGTTCTGATTGCCGGATTTGCGCTGGGCTGGTGGGCCTGGCAAATAGCGCATCGTTAGAAGCCGTCAGGCCAGCCAGCGCTGGATCCGATCGTGCAGCGGGCTGCTGCGTGGAAAATGCGCGATCAGGTATTGCATCTGATCCGCCAGCACCCGCCGCCCTTTCAGAAAGATGTATTCCGCATAGGTCGGTGTAAAGG
>Ga0265340_10002124_pt1 | contig 11356 bp, 7 predicted proteins | sample 4CB225metaG_FD_202082 | JGI IMG/M metagenome (GOLD analysis project Ga0265340, IMG submission 202082) | Rhizosphere microbial communities from Carex aquatilis grown in University of Washington, Seatle, WA, United States - 4-CB2-25 metaG | ecosystem: Host-associated > Plants > Roots > Rhizosphere...
CGAGCCTTTCGAGCGTCCACGCGGGAGCGCGTCCGGTCGCGCTCGTCGTCTCCCTTCACACGGAGCTCCAGTGCGGACAGCTGCGCGGCGGCGCGCTCGCCCTCACCTTCCCCGCCGCAGCGCGCCTACCGCGGACGATCAGCGCCTCGGCGATCGCCGTCGACGGCAAGCAGCCGCTCAGCGTCAAGCTCGCGAATCGGACGCTGTCGATCACGATGGCGCCGCCGGTCGGCGCGATCTGCGACGTGATCGGTGAGGGGACGGCGAAGATCGCCGTCTCGCGCGCCGCGCGTGTCGGCAACCCGCCGGCGGCCGGGACGTACAAGCTCGTCGTGCACTACCGCACCGAAGCGATCCCGGCGAAGCTGAAGATCAAGGCGTAGCCGTCCCCGCCGCGGGACGTTGCACGCGCCGGGCGCATCCGGTACGACTGTCCGGCCTTGGCGCCTGGGCGCGCCCCAGCAGAGGTGGTGCCCCAACCGCTCGACACGCACCGACGGGTCAGCCAGAGGCCTCGGCGCAGGTCGGTGGAGCCGTCGGCATAGCCCGACTGCGGAATGCCGAGCTGAGCGCGAGGCACGTGAGGGGGAAGACGACCGCATAGCCGAAGATCCCGATGCTGCGCCAGGCGATGACGTTCACGGCGGGTCCGACGAGGCCGATCAAGCAGAGGGCACCGCTTGCCATGAATCCAGCGCGCACACGTTTGTCGGACTTGCGCGTGAAGGCTGGGACGGCAAACAGGAGCGCCAGACCGAAGAAAATGTCCCAGGCGACGATGTCGATCCCGTAAACGACTGATGGCCACTGGAAGCCGAAGATCCGATCGTATCCGGGAACTGCGGCGTGGCTGATGTTTCGCGCGACGGTAAGCTCGACGAAGTGGACGGCCATCGTGGTCGCTGCGGCGGCGAGCATCCATCCGAGCGCCGCCAAGGTGTAGGCCTTCGCGCGTGGTGGGGCGCAGCGATGGAGGACGACCATCAGCATCACCATGATCGGGCCCATCGCAAGGATCAGGATCTCCGCGATCGCGAGATACGGATCGGGCAAGGGATCGCGGACGTTGCCGAGCGAGACGAACCCGGCGACGACGACCACGGCGTAGGCGACGCCGAAACCGAAGAACGTCCGCGCCAACCAGGCGCCCATGGCGCGGTCACGATCGGTGCCGACCCATTCGAGTTCGCCGCGAGTCATCAGCAGCCCGGCTCGCGGCTGTGGGTGAAGAGCTTCGCTTCGATGCCGCTGATGTCGTCTTTCAAAGACAGTGTCCGTCGCCCCTGGTCGTGCATGCGTCTATTCTCGCACGGTTTGCCTGACCAGACAACATCGCTGGAAGGCGCGCGTTTCCGCGCCCCTTCGCCGTTCTCGCATCTAGTGGACGGCGCGGCATTACTTCTGGGCCAAGACCTCGTCCAGTGCGTGTGAGGCTTGGCGGACCATGCCGGGATTGGTGTGCCAATAGTAGGGAAGCGCCATGACCGCTTGGAAGAGCGCCCAGCCGCGACCGCGCAACCATGACGCGTCGTCGACAGCAAGCTCGGCGCGGTAGACGTCTCGGCTTTGGCCGGTGAAGACGTTCCATGCCGGCTGCAGGTCGCAGGCCGGATCTCCGACGTTGAGTGGGCCCCAGTCGATCACGGCGGAGAGGCGACCGCCGACCACGAGCAGGTTGCCGGGGAGCAGATCGCCGTGCAACCAGACGTCGTCACCGGTCCATACCGGCGCGTCGAGCGACTCGTCCCACGACCGAAGGGTCGCTCTTCTGTCGAAGCGCGGATCGAGCTGCTCGATCGACTTCCGCACGGCGGCGTCGAGCTCTACAAGTGGTGCGCCACGTGCCCCACGACGGCGGGGCAGCGCGTCGCTTGCATCGATCTGGCGTAGCGCACGCACGAACGTGGCGAGGTCGATGGCGGCCTGACGCAAGTCGGCGATCGTTCCGTTCGCGTTCTCTCCTGGGAGCCACTCATACACAGACCATTCGAAGGGGTATTCCTCCGTGGGCCGCCCGCGCGCGAGCTGCACCGGCACCGCGAGCGGGAGATGAGGCGCGAGCTTGGGAAGCCATTCCGCCTCTTTGGCCGCCTGGCCGGCAGCCCAACCGATCCGTGGCAGGCGAACCACAAGGGCGTCGCCGAGGCGGTAGATGTCGTGGTCCGTGCCGTATGACGACACACGGCTGATCGGCAAATCGGCCCACTTCGGAAACTGCGCAGTGAGCAGTCGACGCACAAGCGCCTCATCAAGCTCGATCTCGTCGGCGTGCATCCTTTCCTTCACCGTCACACGCTCCCGGAGAGATGCCTGAGGTATTCGTCGCGATTGAGTGGGTTCGGCGTTGTTCGGCGCCTCGTCGGTGGATCGCCATTCAGGGGCTGGTACCCCACGAAGGAAGACTCAAGGACACCCTCTCCCCCGGTGACGCCCGCCAACTGCCGTTGAAGGTCGTGTGCCCGCGCGGCAGGCAAGATCGTCTCGACCGTAGAAAGATCGCCGCGGACCGCTTGCCTTTCCACAGCGACGCCGAGCCGGCCGAGAACAGACATGAGTGGGCCGACCGAGACAGTCGGGATCTCCAGCGTGCCGCGGAGCATGGGCTCACAGACGACCGTGCGGGCCTTTTCGAGCGCGAGCATCAACACCAGAGGCGTGAGCTTGCGGAAGTCGGCCGCCGTGGTGCGCGGTGTAGCACTTACAGGCTTCGTCGGCCCGTCACTGGCGTAGTAGCCGCATTCGATCATCGTCACGACGCAGTCGGTCACCCGCCAGCCGAAGAGGCCCTCTTGCAACGTTCGGCCGACGTATTGCGTCATAGCCTCGATGAATCTGTGCGTGGTCTTGTAGATGTGCAGCGGGATGGTGCGGGGGTCGATGTCGAGTCGGAACTGCGCGCCCGACCCAGGAGCGGCTGGTTCCACGCGCAGCCCGATCGTGGCTGAAAACGGGTGCGCCTCCGATTGCAGGATCTCAGTGGCCGCTCCCCCGCCAACAGGACGCTCGATGTAGATCGTCGTCGTGTCGCGGAACTCGACCTCGAGGCCGAAATCGCTGGCCAGGGTGGCTTGGATTACTTCCTGCTGGACTTCGCCGTAGAGCGAGACGGAAGTCTCTTGGCGGGTGTCGTCCTGACGAACGTTGATCAGTGGGTCCTGCTCGGCGAGCTGGGCAAGTGCGACACGAAGCCGCGCACGATCGCCGGGATTGCGGGCGGCGACCACTGCCTCCAACGTCGGTGGCGGGAACTGATGGTGCGGTGCCTCGGTCCCGCGCTCGCCGAACGAGTCACCTATCTGCACGTCCTCAAGGCCCCAGAGCTTTGCGACCGCACCCGCGGAGACCGAGGGGCGTTGCACGGCGGGCCCTCGCTCGAAGACCGCGATGTCCGTGACCTTGTCCTCAAGACCGTCCCCAAAGCGCACCCGATCGCGTGTACGAATCGTCCCCGAGAACACGCGGACGTATGCGACCTTCTCGCCGCTTGGGCTGCGTTCGATTTTGAAGACGGTCGCCGAGAGCTGGTCACTCGCATCTACTGCTGACGCCGACGGCAGCAGCTCGCCGATGTGTGCCATCAACGGCTCGACGCCGGCACCCGTGAGAGCCGAACCGAACAAAACCGGGTGCAAGAGCGCCCGTTTGGTCTGAGAGGCGAGCTGATCGCGGAGGCGGCCATAGGGAACTCCTGACTCGTTCTCGACGTACGACGCCAGGATTCCGGCATCGTGTTCCGCGAGCACTTCCGCAAGCCGAGACTCGAACTCAGGATCGTCTGCACCAAAGGGCGTGAAGTACGCGGCGCGCGTGCCGAGTGCATGCGCAATTCCCATCGGCACGATCGCCGGGCTCAGGCGTTCGGAGATGGCCCGCAGTACGCGCTCGTCGTCGGCGCCGGGGCGGTCGAGCTTGTTTACGAATATCAGCGTCGGGATGCGAAGGCGCTGCAACGCACGCATCAAGATTCGCGTCTGCGGCTGTACGCCTTCGACCGCCGACACCACGAGCACCGCACCGTCGAGCACGCTCAACACCCGTTCCACCTCTGCGATGAAGTCCGGATGCCCGGGCGTATCGATCAGATTTACATGGACATCTTTGAGCGCGAAGGAGGTGACGGCCGATCTAATCGTGATTCCGCGTTGGCGCTCAAGCGCCAAGGAGTCGGTCTGCGTCGTACCGGCATCTACGCTGCCGAGTTCATTGATGACACCGGCTTCGTAGAGCAGCCGCTCGGTGAGAGTTGTCTTACCGGCGTCTACATGCGCCAAGATTCCAAGGTTGAGTTCTTTCTGCGACACGCTTCATACCCTCCGAATAGGTCGTAAAGCCCTTTTCGATTGACATGAACGCGTGGCGCATCTCAGCTCCTTGGTGGATCGGCGCCGACTAACTAATCGAGGTGGATCATAACGCGCCATCTCGGCCGCGTCGTCGTACTGCATCTTCGATTCTTCTTCCTACAGACGGTGCAGACTGATCGGAAGGGCCGGTGGAATCGGCTTGGTTGAGCCGAAGATGGGGACAGCTCTGGATTAGTCCGAGCTCTGCGGCCATGCCGATCCCAGAGGCCGACCCTCCCGACTGTACGGACGCTTCGCGGGGTTCTGTACGGCCAGGTCGCTGCTGCCCCTGAACGAACGGTCTGGCGCTAGACCTCGACGATCTGCGTGTCGAACGCGAACGTCAGGTTCAAGCCTTCGCCCTGGAGCCGTTCGCCGAGCTGGACGAGATCGTCGTGGCTCAGTCCATCAGTCTCTTCGATATGCGTCATTACGACGCGCTCCGCGTTGAGCTTCCCGACGATGTCGAGCGTCTGGGGGAACGTTGCTTCTTCACCGAAAACCGGATGCTCCTTCGGAATGCGGCGCTCGCCCGTGAGCGGGTGAAACTCGCTGATCCCCATGGGCACGATTGCAAGATCGACGCCCTTCGCTTCCTCGGGCGGCTCCCACCCGTCGATCTCGTCCATCACGACGAGTAGCCGCTTGTCGCCGTCGTCGAACAGGAAGGCATAGACGAAGTCCTGGGCGAGCCTGAGCGGACGGATGCGCACGCCGCCGATCTCGACCGTTTCGCCGTCGCGCAGTTCGTGGATTTCGATCACGCGCTCCTGCTGTTCGAGGTAGGTCAGGTGATCCCAGATGCCGAGGAAGTTGCGGGTGTCAGTGGCGACCTGCTGCGGGAGGTAGAGCGGCGTCGTGCGGCGGGGCTGATGCGGCAAGACAGGGAAGCCGTGGTTGAGCGTCGAAAAGATGTGGCGGCCCATTGTGTGGTCTGGATGCCAGTGCGAGTAGAAGCAGGCCGCGATCTGCTCGACGGACGAGCGGTTCAGTTGGTCGAGGATCTCGCCCGGCGTGTCAATCAGAACATCAGGGCCGTGGATGAAGACGCTCGGGTTGTTCCTGGCATACGGAACACCGTGCTCGCGCGCCTGCTGGCAAACGGCGCAGCCGCAGAGCGGGCGCGGGACCGGAAATGCGCCGGAGGTGCCGAGGAACTCGACCCGTAGGCTCATCGCTCGACGCTACCAGCATGCGACTACGAGGGCTGCGGTTTGCGCAACCGATCAGTACGCCCCGCCTGCCCTTAACGACGGAGCGCCGCTTCGTCACGGGCGTGTCGGTGGCTGCTGCGCCATGATTTCCGACACCAGGACCGCGTATGGATCATTCACAGTCGCCAGCCTAGACGAGCCTGCGGCCGTCGAAAGGCCGAGCAGTTACCCCAGCGGGAGCGTCCTGATCTGCGTCACGTAGGTCTTCTTCGACGGCGGACCCGGCGCAACCCGCCGGCTCTCCGACCAGGCAAGCGTCGAACCGTCGAGCGCAACGGTCCAGGGCGAGCCCGCCGTCGGCACCTTCTCCACGAGCTTCCCGGTCGCGGCGTCTACCACGTCGACCGACCGCGTTCGCCGGTACGCGAGCTTGCCGTTCGCCACGTCGAGCTGCGCCGCCGTGTCCGCGGGCACTGCGAACGTGCCGAGCGGAGAGCCGGTTCGGGCGTCGTACCGTGCGACCCGAGTGCCGACGAGGAGGTAGAGAGTCGTCGGCGTGAGCGCTGCCGCACGCACGGTCGACGACAGCGTGATCGTGGCGAGGAGGGCGCCGCTATCCGCGGCGCGGAGCTCAACGGTCTTCGCGGGGATCGGGGTACCGTGCATACGCGTGCGAGTGTCCACCGGTGCGAGTGCGAGCCGCCCCGCCGACAGGGCGAGCACAATCGAAGGCGTCACGTCCGCCAGTCGCCTGCCGGCCGTGCCAGTCACCGTCCAAACCCCACCCTCGGTCGGCTGGTACTGGCTCCGGGTGGACGTGTCGACCTCGTCGACGTTCACCACGCTGTAGGCGAATGACGTCGTGTCGCCGGCTAGGCCGGTGATGTAGTGCCCCGCGGCATCCTGGCCGTGGAGGTAGCGCGCGAGCTGAATGCGATCCGTGGTCCCCGTCTTCACGAGGATCAGGTGGTCGGACGACTCGAATTGGCCCGCCGTGCGGATCGAGCGGAGGAGCGCCCCAACCGGCTCGAGCACGAGCGGCGGCCGGGCGGAGAAAACAGCATCCTCCTGGTACGGATTCGTGTAGCGCACGGTCGTCTCCGCGTGAGAGCGCAGCGAGCGGACGGAGAGCAGCCACGCGCTGTTGAGCCACGCCACGCGTCCCGCGCTCGCGTCGAAGGAACGCGCGACCCCTGCGAAGGTCTCAACCGTCGTCGGCGCCGTCCCGCCATCCGAAGCGGCCGTTGCGGCGGCGCCGAGAACGGCGACCGCCGCAACGGTGACCGCGATCACTCGCGGCCCGAGCCACCTTCCGCAAGGTGCTATGGGGTCGGATCCCATACCTTGAAGATGTTCCATGCCATGTTAGGTGCCGCATCCGACCGGGAGGCCGGAGGGCAGCCCCAGTACGGAGTACCCGCCGCGGTGGTGCCCGTAACACACGCCCGACCCGCAGTCCCGCCGGGGCCGTACGCCTTCTTCAGCGCGAGGGCGAGGTTCTGGGCGATCTCCGTGATGTCGTCTTCCGACGCGTTGGTTCCCGACTCCTTCCAGGCGAAGCCGATTCTCCCGGCGGCCCCGACCTGCGTGGCCGCAAGGCGCCGGGCGGCGTAGACCTGCTGGTTGACGAGCCGTGCCATCTGCTTGGGTGACACATGGGTCTCATACGGAGGCCCGGAGTAGTTGAAGACGCCGTTGAGCAACGGCATGTGATGTGTGCGCAGCGCCGCCTTCGCTGTCCCGTACACGGGACCTGCCGGAGCGGCTGCGCCGAGGTACGCCTCGTGGTAGGTGTAGTTGTTCAGGGCCGTGTCGGAGATCTGAGCCGCCGTCTTGCCCGGCAGGCAGTAGAACCTGCAGTTGGGATAGGCCTCCTTGCTGAACCCGAGCGTGTCTCTCCCGACCGCCATCCAGAAGAGCTTGGCGCGATACGCCTTTTCCAGCCCCGGCCGGTACTCGGTCATGTCCGTCTGCGACTGGCCGAACACGACGTCCGCCGTGAAGCCCTTGATGTTCCCCAGGCCCCCGCCAGTGTAGAGCCCGTTCAGTGCGTCGGCGACGGCTGCTCGTACCTTCGCGGCCTTCGCAGGGTCGTTGTCGCTGTGCCACACGCTCGGAAGCTCGTTGACGAACCAGCGGTCGCCGTCCTGACACCCGGCCGCCACCATCTCTTGCCGGAACGCGACGCCTGCGTCGTACCAGCCGTCCTTGCCGTGCTGGTTGGCGTAATCCATCCAAGCCGACCACTGGAACACCGGAGCAGCGTGCATGTTGTCCTGGGTCCAGCCGCTGCGTGTTGACTGCAGGCACGTTGCTGCGGTCTTGTCGCTTGCGGGATTGACGGCGAAGTAGTACTGACCGCATCCGTCCCCGACGTTGAACTCGTCTTTCGCGATGACGTTCTGGAGCAGGGTCGACCCTCCGATCGACCAGAACACCGCGTTCAGCCCGCAACCCGCATAGCTCGTCGTCGCCGCTGCGGCAGCTGCCGGCGCGACCGGCGGAGTCGTGCCGCCCACCGAGTCGTCGCCGGTCGCGCACCAGTCGGCGACGCCGAAGTCCGCATACGCACCACACGACTGAGTCGTGTCCGCGTTCGGGTCGTAGCCGTCGGCGCCGCCTCCCGGCTGGTCGGTGTTGCCATCCGTGGCAAGCGGCGTATCGCCTTCATCCGACGCGGTCTGGTCACCGGCGCTCTGGATCGTGATCGTCCAGCTCGGGCCTTCGGTGATGTGGCCGAGAAGATCGCTCGCCTTGACGACGAAGGTGTGGTCGCCGTCCGCGAAACCGCTCAGATCGACCGAGAAATCAGCCGAGTACGAATCCGGGCAGATCAGCTCGGTACAGTCCGGATTGTCGGACGAAACGATCTCGTTGCCACCGACCTCCTCGAGCCATACCCGCGCGATACCCGAAGCGCTCTGCGTGGCCGCGCCGGGATCGAAGGCGGAGATCGTCAGGTCCTCCTCGTCCGAGCCGTCGGTCGTCTGCCCCGCGAGGTCGTAGAGCGACCCGGAGGCCTGGACGCCGTCCGGCGACGTGCGGTCGATGTAGATCGTCCACGCCTGCGTGCCGACGTTGCCGGCAACGTCGAGGGCGCCCGCCGTGAACGCGTTCGGCCCCTCGGCGTACCGGGGCGTCGAGACGCTGGCGTCCCAGCTGAAGTCCGGTGGGCAGATTCGCGCGTCGAGCGCTGGCGTGTTGTGGTCGGAGTCGCAACGCGCAAGCTTCGCCCCGATGAAGTCGACGGAGAACGGCGCCTTCGATGTCTGCACGAGCGATGAGCCGACCACGCCGGACCCCGCGTCGGTCGAGTCGACGGTGACTCCGTAGGTCTGCGTGCCGTCGATGAAGTGGTCGCGGACGTCCCACAGGGGCCCGGAAGGTTGAACGACCGGCCTGTCGTCGTCAACGAGCGTCAGGTCTGCCTTGAGGAAGCGGACGAAGTCGCCCGTGCGGAGTGGGTCGAGCTGCGGGATCGTCTTGTGACAGGTGGCCGCGCCGCCGCAGTTGACCCGGATGCGCAGGTAGAGCACCGTCGAGGTCGGGTTCGACGCAGGATCCGCGAGCTGGACGTCGGCGCGGTCCTGCGAGCTCGGTGAATGAGACGACCGGCAGAGCTCCTGCTGTGTGATCACGACGCCCTGCGCCGTTCGGAGGCCGACGGCGATGCAGTGATGGGAGAAGAGCTTGTTCCGGTACGAGAACGAAAGCATCGCTCTGAGCAGCCTCGTCGTACCCGGTGCGGTGAACGTCCACTCCGCGTAGTCGCTCTGCGTGTAGACGTGCTGGCCGCCCTTCGCCCAGAGCCAGAGACCGTCGTTCCCGCCGAGACCCGGCGCGAGCCCGTAATCGGCGGGCGACGAGGTGCTCGTGTGCCAGCCCGAGTAGCCGTCCCGGTGCGACCAGTCGTAGAGGCTGTGCCAGGTCGGCAGCGATCCTCCGTTCTTCGCCGCCTGACCGTGCCCCGTCGCGCCGGGCGCGAGTACCAGCGCCGCGCCTGCCATCATCGCCGCCCCGAACAAGAGCGCCGTCCTCGTGCCAGCGAGCCGCCCGCGCATGTCTTCCCCTCTGATTGCTGCGCCGCCGGCCGCCATGCCGGCGACTGTGCAGACATTGATCGTCCGCCTTCGCGCCGGCGGCTGCAAGTGGTCTTTTTGGGACATGTCCTTCGGCAGAGAACCGCTCATAGGATGGGGGGACATGGCGGTCGCTGAGGTACGGGCCTCGGGCCTCGAGTATCTGGCGCTCGCGTCGGAGCTGCTCCAGCGCGCACGGCTGGCCGATTCGCACGCAGGGATCTGGGAAGCCGCAGATCTGCAGTGGTGGTGGCGCAAGCCTCGGCGCTCGGACGCGGTCGATCAGATCTTCTGGGTCGACGACGAGGGGCCTGTTGCGGGCGCCGTCCTGACGGACTGGGGCGCCTCGTGGGGCTGCGATCCGATCGTCGTTCCCGGCAGCGCAGTTCCGCTTGCGACGGTCTGGTCGCGCGCTCTCGAGGCGATCGACGAGCTGGGACTCGAGGCCGTAGGTGCTCGCCTGCGACGACGACGCCGAGTTGTTGCGCCTGCTGGCCGGTGCGGCGTTCGGGCCCGGCGACGAGCATTCGGGCTCCACGTCGCTCGCTGCCGCGCACCGGCCGGAGATCGCCTCGTTGCCCGGGGGTTTCGCGCTCGTCGACCGCGTGCGGGCGACGGCCGGGCCGCACCCCATGCGGGCGAGGAACGGCGAAGACGTCGCCGCCCGGCTCCGGCAGTGCTCGCGCTACGACCCGGCCCTCGACCTCGCGGCCGAGACCGCCGACGGCGAGACCGCCGGCTACGCGCTCTTCTGGTTCGACCCCGTCACGAAGGTCGGGCTCGTCGAGCCGATGCGCGTCGAGGATGCATACCAGCGGCGGGGCCTGCCCCGGCGATGCTCACGGCCGGTCTCGAGCGCCTGGCGCAGCGCGGAGCGCTCCACCTCAAGGTCGGCTACTCCACGGACGCGGCGCGCGACCTCTACGTCGGCGCCGGCTTCGAGCCGACCGAGACGTCTCGGTCGTACGGGAGGGTCTTCCCCGACGTCGTCGCCTAATTCCGAACGCGCTTGCCCGCGCTCGTCGCGGAGCGGAACTTGTTCCACGCAGCAGTGACACGCCTGCCGGGAGCACGCAAGAAGGGGGCGCACGGGGAAACATGGTTTCCCCCGTGAAGCGAGCTCTTCGGCCCAAGGCCGAAGAGCAATGCGATGGAGGCGGCGGGAATCGAACCCGCGTCCGCAGCCGCACCGGCAGAACGTCTACAAGCGTAGGCTGCCCTTTGAATTCGCTCGCCGGCCGGGGTGCAGCCGCCCTACCGACGCGCTAGCCGATCCTTTCGTGTTGCGCTCCGGGCGAAAGGCGTTCCCTCGGCGCCAAGCCCGTTTGTTAGCGCCGCTCCGAGCCACGGGCCGAGCCCGAAGCGGCGTCGCTGACTAACCGAAGTTAGGCAGCGAGTGCGAGATCACGTTGATTCGCACTTGCGTTGTGCCGGTGGATTAACGAGGCCAACCGGCGACCTCGGCTTGCAGCTCAACCGGATGTATCGACCACGTCGAAACCAGGTCGCCCCCGTATGTTCGTTACCGACAGTGTAGCCGCGGTCTACGTCAATGGCCCGCCGCCGGATGGTGGTGGAAGTGCCACGGGCCCTAGCGCCGGACGGACTTCAGCTGGCGCTCCATCTCGCGGCGCGCGTCGCGGTCGGCGATATCGCGCCGCTTGTCGTGCAGCTCCTTGCCGCGGGCGAGCGCGATCTCGACCTTGACCCGGCCGTCCTTGAAGTAGAGGCGGGTCGGGACGACGGTGAAGCCCTTCTCGCGCACCTGCCCGTACAGCCG
>Ga0265340_10002127_pt1 | contig 11352 bp, 9 predicted proteins | sample 4CB225metaG_FD_202082 | JGI IMG/M metagenome (GOLD analysis project Ga0265340, IMG submission 202082) | Rhizosphere microbial communities from Carex aquatilis grown in University of Washington, Seatle, WA, United States - 4-CB2-25 metaG | ecosystem: Host-associated > Plants > Roots > Rhizosphere...
ACCGCGTGATGGATGATGCCCAGGTTCCGCAGCCCGAGGAAGTCCATCTTCATCAGGCCCATGTCTTCGCACTGCGGGTACGAGAAACCGGTGAGCTTGACGCCGTCGCTGGCCCGCATGTGCAACGGAACCAGATCCATCAGCGGAGCCGACGAAAGGATCACCGCGGCCGCGTGCACGCCGGTGCCCCGGATCAGGCCCTCGACCCCGAGGCCGGTCTCGTAGACCTTCCGCACCTCCGGATCGGTCTCGATCATGGTTCTGATCTCGGCGCCCTCGCCGTAGCGCGGGTGCTTCTCGTTGTACAGATCGGTGAGCGAAACCCCCTTGCCCATCACGTCCGGCGGCAGGGCCTTGGTGATCCGGTCGCCCACGGAGAAGGGATTCCCGAGAATGCGGGAGGCGTCCTTGACCGCCGCCTTGGCCTTGATCGTGCCGAAGGTGTTCACCTGGGCGGTGTATTCGGACCCGTACCTCTCGGTGACGTAGTGCACCATCCGGTCGCGCTGGCGGTCGTCGAAGTCCAGGTCGACGTCGGGCGGGCTGACCCGGTCCGGGTTCAGGAACCGCTCGAACAGCAGCGCGTGTTCCAGCGGGTCGAGCTCGGTGATCCGGGTGGCGTAGGCGACGATCGATCCGGTCGCCGAACCCCGGCCCGGACCGACCGGGATGTCGTTGTCCCGGGCGTGCTTGCAAATGTCGGCGACGATGAGGAAGTACGGGGAGTATCCCAGCGGGCCGATGACCTTCATCTCGGTCTCGTACCGTTCGACCACCTCGGCCGGCAGCGGGCTGCCGTACCGCATCACCAGCCCCTGCTCGACCTCCTTGCGCAGCCAGGACTCCTGGGTCTCGCCCTCGGGCACCGTGAACTGCGGCATCCGGTCGACGTACGTGAAGACGTCGTCGTAGGGCTCGATCATCTCCGCGACCAGCAGGGTGTTGTCGCAGGCCCCAGGCAGCTCGCCGAAGAGCTGGCGCATCTCGGCCGCGGTCTTGATGTAGTAACCGGTACCGCTGAACCGGAACCGGTTCGGATCGTTCTTGTTCTTGCCGACGCCGATGCACAGCAGGCTGTCGTGGGCATCGGCCTGGTCGGCGGTGACGTAGTGGGAGTCGTTCGTGGCCAGCAGCGGAAGGCCGAGCTCCTTGGCCAGCCGGAGCAGGCCGTCGCGGACCTCGCGCTCGATGTCGAGGCCGTGGTCCATCAGCTCGAGGAAATAGTTCTCCTTGCCGAGGATGTCCTGATACGCGGCCGCGACCTTGACCGCCTCGTCCCATTGCCCCAGCCGCAGGCGGGTCTGGACCGCGCCGGAAGGGCAGCCGGTGGTGCCGATGATCCCCTCGGAGTGGTCGGAGATCAGGTCCATGTCCATCCGGGGCTTACCGGCCGGGAACTGGCCCTCGTACGAGGCCTGGGAGGAGAGCCGGAACAGGTTCCGCAGGCCGGTGGCGTTCTTGGCCCACATCGTCATGTGGGTGAAGCGGCCCCCGCCGGAGACGTCCTTACCGGCCTCGGCCCCGTCGGCGCCGGCCCCCCGGACCCCGCCCTGCCCCCAGAACACCTGCTTCTTGTGGAACCGGGACTCCGGGGCCAGGTAGGCCTCGATGCCGATGATCGGCTTGACCTTGCCGCCGGTCTTCTTCGCGGTCTTGAAGAACTCGTAGGCCCCGAACATGTTGCCGTGATCACTCATGGCCACGGCGCTCATGCCCTGCCGCTCGACCTCGGCGATCAGTTTGCTGTTCTTCGCCGCCCCGTCCAGCATCGAATACTCGGTGTGGACATGAAGATGGACGAAGTTGTCACTCACGACAGGTGAGACTCCCATGTAAATCGTCTGACCGGGGCAAGGGGGTCCAGCTTAGCTCGCCTCCAGGCTTCCCACCGCGCCGTCGGGCCGGGCCGGGACAGCCGGTCCAGGCTGGCCTCCAGGCTGCGCCGGACGCCGGTCCGGCCGCGGCCGGAGCCGGTCCATCCCGCCGTCGACGGCGAGGGTCGTCCCGGTGGTGGAACCGGCCAGCGGGGAAACCAGATAGGCGACGGCGTGCGCCACCTCCGGCGCCGTGACCAGCCGCCGGTGCGGCTGCCGGGCGGCCAGCGCCGCGAGCTCGGCGGCGGGGTCGGCGGCGGCCTCGAGCAGCCGGCCGACCCAGGGCGTGTCCGCGGTGCCGGGGTTGACCGCGTTCACCCGGATCCCGTCCGGCAGCAGGTCGGCCGCCATCGCCAGGGTCAGCGACAGCACCGCGCCCTTGCTGGCCGAGTAGAGCGCCCGGTTCGGCAGGCCGGCGGTGGCCGCGATCGAGCAGGTGTTCACGATCGCCGGGTGGGACGACGCGCGCAGGGCCGGCAGTGCGGCCCGGGTCACCCGGACCAGGCCCACCACATTGACGTCGAGCACCCGGTGCCATTCCTCGTCGTCGTTGGCGGTGATGTCGCCCTGGGCCCCGATCCCGGCATTGTTGACCAGGATGTCGAGGCCACCGAGCCACCCGATGGCGTCGGCGACCGCCACCTGGACCTGGGCGTCGTCGGTGATGTCGGCCCGGGCCGGAAAGAGATCGCCGCCGGTGACCGCGCTGATGTCCCGGTCCAGCACGGCGACCCGGGCCCCCTGCTGCCGCAGCAGCTCGGCGGTGGCCCGGCCCAGCCCCGAGGCGCCGCCGGTGACCAGCGCCCGCAGACCCGAGAGCCCGTCGGGTCCGGGCCGTTCCGGCATCTCAGGCCTGCCCGACGACCTGGCGCTGCCCGCCGAGACCGTCGATCTCCAGCCGGAGGACGTCCCCGGCCCGCAGATAAGGAATCTCCGGGTCGCCCAGGGCGACGCCGCCGGGGGTGCCGGTGTTGATCACGTCGCCCGGGTTCAGGACCATGAACTGGCTCAGGTAGAACACCAGGTACCGGGCGCTGAACACCATGTCCTTGGTGTTCGCGTGCTGGCGTGGCTCGTCGTTCACCCACAGTCTCAGGTCCAGCGACTGGGGATCGGCGATCTCGTCGGCGGTGACCAGCCAGGGGCCGAGCGGATTGAAGGTCTCGCAGTTCTTGCCCTTGTCCCACTGGCCGCCGCGCTCGAGCTGGAACTCCCGCTCGGACACGTCGTTGCTGATCGTGTACCCGGCGATGCAGGCCGCCGCCTCGTCCTCGGTGCTGAGATACCGGGCGCGGCGGCCGATCACGACGGCGAGCTCGACCTCCCAGTCCGTTTTCGTCGACCGGCGCGGGATCAGCACCTCGTCGTCCGGGCCGACCACCGTGTCCGGTGTCTTCAGGAAGACGATCGGCTCGGGCGGGACCTCATCACCGGTCTCCGCCGCATGCTCACGGTAGTTCCGGCCGATGCAGACGATCTTGCCTGGATTCGCCAGCGGCGGGCCGTACCGCGCCTGGCCGGGAGCCTCGAGCCGGGGCAGGGTGGCGGCGGCCAGCGCCTCGCGCACCCCGGGCAGATTCGCGGCCAGGAAGTCGCGGGTCAGATCGGGGGTCAGGGCGCTGAGGTCGCGCCAGAGACCGTCCGGGTCCTGTACCGCGGGGTGCTCCTCGCCCACCGCACCGATTCGGGCCAGGCGCATCTCGGCTCTCCGTTCCAGAGTGGATGGCAGACAGGCTGGTTCGGAGTCTACAAGCCCGATCACCGTCCGGCCCGGCTCCCGAATCAGAAACCCTGGGAACGGCGGTATCAGAACGGCGGCGCCCCGGCTCTTGATGTCACCGAGCTGGGTTCGGGGCAGGCAGTGCGACCGTCCGGCACGGGGGACACTGACCGTACGAGGGGCGCGCGGGTCAGGGTGTGTCGCGTGCTGCCTGCCCCGGGCCCGTTGTTCGGGCCCACCGGCCGCGGTTAGAGTGCCGACCTCAGCACCGATCTGGTGCCGATGGGCGGGAGAGCAGAACTACATGACCGAACTACATGCCTGAGACGACGACGGCCGAGGTGGCCGCGGCGCTGGCCGCGATGCCGGTGATCGATACCCACAACGACCTGCCCAGCGTGCTGCGTGAGCTCGCCGGGTACGCCGTGGACGGGCTCGACACCGGCCGCCCGCGGTTCCAGACCGACCTTCCCCGGTTGCGGGCCGGTGGGGTCGGAGCCCAGTTCTGGTCGGTGTTCGTGCCCTCGTCGCTGTCCGAGCCGGAAGCCGTGGTCGCGACCCTGGAGCAGGTCGACGCCGTGTACCGGATGGTCGCCCGTTATCCGGCCGACTTCGCGATGGCGTACACGGCCGACGATGTCGGCCGGGTGATCGGTTCCGGCCGGATCGCCTCGCTGCTGGGCATCGAGGGCGGCCACAGCCTGGCCACCTCCCTCGGGGTACTGCGCGGTTTCGCCCGGCTCGGTGTCCGCTACGTCACGCTGACCCACAACGACAACACCGCCTGGGCCGACTCGGCCACCGACGAACCGGTTGTCGGCGGCCTGAACGCCGTCGGCCGGGCCGTGGTCGCCGAACTGAACCGGACCGGTGTGCTGGTCGATCTCTCCCATGTCGCGGCCTCCACCCAGCGGGCGGCCCTGGCCGTCTCGACCGCCCCGGTGATCTTTTCGCATTCCTCGGCCCGGGCGCTGTCCGATCATCCGCGCAATGTCGCCGACGACGTCCTGGAACTGCTGCCCGGTAACGGCGGTGTGATCCAGTTGACCTTCGTGCCGGCCTTCATCTCCGAGGCGGCCGCCGACTGGCGGAACGCGGCGCGGGCCGAACGGGAACGGCTGGAGCTGCGCGCGCAGGAGTGGCAGTGGGCCCGGGCGCCGAGGCCGGGGGAGAGCGCGGCCACCGTGGCCGCGCAGAACCTCGAGGCCGATCAGGTCAGCATCGATCCGCGGTACTCCCGGTGGCTGGCCGCGCACCCCCGCCCGGAGGTCACGGTGGCCCAGGTCGCCGACCATGTGGATCATGCTCGTGAGGTCGCCGGCCTCGACCACGTCGGGCTCGGGGGCGACTACGACGGCGTCGACGTCCAGCCGGCCGAACTGGCCGACGTCTCCAGGTATCCCCGATTGCTGGCCGAACTGGCCCGGCGGGGCTGGTCCCGGACCGAACTGGAGGCGCTCACCGGCCGGAACGTGCTGCGCGTGCTGAGGGCGGCCGAAGAGGTCGCCGCGGAGCCGCTCTGGCCGGTCACGGCCCTTCGATAACGCTGGTTCCGGCGCCGGCGCGGGCGCGCCGCGCGGCCGTTTCGACCGGGGCCTACCGGTCCGGCGCGACCGATGACGGTAACCTTCTGTAACGGTGTGCTCACCACTTCTCGGGAGCCCGGAGTGGGCACAGCCGTCATCTGACCGAAGGGGGCTCGCGTGAGCGAGGAGAGCTGGCACCGGACGCGGTTGATTCCGGAGTCCGGGATCAATGACGTCGACGAGCAGGGTCGCCGGGCGACCTCGGCGCTGCTGTCGGTAATGGGAACGGTCCATGAGCTGGCGGCGGCCGACCAGGACTGGGTGCTGGCCGAACTCATCCGGTATCTGGGGCAACCTCGCTCCGAGGTAACGGAATTCCTGCAGATGGGTGATTCCTGGGACGCCGTTCGGGGTGCGGTGGTGGCCTCGACCCTGGACCGCGCCGATCCAGGTGCACTCGAGGTGACCGGCCGGTTCGCCGAGCTGCTGCGCTACGCCGAACTGGGCCTGCGCCGCGACCTCGGGGTGGACGTCGTCCCGGAGCCGGCCGGTCACGCGAGCCCGGACTTCCGTCGTGGTGGTGACCAGGCGGGGGACCTGCTGATCATGGACGGGATCCTGACCGGGACGATCCGGGTTCCGGGCGCGATCGGCCCGATCGTGGTCACCGCCGACCTGCGGGCCGGCACCCTGGTCGGTCACGTCGACATCGACGCGCCCCGCGAAGGCCGGGCCACCAGCCGGGTCAACTGGATGGTCAGGCAGTTGCGGCAGGCTCCCGAGGCGACCCGGGTCGAGGCCTTCGCCTTCGCCAGCTACGCCCGGGGGTCCAGCGCGAGCGAGACGCTGAAGGCGATCCGGGCCGACCCGACCCTGCTGATCACTGATCCGGCCAAGGAACTGCGCGGTTTCCGGGTCGCTCTGGACCAGCCGCTGGGCACCGCGCAGGGCCGCGGCCGGGGAACCTTCGTCGACAGCGTGCTCAGCGCGATCCTGGAGTTCCACAGCGGAGTGGTTCAGGGCCTGAAGGCCTGGAGCCCCCCGCCGTCGCCGGTGACCGGCCATTACGCGTCGTTGTCGATCGATGTGGACGCGGCCGAGTCGGCGATCTCGATGTCGCGATCGGTGTCGGTCGACCCCCCGACCCGGGTGGCACCGATGCATCCGTCCCGGCGGGAGATGCGGCTGGCCCGGCCGCTGGACCCGGGGGCCGGGACCGAAGCCCGGTCCACTCCCGGCTGGTACCAGGATCCTTACGACGACCGCCAGTTGCGCTGGTACGACGGCTCGGCCTGGAGCGAACGCACCTATCCCGGGCAGCCCGCCCTGGCCTGAGACACGCTCTGAGAGCTCTGCGTCGACTGTCGGTCCCGGCGGGTAGAACTGGAGGTATGAGAACCCGTCCGGTGATCCTGCATCTGGATCTCGACGCGTTCTTCTCCGCCGTCGAGCAACTGCACAAGCCGTCATTGCGGGGCAAACCCGTGGTGGTCGGGGGGATCGGCCGTCGGGGTGTGGTGTCAACCGCGTCCTACGAGGCCAGAGTGTTCGGGATCGGGTCGGCGATGCCGATCGGGGAAGCGCGGCGGCGGTGCCCGAACGCCGCCTACCTGGCGCCGCGGTTTCCGGCCTACCGGGCCGCGTCGATGGTGGTGATGGGTCTGCTCTCGGAGCTGTCACCGCTGGTCGAGCAGGTCTCGGTGGACGAGGCGTACGTCGATCTGAGCCCGACCCACCCCGGGCTCGACGTCGCCGGTGCGACCGCGCTGGCCGAGGGTCTGCGGGCCCGGGTGTATCAGGTCACCGGGCTGACGGCGTCCATCGGGATCGGGTCGAGCAAACTGGTGTCGAAAATCGGATCCGAGCTGAACAAGCCGGACGGGCTGAGCGTGATCGAGCCCGGGGCCGAGGCCGCGACCCTGGCCCCGATGCCGGTCCGGCGGCTGCCGGGCGTCGGCCCGGCCACGCAGGCGCGACTGCACCGGCACGGCCTGCACACGGTGGGGGAGGTGGCGGCCACCTCGGTCGAAGATCTGATCGACATCCTCGGCCAGGCCCACGGCCTGTCCGTGCACCAGCACGCCCGCGGGATCGACGAGCGGGTGCTGGAGCCGGAACGCGACGCCAAATCGGTTTCGGCGGAGACGACCTTCCCGACCGACCTGACCGATCCGCGCGAGCTCCTGGAGCAGGCCCGCCGGCTCACCGACCGGGTGATCAGCCGGCTGGCCGAAGACCGCACGTCCGGGCGCACCATCACGCTGAAACTGCGCAGCTACGACTTCACCACGATCACCCGGTCCCTGACCCTGGATCAGCCGACCGACTCGGGGGCCAAGATCCTGGCGGGGGTCCGGCAGTTGCTGGCGGTGATCGACACCAGCGACGGCGTCCGGCTGCTCGGCGTGGGCGTCGCCGGGCTGACCGAATACACCCAGCAAGACCTGCTGGCCGACCTCGATTTCGACCGTGACCAGGATCCTGACCTCACGGCGGACGATCCGGTGCCGGTCGGGACGGTCGAGGGACAGTTCCTGGACGCCGATCCGCCGGGACCGGAGCCTTTGCCCGCCGCTGATCGGATCTGGCGGCCGGGACAGGACGTGTATCACGCCGAGCGGGGCGCGGGCTGGGTGCAGGGCGCCGGCCTGGGCCGGGTCACGGTCCGGTTCGAGGGCCCGCACACCGGGCCGGGCCCGATCCGGACCTTCGCCATCGGTGATCCGGAGCTGGTCCCGGCCGAGCCGCCACTGTGGTGAAGGGCGGGATCAACCCGAGTAGCGGGTCAGGAGCCGGAGCACCTCGGGATTGTCGGAGGTGATCCCGGCCACGCCGAGATCGATCAGCTCGGACGTCCGGGTGGGGTCATTCACCGTCCAGGCGATCACCCGGCCGAAGCGCTGTAACTCCGGCATCGACAATTCGGTGAGAAAGGTGTGCCGGACGGTGATCGCATGACTCGAGATTTGTTCCGGCCCCTGGAGCAGCCGCCTCAGCGCGGCGCGTTCCGCGACGCTGCGCCAGGTCCGGAAGCCCGCTTCGGCCAGCAGATCGAGCGCGGCCCAGTTCTTGGAGCTGACGTAACATTTCTGCGGATCGATCTTCTCGTCCAGCAGTCGCTGAACCATCCGGAGGGCCCCGGCCCCACGGTCGGTCTTGAGGTCCAGCAGCAAACTGGCGCCGTCCGGCAGCCGGTCCTGCGCGGCGGCCAGCGGTTCGCCCGGGAGCACCCGAGACCAGGAGAACGTCCAGCCGTCATGCCGTAGCGGCGGATAGCGGTGGTACAGCGGCACGGCATGCGAGATCAGGATGTCCGGACCGGAGACCTGGATGTCGACCTCGAACACGGTCGCGCCGGCGTCCGAAAGGGCCTGGCACTGCGCGCTGGTCCCGGGCATGCGGTGGGCAATCGCGAGCAAGGGAACCGTCCTCTCGAACTTTCGGGAGTGCCTTGCTGATGGTGACGTTCACTCGGACCAGTCGAGCTGAGGCTCCGGAACACCGACGGAGCGACCGTACTCCGCCGCTGCCGCCCGACCATCCTGATCACCATTGGGGTACCGGAACACGCGCCGGGCGAAAACCACCACATGTTCGTCACCAACGCCGAAGTCGGCGTACCAGCCTCCCTCCGGTTCGAGGCTGGCGGAGAGCGCCTGGGCCAGCGGGTCCGCCGCCTCATCGGGCCCCTCGAACTCAACAAATGTCCAGATCGGAGGTTGCCCGCCGGTAACCGACGCCGAAACATCGGCTCGTCGAATCGAGCTCAGCCGGAGGCCGGGAACGCTGATCGGCGCATCCAGGCGGAGACTCTCGGCCAGTAACAATCCTTTGATCATGTTGTCATCCTGCGCGCTGGGTCCGGTGCCGGCAAGACGCGAGGATACCTTTCGATCTGTTCCGGATCTGCTCTGGGCCAAGCGAGAGGCCGTCGAGCCGCGGTAGCCCGCCCGGTGTGGTTCGGCCGGCCTGAGCCGCCTGGACGGCCCGAGTTTCCTCGTAAACTGCTCGGCTGTGAACTTCGTGACCAATCCGATCGACGGTCTCCGCATCGCCTATCACCGCGCCGGAACCGGCCCGGCCGTGGTGATGATCCACGGATCGGCCCTCTCGCACGCAGTCTGGCGGGAATTCGGGTACGTTCGCGATCTTGCCGCCGATCACACGGTGATTGCTCTTGATCTGCGTGGACATGGGCGCAGCGGCAAGCCTCACGCGCAGGCGGCCTATCGGATGGAACTGTTCGTCGCCGACGTACTGACCGTGCTGGACCAACTGGAGATCGACCGGGCCGACTACCTCGGTTACTCCCTCGGCGGCCGGATCGGATTCGCCCTGGCCGACGCCTATCCGGAGCGGGTCATGAAATTCATCAGCGCGGCGGGCGCCCCCGGGAACCAGCCCGGTGCCTTCGACCGGATCTTCTTCCCGGGCTGCATCCAGACCCTCGAATCCGGCGACCTTCAGGCCTTCCTCGCTACCTGGCAGGCGTTCTCAGGCCAAACCCTGGACCCGGTGACCCGGGCCGCGTTCGCTACCAACGATGGACCGGCACTCGCCGCCTATATGTGCCAGTCCGAGCGTGAGCCCGGCGTCCCGGACAGCAGGCTGGCCGGTTTCATTCCCCCCACCCTCCTGCTGGTCGGCTCCGAGGACAGCCAGCGCCTTGGGGCCGCCGAGCAGGTCCGGGCAACGGTTCCGCGAGCGAGCCTGCACGTGATTCCCGGCGCCACTCACGCCGACCTCTTGAGCCGGCCCGAGGCTCTGTCCGCAGTCCGGGCTTTCCTGTCGAATCCCTGATCCGCGCCCGGCTGATGAAGCGCGTGCCATCGGCCCCTGAGGCGAATTTCCATCGTCCGATCAATGCCACCGCGTACGCGGGCGGCGGGCTGGTGGAGAGAAGGACCTTCGAGACGGCTACTGGGGTTCCTCCTTGACCCGGGCGACCAGTTGAGTGGGGTTGACGAAACGCAGCGCGACGACCAGCAGCACCAGCATCATCGTGGTGTAGATCACCGCCATCGCGTCGACCGATTGCTGGGCCCGGATGCCGGCGGCCGAGACGGAGTAGTACAGCGCGACCACCAGCGTCTGCGAATCACCGCCCGCGACCAGGAAGGTCAGCTCGAACATCCCGACCGTGCGGACGAGCACGAGAATGCCGGCGGCCAGAATGCCGGGGATCAGTAGCGGGGTGAGAATCCGCAGGAACACCGCCCGGGTATTGGCCCCGCACATCCGGGCCGCGTTCTCGATCGCCGGATCGACCTGCTCGATGAACGGGGTCATGGTCAGGATGACGAAGGGGATCGAGGGCACCAGATTGGCCAGCACGACACCGCTCAGGTGGCCGGCCAGGCCGAACTTGTACAGGACCGTCGCCAGCGGGATGCCGTAGGTGATCGGTGGCATCAGGATCGGCATCAGGAACGTGAGGTAGACGATTCGCTTGCCGGGGAAAGACCGGCGGGCCAGGGCATAGGCGGCGGGCACCCCGGCCAGCAGCGAGATCACGATGACCAGCAACGCGACCTCGATGGTGACGAGAACGACCTGGAAGAGGGCGAACTGGTGCCAGGCGTCGCCGTACCAGTGGGTGGTGAACCCCTGCGGGAACCAGGTGTCGAACCAGCGGGTGCTCAGCGAGTCGACCAGGACCGACCCGATGATTCCGGCCAGCGCCAGGAAGAAGGCGCCGACGGCTCCCCAGACCGCCCAGGCCACCGGGCTGCCGAGCAGTCGACGCCGGGCCCGGGTCCCGGTGAGTTGCGGTGTGGTTGCCTCCAGCGTTGCCATCAGCCCTTGCCTCCGGTCGATCCACTGTAGAAGCTGCTGCGCCAGAGCAGCACGAGAGCGACGACGGCCAGCTCGATCACCCCCATGATCATGGCGATGGCGGAGGCCATCGAATAGTCGTAGTGCTCATAGGCCGCCTGGTAGGCCACCAGGGCCAGAACCCGGGTGCTGCCGGCCGGATTACCGACCAGAACGGCCGACGGGAAGACGCTGAAGGCCAGCACGAAGGTGAGGCAGAACGTGGTGGCCAGGCCCGGAGCCAGCAGCGGCAACATGATCCACCGGAAACGGGACCAGGCCCCCGCGCCGAGGGTGGCCGCCGCCCGCTCGAGGGTCGGGTCGATGCCGCTGAGGTAGGACAGCACGAGCAGGAACGCGAACGGGAAACCCGTGATCACCAGCGAGAAGAAGACGCCCCAGTAGTTGTTGGTCAGCC
>Ga0265340_10002128_pt1 | contig 11350 bp, 14 predicted proteins | sample 4CB225metaG_FD_202082 | JGI IMG/M metagenome (GOLD analysis project Ga0265340, IMG submission 202082) | Rhizosphere microbial communities from Carex aquatilis grown in University of Washington, Seatle, WA, United States - 4-CB2-25 metaG | ecosystem: Host-associated > Plants > Roots >...
TCAACCTGGCCTTCGCGCAGGCGAAGTACATCGGCGCCCTCTGGATGGCCTCCCTCGCCCGCCAGCACCCCGACCGCCGATTCATCACCGTGAGCCCTGGGAACACCACCGGCACCGGAGCCGCCAGTGGCCTTCCCCTGCCGATGCGGGTGGCGGCCAAGTACGTGATGCCCGTTCTAGGTCTCTCCCACAAGCTCGACGTGGGCGCGAAGCGGCTCGTCGACGGTGTCACCGACCCGGCCCTGTCGAGCGGCGCGTTCTACGCCAGCGCGGCCAACAAGCTGAAGGGTCCGTTGGTCAACCAGGCGGAAATCTTGCCCGATCTCGCCAACCCGGTGTTTCAGGACAACGCCAACGAGGCCATCCACCGCTTCATTTCATGACGGCTCCACGGCCGGGGGAGACGTTCCACCTTGACCTCGATGGAACGGTGGTCGCCGGCCGCTACGTCGAAGTGGATCGCCCGCACCGTCTGGTCATGGAATGGGAACGTCAAGGAGCCGACGACGCGACGCCGACGCCTGCACTGATTGAGATCACGTTCACCCCGACGGGTGGCCGCACAACTGTGAAGGTCGAGGTTTCCGGGGGCGGTGCGGATGATGCCACCTTCTATCGGCAGCTCTGGGCGCGTCACCTTGACCGGATTGCAGCTGCCTTCGCAGGCGCCGAACCCGGCGCACTTCCTGGCACCTGAGTCAGGAACCTCGTCCTTTGACGCGAATCTATGGCGTACGCTCCAAGCTGGAACTTCCGGCCTGGTAGTCAGCGACGATCTTTGAGATCGTTGATCTCGGCAAGCGGCTTCGCACCTTGCGCGGCGCGGAGGTGACGTTTACACCGTCGTCGAGGCCTTCGGGTGGCAACGACGGGGACTTCAAGACCTCGTCAAGTTCTGGCGAGGTGTTCAGGCAAGCGTGAAGCAGTTCCACCCTCAGCTCCACTCGATCTGGCGCGCAGGTGAGTGCTATGGGGAGATTGACAGCCGCGAGATGTGTTCGTCGTCGAGGGTGAAGTCGTATCGAAGGTCGACGACGCCGCCCGGAAAGTTCCCTTCCAGGCGATTCCGTACGAGCCAGTGACCGTCGCCCGTGGATGACACGTCGATCAGCGTTCTGGTGAACGTGTACTCATTGCTGGTCTTGATCAGCAAGCTACGGATCTCCTCGGCGCCGACCCAGTCATGATCCTCGTCGTGGACAGTGGCGTCCTCGGCAAATGTTCCTAGGGCCCCGTCGATGTCGTGTTGATCGTGGGCGGCTTGGTATGTAGCGATCAATGCCGGCAGTGCGGCCGGTGTTGCGCTCATTGCCTGTCTCCCGTCCCTCCTTCTCCGAAGCCATCAACTTCAGGGTGGTCGCGGGTGTTCCCTGAAGGTAGTCCGTACCTTGCGGCTACCTCTCGGCTGGAGTCGCCAGCCTGGTAGTCGGCGACGATCCTTGAGGTCGTTGATCTCGGCAAGCGGCGGCGCAGCTTGCCGCGTCGGCGAGACGACACAGCCGGCGTCTTCGAGACCTTCGGGTAGCAACGACAGGGACTTCAAGACCTCGTCAAGCACTGGCGATGTGTTCAAGCAGGCGTGAAGCAGCTCTACTCTGAGGACCATCGTGACGGCTGCACAACCGCGCCGGGCCACGCCGCGCCGGCGGATCGTTTCTACGGCAGGTCGAGGATTGGCAGGTAGGCGCGCCACGGACCTACCGCGTCGGTGTAGTGCTTCGCCATCGTCTTCACCGCTTGATGCAGATGGTTGAGGTCGTGCACCACCCAGGTTGCGAGCAACTGGCTCAGCGTGACCGCACCGAACTCCGGGTGCTGTCCTCGTCGTAGGAGGTCCTGCGGTGTGACCAGCTGGTCGAGCTCGTCCAGATTCGCCTGCCGGGCATCGGCGAACGCGGACACCAAGTCTGTAACGGGCCATCCGGCGAAGCGGGCAAAGCCAGCCTCTCGGTCTACCGGCTCGAACGCGTGGTCGTCGCCGTGCGTCAAGATGGTGCGAGTCCGGTCCATCCAGTCCGTCTGCTCGATGTGGAGCAGGTGCCCGCAGACTTGGTACGGCGACCACGCGCCGGGTGCCTCACTGGTGTCGAGCCACTCGTCGCTGATCGTCGCGAGCAGCGACGCCAGCGTGTCCGGGGTCCTGCTGAGCACCTGACGCGCACCGTCGATGGTGAAGGTCACGCTGCACGATAGCCGGGTCTCGTGCTCCCCGGCCGCGGCATCCGGCACGAGCTCCAGCCGCCCAACGAGGGCCGTCGGGGGTTTTACCGCGCGGTGCAGGAGTCGTTGAAGCCCGCGGCTGTGAGCGCGGCGATAGTCGGATCATTGTCGGCACCGGACTCGGACCGCACCTCTTTGGCGTAGGCGGCCCGGCCCTTCTGTGCCGCGGCCAACCGGGCGGCATCGAGCCGGTCAGCGAAGCGAACGTAGGCGGTCAACGCGGCGGCCTCGCCCTGAGCGGCGGCCGGGACCGGAATGCTGGCCACCTGCGTGTCGAATCCGTCGAGCAGGCGTTTGTGGGCAGGCCAGGTCGCGAGGTATTCGCCCACCGGTACGTCGATGCTGCCCCCGTGCGTCACTGCGACGACCTTTGGCAGCAGCGCGTCGCAGAGCGCGTTGACGGCGTCGAGGTACACCTGAACAGGATCTGCGGCAGCGGTTGACGCCGTACCGCTCGGTGCCGTACCTGCCGGCGATGAGCCGGACGACGAACAACCGGCAAGCGCCGCGCTCAGGGCGACTGTACCGACGAGCCGGCGGGCCGTCCGGTCGTTCACGCTGGATCCTCACATCCACAGACGGTGGCCAGCCCGGTCGCAACCATTGTGTGACCCAACCGTCTTCAATCGGTAGTGCCCGAGCGGATGCGCGGCGTCGGTCGGGGCCACCACCTTGACTGGTCGTCGATGCGGGTCGGTCGCCGGGGGGTCAGACCGCTGCCGAGACCAGCACCTCGTCGATCTGGCTGACGGCCGCCGTCATGCCTTCCTGCATGCCCATACCGAGCATCTTCTCCATTTGCTGCGGGTCCGTGAAGTGTGTGACCGCGGTCATCCGAGTGCCGGCGCCGGTCTGCTCGAAGGTGACGTAGCCGGCCATCGGCTCGACTCCCGGTGCTGGCTCGCCGTCGTCGCCGGCCAGGCCGTTGGCGAAGTCGAGTCGGTGCGGCTTGTCGATCGCCTCGATCCGCCACCAGCCGCGCGGAGTGTCACCGGTCGGCCCGGTCATGTGGTAGCGGGACTCGCCGCCGACCTGGAAGTCGTGCCGGGTGAACGTCGCCGGGTACGTCGGCGGGCCCCACCAGCGTTCGAGCTGCCGCGGGTCCTCCCACACCTGCCACACCCGGGCCGGTTCGGCGTCGAACTCCGCGACCACCGTGAGGGTCAGGCTGGCGGCGTCCTTGGTGCTGCTGATGACGGTCATGAGGGGTTTCCTTCCTCGCCGGCCAGCAGGTCGGCGATCCGGTTGGCGCGCTGGATCCAGAGCTGCTCGAAGGCCTCGAGCAGCTCGGTTGCCCGGCGCAGGGTGGCGAGGTTGCCATGCACGATCTGTTCCCGGCCGTGCCGCTGTTTGGTCACCAGGTCGGCTTTCTCGAGCACGGCGACGTGCTTCTGAACGGCCGCGAAGCTCATCTCGTAGCGGCGGGCGAGGGTCGAAACGGACTGCTCACGCTGGATCGCGTGCACCAGGATGTCGCGTCGGGTGGCGTCGGCAAGGGCATGGAAGATCCGATCCACGTCGATGTCGCTGTGCATACGTGCAACCATATGGTTGTACGTTATCCCGACCATCCAAGAAACGCAATTGGCGGGCCCGATGGCTAGGGTCACGATCGTGCGCGGGGCGGGCTGAGCGGCGATGACGGTGGAGACCTCGATCGTCGCGTTCCTGCTGGGCTCGGTGGTGAGCCTGGTCACGAGCTGGCTGCTGGTGACCCGTTTGGAGCGGGTGGGCGACCGGCTCGGGGCCTCGGAGGCGCTGCTGGGCATGGTGGCCGCACTCGCGGCCGATGCTCCCGAGATCACCGCGTCGGTGACGGCGCTGGCCCACCATCAGCGCACGATCGGCGCCGGTGTCGTGATCGGCTCGAATGTCTTCAACCTGGCTGCATTGCTCGGCCTCGGTGCTGTTGTCGCAGGTCGGATCCGGCTCGACCGCAAGGTGATCGTGCTGGGCGGAGCGCTCGCGATGGTGATCGCAACCCTCTGCCTGCTCGCACTGGCCGGCGTGGCCGGCCCGGTGGTCGCCCTCGTAGCGGTCCTCGCCGTGCTGATCCCGTACATCGTCGTACTCAGCGTCGATCACTCACGGCTCGGTCGGCTCCCGCTGCCGCGGTCGTGGATCGACTGGATCACATCCGCAATCGTCGAAGAGGAGATCGAGCTCGAGGAGGCGATTCATCCGTCCCGCGGCACCGGTGTTGATGCCCTGCTCGCCGGGGTCGCACTGGCGGTAGTCGTCGCGGCGAGCATCGCGATGGAGCAAGGCGCCTCGCACATCGGTCACCGCTACAACGTGGCGGAAATCATCATCGGTGGATTGGTGCTCGCCGCCGTGACCAGCCTCCCCAATGCGGTGGCGGCGACCTATTTGGCTCGCCGCGGCCGCGGTGCAGCGGCCTTCAGCACCGCGCTCAACTCCAACGCGATCAACGTCACCGCCGGCTTGCTGATCCCGGCGAGCTTCATCGGCTTGGCGCGGCCGGCCGCGTCCGGCTACATCGTGGTCGGCTGGTACGTCGGCCTCACTGCGCTGACCCTGGTCCTGGCCTATTGGGACCGTGGGCTTCGACGCAGCGCGGGCTGGCTGATCATCGCCGGTTACGCGGCATTCGTCGGCGTACTGCTCGCAACGACCTGACGCGCAGATCCGACCGCTCGCGCCGCGACTCAGCCAGCGCGGGGTTCGATCATCGCTTCGAGTTGTCGGACCGCGTCCTCCGCGCAGTCGGCGGACGGCAGGTCGATCGATGCACCCTTCTCATCGGTCAGTGACCAGCCGCCGATCCGAACGATCGGTACGCCGGTACGCATCGCGAGCGCAATCTCGCTCAACGTGCCCCAGCTCCCGCCGATCGCGATGATGCCGTCCGCGCTCCGTACCACCAGCCCGTTGCGCAGCTCGCCGAGTCCGGTCGGGATCGCCGCGGTGAGGTGCTCGTTCGCAGTCGTGCGGTCCGAGGTCGGCAGCAGGCCGATGCACACGCCCCCGGCGTCCTTCGCACCGCGGCTGGCCGCGGCCATCACCCCGCCGAGCCCGCCGGTCACCAGAACGTAGCCGCGCGAGCCGATCAGCCGCCCGACCTCGGTCGCGATCGCCTGCTCGGTCTCGGTGGCTTCGCTCGCGCCGACGACCGCGATGTGCGTGTTCATCGGCCCATCTTCGCGGAAGCGGGGGTTTCACCTGCGGTTCAGACGGCGTTGGGCTCGCGTACGCATCGGTCGCAGACCCTGACGCCATGTGGATCGCCGGTTATGCCCTCGGGGCCTGGTGCGCAGCATCGCTGCCGGTCGGCATCATGTTGGCAATGTTCATGGCCGGTGCGAAGCGCGGTGCCGGGCCCAGCGGGCGCGGCGGCACAACGGGCGCCGGACATCCAGTAGCCGTTCCTGCGGCGACAGCGACGGGAGTGCATCGTGGTCTATCGCGTCGCCGCGACGTCGGCCGTGATGTCACGCGGTCGCCCTATCCCGCGCGGGGAGCTGCACGCCTACCTTGATGGCCGGGACGTCACGCTGTGCGGCCGCGCGCTCGGTGACGGCGTCGTCGGCTTTGACTCGATGCGATGGTCAGCCCGGCCGATCGGCCTGGTGACCTGCAAGGTCTGCTTCGCCGGCGCCCGCTGACTCAGCAGGCGAACGACTTCGATGCCGAGGAAGCCGTGGTCGTCGACGTACCCGGGTAGCTGGCAACCGCCTTGCATTGGCCGGCCTTGACCGGCGCGAGCGCGGCTGCGTATTTCTTGCTCGCAGACAGCTTTGCCTTCGCGGTGTGCAGGATGTGGAACGTTCCGCCGCTGCGGCGCTCGAGGTCGACGGTGACCTTGACGCCGGCCGCGCCCGCGGACACTGCACCGGAGACGTGCACCTTCCCGCCACTGATCTTCACGTGGATCGTCGTCGCGGTCTTCGCCTTGTGCGGCAGGAGGTAGCCGGTAATCGCGCTCGCCTGCAAGGTGCCCGCCACGGTCGGGTGCGTCTTGCTGATCGCCAGCCCCTTTCCGTCGACCCCGTCCGTCGCCTGGATCATCGGTCCGCCGTAGAGCCCCATGTAGATCCCCTTGCCAAGCGTGAAGATCGTGGTCGGCCCACCCTCGCCGGCCGGCACGTTGTACGGCTTGCTAGTCAGGTCGACAACCCCATCGGAACCGGCGCCATCCGGCGCGAAGGCCTCTAGCTGCGGTCCGCTGTTGCTCGTGAGTGTCTCGCCGGCCAGCAGGTAGTGCTGAGTGAACGCGATTGCAGTGATCGTGTGCGAGCTCGACGCCTCGAGCGTCCCGTCGCCGGCGCTGACGGCCACGCCATCGCTGCCGTAGACGCCGGCTCCGGACATGTATTGCGCAATGGTCAGGTTGCCCAGCCCGACGCGGTCCACCTCGGTGGCGCTCAGGTCGGCGAGCGCCGGGGTATGACTGCTTCCGTAGGTGAGGGTGTAGGGCGCCCCGCCCTCGAGCAGGCCGGTCTTCGGCGCCACCTCCAGGGCCGCGACTTTTGCGCCTCCCTGCGGAGCTTGGAGGACGAGGTCGATCTCGTTGCCATTGCTCGACATGTCGTAGATGTCTTGGTTGGACGCCGGGGCCGCGAGGTGCGGCTCACCGGTGGTCGGGTTGACGGTGAACTGGGCGAAACCGCTTTGTCCGCTCGTGCACGGCCCGGCCGCACAAATGCTCCTGGCGAACAGCTCGGATTTGTAGGACTTGTTCACCGCGTAGCCGTCGTAGGCGAGCAGACCATGGCCGGTCGAGCCCTCGACCGCAGGGACCGGCTTCGTGTTGTCAGCGGTGAGCTTCCCGGTGGAGGTGTGCACGCTGTATTCGTAGATGAAGCCAAACGCGCCGGTTACCGTCTCGAGCGCATACAGGTGCACCCCACCGGGAGTGTGCAGGATCGCCAGCCCCAGCACGTGGACGTCTGTCGTCGTGACCGAGCCGATCTTCTTCAGGCTGAGGTTGGGCTGGACCGCCAGGATGTCGATCGCCGAGATCGTCGAGGCGTAGACGTATCCGATCGGCGGCGGAGTCGACCTCGCTGGTATGGCAGGCCGCCCGACGGCGCTCGTTGCCGTTCCGGCGAGGACCGCGACGACGGATGCCGTTGCCAGCAGTGCAAGCCCCCGTGAACGCATGGCCGCCCTCTTCTGCTACCCCCGCCGATGATCATGGCATCCGGAAGGCAACCGGGTAAGCCATACCCGGCAACTCGTTCAGGCTCAGACGAACTCGACCGAGTCGTGGACGTCGAGCCGGTGATAGTCGGCACCGATCCCGGGGCCGTGGTCGCCGAGCAGACCCCCGACGAGCGCGAGTCCGATCGAGTTCAGCGCGCCGTCGTGGATGGCGAGCACCTGCTTGGGCCCGACCTCGCGCACCCAGTCGATCAGGTCCGCGGTCCGCGACCACGGCGCGTGCACCGGAAGCAGCAAGGTCTCGATCGGCCGGTCGGGCACGGTCAGCGCGTCACCGGGGTGGAACAGGTGCCGGTCGATCAGAAAACCGGTGTTGGTGATCCGCGGGATGTCGCGATGCACCTCCGCGTGCCAGACCCCGTGTGCCTCGATCTCGAAGCCGGCGGCCGTGAACGTGTCGCCGTCGCCGATGACGTGGAGTGCCGAGCCGAGGCCGACGAGCTTCTGTGCGACCGCAGCGACGGTCCAGATGTTGACGCCGGGGTTGGCCTCCACCGCAGCGCGGACCCGATCTTCGGCAAAGTGGTCGAAGTGCTCGTGGGTGATGAGGATGGCGTCGACGTTGGCGACCGAGGCATCCTCGCTGTACCCACCCGGGTCGATCACCAGGGTGCCGTTGTAGCCCTCCAAGCGGACGCATGCATGGCCGTGCTTGACGAGTTTCATCGACGTCGACCTGCCTCACTCCGTCCTAGTCGCTCCGTCCAGCGCGACATCGGTCCGGTCCGAACTGTCCCTGCTCCACGATTGTGACGCACCCGACCTGCCGACGTTGTGCCAGACGGGTGAAATCCGCGCGTCAAGGGCGGCCCGCGAACCGGCTACGCGGCGCGGTAGACCACGAACGACGCGGCGACGTACTGGCAGGTGAATGCGGCCACCGTGCAGGCGTGGAAGATCTCGTGAAAGCCGAACCATTTCGGGCTCGGATTGGGTCGCTTCAAGCCGTAGACGATGCCACCGCAGGTGTAGAACAACCCACCGACCGCGACCAGGACAAAAGCCGGCACACCGGCGCCGCGAATCAGCTCCGGCACGAACAAGCTCGCGGCCCAGCCGAGACCGAGATAGAGCGCGACATAGAGCCACCGCGGGGCATCGACCCAGAGGACTCGGAAGGCCACGCCGAGCAGCGCGGTGCCCCACACCGTGGCAAGCACCACGATCCGGGTGTCGCCACTGAGGGCAAGCACACCGAACGGCGTGTAGGTGCCGGCGATCAGCAGAAAGATGTTGGCGTGATCGAGGCGCTTCAACCGGATCTCGGCCCGGGCCGACCACTTGCCTCGGTGGTAGATCGCGCTGGTGGTGAACAGGATGACCGCGGTGGCGACGTATGCCAGCGCCGCCAACTTGGCCGGCAAGGTCGGCGCCAGCACGATGAGTACGACGCCGGCAACAAGCGCCAGCGGCGACGTGACGAGGTGCAGCCATCCGCGCAGCTTGGGCTTGGCGATCGCGACTGCCTCGCCCATCGCGTCGCCGGCGCGCTCCATCGCGCGGAGCCCCGCGTTGTACGCGGCACTCGCGACTTCGCGCGGCTCAGTCATTGCCTCCAGTGTTACCCGGATCCCCGCTTTCGGGGGCATTCCAGGTGAACTCTCAGCAATAATTCAGTTGGGGTGGGCACCGTCGTAGGTGATCAACGACGGAGGATTGAGATGAGCGACGACCTGTTCTGGCCACCACTGTCCGGCGGCGACGATAACGACGCGGCTCGGCCGAGCGAGCCGATGCCGACCTCGGCGTACCCCACCGAGCCGATCAGCGCGCCCGAGGCAGCACCGGACGGACCTACACGCTCGCGCAAGGTCGGCGCCGGCGCGATGGTGGCGGTTACCGCGTTCGTGTTCGGTGCGGGTGGCGTCGCGGTAGGTGCCGAGCTGCTCAACAAGGGCAACACGACGATCACCGAGCCGGTTGGCTCCACCGCCTCGCCGGCATCACCGAGTGCGCTGACGACCAGTCCGAGGTCCTACGCCGGGATCGCCGCGACCGTCCTGCCATCCGTCGTCTCCATCAACGTGACCGGCACGAACGAGTCCGACACCGGCTCGGGCGTCGTCCTGCGCTCGAACGGCTACATCCTCACCAACAACCATGTCGTGGCGGCTGCCGAGAACGGCGGCTCGGTCTCGGTGACGTTCAACGACAACTCGACCGCGAGCGCACGCATCGTCGGCACCGACTCCCTCGACGACCTCGCGGTGATCAAGGTGGCGAAGAGTGGTCTGACGCCGGCATCGCTCGGCGACAGCTCCTCGATCCAGGTCGGTGACGCCGTGCTTGCGGTCGGTTCTCCGCTCGGTCTCAGCGGCACCGTGACCGCAGGCATCGTGTCTGCCCTCAACCGGCCGGTCGTGACCCAGGATGAGTCGCAGTCACTCAACCCGTTCGGTTCGACCCAGAGCGCCAACCCGACGGTCATCGACGCGATCCAGACCGACGCGGCCATCAATCCGGGCAACTCCGGTGGTGCGCTGGTCGACGCCGCGGGCCAGGTGATCGGGATCAACTCCGCGATCGCATCGCTCAGCAGCGCCAGCATCGGCGGCTCGCAGAGCGGCAACATCGGGGTCGGATTCGCCATCCCGATCAACCAGGCCAGGACGATCGCGACCGAGCTCATCACGACCGGCCACGCCGTGCACCCGCTGCTCGGGGTCACCCTCGAGGACACGAACTCCAGCAACGGCGTCGACAAGGCGGTCGTCCACACCGTTACAGCCGGCGGCCCGGCCGCCAAGGCTGGTATCAAGGTGGGTGACGTGATCACCGCCATCGACGGCTCGACCACGGAGGGCTCCGATGCTGTCATCGCCGCGATTCGGTCGCATCAGCCTGGTCAGCAGGTCAGAGTGACTGTCCAGCGCGGCGGTTCGAGCAAGACCGTGACCGCAACCTTGACGACCGAATCCTCGACACAGGGATAGCTGATGCAAGCCGGGCCACAGGTGCTTGTCGTCGATGACGACCCGCAGCTTCGGGAAGCGTTGACGCGAGCACTCGAGCTCGACGACTACCGGGTGACGACGGCGAGCAACGGCGTCAAGGCCTTAGAGGCGGTCGGCCAGCATCGGCCCGACGTCATGGTGCTCGACGTGATGATGCCGTACGTCGGGGGGCTCGACGTCTGCCGAACCCTGCGGGCCCGCAAGGACAAGCTGCCGATTCTCGTGCTGACCGCCCGCGACGAGGTCGGCGACCGGGTGGCCGGGCTCGACGCCGGCGCCGACGACTACCTGACCAAGCCGTTCGCGCTCGAGGAGCTGCGGGCGCGCCTGCGGGCGTTGCTCCGGCGGACCGCGACCGACGGCGGTGACGACGCCGCCGTGCTCGAGTACGAAGACATCGTGCTGGACCCGGCGGCCCATACGGTGCACCGTGGAGGTCGACCGATCGACCTCACCCGCACGGAGTTCGCGTTGCTCGAGCTGTTGCTGCGAAACGCCGGACGTCCGCTGCCCCGCGAGACGATCATGGATCGGGTGTGGGGCTGGGAGTCCGAGCCGACCAGCAACTCCCTGGAGGTCTTCGTCGGCTATCTGCGCCGCAAGACCGAGGCGGCCGATGAGCCGCGGCTGATCCACACGGTCCGCGGTGTGGGGTACGTGCTGCGAGCGGAGCCGTGACCGGCCCGCTTCCGGTGGTCCGACGCGGGGTCCACGACGTCGACATGCGCTGGCGCAACCAGCCGCTTCGTACCCGGCTGACCGCGGCTGCCGCGATGTCCGCCACGCTCGCGATCATCGCGGTCGTCACGGTCGCCTACATCGCGGTGCGGCACGAGCTGTTGAGCAACATCGACGGTCAGTTGAGGGTGCAGGCGAGCAGCCAGAGCTCCATCGACCTCAGCGGCCAGCAACCCAGAGTGCGCGCCGACCCCGGGCAGAGCACCGGCGACGCCCAGGTGGTCTTCTCGGACGGTGAGTTCTTCTACTCTGCC
>Ga0265340_10002132_pt1 | contig 11345 bp, 5 predicted proteins | sample 4CB225metaG_FD_202082 | JGI IMG/M metagenome (GOLD analysis project Ga0265340, IMG submission 202082) | Rhizosphere microbial communities from Carex aquatilis grown in University of Washington, Seatle, WA, United States - 4-CB2-25 metaG | ecosystem: Host-associated > Plants > Roots > Rhizosphere...
TCTGGTCGATCTCCCGCAGATCGGCGCGGCTCTCAAGTCGCATCCGGCGGTCGAAGACGCCTTCGCAGCGGTGCGGGATGATCCCGCGGGCGCAAGCCGTATCGTCGCCTACTGCGTCCCGCGGCCGGGGGCGTCGTACACCGAGACCGAACTTCGCAAGCACGTACGCGACGCAATGGGTGACCGGCACGTGCCCCGCATGTTCGTGGAGCTCGATGCTCTGCCTCGCGATGCAGCCGGGGCGGTCGACGACGAACGCCTCCCGTCCCCGTACGCGGTGTCCGCCGTGAACGAGTATCGCGGGCCGCGCACGGAAGCGGAGAAGTACATCGCCTCGGTCTGGCAGGATGCCCTCGGAGTCGCTCGCATCGGTGTCCACGACAACTTCTTCGATCTGGGGGGCCATTCCCTTCTCTGCTTCCGCATCATCGCGCGGATCGAGCGGGATACGGGCAAGCGAGTGAGTCCACGCGTCGTTCTCTTGAATACGCTCGAACAGCTGGCGACCGACCTCGAGGGAGCGCGAATCGCACACGAGCGGCCCGCCCTTGTCGCGCAATCGGAGGGAGAAGCCGCCGAAGTGACCGACGGTAAGCCGCGCCCGAAGGATCTTTTCGGACGCCTCAGGGGTTTCCTGAAGCGTTGACCGCCGGCGCGAGCTCCCCTTCGAACCATCGAACGAGGCGGTCGCGGTAGGGGCCGGGCTTCCGCGCGTCGAAGTCGCCGTGGCCGCTGCTCGGTAGAACCAGCAGCGACTTGCGGGCGGTCGCGGCCTCGTACACTTCTTCGCTCAGCGCCCTAGGCACCACCGGGTCGTGGTCGCCAGCGATGACCAGAAGCGACTTGCCTCCGAGCGCGCGCACGGCGTCGAGCGCCCGCACCGGCCCCTCGGGCATCAGCATGCGGTCGACCCAGAGGGCCACTTGCCGGGCGATGAGGCCCGAGCGAGCGTATTCTGCGCGAGTCTGAGTCTCCGAGTCTGCGAACGGCGAAACCAACACGAGTGTGCGGACGACTGGGTCGCTGGCAGCCTCGGTCGCCAGAAGAGTGGCGCCCGCGGAGACCCCGAACGCACCGACCCGCGCCGGATCGACGTCGGGCTGCGCGACCACAAATTGCACGGCCGAGCGAATGGCCCCCCGTTCGCTGCTCCCGTACGTCACGCGCCCGCCGCTCTGTCCGTGTCCGGGCCAGTCAAACAGCAATGCACCAAAGCCCGCGTCCGCTAGAACGCGCGCCTCCGCCGCGACATGGCTGCGATCACCACTGGACCCATGCACCAGAACGACCGCGGCGCGGTTGCGCGACGGCACGTACCAGCCTCGAATCGTGGCTCCCCCCGACTCGAAGGCCACGTCGCGGACCTGGGAAAGGTCCGCGAGATCCGGCGGACGCGCCACCGGTCCGCGCCGCGGCCGAAACGTCGCCGCTTCGGCCATCGCGGTGCGTCCGGCATGCAACACGACGAGGGTGCCTAGCACCGTCAACGCGCCGCGCGCGGCACGACCGAACCAGGGCTTCACGGTCCGCCGGGGCTATTCACCTTCAAGTACTTGCTCGGGTCGCTGGGGTTCGCGACGAACCAGGCCGGTTTGCCGTCGACGTCGCGGCCGAGCCGCGCGCCCGGCAGGGGCGGGCGATTCGCATCGAAAATGCCGTTTTCCACCTTCGTCTTCGGCTCTGGAAGAAAGCCGCTCTCTTGCATTTCGGCGACGGCCGACTTGAAGGCCGAAACGATGATGTCCACGTCCGCCTGGGTATGAGCGGTCGTGAAGAAGCACGGAAAGCCGTCCATGATGTGAATTCCGCGGTCTCGGAGCATGACGAAAAGGAGATCGCCCCAGGGGTGTTCCTCCGTATAGAACGTCTTCCAGAGGGATCCGAAGTAACGGATTTCGAGCGGAGCCTCGACCTGCTTGAAAAACGCATTGAGCTCCGTGGCGAGCCGCTCGGCCTTCGCATTCGTCTCGCGCTGTAGCGCCGGCCCCTTCTCCTTCAGGTGAAGGAGCACGGCCTTCACGGCCGCGAGAGCCAATGGATGCCGAACGAACGTGCCGGCGAAGTACGTCACTCCGACAGTCGGCACGGACGCATCGCCGAACTGCCAGAAGCCGCCGTCGAGCGCATCCATATAGGCGCGCCTTCCGGCGATGACCCCCACGGGCAGTCCGCCGCCGATGACTTTTCCGTAGGAAGCGAGGTCCGCCTTCACGCCGAAGTACTCTTGCGCGCCACCCGGGCACGTCCGGAATCCCGTGATGACCTCGTCGAAGATCAATACAGTGCCCGATTGCTCGGTGATCTTGCGGAGCTCGTGCAGATACTCACGCGGTTGAAAATCGGGACGGCGGCTCTGAACCGGCTCGACGATGATCGCCGCGAGCTGGCTGGCTTCGGAGCGCAAGATATCCAGCGACTCGGGCGTCCCATAGTCGAGCACCAATACGTTCTCGGCCGTCGACCGCATGATGCCGGGAGCCGCCGGGATTGCCTTGCGCTTCTTCGTGCCCCGGACGATGACCTCGTCGAAGATGCCGTGGTAGCTCCCCGTAAAAAGCGCGATCTGGCTGCGTCCTGTCACCGTGCGGGCGATCCGCATCGTGCCATGACCGCCTCGCTGCCCGTGTTGCAGAATGCCGCCCGGTCAAAGCCGGTGAACTCGCATATGAGCTTGGCGCATTCCCCCGCCAGGGGCGTCTGCGGACCAATCTCGTGACCGGTTCGAAGTTGATCTTCGATCGCCTTGGTCACGAATTCGGGCTGCCAGCCGAACAGGTTGCAGCCGAATCCCATGTTCGTGTCTAGATACTCGTTTCCGTCGAGGTCCCAGAGTCGCGGGCCGGCCGAGCGCTTGATGACAATCGGGTAAACGAGCTCCTTGATGGCTGGTCGGAAGCCGGTGACGACCCGCGGGTCGGCCATCGTGCTGCGGTTGTCTTGCGTCCACTGCTTGGACGTCTTGGTCCGCGAGGTGTAGCGCCGTGTCAGCGCATCCAGTCGCGCGCGCTGCTTGGGGGAGAGTTCCTGGGAGTGGAGCGAGATGCGTGCGATCGCGCCGAACGGCTTCTTCGTGATCTCGGCCTCCTCCGCGGCCGGGGCAGGCGCCGCTGATGGAAGGCCGCCGGTCTCGACAGCAGTCCCCGACGCGGGCACCGTGGGCTGAACGGCAGGAGCGGACTCCGCGGCAACGACGGGAGCTACACGCGGAGCGGCGGCCGCTTCGGCGGCGACCACGGGCGCTCCCTGGAGGGCTGCCAGCTGTTTGGCCATGAGCTGGAGTTGCTGCTCGATAATCCATTGCATCGTCCCGGATGATGCCGTGGTCGCACCGGCTGCGCCAGCCGGCGCCGGGGGAGCCACCGCGACGGGCACTGGTGCGGCGCTCGCGCGCACCACGGCGGGCTGCGACACGGTCGCGGCAGCAGGCGCGGCTGGCGGCGGGGGCTGGGCGGCTTCCGCGGGAAGCTGTTTGCCGATGTGCTCCGCAAGGGCCCGGATGGTAGGCATCTCTTCGAGCAGCTGCCGGAAGGTCACTTTCACCGATGTCTTCTTTTGCACCGCGAGCGCGACCTGCGTCAGAAAGAGCGAGTCGAGCCCGAGCTCGAGATAGCTCGTATCCAAGTCGCCTTCGCCTATCTCGATTCCCGACGCATCTTCGAAAACTTGACGGAGATCGTCGGCGAGCCGCGCGACTCGCGATGTAGCGGGGGAGGGCACCATGACTGTCTCCTGTGGCGAAACGGTGGCCGTCGCGTCGGCGGCCACGGCCGGCGTGCGGGCAGGGTCGATCCAAAAGCGTTGACGCTCGAAGGGATAGGTGGGAAGCGGCAGGCGACGCCGCCGCTGTCCACGCCAAAATGCGTCGGAGTCGATACGAACTCCGGCGGACCAGAGCTGGCCGACCGCCGAAAGCAGCGTGCTCCACTCGGTCTCCGCGGAGTCGTTCAGCGACGCAACCGCCACCTGCCGCGTCCTGTCGGACACTTGCTGCCGGGCGAGGGTGGCCAGGGTCCCACGCGGGCCGACTTCGAGCAGCATCAGCCCCGGCTCCTTCCAGAGCGTCGATACCGCGTCCGCAAACCGCACGGTCTCTCGAAGATGCCGTCCCCAGTAGGCGGGATCTTGCGCTTGTTCAGGCGTGATCCACGTGCCGCTGAGCGTCGACACGAAGAGGATTCGCGGCTCGGAGAGCGGAATGCGCGCGACCAGCTGCGTGAAGGGCTCCACCACGGGGTCCATCATCGGCGAATGGAAGGCGTGCGAAGTGTGCAGTGCTTTGCACACGACACCGTGAGCTTCCACGCGCGACTGAAACTCGGCGACGGCGGCCGTCGGGCCGGCGACGACGCAGAGCGAGGGGCCGTTGTCCGAGGCAATCGACATTCCCGGCCCGAGTCGCGCCGCGATGTCGCGCACGGGGGCTCGGACCGACAGCATTGCCCCGGCGGGCTGGTCGAACATAAGCCGTCCGCGGGCTCCTACGAGACCCAGCGCGTCCTCCAGCGACATCACGCCGGCCAGCACTGCGCAGACGAATTCGCCGATACTGTGGCCGACCATCGCGGCCGGCGTCACGCCCCAGGACTCCCAGAGCCGCGCGAGCGCATAGCCTATTGCGAAGAGCGCTGGTTGGGTGAAGCGCGTCTCGCGCAACGACGCTGCCGCGAGGTCGTCTTCGCCGGGCGCTGGGAAGAGTACCGTTCGTAAGTCCCGACCGAGCAAATCCCCCAATCCCGCGGCGCACCGGTCGATTTCTGCACGAAAAAGGGTCGAGTCGCGGTACAGCGCAGCGCCCATTCCGACGTATTGCGCGCCTTGTCCTGGGAACATGAACGCCACCGAGGGCTCTTGTCCATCGAAGGCGCGTGAAGGCGAGGCTTTGCCAGTCGCACCGAGGAGCTCCGCTGCGTCGCGCGGGCTTTTGGCCACGACCGCCCGCCGATGACGAAAGTGCCGGCGCCCTGTTTGGAGCGTGAACGCGACGTCCGCCAGCGAACATTCGGGGGAGCGCGCCAGCCGCTCTCCTAGCGCGCGCCCCGAAGCTTCGAGCGCTGACTCCGACCGCGCCGACACCATCAGCAGCTGGAACGGCCCGGCCGCGTCGGGCGCCTCCCGCGTCGGCGCTTCCTCGAGCACGGCGTGCGCGTTCGTCCCGCCGACTCCGAACGAGCTGACGCCCGCGATCCGGGGGACCTGCGACCGAGGCCAAGGACGGAGCTCGTTCGACACGAAGAAGGGACTCGCCGCAAAATCGATTTTTGGATTTGGGGACTTGAAGTGAACCGTGGGTGGGATCACCTCGTTCGAAAGCGAGAGCGCCGTCTTCATGACGCCCGCCACACCGGCGGCGATGACCGTATGCCCGAGGTTGCTCTTGATCGATCCAAGTGCGCAAAAGCCTGTATCGCTCGTGTGGGCCCGGAAGGCGCGCGTCAGGGCCTCGACTTCGATAGGGTCGCCCAGCGGCGTCGCCGTGCCGTGCGCTTCCACGTACGAGACGGCGCGCGCGTCGACTCCCCCGTCGGCCTGGGCCATGGCGACGACGGTCGCCTGGCCGTCGATGCTCGGCGCCGTGAAGCTCGCCTTGGACGCCCCGTCGTTGTTGAGTGCGACTCCGCGGATGATCGCATGGATCGTGTCGCCGTCCCGGAGGGCGTCGTCGAGCCTGCGCAAGACCACCAAGCCCGCCCCGTCGCTGAACACGGTTCCCTGCGACGCGGCGTCGAACGAACGGGTGTGCCCGTCGTTCGAAAGCATTCCCCCTTCCTGATAAAGATACCCGCTGCGGACCGGCACCGTGATCGACACGCCCCCCGCAAGCGCCACGTCGCACTCTCCGGCTCGCAGGCTGCGTACTGCTTGGACGATCGTCACGAGCGAGGTCGAGCACGCGGTGTGGATGCTCAGGGCAGGACCGGTGAGGTCGAGCTTGTGCGCAAGGCGCGTCGCTACGTAGTCCTTCTCGTTGCCCACCATCGCCTGGAACGCGCCCATCGCCTCGACCAGATCGGGTCGGGTGACGACGTTCTCGCTCCAGTAGGTGTCGTTGTACTTGCCGGCGAAGACCCCGATTCGCCCGTCGAAAGACTCCGGCACGTGTCCGGCGTTCTCGAGAGCTTCCCAGCCGAGCTCCAGCAAGATCCGCTGCTGCGGATCCATCACCTCGGCCTCTTTCGGCGGAATGCCGAAGAACGCCGCGTCGAACAAGTCGACATCGTCGAGCACGCCGCGAGCCTTCACGTAGCTCGCGTCGCTGCGCACCGCCGCCGGGATCCAAGGATCGAGCTCGCCTTCGCGGAAGAAGCGGACGGTTTCGCGGCCCTCGCACAGCACCTTCCAGAGAGCGTCGACCGAAGTCGCTCCGGGGTACCGCGCCGCCATACCGACGATCGCCACGGCGGCCCGTCCACCGCCGGCCGAGCGCCCGTAACGTTCGATCCTCGCCGCGAGGTTGCGCGCCGGATCGGGCCGATCGAGCGCGGCTGCGAGAGCCCTCGGCGTCGCGTGCTCGAACAGCGCGACCGGCGGCACGTCGAGCCCCAGCTCGCGCCGCATTCGCCCCGCGGCCCGCATGGCCAGGAGCGAGCTCGCTCCGAGTTCGAATACGTTGTCCGTCGCTCCTACCGGAGATACGCCCAGGCATTCGCTCCAGAGGTTGCATAGCGCGCGCTCGCGAGCCGTCGCCGGCGCCACGAACGAATTCGCGAGCTCGGGCCGACTCGTGGGGGGTGCGGGCAGCGCGCGGACATCCACTTTGCCGTTGTGGGTGAGCGGAATCGCGTCGAGCCAGACGAACGCCGACGGCACCATGAAGGCCGGAAGCACTTCGGCGAGCGCGTCGCGGAGGACCGACGCACGCGGGCGCTCACCCTTTGCCACGACGTAGGCGACCAAACGCTTGGCGCCGGGCGTGTCCTCGCGCGCCGTGACCACGGCGTTCTTGACTTGGGGGTGGTTCGTCAGTGCCGCCTCGACTTCGCCCAGTTCGATGCGGTAGCCGCGGATCTTCACCTGGGTGTCGGCGCGACCCACGAAGTCGAGCGTTCCGTCCGGCAGAAACCGCACGAGGTCGCCGGTTCGATAGAGCCGCTCGCCCGCGCGGAACGGGTCAGGAACGAAGCGCTCCGCGGTGAGCTCGTTTCGTCCGAGATACCCCCGCGCCAGACCGTCGCCCCCGATATAGAGCTCTCCGACTTCGCCGATCGGCACGAGCTCGCGATTCGGATCGAGCACGTACACGCGCGTATCTCGAATGGGACGGCCGATAGGGATTGCCCGCAGGCCTTCGGGCAGAGGACGCGCAATCGAATGGCAGGTCGCGAACGTGGTTGTCTCGGTCGGTCCGTAGCCGTTGATGATCTCCGTGTGAGGCATCGCCTCGAGCGCCCGCCGCACGTGCGTCACGCTCAGCGCCTCGCCGCCGGTGAGCAGCTGCCGGAGACCCGCCAGCGAGCGCGCATCCTCGTCGACGACGGTGTTGAACAGGGCCGCCGTGAGCCACGCGGTGGTGACCCCATATCGCTCGATGCAGTCTCGAAGCCCGCGCGCCGTCGGGACCGCCTCCGGATGGAGCACCACTTTGCCGCCGAGCAACAGCGCGCCCCAGATTTCGAACGTGGACGCGTCGAACGCGAGAGGTGCCGCGTGAAGCAGCACCTGGTCCGGTCCGAGATGGACGTACGACACCTTGCGAACGAGCCGGTTGATCGCGCGGTGGACGACTTCAACCCCCTTGGGTGTTCCGGTCGATCCCGACGTGTACATGACGTAGGCGAGCCGATCCGCGCCCACTTCGATGCTCGGCGCCTGCTTCGACTCGCTTCCGATCGAACCCGCGTCCCGGTCGACGAGCACTAGCGACGGCGCCGACTGCCCGAGGAAGTCCCGCAGCGAAGACTGCGTCACGACCACGCCCACCGAGGCGTCTTTCAGCATGAAGTCGATCCGCTCGCGCGGATAGTGCGGGTCGATGGGTAGGTAGGCTCCGCCGGCTTTCAAGATCCCCAGCACCGCAACGATCGAGTCGAGGGTCCTCTCCAGGCAAAGGCCCACGCGCACGTCGGGGCCCACCCCGCGCCCGCGCAAATGGTTCGCTAGCCGATTCGCGCGGGTGTCGAGCTCGTCGTACGTGAGGTTGCCCGTCGCAGAAGCGACGGCGACAGCGGTCGGACGCTCGCGGGCCTGCTCCTCGAACAACTGGTGAACGCACGCGTCCCGGCGGTCGAAGACGTCGGTCGAGTTCCATTCGACGAGAAGACGTTGCCGGTCCTGGTCGGAAATCGCGCTCATTGCGGAAGCTCCACGGCGGTGTGCGCGTGATCGAGCTCGATCGAGTAACGGCCCGATAGCCGAAAATCCTTAGGGAACTCGGAGCCGAGGCTTCGCCTCAGCCGTAAACCGAACGTCCCTCGGGCGTCGCACTCGGAGGCGATCCATTCCAACTCGGCGTCTTCGAAGTCGAAGAAGACGCGCGCGCACGGATACAGGCATTTGAACAGGCTCTCTTTGGCCGAGAAGGCCACCGTCCCGAGCTCTCTTCGGCGCTCGCCTTCCACGCGACCGCGCTCCGTCGTGTCGAGCGCGAGCGGAATCGCCTCGCTCCACGCGTCATCGTCGAAGACCGGCTCCGAATCGACACCGAGAGATCGTAGGTCCGTCGCTCTGGCGACCGCGGCCCACGCGAAGGAATTCGAGTGCGTGATCGACCCCACGAACCCCAGCGGCCAAATCGGCGCACGATCGCGGCTCACGCCGACGGTCACCTCGCGCGATCCCGCGTCGATCAGGGCCTGCGTGGCGCACTGCCGACCCGCGGCGAATTCTTGGAGCCGCTTGTCGCGACCGCGCGGTGCGCACGGACCGCTCGCCGGCTCGCAGACCTCGTTCGTTGCGCGCGCGCGGACCAGGGGTCCAACGATTGAAGGTGGATGGGCCCACCCTCGGCCACGGCTGCTGCGCGATGCGATCACGGACAATGGCAAGATGATACGCAACTCTCCGGCCGAGTGTCGATTGCTCACCGTTACGCGCGCGGGAATTCCGCGATTTAATAACGTACAAATGCGCACGTTCGAACGGCGTGTCGCAGCAGGCTCTTCCCCAAGATTGGGAGCCGACAAGGACGATGTGCGATGCTCCGCCCGCCGCCCTCGTAGTCCTCCGTGAGGCCTAGCTGAGCCAGTAGGTTCGCACGAAAAAATAGACTGTCATTCCCCAGGCGATCACCAGCACGAGGGTTCGGACGTGTTTCGCGTCCACCCGCCGCGCAATGGTCGCGCCCGCGTAGCCGCCGCTGATGCCACCGGCGATCATCACGACTCCCGGACCCCAGTCGACCATCTTCGCGACGACGAACGCGACGACGGCGATTCCGTTGACGAGCGTGGCCAGCACCGTCTTGATGCCGTTCATCTTGTGGATGTCGGTCATGCCGAGCAGCGAAAGGACGGCGAGCATCATGATGCCCATGCCGCCTCCGAAGTAACCGCCGTAGATGCTGATGAGCAGCTGGGCGACCACGGCGACCGACAGCGGCGCCTGGACGTCCCGCATTCGCGCTCGAATCGCGCCGCCGGCGGAGAAGAGCACCGTGGCGCACAAGAGCAGCCATGGAATCAGCATCACGAAGGAATGCTCCGGCGTTCGCAGAAGCAGAATGGAGCCGGCGAGCCCCCCCGCGAGCGCGGCCGCGCCCAGGGGAACGAGCTCGTGCCGCGCGTCGATGAGCTCACGCCGATAGGCGATGGCGCTCGCGGCGCTTCCGGGCCACAGCGCGACCGAGTTCGTGGCATTGGCCGGGATGGGAGCGACGCCCGAGAAGAGGAGGGCAGGGAACGCGACGAAGCTGCCGCCGCCCGCGACGGAGTTGAGGCCGCCGCCGATGGCCGCCGCAGAGAACAGGAAAAGGCCTGTGCCAGGGTTCACGAGGTTCCAGCACCGATACGGGTGAACAGGAGCAACTTGTAATCGGAAAGTGGCGCGAGCCACGGGGCGCGTTCGAGCAGCCGCTCGCCCGCGGCAAAAACGGGCTCGACGATCGAGCGCGGCAGATCGCGCACGCTCATCGCGAGGCGCACGGGGACGAACCCCATCCGGTCGGCGCGGACGAGCGATAGTCCGGCGCCATTTGCAGATGCAACCCACTCTTCGACGCCGAGGTCGAGGACACGGCGCAAGAGCGGCGAGCGGTGAATCGGCTCGAGGAGAAGCACTCGACCCCGGGGACGAACCAGTCGTGCAACGTTGGCCAGGGCGCCCTCGAGCGACGCGCGGTCACGGCACGCGACCGACAGGCATCCGAGTACGACGGCGTCGTCGAAAGTTCCCGCGCCGATCGCGTCCAGCCCGGCCAGCACGTCACCCTGCTCGAAGTGAACGATCCCCGAAGACACCAATGCGCCCGACTCGCTTCGCGCCGCTTCCACTGTCGCGGCGGAGAAGTCGACACCGACGACGTGCTGCGCCCCGAGATCTTCGGCGAGCCATCGGCTCATTCGGCCCACCCCGCAGCCGATGTCGACGACCCGACGGCCGTTCATGTCGCCGAGCGAGCGGCCAACGACGACGCGTTGCCGCTCGTCCCACAGCGAATTGAATGTGTTCGACGGCCACAGCGACCGCGCCATGCCCCGGCGGGCCGAGGCGCGCGCGTCCCAGTACGATGAAGCGCCGTAGAGAGCGTCGCGCCCACGCCGCTCTTCGAACAGCTGCCGGATGCCTGACGAGCCGGTCCTTGCCGGCCGTCGCCGCTGGCCGACCTCCAAGGGGCGAGTGGTTCTCAAGCGCCCGACTCCGCTTGCGCCTCGTCGCTCGTATCGATTTGGATGCGCTCGGGCCGTTGCTTCATCGCGGGTGGTCCCGTGCGCCAGCGCGTACGCGGCGCGCTTCGCTGCGTCGGTGAGGGGCATGACGCGCCCTCCCACGGGCGCGAAGACTTGCGCGTCGTCCACGCCCGCGATGTGGCGCGCCTCGGAGAGACCGCGGATCGCGCGCACCGGTCCGGGGCGTCCCACGAGGAACTTCGCGATCGCACCGCCGTAACGAGGGGCGACGACCCCCTGCCGCTCGAGTGATGGGTCGCCGATAGCGACTCCGAGCACTCGATCGTAGAGGTCGACGCCGCTGGCGAGCTTGGTCACGTCGGCGTCGAACCCTCCTCCCAGGCGTGCGGCCGTCTCGAACAGCCAACATCCGTTCTCGGCCAGCGCCACCTGCGAGTAGCAGGGGCCTCGAATGTGACCGAGCGCCGCCGCGCCTCGCCTCGCTTCTTCGACCACCCGCGTCTCGCTTTCCGGGGGCAGCCCCGAAGGATACGCTTCGGCGATCATGACTCCGAGCGGTCGCTT
>Ga0265340_10002135_pt1 | contig 11337 bp, 5 predicted proteins | sample 4CB225metaG_FD_202082 | JGI IMG/M metagenome (GOLD analysis project Ga0265340, IMG submission 202082) | Rhizosphere microbial communities from Carex aquatilis grown in University of Washington, Seatle, WA, United States - 4-CB2-25 metaG | ecosystem: Host-associated > Plants > Roots > Rhizosphere...
GGCCCATCACGAACATGTGGGCCTGGACCTGGTCACGCCGGGACTGCACGGAACCTCCTTCGAGCCTCGGCCGCCGGGATCTCAGCCACCGAGGCCACGCACGTGGTGGTAGAAGCCCATGGCCAGCAGGAGCAACGGCAGCAGGGTCACGGCGGACAGGGTGTGGAAAACCTCGGCGGCCCGGGCCCAGTGCGGCACCATCCGCCGGCCGGGGATGGTCCGGGCCGCGAACGCCAGGCCGATCGAGATGGCCAGCAGGACGGCTACCACCAGCATCCGGTTGGTGATCGGGTTCTCCACGACGTAGTGGCCGGTCAGCAGGGCGAGGCCGACGATGCCGGGAAGCACCACCGAAAGCCGCTGCCAGGCCCCGCCGATCGTTCGGCCGTGCAGGATGCCGAGCACGCTCAGGGAGGCGGCCAGGGCCAGGTCGGGCCAGCCGTCGGCCCCCGTCACCAGCATGACCAGGCAGCCGGTGTAGACCAGACCGAAGCCGGCGAGCAGTCCGGTCAGGTAGCCGTCGGCCAGCGCGGTCCGGGCCAGGACGTGCTCGCTGGGGTGCGGGTCGATGCCTTCCTGAAGCTGATCGGCGTTGGCCGGCAGCGGCGGCAGTCGCAGGCCCGAGAGCCAGAAGGCCCAGCCTGGTACGAAGGCGCTGAGCAGGACGACGACGATCGCGACGATGGCCGCGGTGTGCTCGGCGGTGGCGCCGTACAGCGTCCCACCGATCCAGACGACGAAACCGGCTGCGCCCGAGCCGAGGAAGAACGGTGCGGAGGCTCCGACGGCGGCGTAGCCGAGTCCGGCCCCGGCCAGAGCGGCCATACCGCCGGCCAGCAGCCGGGCGTGCAGTTGCCCGGTGCCGTGGCCGACCGGGACCAGACACGCCGTCAGGGTCAGGTAGCCGATCGCGCCGGCCGCCAGCATGGTGGCGATCCCAGGATCGCCCAGCGCGCGGGAGACCGACAGCGCCACGATGACCAGGACGATCCCGGTAGCGGCGGCGACCCCGGCCCGGACCAGGTGGGGGCCCGGCGTCAGGAGCACACCGATACCGACCGCCAGGGTGAAGAGCATGACCCCGAGCAGCAGACGGCGGGACATCTCCGGGCGCCAGGAGTCGGCCCTGTTGCTCAGGCTGCTCATGACGCCGTGCACGAGGTCGTCGAAATGCACTGCGGGCATGGCATCTCGCTGCGGTCGCAGGTAGACGACGTCCCCGTCGTGCAGATTGTGCGACTCAGCGGTTCCGGCCGAGGACAGGGGGGCCTCACCGAGACGCTGCAGCACCCAGCCGCCGTACTTGAGCGCGGACTCGTCGAGGTCGATACCGGCGTAGCTGACGATGGCCGGAAGCAGGTCGACCAACTGGATGTCCGTGGGCACAGCCAGGTCGAAGCTCTTCTCCGGGGCGCGGATCGAGAGCCGGCACAGCCCGCTGAGAAGATTACTCCCAGGTGCGGGGGAGGTCACGGACGTGCTACTCACGGTCAAGTTGATCTCCTCCGGACTCGGGCACGGTCGGCAGCGGAACCGGATCGCCGCCGGAAACCTTCTCCATTAGGCACCACCCGGTAGCCGGGTTGTTTTGCTGGGGAGCGATTCTGCCCCTCCGCCGGGAAATCCTTGCCCATCCGTACGCCGGGGGTGTTGCCGGGCTGTGTGGCCGGTGACAATGGCGGTTCCGGGCACGCCGCCTGGCCCTCAGGCGTCCCCTGGACGCGCCACTTCGGTCCGGAAGGGCTCAAGCCGTTGAGTGTCATCCTTTTCAAACGACCACCCCGGCGTCAAGGGCCGAAGATGCCTAGCGGGGAGCTGCAACTGCAGGAGCCGCCCGCGCTTCCGGACCCCGCGACCGGCATGTCGCAGATGATGTTCTACGCGCCGACGGCGCTGGGGTCCATGGGCATGGTGCTGGTGTTCATCAGGCCCGGCCAGAGTGGCCCACTGATCTACATCGCGCTCGGCCTGATGGCCCTGTCCGCGGTCGGGATGATGGTCTCGCAGTTGCTGCGCGGGTCCGCCGACCGCAAGCGGAAGATGAAGGACGAGCGGCGCGACTACCTGCGCTACCTGTCCCGGATGCGCCGTCAGGTGCGCAAGGCCATCGACCAGCAGCGGGAGGCGCAGGCCTGGGGTCATCCGGCGCCCTCGTCGCTGGACGCCCTGGCCCGTTCGAGCAGGCTGTGGGAGCGCCGGACCTCGCACCCGGACTTCGGTGAGGCCCGGATCGGTGTCGGTCCGCAGCGCCTCGGCCTGAAGCTGGCTCCCTTGCAGACGAAGCTGGTCGAGGATCTGGAACCGCTGAGCGCGCACGCCCTGCGCCGGTTCATCCATGCCTACGGCACCGTGCTGGACCAGCCGATCGCCGCCTACCTACGGGCCTACGCCCGGGCGATCGTGCGCTGCGAGACCGAAGCGGACCTGATCGCCGGGCGCAACCTGGTCCGGGCGGTGCTGTGTCAGCTCGCGGTGTTCCAGTCCCCCGACGATCTGCGAATCGCGATCGTGACCAGCCCGGACCGGCTGCACGAGTGGGAGTGGACGAAGTGGCTGCCGCACGCGCTGCACCCGCACGACACGGATGCGGCCGGTCCGGTCCGGCTGCTGATCAGCGCTCCCGGCCGGCTGGAGAACCTGCTGGGTCAGGACTTCGCCGGGCGCGCCGCGTTCGACCCGGAGATCTCGCCGAGTGCCGACGAGCCCTACACGGTGATCGTGCTGGACACTCAGGATCCGGTGCCGGCCGGTCACAGGCTGATCACCCAAGGTTACCGCAACGTCGTGATGATCGACCTGTCCCAGTCGCCGGCGATCAAGGCCCTGCGGCGCTCGCTGATCCTGCAGGTGACGCCGGAGAAGCTGGAGATGGTCACGTCCGACGCCAGCGGAAACGAGACGTTCGCCCTGCTGGGGGTTCCCGATTCGCTCGAGGTGGGCCCGGCGACGGCGGTCGCCCGTCAGATCTCGCCGTTCCGGGTGAGTACCTCGACCGAGTCGACCGAGCCGATGTCGACGGACGTCGAGCTGAGCACCCTGCTGGGCATTCCCGACCTGTTCGGCATGGACGTGCGCGATATCTGGGAGCAGCGCCGCTCGGGCCCGAACCGGCTGAAGGTCCCGCTCGGCATCACCGCGGACGGCACGCCGATGGAGCTGGACATCAAGGAGGCCGCCCAGGGCGGCATGGGTCCGCACGGTCTGCTGATCGGCGCCACCGGATCGGGCAAGTCCGAGCTGCTGCGCACGCTGGTACTGGCTCTGGCCCTGACGCACTCCTCCGAGACCCTGAACTTCGTCCTGGTCGACTTCAAGGGTGGTGCCACCTTCCTCGGTCTCGACGAGCTGCCGCACACCTCGGCGGTGATCACCAACCTGGCCGACGAGGCCGCGCTGGTAGACCGGATGAAGGACTCGCTGACCGGTGAACTGATGCGGCGGCAGGAGTTGCTGCGCAGCGCCGGGAACTACTCCTCCGCCTTGGAGTACGAGACGGCCCGGGCCCAGGGTGCGCCGCTCGCCCCGCTGCCCAGCCTGTTCCTGGTGGTGGACGAGTTCAGTGAGCTGCTGGCCTCCAACCGCGACTTCATGGACGTCTTCGTGATGATCGGCCGGCTGGGCCGCAGCCTGGGCGTGCATCTGCTGCTGGCGTCGCAGCGCCTGGACGAGGGTCGCACGAACCAGTTGGAGTCCCACCTGTCCTACCGGATCGGCCTGCGGACGTTCTCGGCGATGGAGAGCCGCGGCGTCCTGGGGGTGCCGGACGCCTACCAGTTGCCCTCGCAGCCGGGTAACGGCTTCATCCGTACCGACGTCACCACCCTGACCCGGTTCCGGGCCGCCTACGTCTCCGGTATCTACCGGCTCAAGGCCAAGGTGGCGGCCGCCGTGGTGGCGGCCCGGGTGGTCACCTACGGCACGGATTACGTGATGCCGGTGGAGGAGCCGCTCCCGGCCCCCGACCCGGACGCGGTCGAGGAGGAGGACGACGTGCGCAGCCTGCTGCAGGTCGCGGTCGCCCGGCTTCATGACGCCGGTCCCCCCGCCCACCAGGTCTGGCTGCCTCCGCTGAAGATCCCGCCCACGCTGGACGAGCTGCTGCCTCCGCTGGCACCGGACCCGGAACGCGGTCTGACCACGGTGGACTGGGCCGGTGCGGGCCGGCTGGTTGTTCCGATCGGTCTGATCGACCGGCCCTACGAGCAGGTGCGTGACCTGCTGATGGCGGACATGTCCGGTCAGGGTGGGCACGTCGGTATCGCCGGCGGCCCGCAGAGCGGGAAGAGCACGCTGCTGCGGACCCTGATCACGAGCCTGTGTCTGACCCATTCGCCCCGCGAGATCCAGTTCTACTGCCTGGACTTCGGCGGTGGAACGCTGTCGGGTCTGACCGGCCTGCCGCATGTGGGTGGCGTGACCGGCCGGCACGACCTGGAGCGGGTGAACCGGACCGTCGCCGAGATCACGTCACTGATCACCCGCCGGGAGCACCAGTTCGCCCAGCACGGGATCGACTCGATGGTCGAGTTCCGGCGACGCCGCGCGGCCGGTGAGATGGACGACGAGCCTCGCGGCGACGTCTTCCTGGTGATCGACGGGTGGAACACCATCCGGCAGGACTTCCCCGACATGTCGCCGGTGTTCACGCTGATCGCCAACCGCGGACTGAACTACGGCGTGCACCTGCTGGTCACCGCGACCCGATGGAGCGAGATCAACACCACACTGCGTGACCAGTTGGGAACGCGGTTCGAGCTACGGCTCGGTGACGCCGTCGACTCCATGATCAATATGCGGGCGGCCCGGACCGTCCCGAAGCGCCCGGGTGCGGGTCTGACCGAGGACCTCCTGCACTTCATGACGGCGCTGCCCCGGCTCGACGGCAAGCCCACCGCCGAGGACCTCAGCGTCGGGGTCAGCGGCCTGGTGGAGAACATCAACGATTGGTGGTCGGGACCGAAGGCACCACCGGTGCGGATGCTGCCGTGGAAGGTCGACGCCGGCACCATGCCGGAGCCGGACGGCGATCTGCGGGTGGCCCTCGGCCTGGAGGAGACCGAACTCGCCCCGTTCAGGCACGATTTCGAGCAGTCACCTCACCTGATCGTGATCGGCGATGCGGAGACCGGCAAGACGAACCTGCTGAAGCTGATCGCGGCCGGGATCACCCGGCGCTACGACCCGACCCAGGCCCGCGTGGCCGTCGTCGACCTGCGCCGTGAGCTGTACGACGCCGTGGACGAGGGGCACCGGCTCGGGTACGCGGTGTCCGCGGACGTCGTCCGGCACATCGTAGAGGGAACCGCGCGGGCGCTGGCGACCCGGATGCCCGGACCGGAGATCACCCCGGCCCAGCTACGCCGCCGGGACTGGTGGAAGGGCCCGCAGATGTTCTTCATCGTCGACGACTACGAGCTGATCTCCGGCAACGCGATGGACAACCCGTTCGCACCGCTGCTCGACTACCTGTCCCAGGGCACCGAGGTGGGCTGTCACCTGATCATCGCCCGCAGCGCGAACGGCGCGGCCCGCAGCATGTCGGACCCGTTGCTGCGCCGCCTGCTGGAGATGAACACCCCGACCCTGCAGTTGTCCTGCCAGCCGTCCGAGGGTTTCATCGTCGGCAACGTGAAGGCGCGTCAGCTTCCGCCGGGCCGGGCCCTGCACATCACCCGGCGTGGTGTGACCCAGGTCCAGACGGCACTGCTCCCGCAGGAGGAGAACGAGTTCAGCCAGCAGTGAGGGCCTGAACCGAAACGGCCCGGCGGCTGCGGATCCTCCGCACCGGCCGGGCCGTTTCGCTGTTCCTGCAGTTTCGCCCGCTACGACTCGAAGACCCAGCGGTGGTCGTCCCAGCCCCAACTGGAGGAGTGGCACTGGTAGATGGTCAGCGCACGCCCGGAGGGCGCGTCCGACCCGTCGGAAGCCCAGTAGGCCACGTCGAGGCACTCCGAGGTGGCGTAGTTGACCAGGGCGTACTCCTCATGGCCGTTGTGCGCGACGCCGATGTCGTTGAGCTTCCACTCCTGGTTGTCGGACGAGGCCGGGGTCGTGCAGGTGTAGACCGACAGGGGCGTCGTCTCCGGCTCCGAACCGTAGTTCGGCAGGTCGATACAGTCCCGCGAGCCTGAGGCCTCGCGCAGCCAGTACAGTGGAACACCGTTGACCGTGCGGGTCTTCTGCAGTTTCAGATGGACGGCGCTACCGCAGGCGACCTGGGTGTCCGGCGAGCCCAGCGGGCCGATGCATTTGCCGGTGGCCACGTTGTAGAGCTTGTAAGACGTGCCCGCCGACGGGCGCGACACCACCTTCTTCTTCGCCTTCGCCTTCGCTTTCACGTGCGTTGCTTGCTTCGTCGAGGCCTTGGCCCTGGTGGCCTTTGTGGTCGTCGTCGCCGCGGCGAGGGCAGCGGAGGCCGACGCCGCCTTCTTCTTCCCCGCCGTCGCGCTCAGCGCCTTGCGCGAGGCCTTCTTGGGCGCTTTCACCCCGGGCGGTGAGACGGACGGTGTCGGGGTGCCGGTGACCGGGACCAGATTCGAGAACGTCGGAGCCGGAGAGGATCCCACCGCCGCCGGAAGCGCCAGCCCGGAACGGCCACCGTGGCCGGACCGGTCGGCGCCGGGAATCCCACCGGCGGCGGCCGCCACCACCACCGATGTCCCGAGGAAGAGCAGCGCACCACCGGCGATCACCGCGTTTTGCGACACCCGGCGAGGCCCAGGCAGTTTCACCCTTCTGGCCATTGTCGTCCCGGCCGATGCGGACGCCGCCCGTACAGCTACCTCCGGAGGGGACGACACCGTGGACGAGGCCGCGGTGAACGACGGCACCCAGACCGGCTCAGATTCGTGGGCCCGCACCGGCTCGAGCACCGCGACGCGGTCGTGCACCGGCGCGTGCTCATCCACCGGCACCGGCTGCGGCTCGCTCCGCGGCGCCACGACCGGCTCGGGCACGGGTTCCGGCGACAAGTTCTCGCTGCCGAGCGTCGGGGACGCCGGCACCTCGTCACCCGGCCGAACACCCACCTCGTCCGTCACCGGGACGCCCGGCACCGATTCCGGCTCCGGCCCAGCGGTCACCTTCACACCGACAGGTCCGGTGGCCTGCCCGCGAACCACGGCCTGACGGGCCGGCGCGACCGGCGGCGGCGCAACCGGCGGCGGCGCGACCGATGCCGTTGCGACCGGCGTCGGCCCGACCGGCGTCGGCGCGACCGGGGCCACCGCGACCGGGGCCACTGCGGCCGGGGCCACTGCGGCCGATGCGGACGGGGCCGATGCGGACGGGGCCGGCGCAGACGATGCCGGCGCAGACGATGCCGGCGCGGCTGGTGCCGGGATCGCCAGGACCGGCAGTTCGGCGGCCCGGACGAAGACGATCGTGCTCGACGTCGACTCGTCGAGGCGTGACGTCGTGACCGGATCTTCCTGTTGGCGTGCCATCGGAATCAGGTCCTCGCGTTCGGCGGAGTGGCTGGGGCGGACGGATCGATGCGGGCTTCGAGCCCGATCGGGAATCGAAGACGCTCACCGAGCGACGTACTAGTGGCCTGCCCCCGGATCGACCGGGTGGTCAGCGCCGCCGAGAGTCGCTGCCGGGCGGCGTCATCCCACTTCTTGGACCTGGCGGCGGCCAGGTCAGGGGACACCGGGACACCGGTCTGGGCAGCGTCTCGCAGCAGGATACTGGTGATCGCACCCGGGGCACCCGGTGTCCGGGCCGACTCCCCGGCGCGGACGTCGAGCACGACGAAGCTGGTGCCCGGCCCAAAGAGCACCTCGTCCCGGTCCTGGTCCTCGGCCACCAGCACCGGCCGCCGGCCCGTGGTCGACCAGATCACGTACTGGAACCGGACGCCCGGATCAGCGCTGGGCCGCACCGACGCCTCGGTGATCGCCCATTCCGTGAGCACGGTCCCGGGCACGTACCGGGCCAGTTCTGCGCCCGTGAGCTCGACCTCGCGAAAGGCGATGCCGTTGTACGCGGGAAGCCGGCGAAGCCCGGAGGCCACGCACGCCGCATGGGCGAGATTCTGCTCCGCGCCGACGCCGCGCAGGGCCGCGTTCAGGCCGCACCGGTCGATGATCTCGTCGTGGTCGTCGAGATAGGCCCGCACGGCGAGGAAATCGGCGGTGGCGACGTCCGGGTCCGCCGATCGCAGCGCCGGCATCTTGGCCAGCAGTGTCCCGATCGCGCCCTGCCGGGAGGCATACCAGGTACCGGCCGCCTCCCGGAAACGCTCGCGGTCACCGGCGCTGCTGAACCCGGCCGGCCCCAGGCCGGCACCGGGCCCGTCCCCGGCGGCCAGCGGCCGGGAGGCACCATCGTCCACGACCGGCGCCGGTTCGACGATTGGATCAGCGAGGTCGGCCCCGGCAAGAGCGTCCACAGGGCCCGGTGACGACCTGAGCACGGGCGGCGGCGCCTGGCCCCCGGGCGGCGACGCCTGGCCGTCGTGCAGACGCCGGACCCGCGGCGTGGTACCGGTGTCGAGCCGGATGTCCACGGTCAGAGCGGCGATCCAGTGCTCCTGCGATGGAGGCCAGGCCTCCCCCGACACTCCCACCAGAAGCTGCGGTTCCAGCGGGTCGAGAGCGACCGACTGGGCCTGCGCAGTGGTAACGGGACCGAGCCGGCGCAGCCAGAGACCGCCGAGCAGGACCTCCAGCACCAGGTCCGGGTCGAGCTGGTAGATGCGGGGTGAGATCTCGCCGCGCCCGGCCCGGGGCGGACGCCACTTCTCGATCACCGGGACCGGCTCCGGTGAGCCCGGTTCGGCTGGGCGCGCGGTCAGCTCCAGCGCGTACGGCTCCCAGCCGACCCGACCACCGTCGTCGCCGGCCCGGACGAAAACCCTGGTCTCGTCACCGACCCGCAGCGGAACCCCGGTGCAGATCCGGATCGTCGCAGCACTCAGATCGGCGATCCGCTGCCCCCAGGAGAACAGGTCCGGTTCAGCACTGAGGCCGGCGACGGCGAGGCGGACAGTCTCGCTCAACCCGGGCGGGAGCGTTCCCAGGAAGGACGCGATCCTGATCGGATCGACCGAGCTGCCGTCGATCCGACCAGGGTCGCCCACGACGACGAGCGGGTGCTCGGGGTCGACCGGCAGGCAGTTCAGGACATCACCGGCGTCCACCTCGGTGACCCTCTCCGGCAGCAGAGCCAGCCCGGCCGGGATCGCGTGCACGCTGACGCCCAGGCGGGCGCCGAGCCTGACCCGGGTCAGGGCGGCGCCCCATCCGGCCGAGAAGTCCCAGGGCCCGACGGTTCCGGCCGAGTCGTTCGCCGGACGGAACCAGCGCCAGCGTCCGGCGCCCGAGCTCGTGATCGGGAACAAGGTGCCGCCGGGCACCCGCAGCACCTTGCCGATCGGGGCGACGACATCGAGGTCGACCGCGTCGGCCAGCTTCTGGACCGGACCGGCGGGCCCGGCCGGCTGCTGACCGGCGTCCGAGACGACCAGCCGGATCCGCCGGTATCCACTGCCTTTCAGGCCACCCAGCGCCGCCCGCAGTGCCGTCATCGTGGCCGGCAGGCCCGGAACGCGCGATCCGACCAGTACGGTGAGGGTCGAGGGGTCGGCGACGCACTCGCGAGCGAAGGCTCGCAGTTCCTCGTCCTCCTCGCCGGCTGAGGTGACGACCACGCAGTCGCCGAACCGCTCGGTCACGAGACCATCGCGCCACTCCATCGGTGCCTGGGACCTGATCCCGGTCGTGGATCCGCGCGGCGGCATCGTCAATCCACTCCGTCCACAATGCCTTCCGGCCGCCAATGTCGTTCCCGGCCCCGTCGCACGGTCACCGCCACGCCGAGGGCGAGCAGCAGCACCACCAAACCGACACCGACGACCGCCCAGCCGGTTCGCAGGCCGTCGGAGGCGGTGCTGGGCGGCAGCGGCCTGACCGGAGTGGGGGCGGGGACGTTGTTCGCCGACGAGTGGTACTCATCGGGAAGGATGGTCGCGACGGCCGCGTACGGATCGACGACGCCGCCGGTCCCGGATGAATCGGTGGTCGAGGGATACGCCGTCGTCATCAGACGATTCGTACGCTGGGCGAGGCTGAGGCCGGGATGGTAGGCGTCCATCAGGGCCGCCGTCCCGGCGACCAGCGCGGCCGAGTACGCCGCGCCGCTGCCGATGAAGGCACCGCCACCGGGGCCGACACTCAGCACGGCGTCACCGGGCGCGCGCAGGTCCGCCGGGGCGCTGCTCGCCGTCGCGGAACCGGCGGTGCCCGAGGACGTGCTGGACTGATTGAGCGTGTCGCCGACCGAGAGGACTCCCGGCAGCGAACCCGGGTAGACCGCGCCCTTGACGTTCTGGTCGTCGGCGGCGTTGGGGGCGATGACGAGAACGCTGTGCGCCTTGGCGTAGGCGATCGATTTCACCAGGGCCGAACTCGACTGGCTCGAGGTGACCGAGACATCGATGATCTTAACGCCGGCGTTCACCGCGGCGGTGATCCCGGCGGCGAGGACTGCGGGGCTGGTCGCGCCCTGGCTGTCGGTCACCGCGACCGCGTAGATGTGGGCTTTTGGGGCGATGCCCACGACGGTGGTGCCGGCCGCGGGCCGGGCGGCGATCAACCCGGCGACGAACGTGCCGTGACCCACGCAGTCCGTACCGGTGTGGCCCTGGCTGACCTCGTCCGGGCCCAGGGTCACCGCCCCCGCGAGCTGACCGGACCCGGTGTTGGCGAAACCGGTGTCCAGCACCGCCACCTTGACCCCGTCGCCCTCGGTCAGTTGCCAGGCCAGGGCGGGGCTGAGGACCTTCTGGGCGGCTGAGGCGATGGTGACCTTCTCCTGCGACGGCTTGACGCAGCCCGATCCATTGGCGGAGATCACCGCGTAGATCCGGGGCGGTGTGGCGGTGCTCCCCGCGCCCAGGCGGGGTGCGGCCACCGCCGACGGCGCGGCGGCCACCGCGAGCAGCGCCAGCGCGCCGAGGGCGGCCAGATCCTGCCGGGAACGCCGGCCGCGGAACCTCACGTCACCGGTGCATTCAGGTCCGCGGGCTCCAGGCTGCGCAACTCGTCCATCGTCGGCGACTGGATCCGGTTCAGCCGGGACGCCTGTACGGTGATCATGTTTTCCAGCACCTGCCGGGCGTACCGGGCGTTGCCGAACGTCGGGCTGCGGCTGATCGTCATGAAGTGCGAGTTCAGCAGCTCCCGGGTGGCCGGCGCCAGCTCGTACCCGGCCGAGGAGGCATGCCGGCCGACGATCTCGACCAGTTCGCTCGGGCTGTAGTTCTCGAAGACCACGTGCCGGGAGAAGCGCGAGGCCAGCCCGGGGTTGGAGTCCAGGAAGCCGGCCATCTGCTCG
>Ga0265340_10002139_pt1 | contig 11326 bp, 7 predicted proteins | sample 4CB225metaG_FD_202082 | JGI IMG/M metagenome (GOLD analysis project Ga0265340, IMG submission 202082) | Rhizosphere microbial communities from Carex aquatilis grown in University of Washington, Seatle, WA, United States - 4-CB2-25 metaG | ecosystem: Host-associated > Plants > Roots > Rhizosphere...
CTTCCTCACCTTCTTGCTCTATTGCGGGCCGCGCCTGTCTGAGGCGCTGACGCTGGCCTGCGACCGCGTCGACCTGAAGGAAGGCTGGGCGTGGCTGGCGAAGACCAAGAACGGCGAGCCGCGCATGATCTACCTGCCGCCGATCGTCGTCGGCGCTCTGAAGCGCCACCCGCGCGGCCTCGAGCGGCGAGCCGCGAAAGTTTTTCGCTTTCGCAAGAACGGGCGCCTCTACGCGCTGATGGCGGCGACGAAGGAAAAGGCGGGCGCCGATCTCGCCTTCGTCACGTTCCACGTCTTCTGCCACACATGGGCGACATGGATGCGCCGTTACGGCGGCCTCGACACTACCGGCCTCGTCGCTACCAAGCGCTGGCGCGACCCGGCCAGCGCGCGCGTCTATGAGCACGTGGACATGGGCGAGGAGGCGATGAAGGCGAAGCTGTTGCCCGTGGAGACTGGGCCAAAGCGACGCGTGGCGCGATGATCAGCGCCCACTCCGACCGTTGGATGTTCGTCTACATCATGACGATGCCGCGCGGCCTCAAGAAGATCGGCGTCTCTGCCCACCCCGAATTTCGCCTGCGGCAACTGCAAATCGCCAACCCGAATTTTATCGAACTCGCCCTCACGCGGCGCGTCCCTCGCAGCACGGCGCGTTGGATCGAGCGCCGCGCTCACAAGCTCCTCGCATCGAAACGCGTGCGAGGTGAATGGTTCAAGGCCTCGCTCGCCGAATCGTTCTGGGCCGTGAAGACGGCGATGCAGGAAAGCGACGCCATCGCCCTCAGCCGTTCGGCCTCCATGCGCCCGGTGATCGCCGCGCGCGCAAGAGAGAAACGGGGATTCGCCGTGGAATGAAGAGGTGAAAGTGGCGGCAGCCGGACATTAGGCGCGCCCTTCACACGGGAGGGGTCACAGGTTCAATCCCTGTCGCGCCCACCATCTACGCGTCGCGCCAGGCCGTTCTTGAAGTGTCAGAGGCCACCTGGCGATGATGCGCCGGAGCAAAGCACTTCTCGCACAACCCTCTTTTGGCTTTCGTCAGTCTGTTAACCAATAACTTGTACTTCTCGGAGAGCGGCAGCGCCCCTGCGGGCGAGACTGCTGTCCGGCTCGCCGACAGGTGCCCGTCATGCATCCCCGGACGCCTCGCAGCGTCATTAGAGTTCTGGCCTTCGTTGTGCCCCTGCTGCTCGTGGCGCTGCTCGGTTATGAACGCTGCGTCCACGACCAGAAGACGCGCGCGGCGACCCTGGCGGACGAGATCCTCGGCCGTTCGGAAGCGACCAGCGACCAGCTCGCGACCGGGTTCATGGCGGTGCGTGGCGTCAACCCATCCGACGCCTGCTCCGATTCGAACATCATTCGCATGCGGAAGATCGCGCTCGCCGCGCCCTACCTCGCGGGCTTCGGATACATCGTCGGCAATGCGCTCCTCTGCTCTTCGTTCGGATCGCAACTCGCGCCCATCGACGTTGGCGCGGCCGACTATGTGAGTGCCACCGGCTTCGCCATACGATCGGCGCGCGAACTGGACATCGCGCCGGGCACGCGGCTGCTGCTGTCGACGGCGCCGGATGGGTTCACCGGATTTTTCCACCCGTCGCTCGTGGTTACGCTGGCGCCGGCCGGAGACAATTATTCTCTGGGCGCTGTCGGCTACACGTCCCGGACGCTCCTCATGTCGACCGGCGCTGCGCACTTCAACTGGACGAAGCTGACGCTGGCGCCCGACGCAGCGTCCATCATCGTCCGAGACAAATACTTCCTTGCTGTCCACAGATCGCCGAAATGGGACTACTTCACCTACGTCGCAATTCCGTTCGCCGCCGCGACGGCGGAATATCTCGGCCAGCTTCCTGTCTTCCTGATCATCGGACTGTTTCTCGGCGCCGCCGGGTTCATCCTTGTCGGCAGGATGTTTGAGAAACGGGCCTCGCTGGACTCGCTTCTCAAGTCGGCTCTCCGCAGGAACGAAATCGGAGTCGAGTACCAGCCGATCGTCGACATGAAAACCGGACGATGGGTTGGCGCGGAGGCGCTGGCGCGCTGGCGGCTCGGCAACGGCGACTTCATATCGCCGGACGTGTTCATTCCGATTGCGGAAGAATACGGCCTTATCGGCGAGGTTACGTCGACTGTCATCACACTGGGCCTCGGCCATCTGGCGCCGCTGTTGACGACGCAGCCGCACTTCTTCCTCAGCATCAATGTCTCGTCTCACGATCTCGACGATATCGGCATCGTCCGGTCGCTCGAAAATGCTGTTCGCCGCTTCGCACTGACCCCGAAGAACGTCCACGTCGAGATCACGGAGCGCAAGTCCGTGAGCCTGAGCTGCCATGTCGAGACGATTGCCGCCCTGCGACGGGCGGGCTTTAAAGTTGGCACGGACGATTTCGGCGTTGGCTTTTCCAACCTCGGCTACCTGAACGACGTGCCGCTCGACTACGTGAAGATCGATCGGTCACTGATCGTCAACGCGCTAAACGGGGCGCAACCGTTCGACATCGTCGAAACCGTGGTGCGACTGGCGCATTCGCGAGGCATCGAGATCATCGCAGAGGGGGTGGAGACCGAAGCACAGCGGGCAAAGCTGCTTGCCTGCGGCGTGACCCTCGGACAGGGATGGTTGTTCGCACCGTCAACGACGGCGCTGGAGTTCGTGGCTGCATTCGCGCGCCGCGGAAAAGGCGAGCAGTCCTCGCCAAAGCGGAGCGGCTACGACGACGGTAGAGCCAGACCACTTCGCCGCGTCTGAGGCTCGCCTGGAACACCGCGGCCAGAGAACCTAGAGCGATGCATTTTGCGCGCCCTTCACGCCGGGGGTAGGCGCAGACTCGCTCCCTGTCACGCCCACCATTCGGTTCGTCGACGTGCTTGGACTAAGCTAGCCGGCAATTTCAACTGGTCGGCTTGATCGCTCATGCGCTTCCGCGCGGTCCTGTTGCAGCTTCTGTGGGCTGTCCTGCTCTGCTTCGTCTTCTCAGACGGGGCGCAGGCATTGCCCTGCGATCCGCCCGCGCTGTCGGCGACGCAGCCGTGGTTTCCGGTGACGAGCGCACCCGCCTTCGACAAGCCAGCGCCCCATCCGGCGCCTGACTGTCCGTTCTATCAGGCCGCCTGGCACCAGTTCCTGTTCGACCTGCAGAAAGATGCGAACGGCACTCCGGCGCTCCTTTCCTATCCTGCGCTCGACGCCGTATTCGGCCAGCATGCCGCGGCGGTGGCCGGGCCGCTGGTCCTCAACGCCGGCGCCAACCAGGTGACGTCGGATGCTGTCCTCATCGATCGCGACGGATATCCCGTCTACTACGCCATTCACGTCAATCCGGCCTTCGCCGCCTTCATCCGGGAGAGCGGTCTCGACAACCCTGCGGGCATCCTCGACCCGGACAGGCGGGCACTGACGTTTCCGGCCGGCGTGGCCGAATACAAGTCGGCGTGGCGGGTGCTGACCAATCCGGCCGAGTTTCCCGACTACCTGACAACGACGGCCCAGGTGCCGCGACTTCACGTCGCCGGCGGCCGCCTCATCGCCGACCCGACGTCGACCTACCTCGCGACGGTCGGGCTGATCGGGCTGCACGTGGTATTCGCCATCGACGGCCATCCGGAGATGATCTGGTCGACGTTCGAGCATGTCGACCGTAACGGCAGCGCCGATCTTACGCCGCAGTCGCTGGTGAACCCGCAGCGCGAGAAAGCGCCGCTGCTGATCAGCCCGAACGTCGAGTACATTCTCTTCCGCCGCGGCTCGCCGAGCCTCATCGACCCGGCTCCGCCGGCGCTCGCGGACTACGCCGCCCATCTCGACGCGGTCGGCGCGAGTTTCACGAACGGCGCCTCGCCCTTCACCACGCCGATCTACCGCGCCTATCCCGGCTCGAACATGACCCAGCCTTCCGAGGACGACGAGGTGCTCGCGCTGAACGCTGGCGTGCGCGCCGAAATGCTGTCGGCCGGTCTCGCCAACGATCCGCGCATCCACTATCGCCTCGTCGGTGCGACCTGGCTCGATCGCCCGGAAGATACCTTCGCGGCGGGCACGGTGTTCGCCAATGCACCCGACCAGACGACGAAAACCGGCCCCGTGGCAGGGCAGGATGCGTTGTCGAGCGTGGCGATGGAATCGTTCGTGCAGATCGACCGGCCGGGGTGCTTCAGCTGCCATGACACGCAAGGCATCGACGTGTCGCCGACGATCTCGATCGGAGCGCGGCGGCTCAATATGAGCCACCTGCTTTCGCATTATCTTCAGTCAGTTGGCGACTGACGCCGGGTACAGATAAAGCGTGCGCTCACCGGGACAACGCGCCGGGAATACCGCCGCGGCGACGCCACGGAGAGGCGTGCCGGTCAGGCGGAAGGCGGTGCCGGAGGCAGTGGCGAGGCCGAGATTCGCATCGGCCGCATAGTGCTCGTCATAGATGCGCACAGCCGGGAGTTCGGCGCGCAATGCGAAGACGCCCTCGTTGGTGGCGACGGCATCCGGACGCCCTGCGGACAGCCACTTCCGGGCGGCGGCAAGCGGCGACGGCCTTCCGATCGCCGCGACCGGATCGATCGCGACGAGCGCCGCGATCTCGATGGCAAGGAATGTTGCCAGAACGGCGATGCGAAAAGGGCGGACAGGGAGCGAAGCGACAGCGCCGACGAGGATTATGCCGCCGAGAGTGGCAAGGGGTGCCAGATGGCGAAGATGATCCGGGTTCTGGAACGCCGCGATCCAGGCGGCGTGCGCGACGAAGGCCGCGGCGGTGGCCATGAGAGCGGGCGGGCGCGAACGCGCCGCGATGGCTATGGCGACACCGGCGAGGTTGAGAATGGCGGCGGGAATTGCGAACGGGATTGACGCGAGGGCGGAGAGCCAGCTCGCGTGATCGCCGGCGGGCGCGAACGCGGTGTTGCCCCAGATCGTCGCGTGGCCCGACAGGAACCGAAGCCCCTCCTCCAGATACAGCGGACCTTCGAGCGCGTAGACGATCGCGGCGACAGGGACGAGCACGGTCGCGGCGCCCACGGCAATTGCGGGCAACCAGCGATGGCGGATGACGACGACGGCGAGGAACGCGCCGGCCAGAAGCGGCGCGTCGGAGGGGCGGCAGGCGAACGCCCAGCCAAGGGCAAGACCGGCGAGGAAAAGACGAAGGCGGGCGGGCTCGTTGGGTTTCGGCAACAGCGCGAGGAAGACAAGCTGGAAGAGAATGCCCGCGCCATCTGAGAGCAGGCTCGCCGCGAGGTCCGGCATCAGCGGGCCGAGAAGGGTGATGAAGAAGGTCGCGAGCGTCGCCGACGCGGCGCCGGTGATGCGCCACGCCAGCCAGGCGGCCGCCGGCGGGATCGCCAGCGCGACGGCGCCGGAGGTCAGGGCGAGCGCCGCGAGCGGGTCATGCGTGATGAGAAGCGCGACCCGCCCCATCGCGACATAACCCGGGTAGCCGGGAAACTGCGGCGAGAAGTCGAGGATGCTGAAGCGCGTCAGCGCATGAAGAAAGAAGAACGCGTCATCGGACGACAGCGACGGCGGGATCGACCGCAGCCAGAGCGCAGCAACCGCGAGCGCAGCCGCCGCGGCAATCCAGCCGCAAGCCGCGTATGCCCGGCGAACGCCGAGCGAGAGCGCAGCGCCCCCGTCCGCCAGCACGGTCATGGGGTGAGGCCGAGCGCCTTGAAAATGTCGGCGCGCGCGGCGGCGAAGGCAGCCGGATCGGCCTTCCGGGCGCCGACGCCGAAGACGCCCGGGTTGCCGATGGCGTCGAGGGCGCGCGGCAGCGCTGCGGCGAGCGCCTTGCCGGCATCAGGCGCGAGATCGGCCGCGACGGCGGTGTAGAAGCGCTGCGCCTTCACGACCAGCACCTTGGCCGTCTGGTAGTCACCGAGATTGTCACGTGCGCCGTTGATGCGGCGCTCGATTTCACCGATTGCGGCGCGGACGAACGCCGCCTCAACGCCGTTGGAGTCTTTGGCGACGACGGCGTCGTCGAACGCCTTCTCGATGCCCGGCACCTCGTGGCCGTCCAGATAGTCGAGATCGGGCTTCATGGCGGTCAGCGCGGTTTCCGCCTTGGCCCAGTCGCCGGCGGCGGCCGCCGAGAACAGTGCCTCACGGCCGTCGAGCAAGGGCTCGGCGCCGGCCGCCGCGTAGGAATAGGCCAATGCCCGCCCGGACGCGGCGCCGAACATCGCCGCCACCATCAGAGCCAGGACGAGGCGGCGCGCGGCTGCAATCCTCTTCATGCGATGCTCTCGGTTTCGATGACGGTTTTCTCGTTGCGGTGGGCGTAGATGGCGGCGCGGTCGTCGACGCCGCGCAGAAGCGTCGCTGCCGCCATCTGGCCCATCTCCATCGCCGTGTCGGTGAAGACGTAGCGGAAGGTGCCCTGCCGGCCGCACTGGACGAGATTGGGGATAGCGGCGAGATGCGCGATGGCGCGGGCGCGCTCGCGACCATAGCCGACCGTCATCAGCGGATAGGCGGTCGCGGTGCGGGCGCCGAAGATTTCGCCGGTCGCCTTTGCCGGGTCGATGCCGAGGCGGACGAAGTCGGTGGCGACGCGGGCGAAGAGCGCCTCGTCGCTCGCCGTCCAGGTCGCATCGCCGGGGTCGCAGGGAATCTCGACCATCAGCGACGTCATGCCGGGCGGCGCCATTTCCGGCGAGCGGCGGCGCGGCTCCTGCAGGCGGGTGCCGAGAATGTCGGGATCGGAGAGATACTGCCATGTCCACGGCGAGACGTTTTCCGTCGCCATGGGGAGATTGAGGAAGCGCAGGCCGCGGAAGCGGAGTGTCGAGCGGCCGCCGGTCATGCGCACGGCCTCAGGCAGTGGCAGCGTCGAGACGACCGCGTCGCAGGCGATGTCGCCGCCCTCTGTCCTGACCGCGGTGACGCGGCCGGCGGCATCGCGAACGAGGCCGGTGACGGTCGCGCCGGTGCGGATGATGCCCCCTGCCCGCACGACGCGCTCAGCCAGCCGCTCGAAGATCACGCCGAAACCGTGTCGCGGATAGCGGTAGGTGCGGGCGTAAGTGCGCGGGTTGCCGCTCGCGCCGGGCAACAGGCGGCGCGCGACGTCGCGGAGATTGACCAGGCTGATGCGCTGCTCGGCCCAGTCGGCCGAAAGCCGCGCCGGCGGCACACCCCAGAGCTTCGCGGTGTAGCCCTCGAAGAAGGCGCGATAAAGCGTCGGGCCGAAACGGCTCTCGGTCCAGCTCGCGAAATCGTCCCGGGGCTCGGCGCCGCGGCCGATCGCCATCGTCACGAGATCGCGGATGGCACCGGCAAGCAGCGCCGGTGGCGCGTTCCGCAAAAGGTCGAGCGGCGCCAGCGGGTAGCGATAGATGCGGCCGCCGAGGCGGATGACGCTGGCACGCTCGGCGGTCAGCAGATCCGCGCCGACCAATTCGTCAACCAGCCGCATAAGCTCGCGGTTGCGGGTGATGAAGCGGTGGCCGCCGAAATCAAAACGGTAGGTTCCCGCGCGACCCTCGAAGGCGACGGTGCCGCCGAGGCCGCCGGTCGCCGCGCGCTTTTCGACGATGGTCACCGCAACGCCGGCCTCGATCAGCGTGTGTGCGGCCGTCAGCCCGGCGGGGCCGGCGCCGAGAACGACAACATGCGAGAGGCCTCGCGGCGCGTCACGCCTTGGCGGCATAGCCGCGTCTCCACAGGAGGACGGCGACGATCATGTAGACCGCCCAGAGCGCAAACTGCGGCGGGCTGGGCGTAGCGTTGTAGCCGAACAGGCCGCGCAGGAAGACGCCGACGCCCGAGGTATCCGGCAGGATCGACGAGACGTCGAACAACGGTGCCGCCGGGCCGACATGAACCCCCGCACTTTGCAGTACGGCAATTGCCGAACCGAGCAGCCCCGCCGCGATGACGATGAGGAGCAGGCTCGTGTAGCGGAAGAAGATATGCATCGGGACACGCCGCGTGCCGCTGATCAGGAGCCAGATCAATGCGACCGCCAGCACCATGCCGAGGACGCCGCCGAGCAGCGAAAGACCCTGGCCCGTATACGTCAGCGCAGACAGGAACAGCACCGTCTCCAGCCCCTCGCGCCACACCGAGAAGAACGCCAGCGTGGCGATGCCCAGCACGTTGCCGGCGCTGATGTGCTCCTCGAGCTGACGCTTGGCGTGCTCGGTGTGGGCGCGCGCCTGCTTGCCCATCCAGATCGCCATGTAGGTGAGAATGCAGGTGGCGGCGAACATGATCGCGGCGGTCAGCAACGCGCGGTAAAGCTCGTTCGAGAACTGATCGACGAGAACCTGAAGGACGAAGGCAGCGACCAGCGAGGCGGCGAGACCGCCGGCGACGCCCGCGTATATCCAGCGCGCGTAGCGCCTGGCGCCGATGCGCGCGAGGTACGCGAGCAGGATGCCGACCAGCAGGAAGGCCTCCAGACTCTCGCGAAACAGGATCAAAAACGTCAATAACATCAGTTACTTCCGAACGTGGCCGAGGCGTCGGCGATAGCCACCGGCTGAGGCGGCGGCATTTCAGGAAAGCGTACACGCACCAGATCGGTAATCCATTGCGGGAAAGTACGGTACATGAGCTTGACGGAGACACTGACGGGATATGCCGCGCTCTGCGGCAAATCAAAGGATTCGTCGCGGTAGCCGTCGGGCGGGATGCGGGTATCGGCATCGAATTTGCCGATCTGCCAGAACTGCAGCCCGGCGAGATGGCCGTCCTTGTCGGCGAGCACCTTGCGAAAGAAACGCGACGTGCCGGGAACATTTCCGGCGGCATCGGGAACGCCGGAGGTTAACACCTGCTTGCCGGCGGCGTCCGTCACAGTCACCTCCAGCCACAGCTCGCGGAAATCGGAGACGCCGGTCGGCAGGTCGTGGCCGGCGCCAACGTTGGCGACCCGTACGGTGAAGCGTCCTGCCGCACCGCTCACCGACAGCCTGGCGGCGGTTCTGAGCAGCGCAATCGACTGGGCGGCCATGGCAGGGTCGCGCAGACCGACGAGGTGATACTGCGCGCCGACGAAGGCGTGGCTGGCGATGTTCGCCTCGACCGGCCCGCCATCGGTGTCCTCTCCCGAAACCGGCTTGCCGATGGCGGCGACGTCAGCGTGCATATGGCAATCGAGGCAGGTGCGGTTCTTCGCGGGATCGTTCGGGGCATTGAACGAGGAAGCCGCCCACTCCTGATACGTATCGACGATGTAGGCGCCGGTGCCGGGCGCGAACTCCTCGTGACAGGACGCACAGAGTTTCGGATCGTTGGTGGCCTGGCCCATCAGCGAAGCGGTGTGAACTTCGGGCCTGGCGCGGATGAGGCGTCCCGCGAAGGCGCGAAGCGCCGCAAGATCCGAGGTCTCGCCAGGATAGAGAGGACGATCAGCGACGGAAACGTTGAGGCTGGCATTGCCGCCGGCCAGCGCGCCGGCGTTCTCTAGCCTGTCGACGCGATGGCAGAACAGGCAGCCCGTCCCCTCGTCGATGGCGCGGGCGTAGTTCTTCAGGTCGGCGATCAGATTGGCGCCATTGCGATCGAACATCGCCGACGGCGCGTCGGTCCTGGTCGCGCCGGTGAGCAGCGCCTCTGGCGTATGGCAGCCCATGCACCAGGCACGAAAGCCCTCGCCTTCGGTCTTCGCGGCGAGGTCTTCGAGCACGACATAATAGGGGTCGGACTGCCCCATCATGTGGTGGGTGGAGTTCGACCATTCGCGGAAAATGCGCGTGTGACAGCTGGCGCAGACGGCCGACGCGGTCCACGCCTCGGCCGGAACGGAGGCTCCGCCTCCCTCCCCGCGCAGCCAGGTGGCGAGCAGCGGCAGGTTGCCGGGCGAGGTCACGTAGGCGTGGAGATCCTGCATCATCGCGACGACCGCGGCGGACGGCTTGTCCGGATCGGTCTCCGGCGTCGCGAAGCGCGTGTCGGCGCCCATGCCGCCCTGGGTGTCGCGGATCATGCGGATGTAGTCACCGATGAAATCGCCGGCGACGAGATTTGCAATCGTGCCATGACCGGTGAACGACGAATGAAACTTGTCGACGGGGGTGGCGGCAAACAGCGCCCGATTGGAGAAATTGAAGCCGTCGACGTGGCAGCTCTGACAGCTCATCCAGTTGTTGCCGGTCAGCGGCGCGTTTGGAAACACGGCGGTATTAGCGAGATTGAAGATGCGCTCGCCATGGCGGACGGCCGGAGCGACGGGATCATGGGCAACGAGGCTGGCGAAGCCCGGCGTCACGACCTTCACACGGGCGAAGTTGCCGGCGCCGCCGGTGGACAGCTTCGAGAGATCGAGGCCCATCGCATTCTGGACGTAGATGTCGTCGCCGGAGACGACGAGGCCGCGCGGATTCTCGCCCGGCAGGTGGCGGAAAATCTCGACGGCGTGAGCGCCATCGGTCGTCGCGGCCTTGGGGCTCTTGGAATCGATCGGAAGAGCGCGAGACAGATCGAAGGCGACGAGGTCCTCGCTGCCGGCCATCGTCACGTAGGCCTTGCCGCCATCGTCGGAGAAAGCGACATCGGCGGGGTTGGAGACGATGCGCGTCTGATTGCCGTTTTCGATGATGTTGATCTGCTTGAAGAGCTGCATGCGGCGCGGGACCGCTTCGTGCTCGTCGCCGGGCTGCAGCGCAATCACCGAGATCGCCGGAAAGACCGTCGACTGGAACTGGAAGGGGTGGTCGAAGTTCCACAGTTCGTGGGGCAGCCAGGCCTGCTTGCCGTCCGGGCTGACGGCGATGCGGTCGAGCACCCGCGGCAGGCCTTGCGAGACCGTCTGGTCGGGATTTTGCGACGAAGCGAGTGTGATGAGCTTGACGAGCTTCGGTGGCAGGCTCGTCGTGTCGTAGATCGAAACGGCGCCGATAAAGGCATGGCTGACCAGCAGGCGGCCATCGGCGAGCAGCGCGAGGCCGCGGGGAGATTCGGCGACGGGAAGATCGAGCTTCACGGTACCGTCGGGCGCGACGGCGTCGAGCCGGTTCGCCTCGGTCTCGGCGACCCAGAAGACACGATTGCGCGCATCGTAGACGACGCCCGAGGGGCGGCCGGCGATGGCGACGCTCGTCTTCAGCTTCAGGTCGGCGGCCGCGAGCAACAAGACGCGGTTGCCGGTGTCGTCGGTGGCGGCGATGAGGCCGTCGGCGGGATCGGCGGTCAAGGACGTGATATCGCCGCCGAGCGGTGCTTCGGCGAGGCGGGTGCCGGTGGCTCGGTCGATACGGGAGACCGAGCCGGCGTCGAAGTTGGCGCTGAGGAGCGTCGCGCCGCCCTCTTCCAGCAGCAGCGAGCGGCTCTCGACGCTGGACGGCACGACGGACGCTCCGGCGGCGGGGGTCGCCG
>Ga0265340_10002140_pt1 | contig 11326 bp, 10 predicted proteins | sample 4CB225metaG_FD_202082 | JGI IMG/M metagenome (GOLD analysis project Ga0265340, IMG submission 202082) | Rhizosphere microbial communities from Carex aquatilis grown in University of Washington, Seatle, WA, United States - 4-CB2-25 metaG | ecosystem: Host-associated > Plants > Roots >...
CCCACCTCGGCAACGGTGCCGATCAGCATCCCACCGGAGCCGGTGACCGGATTGTGCATCTTCCCCCGGGTCGCGACGATCTGCCGGACATGCTCGCGCACCGCCGCGCCGTCGCCGTGGTGCTGCTCGGTCAACTGGCGGAAACCCGCGGCGTCCAGATTCAGGCGTTCCACCGCCACCCGGACCTCGTCCGGCCACAACGGCGCTTCGGCGTCAAGCTGCCAGGCGGCCTGAGGCAGAACCCCCGGCGGGCTGATGACGCGGTGCAGGCCCAGCGGGGAAGGCGCTCGCGACGGGACGGGAATCTGGTCATCGATGTGTGGCGGGAGCTGCGTCACGCGAACAATCCTATCGCCAGGACCTGCAATTGCCGAAGATCTTCCCGTACGATTTCGGGATGACCGAGCTAATGATGTCAAACTCGGAAACTCTTCGGATTCACGGCCCCCAGCCGTACCGCTACCGGCGCCGGGCCCTGCTGGAACCGGACTGGACCCGTTTGCCGGGCTGGCGGAACGTCACACCGGACGAATGGGGCAGCGCCCAATGGCAACGGGCGCACTGCGTGAAGTCCACGGCCGAGCTTCGCGCCGTCCTCGGCGATCTGGTCCAGGACCGATTCTACGCCGACCTGGACCGCGACCAGGCCCAGCGGGCGACCATGTCCATGCTGGTCACACCGCAAATGATCAACACCATGGTGGCCGGGCCCGATGGCCTCTGCGGGGCCGCGGACTACACCGACGCGCTGTACGCCGATCCGGTCCGCCGGTACATGCTGCCGGTGCTGTCCGACCGCCATCCGGTCTGGGCCAGTCACCCGCTGGCCAGCCGGGATTCGCTGCACGAACAGGAGATGTGGGTGGCCGAGGGCCTGACCCATCGCTATCCGACCAAGGTGCTGGCCGAGTTGCTGTCCACCTGCCCGCAGTACTGCGGGCACTGCACCCGGATGGATCTGGTCGGCAACTCCACCCCGGCGGTCACCAAACTCAGGCTGGCCGGCAAACCGGTGGACCGGCAGGACGCCATGATCGACTACCTGCGCCGCACTCCCGGGGTCCGGGACGTCGTGCTCTCCGGTGGGGACGTGGCCAATCTGCCGTGGCGGCAGCTCGAGGCCTTCCTCGACCGGTTGCTGGAGATCGACTCGATCCGGGACATCCGGCTGGCCACCAAGGCCCTGATGGGCCTGCCGCAGCACTGGTTGCAGCCGGCGGTGCTGGAGGGGCTGGCCCGGGTGGCCCGCACCGCCCGGGAGCGAGGCGTCAGCCTGGCCGTGCACACCCACGTGAATTCGCCGACCTCGCTCACCCCGCTGGTGGCGCAGGCGGCCAAGGCGATGCTCGAGGCCGGGGTTCGCGACGTCCGCAATCAGGGGGTGCTGCTGCGCGGGGTCAACGACTCGGTGCCCACCCTGCTGGACCTGAGTTTCGCCCTGCTCGACGAGGCGATGATCACGCCTTACTACTTCTACATGTGCGACATGATCCCGGCCAGCGAGCACTGGCGGGTGTCGCTGGCCCGGGCCCAGGAACTGCAGCACTCGATCATGGGTTACCTGCCCGGTTTCGCCACCCCGCGGATCGTCTGCGACGTCCCGTTCGTGGGCAAACGCTGGGTGCACCAGGCCGAGTCGTACGACCGGGTGCGCGGCATCAGCCATTGGAGCAAGAACTACCGGACGACGATCGAGATGGACGACGCGCAGGCCCTGGATCGCACCCACACGTACTACGACCCGATCGACACCCTGCCGGCGGAGGGCCAGGCCTGGTGGGAACACTGGGCTCAGGACGGGTCTGCCGGGTAGCGGCTCAGAAGGGTAACGGGCGAGCCTCGTAGGCGGTGGACAGGACGATCGTGGTCCGGGTCACGACCGCTGCCTTGGACCGGATCCGGGCCAGCAGAAGCTCCAGTGACGCCGGGGTGGAGGCCCGGACCTTGAGCATGTAGCTCTCGTCACCGGCCACCGAGTAACAGGCCTCGACCTCGGCGATCGAAGCGAGCCGATCGGGGACGTCGTCGGGGGCGCCCGGATCCAGGGGCGTCACCGAGACGAAGGCCGTCAGCGGCAGATCGACCGCCTCGGACTGCACCACCACGGTATAACCGCGGATCACCCCGCGCTGCTCGAGGCGGCGCACTCGCTGGTGTACGGCGGATGTGGACAACCCGGTCACTCGGCCCAGATCGGTAAAACTCATCCGGCCATCCTGAGAGAGCAGCCGTAAAATCTGCCGATCTATCTCCTCCATTCGGCGAAGATTACCTGGCGGATCTACTTCCACGTAACCATTTGCGGCCTAGGGCGGCATCGGCCGGGCCGGGGTGGCAGGATCGTTATGTGCCTTCGACCTCGCCGCGCGCGCTCTCCCGGCTGATGTTGCTCGATGCCGCCTCGCTGTACTTCCGCTCTTTCCACGGTCTGCCGGACACGATCCGCGCGCCCGACGGTTCACCGGTGAACGCGGTCCGGGGGTTTCTCGACACGATCGCCTATCTGATCACGCAACGTCGTCCCGAACGGCTGGTCGCCTGCTGGGACGAGGACTGGCGACCGGCCTTCCGGGTGGCGGCGATCCCGTCCTACAAGGCCCACCGGGTGGCCGATCCGGTGGCCGGCAGCGAACTGGTGCCCGACCTGCTCCTCCCGCAGATCCCGGTGATCATCGAGGCGCTGCGGTTGCTCGGCCTGGCCCGGGCCGGTGCCCCCGGATTCGAGGCCGACGACGTGATCGGCACTCTCACCGCCCGCGAGGTGGCCGCCGGGGGGACCGGGATCGAAGTGGTCACCGGCGACCGTGACCTGTTCCAGTTGGCCGACGACGCGGCCGGGGTCCGGGTGCTGTACGTCGGGCGCGGGGTCCGCAACCTCGAGGTCGTGGACCAGGCCTGGCTGCAGGCCAAGTACGGGGTGAGCGGCGGTCCGGCCTACGCGGACCTGGCCGTGCTGCGCGGTGACCCCAGTGACGGCCTGCCCGGAGTCGCCGGGATCGGTGAGAAGACCGCCGCCGGGCTGCTGGCCCGGTTCGGCGATCTGGCCTCGCTGCGGGCCGCCGCCCAGGATCCCGGCGCGGATCTGTCCCCCGGGCAGCGCCGCAAACTGCTCGAGAGCAGCGACTACCTGGATGTCGCCCCCGCCGTCGTCCAGGTCGCACCGGACGCGCCGGTCCCACCCCAGAACGACGGGCTGCCCAGCACCCCACCCGACCATGAGCTGTTGCTGGCCTTCGCTGAGCACTGGGGCCTGTCCAGCAGCATCGCCCGAGTCGTCAAAGCCTTCTCGTGATCAGGTGCGTGGGGGGACGGCGGCGACCACGCCGCGGCTGACCGCCTGGACCGCCGACCGGGCCGTCCGGACCAGGGCCGGATCGTCACTGGCCTGCGCGATCTGCCCGAGCAGGTCGACGACCTGCTTGCACCAGCGGACGAAATCACCCGCGGCCAGGTCGGCGTCGCGCAGCACCGCCTCCAGCGGCTGCCCGCCCGCCCAGCGGTGAATCGCCCAGGCCAGGCCCAGGTCCGGTTCCGGGGTGACGTCCAGCCGGTGCTCCCGTTCCTGGTCGTCCAGGGCCGACCAGAGCCGGACCATCTCGTCCAGAGCCAACTGCGTGGCCCCCTTCGGGACCCGCGGTGACAGCCCCCGCTCGTCCCGGCGGGACTCGTAGAGCACCGCGCTCACGCAGGCGGTCAGCCCGGGGACGTCGAGATTGCTCCAGACCCCACCCCGCAGGCACTCGCTGACCAGCAGGTCCGCCTCGGAGTAGATCCGCCGCAGCCGCTGCCCGTCCGGGGTCACCTCGTCACCGACCAGGTACCCGCGCTCGGAGAGCAGGTCACAGACCCGGTCGAAGACCCGCGCGATGGTGTTCGTGCGGCCCTCGATCCGGCGGACCAGCAGATCGGTCTCCCGCTTCAGCCGCCACCAGCGCTCGCCCCAGCGAGCGTGATCCTCCCGCTCGGCGCAGCCGTGGCACGGGTGGGTGCGCAACTGGCGGCGCAGCCGGGCCAGCTCCTCGTCCTCGTCCTGCTCACCGTTGCGGCCCCGACCCGGGCCCCGGGTACCACCGGCCGTCTCCGGATGCACCATCACCCCGAGCGCGTTACGCACCGAGGAGGCCAGATCGCGGCGGGCCCCGGAGTCCCGGCCGTTGAAGCTCTTCGGCACGCTGACCCGGGTCGCGGCCTCGAGCGGAGTCGGCACATCCATCAGCGACAGCCGGCGCACCTGCCGCTCGACGCTGAGGATCGTCGGCCGCGGGCCCTCGACACTGTTACCTCCGCCGACGCCCGGGTCGATCACCACGGCCCAGCCCGGACGCCGTCCACCGGAGATCCGGACCACGTCCCCGCGCCGCAACTTCTCCAGCGAGGCGATCACCTCGGCCCGGCGATCGTGGGTGGCACTGCGCGACAACTGGGCTTCCCGGTCGCTGATCCGGCGGCGCAGCCCGGCGTACGCGGAGAAATCCCCGAGGTGACAGCGCATCGCCTCGGCGTACCCCTCCAGCGCCTCCTCCTGCTTGCGGGCCTGCTTGGCCAGCCCGACCACCGCCCGGTCGGCCTGGAACTGGGCGAACGACGTCTCCAGGATCTCCCGGGCCCGACTGCGACCGACCTGATCGACCAGGTTCACCGCCATGTTGTAGGTGGGCCGGAAACTGGAACGCAACGGGAAGGTCCGGGTCGAGGCCAGGCCACCGACCGCGTCCGGGTCGAGACCGGGATGCCAGACCACCACCGCATGCCCCTCGATGTCGATCCCGCGCCGCCCGGCCCGGCCGGTGAGCTGGGTGTACTCCCCCGGCGTCACATCGGCGTGGGTCTCGCCGTTCCACTTGACCAGCTTCTCCAGGACCACGCTGCGGGCCGGCATGTTGATCCCCAGCGCCAGCGTCTCGGTGGCGAACACGGCCTTCACCAGCCCCCGGGTGAAGAGGTCCTCCACCACCTCCTTGAAGGCCGGCAGCATCCCGGCGTGATGGGCGGCCAGCCCCCGGCCCAGAGCCTCGGCCCACTCCCAGTAGCCGAGCACGGCCAGATCCTCGTCCGGGATCTCCGTGCACCGGGCCTGAACCAGCTCACGGATCTGGTCGCGCTCCTGCGGCGTGGTCAGCCGCAGGCCCGAGTGCAGGCACTGCGCGACCGCGGCATCGCACCCGGCCCGGCTGAAAATGAAGGTGATCACCGGCAGCAACCCGGCGGTGTCCAGCGCGGTGATCACCTCGGCCCGGCTGGCGGTGGCCTGCGGGCGCCCCCGCTGGCCCGGACGAGCCGGCCCGACCCGGCCACCGGAACCGCGCCCGGCCGCACCGCCGCGAGCCCCGGTGCTGCGGATCTGCCGCTCCCGACGGCTGGATTCGCGCGCGAACTGCAGCAGTTCGGGATTGACGCCGGTCTCGGTGAACAGATCGTAGAGCTGCCGGCCGGCCATCACGTGCTGCCAGAGCGGAACCGGGCGGTGCTCGGAGACGACCACCTCGGTGTTTCCCCGCACGGTGTCCAGCCAGGCGCCGAACTCCTCGGCGTTGCTCACCGTCGCTGACAACGACACCAGCAGGACGTCGTCCGGGAGATGAATGATCACCTCTTCCCAGACCGCGCCCCGGAACCGGTCGGCGAGGTAGTGCACCTCGTCCATCACCACGTAGGCCAGCCCGGTCAGCGCCGCGGAATCCGCGTAGAGCATGTTCCGCAGTACCTCGGTGGTCATCACCACGATCGGCGCGGCCGAGTTCACCGAGGTGTCCCCGGTGAGCAGACCGACGGCGGCGGCACCGTGGATCCGGACCAGATCGGCGTATTTCTGGTTACTCAGCGCCTTGATCGGGGTGGTGTAGAACGCCTTTCGCCCGGCCGCCAGGGCCAGGTGGACGGCGAACTCCCCGACCACGGTCTTGCCCGAGCCGGTCGGCGCGGCCACCAGGACCCCGCGTCCCTCTTCCAGGGCCTGGCAGGCCTCGAGCTGAAACGGATCCAGGTCGAAGGGGTACTGCGACCGGAACCGGTTCAAGGCGGTGGACTCGTCACTCTGGCGCTGACGGGCCGAGGCGAAACGTTCTGCTGGCGACGTCACTCCTTCACGCTACCCGTCAGGTGTTTCGGTTGCGCAATGGAGCCAGGATTTTGATCGCCCCAGGCACGATTTCGCATCGCAACGGGAGCGGGCCGATCCGCTCGCCGTCGGCGTAGGCCACGATCCCGGGCGCATCGAGGGTGACCGTCGTACCGGATCGGATGACCACGCGCGGATCGGTGACATGGCTCCCGGAGTAGACCCGGGGAAAGATCGACAGGAACCTGATCCGGCTGAGCGGTTCGACCACCACCACGTGCAGCAAGCCGTCGTCCAGCTTCGCCGCCGGGCAGATCCGCATTCCCCCACCGTAGGAGGCGCCGTTGGCGACGGCGACCAGCATCGCCCCACTCACCCAGCGCTCGCCGTCCAGATCCATGGTGTAGGTGCGGGGCCGGAAGACCGGCAGTTCCCGGAGCACGCCCAGCAGGTAACGCGACCGCCCGCGCGGATACCTCCACCCGTTGGCCCGCTCGTTCACCACGGCGTCGAAACCGGCGGCCAGAACCCCCACGTACCAGCTCACCGGCCCGGATTCGTGGACCGGGCCGCAGCGGACGGCGTCGATCCGGCGGCCGTCCCCGGTGGGTGGCAACGCCCGCAGCACCACGTCGGCCGCCGCCACCGGATCACGCAGCGGCAACCCCAGCCCGCGGGCGGCGTCATTGCCGGTTCCGGCCGGGATGATGCCCAAGGGAATGCCGGTGCCGGCCACCGCGGTGACCCCGAGCTGAACCATCCCGTCGCCACCGACCACCACCAGCGCATCGACCCCACCGGCCAGCGTCGTGCCGACCTGGCCCCGCAGATCCCCGGCGTCCGGCCCGATCAGCTCGGCCACTTTCACACCCGCCGCCCGCAGGTGATCGGCGGCCGTCCGGGCGGCCGGGCGGCCGCGGCCATGACCCGCGGCCGGGTTGACGGCCAGAGCAACCCTCAGCACCGGGACCGGCCCGGTCGGGTTAACGGTCCGGACCCAGGTCGAGCGGGGAGGCCTCGTCGGGGTTCAGGCCGTAGACCGGATCCCGCTCCCGGCGCCGCCGCCGACGGCGATCGTTGAACAGACAGACGAAGACCGAGATGGAATAGAGCAGGGTCAGCGGCACCGCCAGCACGATCATCTGGGTGACCTCCGGCGACGGCGAGACCACGGCCGCGAACAGGAAGGAGATGAAAACGGCGATCCGCCAGTGACTACCCAGGGCCTTGCCGCTGAGGAAGCCCATCAGGTTGAGCCCGACCAGGAACAAGGGGGTCAGGAAGGCGGTACCGAGGGCAATGATCAGGCGAGTGGCGAAGGTGATCACGGTGTCGGCGTCGGGCTGGTTCAGGGTGCCCGGCAGCGCGAAGTCGGCCCCGATCGCCACCGCCTTCGGGAAGACCACCACGGCCAGGGCCACCCCGCAGAGAAACAGCGGGATGGCGAAGGCCAGGAACCAGAGCGAGTAACGACGTTCCCGCCGGGTCAGGCCCGGGGTGATGAAGGCCCAGATCTGATAGATCCAGACCGGCGAGGAGATCACGAAACCGATGTAGACGGCGACTTTGACCTTGAGGTTGAACGCATCGGCGATCGCCCGGTAGGTCAGGGTGACGTGCCGGCCGTGCGACGACACGTGATTGATCGGGTTGATGATGAAATCCATCATCACCGGCTTGGACAGGAACCAGCCGGCCAGCGCACCGAGAACGACGGCGATAGCACTGATGACCATCCGTCGGCGCAATTCGGCCAGATGTTCACGCAGGGCCATCCGACCCTCGGCGTTCTTAGGGCGCCTCCGTGGCGCAGTCACCGCCACGGGCAGTCAGCCAATCGTGCTCAGAGGTTCCGGGGAGTTTCCCGAACCGGCTCGTCGGCCACGTTCGCCCGGGTCGCCGGGGGAACGACCTTGCCCTCGAGGGGCCCGACCGGTTCGGCCGGGGCGGCTGGGCGGGCCGGGGTTTCCTCGGTGCTCATCGCCTTCATCTCGGTCTTGAAGATCCGCATCGCCTGAGAGATGCCCCGAGCGGCATCCGGTAGCCGACGGCTGCCAAAGAGGATCACCATGACAAGGATGACCAACGCCAAATGGGTAGGCTCACTAAGAAACCTCATCAAAGCGTCCTTTCCAGCGAGAGCCGAAAACGGCTCCGAAACGGATGATCAGACTCATCGTACGCTCTGCCGGGGACGATTGGTGGACGGCCTTCGCCGCCGGCCGGACAGAATGCGATCCTGCCGGAGCCGGGACGGATCAGCGAAGACGGCCGGATCTGCGTTCGGCGGCTCAGCCGGTTCCTGGAGCCCGGCCGAAGCCGTGGCCAGTGCCTCGGAGGCCCGCGAGACCTCGGCCATCAGGAGCTTGGCCTTGCGCCACAGGGACCGCCCCAGCACGAAGAACACGCCGAGGGCGCCCAGCACCAGGACGACCCAGATCAGCACCCACCACCACCATGCCACGGCGGCAGGCTACGGCATCAGCCGTGCCCACCGCCGGGGACGCCCGGGGGCAGGGGGCCCACCCGAGCGTCCCACCCGGGGGCGCCCTGGTCAGGCCGCGGTCTCTGGTGCCGTCGTTCGAGGCCGATGTCCCTGCACGGCAGCCGCAGCCGCCAACAGGTCCGCCTGCTCGAGCCAGAGCGCGAAGTCCAGAACGTCGTCGTAGTTCAGGGTCGGACCGTCGTGCTCTTCGAGCACCTCGGCCGGCACATTCCACGGCTCCGCCACTACGCCTCCGGAGATCAGGAGCGCGACCACGTCACGACCGGCCGGCTTGCGGACCTCGTCGTGGCACGTCGTGCACATGAAGGCGTAATAAGACCAGCTCTTCACCGAGCAGACGACGAGACGTACCTGATGCGGCGTGAGTTCCACGTCGCCGCAACTTGGGCAGGACGCCTTGATCGTCGTCATATGCCGATCCACCTCCAGCAGAGCCGCCATTCACCGTCGACCAGTCCTTCGGTCGCGTCACGCAACTCCTTGAGCACCGACAGTAATACCTAGGCCGAGCTAGTGACTGAGATGCGCTGAGCGGAGCACGGCGTGTCGGACCCCCGCCCGCGAACGTCAGCCGGACGGCTCAATGCCGCCCCAGGGTCACGTATCGGAGCACAACCGGGCTTACCCACCTTCCGGATCGATCAGTGACAGATCCCCGCTGCGGGAACCATCCTCGTCGCTGAGGGAACCACCACTTGATACGGGCCGGCCGCGGAAAAGGTAACGGGGCCGGGAGACTCAGTAGTTGGCCAGGGCCCCCCGGGCGGCCCGGACCGCCGCCTCGGCCAGCTCCACAGGCGCGACGATCCGGCCGGCCCCGCCCAGCCGCAGCACCAACTGCGGCAGCCAGCCCGGATTAGCCACCTTCAGCGTGACCCGCAACCGCCCGCCCTCCAGCTCCTGCGTGCTCTCCACCGGGTAGTACTCGGCCACCCAGCGGCCGCGGGGTTCCACCTCCAGCGTCACCACCAGATCGTCGTCCGACGGCGTGAAAAGCTGCTCCTGGCCGTCCCGGGAGATCGCCTCCGGGGGCGGTGTGCCGTCGATGTCCAGAACCTGCACGCCGGCCACCCGATCCACCCGGAACAAACGCACGTCCTCGGCTCGATGGCACCAGGCCTCCAAGTACCACCGGCCGTCCAGATTGGTCACCCGCATCAGGTCGACATCACGTTCGGTGGTCTCGTCCCGGGCCGGAACGACGTAACTCAGGCGCAGCCGCCGCCGTGATCGCAGCGCGTCACGGGCCGTGCGCAGCGTCTCCTCGACCGCACCGGCGCTCAGGTCGATGGTCAGCCGGGACGCCGCCCCGACCGCGTCCTGCGCCGCCGCCGACAGCTTGACCAGCGCCGATTCCACGGCCCGGCGATCATGCGGGCGGTCGGTCATGGGCAGCTCGGCCAGCATCCGCAACCCGGTGATCAACGCGATCGCCTCGTCCGGAGCCAGCCGGAGCGGACGGGAGATCGCCTCGGCATTGTCCAGATAGACCCGGCCCGAGTCCCAGTCCGCCTCGATCAGGTCGTCCGGCATATGCCCGGGCATCCCGCAGACGAACAGCAACTCCAGATCCTTCACCAACTGGGCCTGCGAGATGCCGAAATGCCGGGCCGCCTCCTCCAGGGGCACGCCCTGCCGGTTCAGCAACCACGGCACCATCGCCAGCAACCGGGACAGCCGCACGGTGGCGCCGACACTCATGGTCGATCCCCCACACCCGGGCCCGGTCCGGCCGTCCTTGTCTCACTCGGGCCCGGTTCCGCCGAAGGCATCCCACTCGGGCTCAGCCCGGCCGATTGCGTCTCCAGGGCGGCCTGGAGCCTGCGGACGACTTCCCCGCGGACATCGGCCGGCGCCAGCACGACAACGTCCGGTCCGTAACCGGCCAGCTCCTGAGCGAACCCGCCGGCATCACCGACCCGCAACCGCAGCACGTCCCAGCCCGGAACCGGTCCGACGTCCACCGGATCGGCCCCTCCCGATTGCTCCTGTCCCGGTGCGGCCGGTGACGGATCGGTCGCCAGCGCTCGCCGCCGTAGACCCGCACCCCGCCCGGCCCGGACCCGGATCAGGCCCACCCGCTCGTCCCCCGGCTGCGCGAGGTTGCTCAGCATCTTCTGCGGATCGAAATCAGCCGGCACCACGTACTGCCCGGCCCGGCCCAGCCGGCGAACATTGCTCTCGATCCGCGACAACCGGAAGATCCGGGCCGCCTCCCGGATCCGGTCGTGCCCGATCAGGTACCAGCGCCCGGACCGGCTGACCACCGCCCACGGCTCGACCTCCCGGACGGCGGCCTCGCCGTCGGGCCGGCGATAACTGAAGGAGACCGGCTGGTGGTCCCGGGTGGCCGTGTACAGCGGCTCGAAGGCCGGCTCCGCGGTCCGGATCCTGGGCTCCAGCCCGGACAGCCCACCCTCGTCGGTCTCGACTCCCAGCGCGGTCAGTTTGGTCAGCGCCCGGGCCGCCGGGCCGGCCAGGCTGGCCTGCTGCCAGACCCGGCTGGCCAGCCCGACCACGGCCAGTTCCTCGGCGTCCAGCTCGATCGGCGGCAGAGCGTACGTGTCCCGGTCGATCCGGTAGCCGGTCTCGTCGTCGAACCACAGTTCATCGGTGCCGGTGACCACCGGGATCGCGAGGTCACGCAGGTCTTCCTTGTCACGCTCGAACATCCGGTCGAAGGCCTCGGCCGACTCGCAATCGGCATACTGCGGCACCGCGAGTCTGATCTGCTCCTTGGTCAGCCACCGTCGGGTGGCCAG
>Ga0265340_10002142_pt1 | contig 11320 bp, 6 predicted proteins | sample 4CB225metaG_FD_202082 | JGI IMG/M metagenome (GOLD analysis project Ga0265340, IMG submission 202082) | Rhizosphere microbial communities from Carex aquatilis grown in University of Washington, Seatle, WA, United States - 4-CB2-25 metaG | ecosystem: Host-associated > Plants > Roots > Rhizosphere...
CAGGACGTCTTTGTGCATCACTCGTCCATCATCGGCGCTGGATTCAAAACTCTCAACGAAGGCGAAGAAGTTTCCTTCGAAGTCGTTTCCAGCGACAAAGGTTTAAAAGCCCAAAACGTGCAACGCGTTCAGCCCTCGTAGGGGCTTGCATCGCGTCAGGCTGGATACTTTCGCATTGGCGGTTTTCGTTCGCCAGTGCCGGGAAAGGCGGGTAATTTGTCTCCATGCCGGTCATGTCCGCGGCCCGCGTCGCGAGTCTTTACATCCATGTTCCGTTTTGCGCGCAGAAGTGCGCGTATTGCGCCTTTTATTCCGAACCATCGGGCGGCGAACTGGTCAATCGCTACGTTGTCGCGCTGATTCGTGAATTGGAAATGACCGCGGGCGATCTCAAGCCCAAAACCATTTTCTTCGGCGGCGGCACGCCGTCGTTGCTCAACCTCCGCCAGTGGGAACAAATCCTCCGGGCCATGGAACGCCTGCATCTGCTCGGGGCCGGTGAATTCACGGTGGAATGCAATCCTGCCACGGTGTCGGCCGACAAGGCCAGACTGCTCCGGGAATTCGGCGTCAACCGGGTTTCCATGGGCGTGCAGTCGCTGGACGCGGCATTGCTCGACCGGCTGGGCCGGATTCACTCGCGCGAGATGGTCTTCAAATCGTTCGACATCCTGCGGCAGGCCGGCTTTGACAATTTGAACCTCGATCTCATGTTTGCGATTCCCGGCCAGACGCTGGATATCTGGCGCGACACCTTGAACGAAGCCGCCGCCATGCAGAGCGAACATTTGTCCAGCTACGAGGTGATTTACGAGGACGACACGCCGTTGTTTGCGCAAATGAAAGCCGGTAAATTCGAGGTGGACGAGGATTTGGCCTGCGCGATGTATGAGGAACTCGTTGGGCGGGCGACGGCCGCCGGTTTTCGGCAATATGAAGTCGCCAATTTTGCGCGGGAAGGACGGCGGAGTGATGGAGTGATGGAGAATTGGAGTAATGATCCGTCGGAGGCGCAGCACTCCAACACTCCAACACTCCAACACTCCATTCCAACCTTCGCCTGTCGGCACAACGTCAATTACTGGCGTGGCGGCTCGTTTTGCGGCCTGGGTCCCAGCGCGACGGGTTATGTGCGCGGCGTGCGGACGAAAAACTGGTCGAACACGCAGCTCTATTGCGAGCAGCTGGAAAAAGGAAAGCGCGCCATTGAATCGCGCGAGGAACTGCCACCGCTGAAACGCGCCGGCGAGACCGCTGCGTTCGGCTTGCGCATGACCGCCGGCTGGCCGTTTGAGGAATTTGAGCGCGCGACCAGCTTCGATTTGCGCCGCGAATGGCCGGTGGAAATGAACCAGTTGACGGAACGCGGCTGGGCGGAAATGTTGCCGGACCGTTTTCACCTTACACGCCGGGGACTGCGCTTTGCCGATTCCGCGGCGGAATTGTTTTTGCGTTGAACCGGGAGGGATGGCGTGTCGCCGTCTCTAAACGAGGTCGCCGACACGGCGACCCTCCCATCATTTTTCCCGCTTGCCCAGTCGTTGCATCGCCAGCACACCGGCGGCGATCGAAATCGCACCACAAATCACGTAGGGCAGCATCGGAATGTGCAGGTAGAGCGTTGCGGCGAACAACGGACCGAGAATGCGCGCCAGGGCGCCGGCGCTTTGCGCAACGCCGATGGTGGCACCCTGTTCATTGGCGGGAGTGAGATTGGATAGCAGACCAAACACCGGAGGGCGCGTCAGGCTGGTGCCAATGGCCAGCAACGCCAGCACCAGCAGCATCTTGATCCACGGCCAGTCGGCGAGATGCAAAACCGCCAGCCATTTCAACTGGCCGTCGCCCTTGACGAACGGCAGCAGCGCGAGGCTGATGCCGGTGATGAAAAGGCTCAACGAAATCAGCTTCGGTTCGCCGAACATTTTAACCAGCCGCCCGATGGCCCCGCCCTGGATGAACGCGCCGATGATGCCGCAAAAGACGAAGAGCGAAATCACCGTCGTGGCCGGCTTGGTTTCGTCCACGGTGATGCCGAGGTTGAAATTGTCGCTGACGAGCAGCGGCAGGGTGCTTTCAAAGCAACTGAACGCGAACGTGGCCAGGAAAAAAATCAGGATCAACGAACCGATTTTCGGCTGGGCCAGGGTGTGCCCCCATTGGGCGAAACGCGGGCGTTTGGTTGCCTGGCTGGAATCCGGTTTCAAACTTTCGGCGAGGATGCAAAACGCGAGGAGGAAATTGGCCGCGCAAAGTGCGGCGGCGGCCCAGCCCGGGCCGGTGACGCCGAACAGTTTCAAGGCAATGCCGCTGATGGCCGGGCCGAAGATAAATCCGAGTCCGAAGGCCATGCCAATCAAGCCCATCCGTTTTGAGCGATGCTCGGGCGGCGTGATGTCGGCGATGTAGGCCTGGGCGACGGTGATGTTGCCGCCGCAAATCCCGGCGAAAGCGCGCGACAGGAGCAGGGTCCAAAGCGCGGCGGCGTGGTTTTCCAGCCCGGAACCGAAGGCAAACAAAACGTATGACAGCGCCGCGCCCGCCGTGCTCAGGAGGAGCATGGGACGCCGGCCGTGGCGGTCGGACAACTTTCCCCAGATGGGCGAAAAGACGAACTGCATCGCGGAATACGAGGCGATGATGGCGCCGATCATGAAGCCGCTCGCGCCGTAATGCCGGCTGAAAATCGGCACCAGCGGCACGACGATGCCAAAACCGACGAGGTCAATGAAGACCGTCAGGACCACGACGAGCAATGATGGCTTGCGATTCATGTCGGCAACGAGTGGGAATTCTAATCACAAACAGAAGCGAGTCAATTTTTCCAGTTTGGATTGTAGCGGCGCTCTGTGAGCGCCGGTTATATTTTGCGGCGGTCACAGACCGCCGCTACAACCAGACGGCGAATAACCTGGTGAACAAGAAAAACAACTTTGTCTTGCCGCCATCGCCACCGCAGAGTCTCCTGTTGGCATGATTGATTCCGTTTCCGAGGCCGCCGGTGCAGCGGCGGATTTGAAAAAAGCCAGACGGCAAAAGGCGGCCCGCGCGGATGCCCGTCCCACCATTGACCGGCTGCCGCCGCATTCACCGGAAGGCGAACAGGGTGTGCTGGGCTGCGTGCTGCTCTCGCCGAACGAATGCCTGGGCGAATGCCTGGAAAAACTCAAGGACGGCAAGGAGGTTTTCTACGACCTGCGGCACCAGACGATTTTCGAGACGCTGGTGGTGATGTTCGACACCCGCGAGGCGATTGACATCATCACGCTCCAGCAACGGCTCAAGGACAAACAGCTTTTGGAGCAGGTTGGCGGCATTGCCTACCTCTCGCAGCTTCAGGACGCCGTGCCCAGTGCGGCCAACCTGAGCTACTATCTCGACATCGTCCGGGAAAAGTTCCTGCTGCGGAAAATGATCCAGACCTGCACGGACGTGGTCGGGCGGGTTTATGACTACGAGGGCGAGGTGGACGCGCTGCTGGACGAGGTGGAGCGTGACGTCTTAAGAATTTCAGAATCCCGGGTGCAGGGCGGCGTCGTGACCACCAAGGAACTGGTGGGCAAGGCCATCGGGACGATTGAAAACTTCTTCAGCCGCAAAGGGACGCTCACGGGCGTGGCCACCGGTTTCGCGGATTTGGACCGGATGACGGACGGTCTGCACGGCAGCGAAATGATCGTCATCGCGGCGCGGCCCAGCATGGGCAAAACGTCCCTCGCCATGAACATTGTCGAGCACGTGGTGCTGGAGCAGAAATTGCCGGCGGCGGTGTTCAGCCTGGAAATGAGCGCGGAGGCGCTGGTGTTGCGCATGATGTGCTCGCTGGCGCGCGTGAATTTGCGGAGTATCCGCGAAGGGTTCATGAGCGAGGCCGATTTCCCGAAGCTCACGGGCGCGGCGGGCCGGCTGGCGAACGCCCCGCTGTTCATTGACGATTCGGCGGGACTTTCGATTTTGCAATTGCGGGCGCGCGCCCGGCGGCTGGCGCAGCAGCATGGCATCAAACTTTTTGTGGTTGATTATTTGCAGTTGTTGCATTCTACTGCGCGCCGGTCCCAGGAAAACCGGCAGCAGGAAATTGCGGACATTTCCAGCGGCATCAAGGCGCTGGCGAAGGAATTGAAGGTGCCGATGCTCGTGTTGAGCCAGTTGAACCGCGAACTGGAACGGGACAAAAGCCGCAAGCCGCGATTGTCGGACTTGCGCGAATCGGGCGCGATCGAACAGGACGCCGACGTGGTCGGGCTGCTGTACAAGCCGAACGCCGGCGAGGATGACGACAATGTCACCGCCGAAGAGCCGGACGGTTTGCCGGTGAACCTGTTGATCGCCAAACAGCGCAACGGCCCGACGGGCGACGTGAATTTAACGTTCTTGAAACCATACACGCGATTTGAAAGCGCAGCCAAAGTCAGCGACGAAGACGTGCCGATGGACCGGTAGCCGATGAAATTATTTCTCCGCCTTTTCGGGTTCTGGCTGTTGCTCGGCTGCGCCTCCGCTGCGTGGTCGCAAACGACCGGGCCGAAAATTGACCGCGTGGACGTGAAGTTTGTCGGCCCCGCGTCGGTCAGCGAGCCGTTCATCCGCGCCAACATCCGCCTCAAGGCCGGGGACATCTACCGTCCCAACAACACGGAGGACGACGTTCACGCGCTCTACGCCACGGGGCAATTTTACAACATCCGCGTCACGGCGGACCCGGCGGACGACGGCGGCGTGATTTTGACCTATGTCGTGCAGGTGCGCCCGCGAATCTCGGAAATCAAACTGGAGGGCAACAAGAAGCTGAGCGACTCAAAACTCCGGAAAAAAATCACCGTGAAGGTTGGCGATCCGCTGGACGAGCAGAAATTGTTCACCGACGCGCAGGAGATGCAGAAGCTCTACGAGAAATACGGCCACCCGGATTCGCAGGTGAAATACGTCCTGAACATTGATCAAAACGCCGGTCGCGGCTCGGTCACGTTTGAAATCACCGAAAGTCCGAAAGTCAAAATCACCCATGTCGGGTTCGTCGGCGCGGCGGCGTTTTCCCAGAAGCAACTGCGCAAGGAAATCAAGACCAGGCAACGCTGGATGTGGTCGTGGCTGACCGGCCGGGGAACATTCAAGCAGGATGATTTTGATGCCGACCGCGACGACCTGGTGGATTTTTACCGCAATCATGGTTATCTCGATTTCGAGATCAAGGACGTGAAGCTCGATCGCCCGACGACGAACACCATGGCCATCCAGTTTTATATTTTTGAAGGCCGGCAATACAAGGTGGGCGCGGTCACCTTCAGCGGCACGACGCTATTGCCCACCAACGCGGCAAGTCCCGCCTACAATCCGGGGCCGGAGCCGAAGCCCAAAACCAGTCCGGCCTACGCCGCGTGGTTGAGAGGCCGGAAACTGAACAAGGACTTCGTCATGAAAACCGGCAGCACCTTCACGCCCGGCGGTCTGACGACGAACACCACGGCCATTCGGGATTTTTACGGCAGCCAGGGTTATATTGAAGTCGCGCAGGGCGAGGCGCTGCGGGTCGCGCGCGTGCCGAACGTGGACACTGGGACGATGGATTTGGAATTTCAAGTGGACGAGGGCCAGAAATCCTACGTGGAAAAGGTCGAGATTCGCGGCAACTTGAAAACGAAGGACAAGGTCATCCGCCGCGAACTGGCCATCTCGCCCGGTGAAGTTTTTGACATGGTGCGCGTCGAAACCAGCAAGGAACGCCTCGAAAATCTGCAATACTTCGACAAGGTGGACATGCGGCCGGAACCGACCGACCCGCCGATTGCCGGACGCAAGAACCTGATTGTGAACGTCGAGGAGGAAAACACCGGCAAGCTCACGTTCGGCGCGGGCTTTGATTCGGTGTCGGCGCTCGTTGGTTATGTCGAACTGACGCAGGGCAACTTTGATTTGTTCCACCCGCCCAACTTCACCGGCGCCGGCCAGAAACTCCGGCTCTACCTCGCGTTGGGCACGGAGCAGCAGGACTACGAACTCTCCTTCATCGAACCGTGGTTCCTCAACCGCAAACTTTCGTTGGGCGTGGATCTTTACCGCAACCAGCGGAATTATGAGAGTCCCAACAACATCTTTGACGAGACCCGCACCGGCATGAAGTTGAGCCTCAGTCGCGCACTGCCCCACCCGCTGATTCTTGACAGTTTACTGGGGCCGGGTGATTTCATCGGCAGCGTCAGCTACACGATTGAAGATATTGGCATTTCACTGAATGACGGGTGGCATGATACGATAATTGACAATCCATTGCCACCCATTACGCCGAAGGTGCCGCAAGCCATTCTGGATCAAACCGGCGATCATTTTTATCAACGCTTCGGCGGGTCGCTGGCTTACGACACGCGCAACAGCACGAAACTGCCGGATCACGGCCAGCGAACCGAAATTGACACCGAGCTTAGCGTTGGCGATTCAACCTTTTACAAGGTCGAGCTTAAAAGCGACTGGTTTTTCCACGGCTTCTTCAAGGGCCACGTGCTGGAAGCCGGCGGACGCGCCGGCATCGTCAACAGCCTGGGTTCCGGCGACGTGCCGTTTTACGACCGCTATTATCTGGGCGGCCTTTATTCGTTGCGCGGTTTCAAATACCGCAATATCGGCCCGCGCGACCCGCTATACCCAAGTCTGCCAGGAATGCCCGACGAACCGATTGGCGGCGACAGTTACTGGTTTGGCTCGCTGGAATACAGCATACCTATTTTGGAAAAGGAAAACGGCGTTGGCGTGCGCATAGCCCTGTTTTACGACGCCGGGGCCGTTGGCGCCGGGTCTTCCTCGTTTTCGGGAAATTTTGACGACAACTGGGGCCTGGGCTTCCGCCTGAACATTCCGCATCTAGGCCCGTTGCGGCTGGACTATGGCGTGCCCATTCACCACGATCAATACAACAGCGGTTCCGGTCAGTTCCAATTCGGCGCCGGTTATACCCGCGAATTTTAAGATGACTCGTCGCGTTAAAAAAAATCTATCGGCTGGTCTCGCGGCCTTCATGGTGGTGCTGGCTGCGTCCGCACAAACGATGACGCCCCTGAGCGGCATGCCGCTTTACTTTGAGGCCAACCGCGGACAGGCAGACCATTCAGCACAGTTCATTGCGCGTGGATGCAACTCGCAATTCCTGATTTCGCCGGCCGGGGCGCAAATCGTCCTACGCCAGGAAGCGGCCGCACCCGTGACGATGCGGATGCAATTCATGGGAGCAAACCCGCAGGCGCAAATCCGCGGCGATGCCGAACAGGCCGGCAAAATCAACTACCTCACTGGCAACGATCCTGCGCGATGGCACACTGGCGTGCCGACCTTCGCCCAGGTGCGCGTGGAAGAAGTTTATCCCGGCATTGGTTTGGTTTATTATGGCAACCAGCAACAGCTTGAATACGATTTCGCAGTTGCGCCGGGTGCGGAACCGGGCGCAATCAAGATGCATTTTGACGGCGCGGATAAAATTGCCGTCAACGCGCAGGGCGAGCTGGTCTTGACCCTGGCTGGTGGTGAAATCCACCAGCCCAAGCCGGTGATTTATCAGATGGCGAATGGCGCGCGCCATGAAATCAGCGGCGGCTACCGGCTGTTGGACGCGCACACCGTGGCGTTTGCCGTCGGCAACTACGACCAAAGCCTGCCGCTGGTCATTGACCCGATACTCAGTTACTCCACATACTTCGGCGGCAACGCGGGTGAAATCGCGTGGGCGGTGAAGGTGGTGAATGTGGGTACAAACAACTTTGTCTATGTTGCTGGTCAGACATTTTCATCGAAGTTTACCAACAACGTGCCGCTTTCCACGTTTGGTGCATACCAGACTAATTATAATGGTGGCACGCTGGCCGGCGACGCGTTTGTGGCCAAGTTTGACAGCCTCGGCTCGAATCTCCTTTACTTTACCTATCTCGGCGGCAGCGGTGACGATGCCGCTTACGCCCTAGCGGTTGACATCACAGGCGACGCTTATGTGACTGGCTATACAGTCTCGACAAACTTTCCCGTCACGAATGCGATTCCCGGCGGTGCAACCATAGCAGGGCCAATTGATAGATTCTCGCATACTTATCTAGCTGATGCCTTCGTCGCGGAATTGAACACTAATGGTTCCAGCTTGGTGTATTCCACCTATCTCGGCGGGGCGGGCGCTGACGCTGCTTACAGTATTGCATTGGATTCGTCAAATAACGCCTACGTTACCGGTTTCACGTATTCAACAAATTTTCCAACCTCGACCAATGCGTTTCAGAAACATCTGGGTGTCACCAATTCTGTCTTCTCTTCCTACTACAACGCCAATGCATTTGTGTCCGAAATCGGTGCCGGCGGCACGAACCTGCTTTATTCGAGTTTCTTGGGTGGCACAAATTACGACTGGGGCAGAGGCATAGCCGTGGATAGCTCCAATTACGTTTATGTGACCGGATTCACCGCCTCGACAAACTTCCCCACCACAAACGCCGTCCAGCAGCAGCTCGTTTCTGTAACGTTCACAACCAATTCCGCGCCCACCAACGAGGTCTTCACCACCAACTTTGTCAACGGCTATTTGCTCAACGGCGCTACAAATCAGACTTTCAACTACGACGCCTTTGTCACCAAATTCAATCCGTCTTTTGCCGGACTCGTTTATTCCACTTTCCTCGGTGGAACGAACAATGATGAGGCTAATTCCATCGCCGTGGACTCCGTTGGCAACGCCTACGTGACTGGCTGGACGGTTTCAACCAATTTTCCCGACACCGTTACAAATGCCAATCTCTACAATGGGCTGACCAACAACGTCTATTACGGCTACAACGTCACCACCAATGCCTTCCTGACAAAGATCATCAACTCAAGCAGTGGGCAAGCCGGAATTGCTTATTCCACCGTCTTCGGCGGCACCAACTTGAACACGGACATCGGTTACGGTGTCGCGCTTGACCCGGCGGGCGACGCGTTTGTCGTTGGCACCACCTCCTCGACCAATTTCCCGGTCACGACGAACAACCTCTCCGGTTTTCTCCGCGCAACCAATTCCGGCGGCAACGATGTGTTTGTTATTGCCTTCAACACCAATGCTTCCGCCGTGCTTTATTCCGCCTATCTCGGCGGATCGAGCGATGATTTCGGCTACGGCATCGCCGTGGATCCGCTGGGTAATGCCTATGTCGTCGGCCAGACGCTGTCCGCGAATTTCCCGACGCTCAACGCGCGGCAAACCACGCTCAACGGCACGAACGACGCTTTCCTGGCCAGAATCATTTCGAACGTGCTGCCACCCGTGATCACGGTGTCGCCGACGAACCAGACGGTGGGGGTGAGTTCGAATGCGATCTTTAGTGTGACCGTGACCAGTGGGACGCCGCCTTTCTCTTATCAATGGCAGGTGGAAGACACGAACGGCGTATGGACAAACCTGGTGAACGGCGAAATTAACGGCGGCACCATTAGTGGTGCGACGAACGCCACTCTGGCCATCAGTGATGTGCAAACCAACAATGGCGGAATTATCTACACCAATAGCTATCAAGTCATCGTTACAAATTTTGCCGGATCGGTGACCAGCGCGCCCGTCAGCTTGACAGTGATGTATTTTCCTCCATACCTCACACTGCAACCCCTAAGCCAGACAGTGGGTGTGGGTTCAAGCGTATCTTTTAGTGTTGACGGGATTGCGCAGCTACCACGCGTTCTGCAATGGCAAAAAAGTACAATAGTGGGCACAACCAATCTGACTGATGGGACGAACACAAGTGGTTCAGTCATCAGCGGCTCGACCAGCGCTGGATTGACTATCAGCAATGTGCAGACAAATGACGCCGGCGATTACACGTTTGTCGTCACGAACTACGGGGGATCAGTAACCAGTTCTGTCGCCACCTTGACGGTGGTGGCTTTCCCGACGATCACGGTGCCGCCGACAAACCGGACAGTAACGCTGGGAACAGCAGTGTCCTTTGCTGTCACCGCCGTTGGAGCGGCGCCATTGACCTATCGCTGGCAGGAGAACGGAACAGACCTCGTGAATGCAGGACGCATTGGCCCCGTAACCAACAATGTACTGACCATCACCAACGCGCAAACGAGCGACGACGGAGGTTACTCGGTCATCGTCACAAATATGGTCGGGTCGGTAACCAGTTCGCCGCCCGCCGTCTTGACGGTGCTAACGTCGCCTCTTTTCGAGAGTATCTTGGTTGCGGGTGGCACCAATGGTGGTTTCATATTGAGCGGTGTTGGTGGTTCGAACAGCGCCACCTATTACGTGCTGACCACCACGAATCTGGCGCTGCCGTTGACCAACTGGATGCCCATTGCGACCAATCAATTTGACAGCCTCGGCAGTTTTATTTTTACAAATGTTGCGCAAACCAACGTGCCGCAGCAGTTCTTTATCTTGGAACAGCCTTGATTGCCGCTCCGGTTTTGCCCGCCAGTTTTCTGTTGGCGTCAGCCGCAATTTCTGATTTCCTATTCCCATGAAAATGTTGCGAACCACAATTTTGACAGCCTTGCTGCTGGCGGTTTTGAGCGTGCCGGCGCTGGCGCAAACCAAAATCGCCTCCGTGGACATGGAAAAGCTGTTCAAAGGTTATTGGAAAACCAAGCAGGCCGAGGTAGCGCTCAACAAGCGCGCGACCGACCTGCAGAAGGAAATCAAGGACATGGCGGACGGTTTGGACAAGCAGCAGGCCGATTACAGCCAGTTCCTGGATCAAGCCAACGACCAGGCCCTTTCCACCGAAGAACGCGAAAAACGCAGGCAGGCTGCCGCCGACAAACTGAAGGAAATCAACAGTTCCAAAGTCGCCATCGAACAATTCAACCGCCAGGCACAATCCCAGGTGCTTGACCAAAGACAACGGATGACCGCCAACCTCGTCACCGAAATCCAAAAGGCCGTCGGCGACCAGGCCAAAGCCGGCGGTTACTCGCTGGTCGTCAATTCCGCGGTGACGGAGGCGGTCGTTTACACCAGCGGCGATGATTTGACCGATGCCGTTCTCAAACAGCTTAACATCAACGCGCCGATTGACCTGGCCCAACCGGCCGAGGTGGCGCCCATCACCACGCTGTTGAGTTCCACCAACGGCCCGGCCATCGATCTCAACTCGCACTAAGGCGCTGCACCGGCTGCTCAAACAACATCCGGTGCGCGTCCTCCAAAATTTCCGGGATGCGCCCGGCGAACGGGCTGTGCCGCAGCGCATTTCGTAAATCCAGTTCACGCGCCTTCGCCGCGTTCTGGCCGGGAAACCAGTGTTCGGCCTGGCCGAGCAGGTTGTAGCGCATCTTGCCCCAGGCCACGAGGTCGAGCGATTTTGCGTAAGTC
>Ga0265340_10002143_pt1 | contig 11317 bp, 6 predicted proteins | sample 4CB225metaG_FD_202082 | JGI IMG/M metagenome (GOLD analysis project Ga0265340, IMG submission 202082) | Rhizosphere microbial communities from Carex aquatilis grown in University of Washington, Seatle, WA, United States - 4-CB2-25 metaG | ecosystem: Host-associated > Plants > Roots > Rhizosphere...
GCTGAAGTTCCACTGCTCGGAATACGGGGTCCGGACTCCCTGGTCCAACGCCAGCACGGTGCCCGTGACGTGGTCGGCGAACTGCTGGGTGATCGGGACCTGAGCGATCGGCGGAAACACGTTCTGTCCCAGAAGATAGGTCGGCTGCGGGTTGTTGGGGCTGTTGGCCAGGGATTGAACGATCGACACTCCGGGGGCGGTGATTCCAAACAAGTCGTAGAGGGCTCTCTCGGATGGGTAGTACAATCCCGCGCCCGCCCGGATCACCGTTCCGCTCCAGAACTTCGGCTGCCAGGCGAATCCGAGCCGCGGAGAGAAGTTCTTCCAATTGGTCGAGTAGATCTCCGGGTTGATCTGCTTCAACGCCGCGTACAGTACCTTGCCCGTCTGGAAATCGAATGCGTGAGGATAGTTCCGGTCGTTTCCGGAAGGATTGGGAGGCGTCCCTGCATACCAGCTAAGACCGAAGTTGAGCGTAAAGTCCGAACGCAGCCGCCAGGTGTCCTGCACGTAAGGATTCACCTCCGTCCAGCGATAGTGAGTGCGCGGCATCGAGGTGACCGTTCCGCTCACGGGCATGCCCAGCAGGAAATCCGCAAACGAGCTTCCGGTGCCGGCCACCGGAGCCAGTTGCCCGTTGGCTCCCGGCGCCAGTTGCGCGGTGAACACGCTGTTGAACACCAGCGTGCCACGGGCATTCCAGTTCGCGCTTTCCTGAGTCGAGCGGATGTAGTGCAGGCTCGCCCCCGCGGCTATCTCGTGCCTCCCGCGTAACATCTTCACGGAGTCGTACAGCTGATAGTTGTTGTCGATGTTCCCAATCACGCTCTGTGCCGTGCCAAAAGAGCTGAAACCGCCGAGCGTGATACCCGGGACTCCATTTACGTCCGCGGTCCCTGTCAAGCCGAGTTGCTGCTCCAGGCCCGGCTGACCGATGCCACCGTAAAACAGGTAGGGGCGCGTGAAGCCCAGGTGAAGTTCGTTCACCAGCCGCGGGCTCAGCGTGCTGGTCAGTTGCGCCATCGCAAACTCGGTATTCATGTGATAAAACAGCCCGGAAACCGGGAACAGGGCGGGGCTGTCTACCGGGGATACCTCTTGCATGTACTGGCCGAACAGCGCTTGCTTCTGGCTCAGGTTCGCGTCCACTCGCAGGCCGCCCTGGTCGGAGTCCTGGGTTTGAACGGGCTCCTGGAACACATTCAGCGGCCGCGCGCTGTAACTCGATCCTGGCAGATAGAACGCCAGTAACTTCTGAGCGACAGGATTAAGCCGGCTGGCCGGAATCAAGTTACCGGCGAAGGACTGCCTTTTACCCGTCGCCGCGTTATAGCTCGCGGGGTCGTAAACCGTAGCGGAAAGGGCGGAGAAATCGCCGCCGAACATCGCTGCGGTGGGCGCGAACCCTCCCTGCGGGGCTGCCAGCACTTGGCGGAAGCCTTCATAGTCGGCGAAGAAGAACAGCCGGTTGTGCAGGACGGGCCCGCCCACTGCTCCTCCGAACTGATTGCGGTGGAAGGGCCCCGGATGGGCCTTGGTCTCGAAGAAATTGCGGGCGTCGAAGTCGTTGTTACGAAGAAACTCGAAGGCCTCGCCGTGGAAGCTATTGCTGCCTGACTTAGTCACCACGTTCACGATGCCCGGATCCGGCCCCATGGCAGGCATGATAAAACCCTGCACCACCTTGAACTGGTCGACGGCCGAGATCGAGACGTTCAGAGCGAGGTCGCCCAGGCGGCTGCCTGCCACCGAGATGCCGTTGACGGTGAATCCGATCAGGTCCTGCTCGACTCCGGCAATGGTAATGTCGCGATCGGCGTGGCCCGTTTGCGTGGCCAGGAAGTCGGAACTGGTGGGGCCGCCGTCCTGCGCCGCGCCGGAGAGATATCCCAACTGCAGATAGTTCCGCCCGTTCAGCGGAAGCTGTTGCACGTTGACCGGCTCGATCAGAGTGCCTAATTCGTTGGAACTGGGCTCGAGCAGCGGTGCGGCGTCGGATTCCTCGATGGTGACAGTCTGCGCCATGGTGCCCAACGCGAGCTCGACGTCTTGCGTGACTCGCTGGCCCACCGTCACGCGGAAGTCCGAAAGCTCATATAACTGGAAGCCGTCTTTGGCGACTCTCAGCGTGTAACTGCCTACTGGGACGGAAGGAAAGACAAACGTTCCGGTCTGATTCGTGCGCGTGGTGAGCGCGCTCCCGGTCCTCAGACTTGTGAGGACCACACTGCAATCGCCGACCACGGCTCCCGAAGGGTCGGCCACACGGCCTTCTACTACGGACGTATTCGTCTGCGACAGGGCCGCTGCCGCGAACAGACACACGAATAGCGCATATAAGAAAACTCGCTTCATTTCGACTAACCCCCATGGGAGTATCGCGCCTTAAATACTTAAGGTCAATACTGAAAAGGCATTACGCAGTGTTGAGTAGGCGGTGCATCCCGCCGGGCGAATGGCGCAGTCACAGCTGATCCCGCCGCTTCCGCTCGACCCAATACAATATGAAGTTGGTGCTCGTCACAATGAATCGGCTCGCCCTCGTTCTGTCCATGCTCGGCGCGATGGAAGCAGCTTCCCTGCCTCCGCTGGTCTGTCCCGCCGGTGGTCCTATTGGGAGCGTTGACCTCCGAGTGAGCTCTCCACGGGGCGCAGGCGAGCCCTTGCCGCTGCGGACCATCAACCGCCTGGAGGAGGGCGACACGCTGCTCTACCGCCCGCTCCTCCGTCCCGGCGAGCAGCGCAAGGGCGAAGTGGCCATGGTGCTGGTCCCCGCCGACAAGATCGCCACCGGGGAGAAGGTACTCATCCTCGAGCCGAAGCCTGCCGCCAAGCCGCAGCAATGGACGGTGCCCTGGCGAGTTGCGGTGGTGGCCTACGTCTACGGGCCCTCCGGTCTGAATGCGAGGAAAGTGCAGACCTTCCTTTCCCGGGATGACGGCCTGGTGGCGCAATTGGCCGACTATGCCGAGAAGACCGCCCAGACCGAGGCTCTGATCTCGGCGCTCTCATCTCCCGCAAGCTCGGCCGCCAACGTGCAAGCGGCCTTGCAGGGCTTCTCGGCGCAATATGGACTCAACGTCCAGCTCGACCGGAACGCCCCGCCGAACCAGCAGGCGCTCCTCATGATGAGGACGCTGAATCCGGCCATCGCGAGCTACGACCCGATCTCCCCGCAAGGCGGTCCGCAGCTGGGACAGACTGCCGGCCTCGCAACTTCGGTGGCCGTGATGTTCTTCGGGAGTCCGGTCGGCCTGGCCGCCGGCGGCACGGCCATGCTTATGGAACTTCGCTCGGTGGCGTTCCCGCGCTCCGAGTTCCGGTCGTCCTTTTCCCAGTCGATGCCGAACGACGGTTTGGGACTATGCGGGCGGCGCGACCCGGTCCCGCCCCATACCAAGGTGGCCTACCTGTGGGCTTCGCGCGTACCCAACGCCGGGCCGCCGCAACTGATGGTCGAGAAGGGCAACTCCCTGCCTGTGGGAACCAAGTCGCCACTGCCGGTGACGTCCACCGAAGCGGATTGGAAGATCGTGGACCGCGCCCGCAACTGGGCCCTGCTGCCGTCGAGCGGCAAGCCAGTCGCCATCAAGGTCGCAAAGCTCGGTGACCTGAGGATTCTGGAACTGGACCCCGATCAGACGAAAGCCGGCGAATACACGCTGGCGGCAAATTGGGATTGGGACCGCTTTCTGGTGAAGGGCCATGTCGAGCTGAGGCCCCCCAGCGATTTCGCGGCGGCGCGGCTGACGGCGCCCTCGCAGGACCTGTTGGTGGCGAAGACCGGCAAGGTGCCGGTCACGCTCGAAGGAGCCGACTTCGAGTTCGTCACCAGGGTGGAGATCGAGAAGGTGGACGACAAATTCTCCACGGCGGTCCCGGTGCCGTTCGTTCTTCCGCAGGGTCTGCGCACCGGGCCGCAGGAGCGCATGGACATCCAGGTGAACACCATCGATCTCGATCCCGGCCCTTACCGGCTGCTGGTTTCGCAGGTGGACGACAAGCCGCACCCCGTGTCCCTGAAGATCCTGCCCGCGCCCTCGCGCGTGGACGATTTCCCGGTGGTGCTCAACCAGGGCGTCTCCTCCGTGAAGTTCCTGCTGAAGGGGCAGCGCCTGGATCTGCTGAAGGCGATCGAGCTGGCGAAAGGCAAGGCTGAGCTAGGCCCCGCCTATCCCAACCAGACCGAGCGCGCCCTGACGCTTCAGATGGCTTCCGACATCGATGCCGGCACCAGCCTGGCGCTGCGGGCGTACATCAAAGACCGTAACGAGCCGCTCACCTTCTCCGACGCCGTGCGCATCGTGGGGCCGAGGCCGCGGATTACGGAGGTAGTTGTATCCCAGCCCGCCGATCAGGATGTGCATCTCGAAAGCGGCGAGTTGCCCGGGGGCATGTATCTGAGCGCCATGCTGCGCGTCGCGCACCTGCAATCGAACAGCATCGTCAAGCTGAGCTGCGAACAGCCCGGAGGCCAAAGCCTGACCCTGCGCCTGGGAGAGCGCTCCGGCCCCTTGAGTCTGCAGCAACTGGCGCCCGATCAGATCTTCCTCTCGTTCGATACGAGCCTGTGGCTCAACGGCTGCCTGCTCAACGCCACGGTCGCCAACGGAAGCGAGGGCGAGTCCGAACCATACGCGATGGGCCGGATCGTCCGTGTGCCGAAGGTGGCGCAGTTCGTGATCGGCGAAGATGCCGGCAACGGTGAGTTCCACGCCACTCTGCTGGGCCAGAATCTCGAGACGATCGAGAAGACGGGCTGGACCGTGGACCGCGCGGAGCCGGTTGCCACGCTGCCGCTGCCGGTGGCCGTGGAGGGGCAGCAGAGGCTCGAAATCCGCCTGCCGCTTCCCCCGGATTCGCACGCCACGCTGTACTTCTGGCTGCGCGGCGAATCGAAGCCCCGGGCGACGAAGGTCCGCCCGTAAGTGGGGCGGGCGTCCACGCCTGCAGCGGGTCTCCAGACCCGCCCCAGCCGCTACAGCACCTTCAGGATTTTCGCTCCGGGCGGGAGCGCAAACAGACTGCCGGGGAGAGCCTTGTTGATCTCGACCGTGTCGGAATACATCTGGAAAATGCGGTCGCCGTTGCGGATCCGCTGGATGTCATAGGGCCACATCACGCCTCCGCCGGTGTCCCGGTACTTGCCCCAGATCGTGATCTCTTCGTTGCGCTCATTGGTCTTCGGGTCCCGCCGGAAATAGACCTGCCGCATCGGCAGATGGGTCAGGTGATGCAGGTAGACGGTCACCGTGCGGTTGTCGGAATCCGTGATGTCCAAAATGTTCACGGGCACGTTGTCGACGATGTCCGAACCGCGGTCCTCGATAACCAGGCCCGGCTCGTGAAGCCGTTCCCGGAGGATGTAGAAGATGTTGTGCGTCACGGTGTCCCGGTAGCGCGTGTTGGTCTCTTCGGGCGCCGGGCGCGCGCCGCGGAACGTGATCTCGTAGCCCTTGCCCCCAATGAACAGGCTCGCGCCGCTCCGCTCCTCTTTGCCGAACGAGTCGCGCTCGTCAACCAGGATCTCGTCGGCTACCGGCGGCACGGATGGCCGCAGGTAGCGAGTGTAGAGCGTGGCGACGCTGAGCCCGGAGAGCTCTTCGTGATAGAAGGAGTAGGCGCGGCCGGACGCGACCACATTGTCCGTCTCCAGGAACTTCTGGCCGCCTAGCGCCGCGACCGTCTCCCCGATGATTCGCTTGCCGCGTTCCTGCGCGGTCTCGCCGCGGGCAGCGACCGCCAGAAGGAGGAGTACGAGTACGGACTTCATGCTTCCTTTATCGCAGATTGCGGCGGAGTCCGCTCCGTTACGGTCGCGGTTCGGTGCTTGAAAACCCCGCGGGCCGCTCCCTCGCGGTCGCGATTCGGTAACTCGAAAACTCGCGGACCGCTCCGTGGCGGTCGCGGTTCGGTGCTGCGGGCGGTTGCTGTCAGCCGCGGCTGAAAGGCGGCAGGTCGCGCGGATCCTGCGGCCAGCGCGATGGGTTGTCGCGGATGTAGTGCCGGATGCGATCCAACTCGTCCGAATCGCGGATGAAATGCCTGCGACCGTTGCCTTTCCAGATGCCGCAATCGACGACGCCGGCGGAGTCCTCCTGGAATGCGTCCAGGATCGAGGGCAGGGGCTCGGAGTCGTTCACTATCACGATGCCGTGCAGGTGATCGGGCATGACCACAAACGTGTCCAACACGACGTTGGAAAAGCGGGCGGGGATCTTGTTCCAACAGGCGGCAATCTCGCGGCCGACCGGGTTCCTCCTCATCTTTCCGTTTCTGATACTCCCAAACAGGGAGCCGCGGCGCCAGGTTCGGAGGGTCACGAAATAGGCCCGCATTCGCTGGCTGCAACTTCGCTGCACGTAGATGTGTGCGTTCGGGGCGCGATTTTTCTCAGGGAACGGGCGGCGGGATGGTCAGGTCCAGAGGATGCACCGGTAAGCCTAATGCGCTGAGCGGTTTACCGAAGTCCTTCGGATTGCCGACCGCGACCACCGTGAACGCCTCCGGGTGCAGGTACTCCTTGGCAACCCGCAGAACGTCCGCCTTGGTCACCGCGCCGAGCGCTTTTTGGTAGCCGAAAATGAAGTCGTCCGGATAGCCGTAGTAGCGGTATCGCAGGACGCGCGACAGCGTCTTGCCCGGCGTATCGAAGTGGAATACGAAGCCGTTCAGGCTGGTCTGTTTCGCCGTCTCCAGCTCCTGGTCGCCGACCTCGGAGGCGCGAATCCGGTCGACCTCCTGGCGGGCCACGTCGATGGCTTCCGTAGTGGTTCCGGATTTCGTACTCCCCTCGATCTCGAACAGGCCGGGATGATCGTATGCGGCCGCCCATCCCGCGGCGATGCCGTAGGCGTAGCCGAGCTGGGTGCGCACGCGTTTGAACAGCCGGCTCGAAAAGCCGCCGCCCAGGATATCGGCCATGATCTCGAGCGCGGGGTCGTTCTTATCCCGCAGGACGCCGCCGAGCTGCCCCAGCGAGAAGACCGTCTGGTTCACGTCCTCTTTCACCGCCAGATAGACGCCCGGGCGAGGGACATCGCGCACCGCCGGGAAGGGTGGAACCGCCGCCTGCGAGCCGGTCCAGCCGCCGAACAATGCTTCGAGCTTCCGTTTCATTGCCGGCGTCGAGAAATCGCCGTAGACCGCCAGCAGAATATTGGCCGGAAAGAAGTAGCGGCGATGGAACGCGACCAGATCTTCCCGTTGGATGCGGGCCAGCGTGGCGTACTCGACCTGGCAGCCGTAGGGCGTGTCCTTCCCGTATACGATGTTGTTGAACTCGCGGCCGGCGACGGCTTCCGGATCGTCGTTGCGGCGGGCGATCTCGTCCCGGAGTTGCGACTTGGCGAGGTCGAATCTCTCCTGGCGGAACGCTGGCTCGGTGAGCACGTCGTGAAACACGGAAAGAACCTTTTCGGCGTTCTCGCTGAGGGCGGAGAAGCTGACCTCGCCAGAGGTCTCCTCGATGGAGCTCTCGACGGACGCCGCGATGTTCTCCAGATCCTCATCGAGCTGATCGCCGGAGCGGGCCGTGGTGCCGCCGGTGCGCATGACCAAGCCGGTCAACGTTGCCAGTCCGACCTTGTCGGCTGGGTCGAACAGGTTTCCCGTGCGCACCAGCGCCAGGCCGTTCACCAGCGGCAGTTCGTGATTCTCGAGCAGGTAGACCCGCATGCCGTTGGCCAGCGTGTATTCCTCGACGTGAGGGATTCGCAGCGGCGCCAGCGGCGGGAACTTGAGTTCGGCCGGCGACTGCGCCAGAAGCGCCGCGGCGAACAGGAACGCCAGTGCGAGCCGCCGTCTCATTGCGCGCCTCCCTTCGGCGCCACGGTGAATGCCACCGTGCGCCCGCTCTCCACGAAGTACTGACGCGCCACCCGCTGCACGTCGGCGGCGGTGACCTTGTCGATGTCGTCGAGGGCGGTAAACATCTTTCTCCAGTCGCCGTAATTGACGCGATAGAAGGTCAGCTGATCCGCCATGCCGGTGTTGTTGTCGAGCTGCCGGAGGAGTGCGGCGCGCAGCTTGGTTTTGACGCGCTTCAAGGTTTGGGCGTCCACTTCCTTCTCCTTGAGGCCGTCGAGAATGCCGTATACCGCCTTCTCGTTCTCCGAGTTTGTGTGGCCGGAGGATGGCGCCACCCAAACCAGAAACAGGTTGGGGTATCTGCCGCCGGGGAAGGTCGAAATGGAGGTGGCGGAGAGAGCTATGTTGCGGTCGCGGACCAGTTGTTGGTAGAGCAGGCCGGTCCGGCCGCTGGAGAGGATCTCGCTGAGGACGTCGAAGACGGGGTCGTCGTTATCGTGCTGGTCGGGGCGCTTCCAGGCGATAGCGAGGAAGGGCTGGCTGGCCGTTTCCACCGCGACTCGCTTCTCGCCCTCCTGCTTCGGTTCGAGCGTGGGGAGCGGGGCGGGCAACGGGCGGGCCGGAAGGCGGCCGAAGTACTTTTCGGCCAGACGGCGGGCCGCGGCGGGATCCACATCGCCGGCGATGGCGATGACGATGTTGGCCGGCGCGTAATACCTGTCGAAGAAGGCGCGCGCATCGGCGACGCGGAGGTGGTCGAGATCGCTCGCCCAGCCGGCGGTGGGCTGCCGATAGGGATGCGCCACGAACGCCGTGGCGAGCAGGATCTCGGAGAGCTTCCCTTCGGGGTTCGATTCGACCCGCATGCGGCGCTCCTCGCGCACCACGTCGCGCTCTTTGTAGAACTCGCGGAACACGGGATTGAAGAAGCGCTGCGATTCCAGCAGGAACCACAGCTCGATGCGGTTCGAGGGGAGGCTGTAGAAGAAGTTGGTCGTATCTTCGCTGGTTTCGGCGTTGAGACCGTTGCCGCCGTTCTCCTCGATGGCGCGCGGATAGGCGTTCACGTCAACGTGGCTGGCGGCCTTTTCCATCGCGGCCTGCAGCTGCCCCTCCAGCGTGCGGAGGCGCTCGGCGTCGGCAGCGGCGCCTTTGGCGCGCTCGGCGTCAAGCTGGTTATAGGCGCGCTCGACGGCTTCGAGCGCCTTCTCCTCTTCGATGTAGTTCTTCGAGCCGATCGTTTCGGTGCCCTTGAACGCCATGTGCTCGAACATGTGTGCCAGGCCGGTCTTGTCGCACGGGTCATCGACCGAGCCCGCGTTCACGTAGGTGTGGAACGACACGACGGGAGCCTCGTGGTGCTCGAGCAGGATGAAATCGAGACCGTTGGGGAGGGTGAACTCGGTGACACGCTTTTGGAATTCCGCCAGGTTCTGGGCGCGGAGCCGGCCCGCCAGGAGGAAGGACAGACACAGGAACAGAACAGCTCTGTTTCGGGTGGTGTGCATGGGTGTGCTTCTAGAGCCATTGTAGGCATAACGGCAACCGCTCCCTCGCGATCGCGGCTCGGCAGCTGCAGCGATGCTATACTCCGGCCTGGAATGTTCTCCTCGCGCCTGAATTGGGATCTGCGGCCGAACCGCATCTCCGCGTTGCTCGATGCCAGGCGGCGCGCCGGCGCCCCCATTCTCGATCTCACGGAATCGAACCCCACGCACGCGGGGCTTGCGTACCCGTCGGCCGAAATCCTGGCGGCGCTGGGCGACGCGCGGTCGCTCCGTTACGAACCCTCGCCCGCGGGCGTTGCGGAGGCCCGTGACGCGGTGTCCGCCTATTACGCTTCTCGCGGCGCGAGCGTCGCGCCGGACCGCATCGTACTGACGGCCAGCACCAGCGAGGCTTACGGCTACGTGTTCAAGCTGCTGGCGGACCCGGGCGATGAGGTACTGGTGCCGCGACCCTCCTATCCGCTGTTCGAGTTTCTGGCGCGGCTGGAATCGGTGCGCGCCGTCGATTACCCGCTGGTGTATGACGGAAGCTGGCGGATCGATTTCCCGGCGCTCGAAGCGGCGCTGACGCCGCGCACACGCGCCATTGTGGTGGTGAATCCCAACAATCCCACCGGGTCGTTCTTGAAGACCGGCGAGCTCGACCGGCTGGTTTCGCTCGCCGCCACGCGCGGCTTCGCGATCGTCTCCGACGAGGTCTTCTCGGACTACGCTTTCGCGCCCGATGCGGAGCGCGTCACCACACTGGCGGGCGTCTCTGGAGCGCTTGCGTTCTCGCTTAGCGGGCTCTCGAAGATCGCCGGGCTGCCACAGATGAAGCTGGGCTGGATCGTGGCGTCCGGGCCCGAGGAACTGCGGGAGGTGGCGCTGGCGCGGCTGGAGCTGATCGCAGACACCTATCTTTCGGCCGCAGCACCGGCGCAATACGGTGCGGCACGGTTGATGGAGGCGGGGACCAAGGTGCGCGAGCAGATCGCGGCCCGCACGCGGCGGAACCTCCAGTGGTTGCGCGGCGCGGTGGCGGGATCCGCGCTGACCGTGCTCGCGGTGGAGGGCGGCTGGTACGCCACGCTCGAGGTGCCGCGGACGCGCAGCGAAGAGGAGTGGACGCTGGAGTTGCTGGAGCGCGACAGCGTGCTGGTGCAGCCGGGCTTCTTCTTCGATTTCGAGACCGAGGCGTTCCTGGTGGTGAGCCTGCTGACGGCGCCCGATGTTTTTTACGAAGGCGTGGGCCGGGTGCTGGCGCGGGTTGGGGAGTAGGGTGCAGGGCGAAACGGCCGCGAAGGGTGTAGAACGCGGCGAAAAGTGACGAACGGAACGTGCGTTTCTGGGATTGGGACGGTGTTGCACTTTTACGTGGGGTCGGCATAAAACCGCCGCGGAGCATGTAGAAAACGACGAAAAGTGACGAACTGAACGTTCATTTCTGGGATTAGGACCGTCTTGTACTTTTACGTTGTTTGCTGCGCGGCATTCGACGGAGATTTCGGGATGTTCGCGGAACGCCATCGGAACGAGGGTACCGTGAGAGGCGTCTTCGTCAAGAGGTATGAAACTGGCAGGTGATTGAAGGGACGGCAGATCGAGTTGGCTGAAGGTGGCGACTGAAAAAGGGCGCGCCGGATGTCCTCACCGTGATCCCGGCGAGAGCTCAATGGGCTCGTCCTACATGCCGGCGCGTCTTGTACGCCGCAGGAGATCCTCGATCAGGGGCTGGGCCTTATGAGCCAGATCGCTGAGCCCATTGGTCATCGCCAGGCCGTATGCTTCCTTCAGAGCCTCCAGGGCCTCGTGATCGCGGCCGTACACGTGGTCGAGAAGACGGGCTCGGTTCATCAGACACAAAGCGACCCCGTAGGGGTTTCCAGTCTCGCGGGCCAAGTCTTCGGCCTTCTTGTATTCCGCCATGGCCTCGTCGTATTGACCTTGCTCCGCCAGGATGCCGGCGCTGTTCGACATTGCGGCAGCGAGCCCGTCCTTGTTCTCCGACTCCTGACAAA
>Ga0265340_10002145_pt1 | contig 11315 bp, 10 predicted proteins | sample 4CB225metaG_FD_202082 | JGI IMG/M metagenome (GOLD analysis project Ga0265340, IMG submission 202082) | Rhizosphere microbial communities from Carex aquatilis grown in University of Washington, Seatle, WA, United States - 4-CB2-25 metaG | ecosystem: Host-associated > Plants > Roots >...
GACTTCATGGTCTTCCTGAACTGGAAGGCGCTGCCCTGGTACTGGTACGGCTTCAACTCATTCTGGTTCGCCGCGCTGATGGTCCTGCTCGTGCCGGGGGTGCTCGCCTTTGTCTTCGGCTGGTTCGCCTTCCGCAGCCGCGTCACCGGCGTCTACCTGTCGATCATCACGCAGGCGATGACCTACGCGCTGCTGCTCGCCTTCTTCCGCAACGACATGGGCTTCGGGGGCAACAACGGCCTGACTGACTTCAAGGACATCCTCGGCTTCAACATCCAGGCCGACACGACGCGCGCGGCGCTGTTCTTCGCTTCCACTGTGGCGCTGGCACTTGGCTTCCTGCTCTCCCGGGCGATTGTCGCCTCGAAGTTCGGCAAGGTTCTAGTGGCCGTGCGCGACGCCGAAAGCCGGACGCGGTTCATCGGCTATCGCGTCGAGAACTACAAGCTGGTGGTGTGGACCTTCTCGGCCTGCATGGCCGCGGTCGCCGGCGCGCTCTACGTGCCGCAGATCGGTATTATCAACCCGTCGGAGTTCTCGCCGGCGAACTCGATCGAGACGGTCATCTGGGCGGCGGTCGGCGGCCGGCTGACGTTGATCGGGCCGATCGTCGGCGCGATCCTGGTCAACTACGCGAAGAGCTACTTCACCACCGGGGCGCTTGCCCCCTACTGGTTGTTTGCCCTCGGCGGACTGTTCATCGCCGTGACACTTCTCCTGCCGAAGGGCATTGTCGGCACGGTCATCGGCCTTTTCGGTCGCAAGCGCGGTGCTCCTCCGTCGGTCGCCGAACAACCGGCATCCAATCCGCGGGCAGATCCCGCAGCGGCGGAGTGAGGCCATGACCGAGAAGGCGAAGAATACGCTCCTCTACCTCGACGGCGTCAGCGTCTCGTTCGACGGCTTCAAGGCGCTCAACGATCTGTCGCTGGTCATCGAGAAGGGGGAGATGCGCGCCATCATCGGTCCCAACGGCGCCGGCAAGACGACGATGATGGACGTCGTCACCGGCAAGACGCGGCCCGATACCGGCGACATCTATTTCGACGGCACCGTCGATCTCCGCAAGCTCGATGAGGCCGCCATTGCGACGCTCGGCATCGGCCGCAAGTTCCAGAAGCCCACCGTCTTTGAGAGCCACACCGTCGAGGACAATCTCGAGCTGGCGCTCGCCGGCGACCGCTCGCCGTTCGAGGCGCTGTTCTCGACACTCTCGGCCAGGGCGAACGCCCGCATCGACGAGCTGCTCAACATCATCCGCCTGACCGACCGCCGCAGCGTTCAGGCCCGCTATCTCAGCCACGGCCAGAAGCAGTGGCTGGAGATCGGCATGCTCTTGGCGCAGGAGCCCAAGCTGTTGCTCGTCGACGAGCCCGCGGCCGGGATGACCGATGCGGAAACGGAGGCGACCGCCGTGCTGCTCAAGGAAATCGCCAAGGAAAAGTCGGTCATCGTGGTCGAGCACGACATGACGTTCGTGCGGGCGCTCGACGTGAAGGTGACGGTCCTGCACGAAGGCAGCGTGTTGTCGCAGGGGACGCTCGATCAGGTCTCCGCCGATCCGCGCGTCGTCGAAGTCTACCTCGGACGGTGAAAGCGCAACATGACCGCGATGCTCGAAGCCCAGAAGGTCGACCTCTACTACGGCGCCGCGCAAGCGCTTCGCCACGTGTCCCTCTCGGCGGAGGTCGGTAAGGTCACGGCGATCATGGGCCGCAACGGCGTCGGCAAGACGAGTTTCCTGCGGGCCATCGTCGGTGAGCAGCCGATCGCGTCGGGGACGATCAGCCTCAATGGCGTGCCGCTCGGGCGCATGGCGCCGCACGACCGTGCGCGGCTCGGCATTGCTTACGTGCCGCAGGGTCGGGACATTTTTCCACTGCTGTCGGTGCGCGAGAACCTGGAAACCGGCTACGCGCCGCTGAAGCGCGATGACTGCTCGATCCCTTCCGATGTGTTCGATCTTTTCCCGGTGCTGCAAAGCATGCTGCGGCGGCGCGGCGGCGACCTTTCCGGCGGTCAGCAGCAGCAGCTCGCCATCGGCCGCGCGCTGGTGATGCGGCCGAAGCTACTCGTGCTCGACGAGCCGACCGAAGGCATCCAGCCGTCGATCATCAAGGACATCGGGCGCGCCATCTCGTGGCTGCGCACCAAAGGCGACATGGCGATCGTGCTGGTCGAGCAGTACTTCGATTTCGTGCGCGAGCTTGCCGACACCTTCGCCATCATGGATCGCGGCGAGATCGTTCTGTCCGGCAAGCAGGCCGACATGGACAGCCCGGAAGTACGCCGGCACCTGACGGTCTAGCCGTCTTTGGCTCTGGCGGCGTCGGCAGCGGCGCGGGCCTCCATCCCCTCAATCGTGGCGCGCAGCTGTTTTCGGAACAGTTCGCGACGACCTTCCGGCAGCGCCCCCAGTACCTCTGCGTCAATCGCCTCGATTGTCGCCCGCATCGCCGGCAGCTTCCTGCGCGTTGCGGGAGTGAGCGAAAAGAGGAAGCTCCGCCCGTCGCCAGGGTCGGCGCGCCGTTCGACCAGCCCGTCGCGTTCCATTCGCGTGAGCGTCGCGGCCATCGTTGGCTGCTCGATCGAGGCGTAGACGGCGAGCGCCGTCTGCGACATCGGCTCGTTCTCGGCCAGCGCATTGATGACGGGGAGATGGCCGGCCGAGAGGCCGAGCGTTTTCATGCGGCGGTCGGCGAGACGCCGGACGAGGCGCGCACTCCAGTTCAGCATATAGCCCATGGAAAGTTCGATTTCAGACATTGCATCGCTTGCTATGTAAGTACATCGTATGCTATGTATACGCCGTTGACGTGGTGCAAACAAGGGATTTTCGTCATGGCCGCCAGAAGCAGCATCGATCGCTACGGCAGCGTGGCCGTCGCCATCCACTGGCTGACCGCCGTTGCCATCGTCGCTCTCGTGGGGCTCGGTCTGGCGGCGGCGAATGCGGCAGATCCCGACCTGAAGGCCGCACTTCTTCGTGCCCACGTTCCATTGGGCACGCTTGTCCTGCTCCTCACGATTTTCCGCATAGTCTGGTGGTACATCGACCGGCGGCCGGCGCCGCTGGCCGGGATGCCGCGCTGGCAGGTTTCGGCAGAGGGACTGGTGCGCATTCTGCTTTACGCGCTCATCCTTGTCCTTGGATCGAGCGGCATCACGTTGATCATCCTGTCGGGAGCCGGGGCCGTGCTGTTTGGCGGGGCGGCGGGACCGCTTGCCGATTTCTGGCAATTCCCGCCGATGTTCGCCCACTACGTCGCCGCGCTGCTGCTCATCGCGCTGGCCGGCGGCCACATCGTTGCCGCCCTCTATCACCAGTTCTTCAAACGCGACCGGGTGCTCTCCCGCATGGGGCTAGGCTCGGCGCCGCCGGCCTGACCGCGCTGACGAGATCCTGCTAGCCTTTAGACTGCAACGTTCCAGCGGCCGTATCGTATGCCGTCACCATCTGGCGGGCGCGAGCCGCTACTTCTTCCGGGTGGCGGCCGGGCACGTAGAGACTGGTGCCGATGCCGAAGCCCGCGACGCCGGCTTTCAGATAGTCCGCCATATTTCCGGCATCGACGCCGCCGACCGCGAGCAGCGGAAACCCTTTCGGCAGGATCGCGGCCATCGCCTTGATGCCCTTGGGTCCCAGAAGATCGGCCGGGAAGAACTTCAGCGCGTCGGCGCCGGCGGCGATGGCGCCCAGCGCTTCGGTGGCCGTGAACACGCCGGGGTAGGAGGCCAATCCCGCCGCCTTGGTTGCGGCGATGACGGCATCGTCGCGGTTGGGCGAAACGATGAGCTGCCCACCGGCGGCCTTGACCGCGGAGACTTCGCCGGGAGTGAGTACCGTGCCGGCGCCGATGAGGGCGCGGCCGCGCGACGCCGTCGCCATCGCCTTGATGCTCGCCAGCGGCTCGGGCGAATTCATCGGCACCTCGATCAGGCGGATGCCGGCGGCGACGAGTCCCTCCAGCACTGCCAAGGCTTCGCCCGGCGTGATGCCGCGCAGGATCGCGACCAGTGGCCGCTGCCCTCCGAAAATCTCAGCCGTCATGATGCCTGCTCCAACAGTCCAGCCGCGCGCGCCAGGTGCCTCAGTCCGGTCAGAACGAGTTCGCTGCCGTCGCGTGGCTCGGCTTTCAGTCCGGCGATGGCAAGCGCAGTTGTGTAGGCCCGCAGCAGGGACGGCGCCGCGACGATGCGCACCCCGGCCCCGGCCGGAAGCGATCCCATCGCGCGCGCGGCGGCGATTTCGCCGCCGATGATAAGCCCCGACAGGTAAGCGAGGTTGTTTTCGCGGCTGACGCCGGCCAAGAGCTGGCGGGCGCGCACCGAAAAGAGCGCCCCGAGGAACGGCAGGCCCTCGACGAGCGTGCGCTCCACTGCGAGCGCAAAGTCGGGAAGGGCCGACAGGTCGTCTGCGCCTTCGGCCACCGAATGGCGCAGGAACGATTTCTGCGAGAGCAGTTCGAACAGCTCGCCGGTCATGAATGTCTGGAAATCTAGGATCGCGCCGGCCTCGATGCGCGCCCACTTGGAATGCGTTCCGGGCAGGATAACCGTTCCCGAGAAGCCCGGCTCCCGGTCGATCAGCCCGATCATCTGGGTTTCTTCGCCGCGGATGACATCGCCGTCGCGATTGGGCGGCCGGACGGCCAGGCCCGGGACGATGGCAACCTCGCGGCCGGTTCCCGTCGCGAAGCGGGCGAGTTTGCCGCCGATCGACCACGCGGTGGCCGGGCAGGGGAGATAGGTCGCTTCACGCCAACCCTGGCGGCTGCCCACCATGCCCGCCATGATCGCGGGTACTTTTGGCCAGGGGGCGGCCAGGGTTTCGAAAACCTGTTCGTGCCCGCCGGTCAGCTTGCCGATCCCATCGTCGCTCGACGCGGTCGCCAGCTGTGCGCCGTTCGCGTCGAGCAGCCATGCCCGCAGGCGACTGGTTCCCCAATCGACCGCAATCAGTCTGGCGGCAGTGATATCGGTGCTGGCGCTCATGGCGGGCCCCTTGTCGGTCGTCTCGCATTCCCAGGTCAAGTCTTGTCGCCGCACTTGAGATTTTGGGAAGGCGGAGGATTTTTGGGAAGGCGAGCCGGGGTTTTCGCGTTACTGTTTCACAGACGCACGGTCTGTTGCGTTCCCGAGTTCGGAGAGCTGCCAGTGCCTCAGGAAGACCTTCATCTGCAAGCGCCGCCGGAGAGCACGCGCGAGCCGAGCCGGCTGGAGCCCGTCGCCGGAGCCGACTGGTGGCGCGGCGCGGTGATCTATGAGATCTACCCGCGCTCCTATCAGGACACCAACGGAGATGGCATCGGCGACCTTGCCGGCATCGCGCGGCGGCTGCCGTACCTAGCCTCGCTAGGTGTCGATGCGATCTGGATCGCGCCGTTCTTCCGCTCGCCGATGAAGGACTTTGGCTACGACGTGTCCGATTATCGCGACGTCGATCCCCTGTTCGGCTCGATCGCCGATTTCGACGCGCTCATTTCCGAGGCGCATCGCCAGGGCCTTAAGGTGATTATCGATCAGGTTCTGTCGCACACCTCCGACCGGCACACATGGTTCGCGGAGAGCCGGGCGGGCCGCGACAACCTGCGCGCCGACTGGTACGTGTGGGCCGATCCCAACCCCGACGGCACGCCACCCAACAACTGGCTGGCGATCTTCGGCGGTCCCGCCTGGGAGTGGGATACGCGGCGGCTGCAATATTACTTCCACAACTTTCTCGTTGAGCAGCCCGACCTCAATTTCCACAACACGGATGTGCAGGACGCTCTGCTCGATGCCTGCAAGTTCTGGCTCGATCGCGGCGTTGACGGTTTCCGCCTCGATACGGTGAACTACTATTTCCATTCGCAGGGGCTGGAATCGAACCCGCCGGCGCCGCGCTCGGAAGCGGTCGATGCCCCGTCGGTCAATCCGTACAGCTTCCAGCGGCACCTCTACGACAAGAGTCAGCCGGAAAACATCGGCTTCCTGAAGCGCCTGCGCGCGTTGCTCGATCGCTATCCGGGTACCGCGACCGTCGGCGAGGTGGGTGATGGCAATCGATCGCTTACGACGATGGCGGCCTACACGACCGGCGGCGACAAGCTGCACATGTGCTACACGTTCGACTTCCTCGGGCAGACCTTCACGGCCCCCTTCTTCCGCGAGCGCATCGAGGCCTTCGAAGCGATCGTCGGCGACGGCTGGCCGTGCTGGGCCTTTTCCAATCACGACGTGGAGCGCCATGTGTCGCGCTGGGCGGGCACCGCCGGGCTCGATCACGACCGGCTGGCCGTCTTCGCCGCCGCGGTCCTACTGTCGCTGCGCGGCTCGGTGTGTCTGTACGAGGGCGAGGAGCTTGGGCTCGGCGAGGCGCGGCTTGGGTTTGCCGATCTCGTCGATCCTTACGGCATCCGCTTCTGGCCGGAGTTCAAGGGCCGCGACGGCTGCCGCACGCCGATGGTGTGGGAACACACGGCGCCGAACGCCGGCTTCACCGCCGGCAAGCCCTGGCTTCCGGTCCCGGCCGAGCACATCGCGCGCGCCGTCGATACGCAGGTGGCGGAGAGCGTCTCCGTGCTGTCGCGCTATCGCCAGCTGCTCGCCTTTCGCAAGACGCATCCGGCGCTCCGCGACGGAACCATCGCGTTTGTCGAGGCTCCGGAAGACGTCCTGGCGTTCGTGCGGGCGCGCGAACAGCAAATCCTCTGCCTGTTCAACTTCAGCGCCGAGGAACAGACCGTGGCGGTCCCGGCTAACCAGACGGTCGAGACGCTGCGCGGCCACGGGTTTGCCGGCAGCCTCGACGTGGACAGCCGCAGCATCCGGCTACCCCCGGGAGAAATTTTCTACGGTCTCCTGATCTGAAAAGCTGCGACAGCAATTCATTTCCCGCCGCCGTCCCGGGGTGGTGGCGGCCAACGCCGCAAAATCTCTACTAAACTTGACGTGTTTTCCCGCGGCGGGCCAGACGGCCCCTATTTCGCAGTGTTGCCTGTAGCAGGAATGATTTTCCCCACTCGCCGTCCGAATTGAAACGGGCAACGTCGCTCGATCGACACCGAATTCATAAATGTCTCTGCGATTAGAAGGGTGCGCCGTCCCGGCCGTTCGGGAGCGGCCGCATCGGAGCCTTTTCCTCAATGTCGCTGTCCCCACGCAAACTGTCTGTCTTTCCCGCCTTCCACCGGGTGGCGGGGCGGCGCATCGTCGTTGTCGGTGGCGGCGTCGAGGCAGCGAACAAGATCCGCCTGCTCGCTGAGACCAGCGCCGAGATCGTCGTCTTCGCGCCGGCGCTTGAGAGCGAGACAGGCGCCGTGGTTGCCGCCGCGCACGCTGACTGGCGCGGCGCCCGTCCGAGCCGCGCCGATATCGCCGGCGCCGCGCTCGTATTCGCCGCAACCGGCTCCGAGGCAGATGACCGCGAGGTCGCCGCGCTCGCTCGCGAGGCAGGCGTTCCGGTCAACGTCGTCGACCGGCCCGAGCTTTGCGACTTCTACACGCCGGCCATCGTCAACCGCGCGCCGCTGGCGGTCGCCATCGGCAGCGAAGGGGTAGCCCCGGTTTTGACCCGCCACGTCCGCGCCCGCATTGAGGCGATGCTTTCGCCGGCCTTCGGCGATCTTGCCGGCCTCGCGGATCGCTTGCGCGAGCGGGTTGGCCGCGCGCTCCACGATGTCGGCGACCGCCGCCGGTTCTGGGCTCGCTTCTTCTCCGGCGCCATCGCCGAAAAGGTATTCGCGGGCGACATCCACGCCGCTGAGCAGGAGGCGCTGCGCTCCCTCGAGATCGACCCGATCCGTTCCGGACACGTCTCCCTAGTCGGCGCCGGTCCCGGCGCGGCCGACCTCCTGACGCTGCGCGCCCAGCGCGCCCTGCAGGAGGCTGACGTCATTGTCTACGACCGGCTGGTGCCGGAGGCCGTGGTGGCGCAAGGCCGCCGCGACGCGCGCCGCATCTACGTTGGCAAGGCCAAGGGCGCGCATGTTGTCACGCAGGCGGAGATCAACGCACTCATCGTCGCCGAAGCGCGGGCGGGTCACCGCGTCGTGCGCCTCAAGTCCGGCGACCCGCTCATCTACGGCCGTGCCGGCGAGGAGATCGCAGCGCTCCGTTCGGCTGGCATCTCGTTCGACATCGTGCCCGGCATCACAGCGGCTTTCGCGGCCGCCGCTGAAGCTGAAATTCCGCTGACATTCAGGCAAGCGGCGGGGAGCGCCGAAGGCGCGACAGGGGAGCAAGAAAAAGCCGCACACTCGCTGGTCTTCGCGACCGGCCACGATGCCGACGGCAAAACGCTGCCCGACTGGGCGAACCTTGCGCTCGCCGGTGCGACCGTCGCTGTCTACATGGGCCGCAGTGTCGCCGGCGATGTCGCGGCGCGGCTGATCGAGGCGGGACTGAAGCCGTCGACGCCGGTGGCGGTCATCGAGAACGCCTCGCGCGCCGATCGGCGGGCCTATGCCGGCCGTCTCGACGAGCTTGGCCTCATCGCGTCACGGCCGGAGCTTGTCGGTCCCGTGCTGATCCTCGTTGGCGAGGTGGTCGCGCTCGGCAACATCGCCGAGACCCCGGCGGCGCTGTCTGAGCTGATGGTGGCCTGATCATGTTCAAGGCAGCCAAAGAGGGCCCCGCCAAGGTGATCACCGCGAACGATCTGCGCGATGGCCTTGTCGTGTTTCTCGATCACGACGGAGGCTGGACCCACGATATCGCGCTCGCCCGTGTGGTCGAGGACGGACCCGATCTCGACCAGGCCAACGCCTACGCCAAGGCGCAGCACGACGCGCGTATCGTGGTCGAGCCCTATCCGATCGACGTCGAGGTAAAGAGCGGCGTGCCAGTGCCGGTGCGCTACCGCGAACGCATTCGCGCCGAGAAGGGCCCGACGATCGTTTACGGCTACGATGAGGTCGCGAAACTGCAGCAGGCGGGCGGCGTCAAGCGCGCGACGGGGACCTAAGACGATGTACCGCTACGACGAATTCGACCATGCTTTCGTCAACGAGCGCGTCGCGCAGTTCCGCGGCCAGGTCGACCGCCGCCTGTCGGGCGAAATCAGCGAGGACCAGTTCAAGCCGCTCAGGCTGATGAACGGCGTCTATCTGCAGCTCCATGCCTACATGCTGCGCATCGCCATTCCCTACGGCACGCTCAATCCGCCGCAGCTGCGCATGCTCGCCTTCATCGCGCGGAAATACGACCGCGGCTACGGCCACTTCACCACGCGGCAGAACCTCCAGTTCAACTGGCCGGCGCTGAAGGACATTCCGGACATCCTCGGCCATCTCGCGTCGGTCGAGATGCACGCGATCCAGACGTCGGGCAACTGCATCCGCAATGTCACGGCAGATCATTTCGCCGGCGCCGCCGCTGACGAGGTCGTCGATCCGCGACCCTACGCGGAAATCCTCAGGCAGTGGTCGTCGCTCCACCCGGAATTCATTTTCCTGCCGAGGAAGTTCAAGATTGCCGTCACCGGTTCCGAGCGCGACCGCGCCGCCACGCAGGTCCACGACATCGGGCTGCATGCCAAACGCGACGCGGAGGGCCGGCTGGGATTCGCCTACTACGTCGGCGGCGGCCTCGGCCGCACACCGATGATCGGGCATCTCATCAACGAGTTCGTGCCGGTCGAGGACCTGCTCTCGTACACCGAGGCCGTGCTGCGCGTGTACAATCTCTTCGGCCGCCGCGACAACAAATACAAGGCGCGCATCAAGATCCTCGTGCACGAGACCGGCGCCGCCGAAATCAAGCGCCAGGTTGAGGAAGAGTGGGCCCGCATCCGGGATGGCGCGCTCGTGCTGCCGCAGGATGAAATCCACCGCATCGAAGCCTACTTCGCGCCGCCTGCGCTGGCGGCAAAGCCGGCCGCGAGCGTGAAGCTCAACGCGGCGCGCAAGGTGGACCCGCAGCTTGATGCCTGGGTGGCGCAGAACACGGTCGCCCACAAGACGCCGGGCTACACCATCGTCACGATATCGCTGAAGCCGATCGGCGGCACGCCGGGCGATGCCACCGCCGAGCAGATGGACCTCATCGCCGATCTTGCCGAGCGCTACAGTCACGGCGAAATCCGCGTCAGCCACGAGCAGAACCTCATTCTGCCGCATGTGGCGTTGGACGATCTGCCGGCGCTGCATCAGGCGCTGGCAGCCGCGAACCTCGCCACGGCCAATGCCGGCCTGGTTACCGACATCATCGCCTGCCCGGGGCTCGATTACTGTGCGCTCGCCAATGCGCGCTCGATTCCAATCGCACAGCGCATTTCCGAGCGCTTTGCCGATCCCGTGCGCCAGCGTGATGTCGGCGAGCTGAAGATCAAGATTTCGGGCTGCATCAACGCCTGCGGCCATCACCACGTCGGTCACATCGGCATTCTCGGCGTTGAGAAAAAGGGCGAGGAATTCTACCAGCTGACGCTTGGCGGCTCGGGCGACGAAACAGCGTCGGTCGGTGAAATCATCGGGCCGGGCTTCGGCTACGACGAAGTGGTCGACGCGGTCGAGACGCTGGTCGACACCTATCTCAAGGTCCGCTCGGGACCTGAGGAAAACTTTCTCGCCGCTTACCGCCGTCTCGGCCAGGCGCCGTTCAAGGAGGCCCTCTATGGCGCCGCTTGACGCGTTCGCCACCATCGACGCTCCGGCCGACATCCGCGAGGATGCGGCCGGTCTCAACGCTCGCTACGGCGCTCGCCCTGCCGCGGCCGTTGTGGAACTCGCGCTCCGGGACCTGTTCCCGGGCCGGGTCGCACTCGTCTCCAGCTTCGGCGCCGAGTCTGCCGTGCTCCTCCACATCGCCGCCTCGATCGACCGCAACATTCCGGTCGTCTTCCTCGACACCGGCAAGCTGTTCCCCGAGACGCTGGCCTACCGCACCGAGCTTGCCGAGCGCCTGCGTCTCACCGACGTGCGCTCGATCGCGCCGGACGCGGCGCGGCTGGCGGAACTCGATCGCCACGGGGCGCTGTGGATGACCAACCCCGACATGTGCTGCCAGATCCGCAAGACGGAGCCGCTGAAGCGGGCGCTTGCCGGGTTTGATGCGTGGTTCAACGGCCGCAAGCGATTCCAGAACGCGGTGCGCTCCTCGCTCGAGGTGTTCGAGGCCGACGGCGAGCGCATTAAGATCAACCCGCTGGCCGACTGGTCGAGCGACGATCTCCGGGCCTATGCCGAGCGTCACCGCCTGCCGTCCCATCCGCTCGTTTCGCGCGGCTATCCGTCCATCGGCTGCGTTCCCTGCACGACCAAGGTTGCGCCGGGCGAGGACCCGCGCGCCGGCCGCTGGCGGGGGCTGGAGAAGGCGGAGTGCGGCATCCATAC
>Ga0265340_10002146_pt1 | contig 11315 bp, 10 predicted proteins | sample 4CB225metaG_FD_202082 | JGI IMG/M metagenome (GOLD analysis project Ga0265340, IMG submission 202082) | Rhizosphere microbial communities from Carex aquatilis grown in University of Washington, Seatle, WA, United States - 4-CB2-25 metaG | ecosystem: Host-associated > Plants > Roots >...
CACCATGAATCCCGAGGTGCGCGAGGTCTTCATCAAGCGCGCCAAGGTCGTGCAGTCGATGCGACGTTTCCTCGATGCGCATGGTTTTGTCGAAGTGGAGACGCCGATGATGCATCCCATCGCCGGCGGCGCGGTGGCGAAGCCATTCACCACGCACCACAATGCGCTCGACATCGACCTGTTCCTGCGCATCGCGCCCGAACTCTACCTGAAGCGGCTGGTGGTCGGCGGGCTCGACCGCGTCTACGAGATCAATCGCAACTTCCGCAACGAGGGCATCTCGACGCAGCACAATCCCGAGTTCACCATGCTGGAGTTCTACATGGCCTTCGCGGATTATCGTGACATGATGGACTTCACCGCGGAGCTACTGGCAGAGGTGGCGCGCGAAGTAAACGGGACGACGGTTGCAAAGTTCAACGATCAGGAAGTCGACTTCGGAAACATTCAGCGGCTGACGATGCGCGAGGCGATCATCAAGTTCTGGCCGGAGAATGCGGGCGCCAAACCGGAGATGAGCGACTTCTCGACTGCGGAGACGATTGCCCAACTGGTGCGCCGCTACAATGCGGCGAATCCTCACATCCCCTACGACCCGGCCGCGCCGGCAGGTAAGACAATCGCCGAGCTGTTCGAGTTCGTGGCTGAGCCACACCTGATTCAGCCGACCTTCATTTACGACTTCCCGCTGGCCATCTCGCCGTTGTCGAAGAACAAGCGGGAGCCGGAGGAGAATGCCGACTGGGTGGAGCGCTTCGAGATCTTTGCCGGAGGGCTGGAGATCGGTAACGCCTTCAGCGAGCTGAACGATCCCGAAGAACAGCGGCGACGTTTTGAAGGACAGCTCAGCGAGCGCGCCCGCGGCGACGAAGAGGCCCATCAGATGGATGAGGACTACATTCGCGCGCTGTCCTACGGATTGCCGCCGACCGCGGGCGAGGGCATCGGCATCGATCGCCTGACCATGCTGCTGACCGACTCGCGCTCGATTCGTGACGTGATTCTCTTTCCGCTGCTGCGTCCGTTGAAGCGGGAGGAGGAAGAGGAGTTGGAGGAAGGCGGCACTTAGCAATTAGCACTTAGCAGTTGGCAGTTGGCCAAAACCGGCGTCGATCCAAAGTACGATTCGCCGCTCATCGTCTGCCGCCCCTGAAAGGGGCTCCTGTCGGGTTAAGAGCAATCCTCTCCCAGCGCTTCCGCGCTGGGCTAATTAGTTTCGTCCCGCCAGGGGGCGGGACTTGCTGACGGCTCGCTCGCGCCGAGCGCGGTTAGCTCCTTGCCGTGACTGATTGCTGGCTGCTAAGTGCCAACTGCCGCTTCCCACAAAAAAGCCCCTCTCACGAGGGGCGAATCGTTCAGGAAAGGTTTTGAGAGAGAGTGAGGGTGAGATACGGCAGCAAACAGAACTTATTTCGCCAGTAGCTCGCGGAGCCGGAGGCGAGCCTGGTGCAGTCCCTGGCATGAGTCGTCTTCGGAAATGCCTAACAGGCCGGCGATGCGGACGTGATCGTAGCGTTCGACGTCGTGCATCAGGAAAATCATCTTCTCGGTGGCGGGCAATTGCACGACCGCGCGCTCCAAGTCCACCCGGAGAGTGTTACGGCGAACCGAGAGCACACGGTCCGCGGAAGCACATCGCAAGGACAACGGGCGGAAATCTACGTATTCGTGCAACTCGCCCAATAATGCGCGATCGATGTCCTCATCGGAAGCCTCGCTGGTCTCAGCAAAGGCCCGTGAGAAGGTCTGAATCATCAGCTCTTCGGCAACCAGTTCATTGTCCGTCATCCAGAACGCCAGGGAGTACACCCGGTGACGGTTCAGCTCGTAGATCTCGTGGCAGTGGTCGACCTTGTTCGGCAACAGGGCTGGCAAGTACTGCGCAAAACCTAGATTCTTAGCTTCACCGATACTTAGGCTCATCGACATCCCCCTTCGGATTCGGACTCGGATCAGTGCTGAGCTGGAACAGGTTCCGGATCAGCGACACCTTAGTACTGTGCAATCGGCGGCCCAATGAACCGGGGCCTTCGTCCATTCGGTCATGCGCTATCTAAGTTGCTGAAAATAAATGGAGATCGCAACCGAGGCCAAACGCAGGGTTGGGACGCAGGCGCCAGGCGACGAGCGCGGGCGGGACATCTTGGACTCCCGATGCCGCTAGTTGGTACCTCGATACCACTATGCGAAGGCGGGGGTTAATGTAAGTTCTCCCGTCTCAAGGGAGAAACTGTCTCGTGGAGGCGGCGCTTTCCCACGCAAGTGCGAGTACGCGGAATTGACTTGCTCCGCTATCACCACTGTATACAATCGAAACCACCAAGCTGTAATACCTCTGGCCGCTTTCTCACCGTTATGACTGACCAGCGCATATTAGTCGTCGATGACGAAACCGCGGTGCGCGAGGTAATGTGTTCGATCCTGAACCAGGCCGGATTTGAGTGTCGCCCCGTTGCATCGGCGCGTGAGGCGCTGGCGGTTCTGCGCAACAAAGAGAACTTCTCTATCGTGCTCTCCGACCTGATCATGGAAGGCGTGGATGGTCTCACCCTGCTTTCCCAAATTAAGGAACTGCATCCCGACATCCCGGTCGTGATGGTGACCGCAGTCCACGACATCTCAGTCGCCCTGGCCGCCATCCGCAACGGCGCCTACGATTACCTGCTGAAGCCGTTCGAGAAGGAGCAGTTGCTCGCCATGGTGCGCCGGGCGCTGGAGACACGCCGGTTGCGGCTGGAGAACCTGGCCTATCAAACCAAGCTTGAGTCGCTGGTTTCGGCCCGCACCGCAATGCTACGCAAAGCCTTGACCGATCTGGAGCGCTCCTACGACATCACCCTGGAGGCCCTGGGCGATGCCCTGGACCTCAAAGATGCGGAGACCCAAGGCCACTCCAAGCGCGTCACCGCCTTCACCATTGCCATTGCCCGCGCCATGGAGATGCCGCAGGAGCGGGTGCGAGTCATCGCACGCGGGGCCTTCTTGCATGATGTGGGCAAGATGGCGATTCCCGACGCCATCCTGCGCAAGCCTGGTCGCCTGAGCGCGGAGGAACAGGCGATCATGCGCGAACACGCCACGCTGGGCTACCAGATGCTCCGCAAGATACCGTTCCTGCAGGAAGCGGCGGACATCGTATATTCGCACCAGGAACGTTACGATGGCAGTGGCTATCCTCGCGGCCTGCGGGCCGACCAGATTCCTTTAGGGGCACGGATATTTGCCGTGGCCGACACCTTCGATGCCATGACCTCCGATCGCCCCTACCGCGCGGCGCAATCGATTTCCTCGGGACGACGCGAGATCGAGCGCCATTCCGGTGAACAATTCGACCCGGAGGTGGTCAAGGTGTTCCTCGGCATCCCGGAACGCATTTGGGCCGAGTTGAGAAACGAGATCGAAAATCAGAGTACGAACCGGCGCTTCGAGCCACGACTCGACCGCTAGCACCCAAGCGGCATCACATTCGCAGACATCTCCAGCTAAGCTTTTAAGCTTCAGGAATTCACCATGAGCACAGTGCTATCCGACAGCGAGGTACAACAGGCGTTGCAACAACTGCCCGGCTGGAAGACGAACCGCAACTCGATCGAGCGTCTCTTCCAGTTCGCAAGCTTTGTGCAGGCCATGGAGTTCGTCAATCAGATCGCCGAAGCCGCGGAAGCGGTCAATCATCATCCCGACATCCTGGTCAGCTACAACAAGGTGACGCTGACGCTGATGTCGCATGACTCTGGCGGTGTGACGCAGCGCGATCTGAAAATGGCGGCCAGGATCAACCAGCTGGCGCCGGCCTGACCATCGCTGCCGGGCTGGCGACCTTACTGTACGCGATCGAAGACCGAGACGAAGTTGCCCTTGCCGTTCGGCGTCACCGTTGATCCCTTAATCGTCAATGTATTTCCATCCGCTGAAACCTGACCGACTCCCATTTCGATGACCGCTCCGTTCTTGTCTTTGACTGTCCATTCCAGTCCGGATGGGGACCGCATGTAGGAGATGGTGTTGCCGACGGCGTTGTTCCCATACGGATGAGCCTGGCCATCGACCGGCCCCTCGTACATGGAGACGTAAGTCTTGCCATCCGAAGTAGCGCCGGTCAGCAGCCACTTGATAGCGTCGGGCTTGTCGGTCATGACGACAAGTTTCTCGCCGGCGGGCGCCGCCATTTTTTCATACGACGATTTCCCCAAGTCGAGCTTCCAGCTGCCGACCGCGGACTTGCCCGTAGCCGCTCCGGCGGTGACTGTGAGGAATGTCAGGCTGAGTGCCGTTATGACGATGGCGAAAATTCTGCGTCCCATCTTGTCCGTCCCTTCAAGAATGATTGCCCGCAAGAGGCGTGCGAATCGTGACATTGCAAATGGCAATTGTCAACCGCTCGGAGGCGCTTGCGGACCGGCGGCATTTTTCTTCGCCGTGCGGAATACCTGTTCGAACATCGGCGCCGTCAGCTTGCCGGTTGCGGTGTTCTGGTTGGAGGGGTGATAGGACGCCAGCAGCATTACGCCGTTCGGCATCTGATAGCTGGCGGCGTGGGCGAAAGCGTACCCGGCCCTGCTCGCCAGGTATCCGTTGCGTTTCAGAAAGCTGAGATAAGCCTCGAAGCCGATCTTTCCCAGCGCAACCACGACCTTCACGTTCTTCAGGATCGCCAGCTCACGATCGAGGAATGACGCACAGTTTGCCAGCTCCGACGGCAACGGCTTATTGTCCGGCGGAGCGCACCGAATAGCCGCGGTGATGTAGCAGTCCATGAGCTTCAGTCCGTCGTCACGATGGTCGGCATTCGGCTGGGAAGCGAAACCCACCTTGTACAGAATCGGATACATGAACTTGCCGGAAGCGTCTCCGGTGAACGGACGGCCGGTGCGATTGGAGCCATGTGCTCCGGGCGCGAGGCCGAGGATCACGACGCGCGCCTTGGGGTCGCCAAACCCCGGAACCGGGCGCGCCCAATACTCGTGGTCGCGATACGCGCGACGTTTCTCGCGGCCCACTTGCTCGCGATACTCCACCAATCGTGGGCACCGCGTGCAATTCACGACCTCATTGTTCAGTACGGCGAGCGCCGAAGGCATTGCCATCCCATTGTAGCGGCAGCCAGGCGTCTCCTCGTCAGATGCAGTCCGTTGATTCCTCTGCACTTGCCGGCAAAAGCATCCTTCGCATCACAAATGCGCTTCTAACTAGCACCTGGCGAATTTCGCGGGCCGCGAACGAAGCGGAGAAAACGGGGGTTTATGCTGATTCTTCTGTTGGTTATCGTGCTGGTCCTGTCGGTTGGATCCTATCCTGCCTGGCCTTACAGCCGCGGCTGGGGTTACTATCCCTCTGGCGGGCTCGGTCTGGTCCTGCTGATCCTGGTGGTGCTGCTGCTCGTAGGCCGGATCTAAGAAACTTGCAAGAGAGCCGATGAAAGTTCTGGTTCGGCGCCCATCGACGGTGACATGGTTGTGCGTTCTGCTGGCGTGGCTACTGGCCGCGCCGGCATTGTGTCCCGCCTACTCGGTCCTGACTCACGAAGAGATCATCGATCTGCTATGGGACCAGCAGATCAAACCGGTTTTGCTGGCGCGCTTTCCGAATGCGACGCCTGACGATCTGAACAAGGCGCACGCCTACGCTTATGGCGGCAGCGTCATCCAGGACATCGGTTATTACCCGTTCGGCGATGAGGTCTTCAGCGATCTGACTCATTATGTCCGCACCGGGGACTTCGTACAGGCGCTGCTCCAGGACTCGCAGGACGTCAACGAATACGCGTTCGCGCTGGGCGCGCTGTCGCATTACATCTCCGACATCAACGGACACCCTTACATCAATCTCTCGGTCGGGATTGAGTACCCGGAGCTGGCCAGAGTGTATGGCCCGGCGGTACCGTACGATGTCGATCACAAAGCGCACTTGCAGACCGAGTTTGGCTTCGACGTACTGCAGGTCGCCAAGGGCCGTTACGCTCCCGAAAATTACCACAACTTTATCGGCTTCGACGTCGCAACCTCACTGCTGGAGCGGGCCTTCTACGAAACCTACGGCCTGAAGTTATCCGACGTCATGCCCAATGAGCAGCTGGCAATCAACACTTACCGGCGAAGCGTCAGCCAGATCATTCCCCAGATGACGAAAGTCGCTTTGCTGGTGAAGGGCGATCAGCTGCAACGGGAGGTCCCGAACTTCAACCGGCAACACTTCCTCTATCACCTGTCCAAAGCCGACTATGAGAAGTCGTGGGGTTCCGGTTATCAGCAGCCCGGAGCCGGCGCTCATTTCATGGCGGCGATCGTCAAAGTCGCTCCCAAGATCGGGCCTCTGCGTGCCATCGACTTTAAGGAGCCGACAACCAAGACCGAGGACCTGTACTTTAAGAGCGTCGATCAGACGATCGATCAGTACGGCAAGGCGCTGCGAGAGGTTAAGCAGGGAGACTTGCAGGCTCCGGCCATCGATCTTGATACCGGCAAGCCTACCAGGCGGGGCGAGTATCCGCTGGCCGACGCCACCTATCGCGAATTGCTGGACGAGCTCGCCTATGAGCAGTTCTCCCACCTCAACGAACCTCTGCGGCAGGACATCCTGAACTTCTATGCGGGCTTTGGATTTCCGCCCGCAGGGACACGCATCGACAAATGCGTTGCCCAGCGTTGGACTACGACGTGGGTTGAACTGACGCAGCTGCGGTCGTTGGAACTGCTGGATGCATTCGATCAGCCGACTACCACATCCCCGCCGAGCACGCCGACCGCATCGGCCGGGATCGTCCCTGCATCTTGCGGGGGATAGATTTCCCAAATAGCTTTCGAACAACATCTCTCAGCCTTCGACCATCCAACGGAACCGGCTGGAGGTTGAGGGCGGGAGCTTGGGCTCAAGGCTGGCGCACGCGTGGTCCGCGCCAGAAAGACGCCAGTCAGAGCTCCCGTCAAGAGACGCACGCGCTCGAGAAAAACACACCTGCAGCAGATCCTGGGTGCGAAATCTGCTGAATCACCCGGGAACGCGGTTTGACCGCCCCGCAGCCCTCTCATACACTGAATATGGACGTATCGCCGGAATCTCCGGCCTACAAACCGGGAGGCTGGGCGATCTGATGCCCGGGCCAGCGGCGTTTTTGTTGGTGGATCCTTCCCCGGCGACACGATACGTTTTCGAAGGCACTTCCTTGACGACCGAAACAACCACCAAAGAAATCGATCCCTCCGAAACCTCCAATCCCTGTCAGCGCGAGATCGCGATCGAGGTCCCCGCCGACGTGGTGAAGGCCGAGACCGACAGCCTCGTTAGCCGTTATCAGAAACTGGCGCACATACCCGGCTTCCGTAAAGGCAAAGTGCCCGCCTCGATTGTGCGGCAGCGCTTCGCCGAGGACATCAAGAGCGAGGTGGTTGAGGCCCTGGTGCCGCGCTATTTTCGCGAAGAAGCCAAGAAGCAGAACCTGGCCCCGGTATCGCAACCGCGGGTGACCGATCTCCACATCCATGAAGGTGAGCCGTTGCGCTTCAAGGCCTCGTTCGAGATCCTGCCGGACTTCAAACTGGCTCCGTATAACGACGTTCGCGTGACCACGATTGACACCCACGTAACCGATGAGGACGTGGAGACCGCGTTGAACAATCTCCGCGAGCAGCATGCCACCTTCAGCGCTGTCGACGAAGACCGTCCGCTGGCTGACGGAGATTTCGCAGTGGTCAGCTTCAAGGGCACTCCCAAGGAAGGCGAGGCCGACGCCAAGCCCGAGGCCCCCGGGGAGCCTGGGGTTGGCGCGACGGGGTCGAAGTCGGTGGAGGTCGATGAGATCATGGTCGAGGTCGGAGGGCAGAATACGATTCCCGAGTTCTCCGAGCACCTGCGTGGCGTCAAGCCGGGCGAGACGCGCACCTTCGATGTCAAGTATGCCGACGACTTCTCCGACAAGCGCCTGGCGGGCAAGTCGATGACATACGAGGTCGACGTAAAGGGCATCAAGGCCCGCAACGTGCCCGAGCTGACCGACGACTTCGCCAAGGAACTGGGCGAGGAGCTGAATACGGTCGAGGACCTGCGCGCTCGCTTGCGGGACAACATGAAGGCGGAAAGGGAGCACGAAGCGGCGCACCAAGGCAAGGACAAGCTGATCGAAGAACTGGTCAAACGCAATGACTTCCCGGTTCCTGAGGCGATGCTCAATGAGCAGATCGATCTGCGCCTGGAACGCGGCCTGCGGGCGTTGGCGGCGCAAGGCATGAAGACCGAGGACATGAAGCGCATGGATTTTGGGCGGCTGCGCCTGGGTCAGCGGGAGGCGGCACTGCGCGAAGTTAAGGCTTCGCTAATCCTGGAGCAGATCGCTGACGAAGAAAAGATAGAGGTCAGCGACCAGGAGTTAGACCGCGAAATCGACGCGCTAGCCGCGCAGTCAAAACAGACGGTGGAGCAGGTCCAGGCGCGTTTGACGCAGGATGGAGGGCTGGATAGAATTCGGCATCGCCTCCGCAACGAAAAGACCCTGGATTCTCTTTACCGCAGGTCCGCATAGGGCGGACTGCATTCCACTTTCCCTTCGACCCTCAGGGAACGGGTGTGTCCGGGGGCGACCAACTAAGAAAAGGAGCTGCAAACAATGCTTGTGCCCATGGTGATTGAGCAGACCAGCAGGGGCGAGCGGGCCTACGATATTTATTCCCGCCTGTTACGGGACAATATTATCTTTCTCGGCACTCCTATCGACGACAACGTCGCCAACCTGATCATCGCGCAAATGCTGTTTCTGGAAGCCGAAGACCCGGAGAAAGACATTTCGTTGTATATCAACTCGCCAGGCGGTTCGATTACGGCGGGCATGGCGATCTATGACACCATGCAGTTCATCCGCCCCGACGTGACCACCATCTGCATTGGCCAGGCGGCCAGCATGGCGGCAACCCTGCTGGCCGGGGGCGCGCCCAAGAAGCGCTTTGCGCTGCCCACCTCCCGCATTCTGATCCACCAGCCGCTGATGTCGGGCCTTTCCGGTCAGGCGACTGACATTGACATTCACGCACGCGAGATCCTGCGCATGCGCGAAATCACCAACCAGCTCCTTTCCAAGCACAGCGCTCAGCCCCTGGAGAAGGTGGAGCGCGATGTGGAGCGTGATTTCATCATGAATGCGTTTCAGGCGAAGGAATATGGGATCGTTGACGATATTATCTTTAAGCACAAATAGAAAAGGCTAGGGTAACTAAGGTGAAAAAAATTCCGTAACTGCTTCCAAAGTGGTACCGAGTATTGCACCATCGGTGCGTTGCAGAACGGGAAATTGTGGTTCAATAGCTTGCACGGTACTACTGGGGTCAATGGCTTTTGCGTGGAAGGTTGCTGGTGGCCGACAACAGCAGCTCTCCCTTGGGGTAACGCCACCCCTCCCGGATTCAAGCCGCCGGGAAAGCAACGGGGACCAAAATTCACTTTGCTGGCGTGCGCTGTCAAGGAGTGTCTGTGAGGACAAGGACCGGTTCCGAAGAAATACTGCGCTGTTCGTTCTGCCACAAGTCGCAAGACGCCGTCGCCAAACTGATTTCATCTCCCACCGATTACCCGCGAGCCTACATCTGCGACGAGTGCGTTGCTGTCTGCAATTCCATCCTGGAAGACGACCGTTCCGATGCCCAGCCCAGCGCCGCACCCAGCCAGCTGCCCAAGCCGGCCGAGGTGAAGGCCTTCCTGGATGAGTACGTGATCGGCCAGCAGCAGACCAAGAAGAAGCTGGCGGTAGCGGTTTACAACCACTACAAGCGCGTTTACATGAACCGGCAGCGGGGAGCCGATGTTGAGTTGGCGAAGTCGAACATCATGCTGATTGGGCCGACCGGCACCGGCAAAACGCTGCTGGCCCAGACCCTGGCCAAGATGCTCGACGTGCCCTTTGCCATCGTCGACGCCACCACGCTGACCGAAGCGGGCTATGTTGGCGAAGATGTCGAGAACATCATCCTCAAGCTGCTGCAGGCCGCCGACGGAGATGTTGCCCGCGCGCAGACGGGCATCATTTACATCGACGAAGTCGATAAGATCGGCCGCAAGGACGAGAACCCCTCCATTACGCGCGACGTTTCCGGCGAGGGCGTGCAACAAGCGCTGCTGAAGATCCTCGAAGGCACCGTGGCCAACGTCCCACCGCAAGGTGGACGCAAGCATCCCCACCAGGAATTCACCCCGGTCGATACCACCAACATTCTGTTCATTTGCGGCGGTGCCTTTGTGGGATTGGAGCGGACCATCGCCAGGCGGTTAGGCAAGCGCTCCATGGGCTTCCGCACCGATGCCGCCAAGGAAGCGGCCTTCACGGAAAGCAACAAGCGGGACACGGAATTGCTGGGGCAGGTTGAGCCGCAGGACCTGATCAAGTTTGGATTGATTCCTGAATTTGTCGGCCGGCTGCCCGTGGTCGGCGTCCTGAGCGACCTCGACGAAGACGCTCTGGTCGAGATCCTGACCAAGCCCAAGAATGCGATCGTCAAGCAGTATCAGCGCCTGTTCGAGTTCGAGAACGTAAAGCTGCGCTTCTGCGAGGATGCCCTGCGCGCGATCTCACGCGAGGCGATGTTGCGGAAGGTTGGCGCTCGCGGCCTGCGCATGATCCTGGAAGAGCTGATGCTCGACCTGATGTATACCCTGCCCAGCCAGAAGCGCGTGCGGGAGTGCGAAGTCACCCGCGAGATGGTGGAAAAGCGAAACGTCAGTCTGGCGCTGATGGAGAAAGCCGGATAGTACAACGCGACTTGCAGAAAAGAAGGCGGCCGGTCGGCCGCCTTCTTGTTTTGGAGTAGTGCGAGTCGTGGAAACCTTGACCTGGGAGCGAGCAGCCTTTCTGCCCTAATACTCCGAATCTGCCGTTTCGGGCTCCGGTGGCTCGCCTTCATCGGGTTCGATGCCGACTTCCTGACGCGCCTCCTGGTGCGGTGGTACTCCTTCCTTCTTTTTCAGACGCACTACCGTGATCTTGGCAAAGCCTTCTTCAAACTTCGGCGGACGCAGCTTCTGTGCCATGCGCTGCATGACGTCTTCGGGCACGTTACGGTCGCGGCGGTGGTTGCGCTCCATGCAGACTTCGGGCGGCACATCAAAGAAAACTGCGTGGGCTTCATAGCCGAAATCGTGGGCCAGCTTGATCCAGGTCCGACGCTCGTGGGCAGAAAGATTGGTGGCGTCCAGATAGTTCCACGGACGGCGGGCTAGTAGACGCGCGCGCAGCATGGAGCGGAGGGTCGAGAACACCAGGTCCTGATAACGCTGCTCGGTGGCATCGTCGAACAACAGTATGCGGACCATATCGCTGGAGAGCGGCAAAATATTAT
>Ga0265340_10002148_pt1 | contig 11312 bp, 8 predicted proteins | sample 4CB225metaG_FD_202082 | JGI IMG/M metagenome (GOLD analysis project Ga0265340, IMG submission 202082) | Rhizosphere microbial communities from Carex aquatilis grown in University of Washington, Seatle, WA, United States - 4-CB2-25 metaG | ecosystem: Host-associated > Plants > Roots > Rhizosphere...
ACCACGAGCTGGCAGGAGTTCGCCACCGGTGACTACGCCTTCGGTGAGAACGGCACCTGGCAGTTGGCCGGGGTGAAGAAGTCCGGGATCGACTGGGGAGTGATCCCGATCCCGGCGATCAACGGCGGTTCCGCGGCCGCGCCCACCGGGGGCGAGTTCGTCACCGTTCCGGTCCAGAAGAAGACCGCCCGGTACCTCACCGACACCAAGCTCGTGGCCTGCCTGACCAGCGCCGACAACGCCTTCGCGACCGACACCACGCTGTCGTACATCGCCGCGACCAAGGCGGTTCAGGACAAGCAGGTGGCCGCCGACAAGGATCTCACGGTCTGGGTCGAGGCGGTCAACGCGGCCAAGGGCCGGACCAGTGACAACCTCGGGACCAAGTACCCGAAGATCTCACAGCAACTGTGGACGGCGTTCCAGGCCGCGCTGAGCGGATCGAAGACCCCGCCGGCGGCCCTGACCACTGCCCAGACCGCGGCCGCCGCGGCCACGGCGAGCTAAGGATGGTGACCCAGGCCGTCCCTGCGCGGCGCCGTCGTTCCGGACAGTGGGCGGCCTGGGGTTTCCTGCTCCCGGTCAGCCTGTACCTGGTCGCGTTCTACGCCTATCCGCTGTATCGCAATGTCGATCTCAGCGTTCGCAACTACACCGTGCGCTCGTTCGTCATGGGCGGGGCCCAGTTCATCGGTCTGGACAACTACCGGAAGGTCATCGACGACCCGACCTTCGCCAAGGCCCTGACCGACACGGTGCTGTTCACCGGGGTCTCGCTGATCTTCCAGTTCACCATCGGCCTGGCCCTGGCCGTCTTCTTCTTCCAGAACTTCCGGCTGTCGGCGACCCTGCGGGCGCTGTTCCTGGTCCCGTGGCTGCTGCCGCTGATCGTCTCGGCGTCCACCTGGTCGTGGATGCTGAACAGCGATTCCGGGGTGGTCAACGCCGGGTTGCACACCATCGGGATCGACCCGATCAACTGGCTGACCTCGCCGCACTGGTCGCTGATCTCGGTGATCATCGCGAACATCTGGATCGGCATCCCGTTCAACCTGGTGGTGCTCTACGGCGGGCTGCAGGGGATCTCCACCGACATCTACGAGGCGGCCTCGCTGGACGGTGCCTCACCGTGGCAGAAGTTCCGCTGGATCACCTTCCCGCTGCTGCGCCCGGTCTCGGCGATCACCATCCTGCTCGGGCTGGTGTACACGCTGAAGGTCTTCGACATCATCTGGATCATGACCAAGGGCGGTCCCGGGGATTCCTCGACCACGCTCGCCACCTGGTCGTACCAGCGCAGCTTCGGGACCATGCTGCCGGAGTTCGGTCCCGGGGCCGCGATCAGCAACCTGCTGATCCTGATCGCCCTGGTCTGCGGTCTGGTCTACATCCGCTCCCAGGGAAAGCAGCAGAATCGATGACCGGGCGTAGGTCGACGGTGAAGACCGTGATCGGGCTGATCCTGACCGCGATCATGCTCTTCCCGGTGTACTGGATGGTCAACGTCTCCTTCACCCGGACCGCCGACATGCGTAAGACCCCGCCGGCGGTGTTCCCGGTGCACGGCACCCTGGACGGCTACCGGGCCGTCGTCAATCAGCAGTTGCCCTATCTGGGAACCAGTTTGGTGATCGGGATCGGGACCGTGCTGCTCACCTTGATCCTGGCCGCCCCGGCCGGCTACTCGCTGGCCAAGCTCCGCCCGCGCGGCGGCGGGGCGCTGAGCTTCCTGCTGCTGATGGCCCAGATGATCCCGGGGATCATCATGGCGATCGGGTTCTACGCCATCTACCTCAGCCTCGGCATCCTGAACACGCTGCCGGGGGTGATCCTGGCCGACTCGACCATCGCCGTCCCGTTCGGGGTGCTGATGTTCACCGCCTTCATGACCGGTATCCCGGACGAGATCATGCAGGCGGCCAGGGTGGACGGCGCGGGCACGGTCCGGAGCTTCTTCTCGATCGTGCTGCCGCTGAGCCGGAACGCGGTGGTGACGGTGTCGCTGTTCGCCTTCCTCTGGTCCTGGTCGGACTTCATCTTCGCCAGCACCCTGGACGGCGGCGGCGCCCGCCAGCCGATCACGATCGGGATCTACCACTACATCGGGAACAACAATCAGGAATGGAACTCGATCATGGCTACCGCCGTGGTCGCCTCCGTCCCGACCGCGGTGCTGCTGGTGCTGGCCCAGCGGTACGTTGCGGCCGGGGTCACCTCCGGCGCGGTAAAGGACTGACCGATGACCACTTTTGAGCAGAACGACGACGTCCTGACGATCCGCCATCAGCACGAGGTGATCCGGATCGAACCCTGGGGGACCGACAGCGTCCGGGTCCGGGCGGCCCAGCCGGAGATCCCGGCCGGCGATGTCGGGGCCCTGACGGTCCGCCCACCGCAGTCCGGTGACGTGGTCATCAAAACCGGGGCGGACGCCGTCGGTGAACCGGCGACGGAGGCCGCCGTCCTGATCAACGGGGAACTCACGGTCGAGGTCACGCTGCCGGCCACGAACGGCTACCCCGCGCCGTTACTGCGCTTTCTGCGCACCTCGACCGGGGCGGAACTGCTCAGCGAGGAACGGGAGCACTTCTGGTGGCCCGGCTCGCGGGCCTACTTCGGCAACCGGGCCGGCTCGCCGGAAATCCACCTGCAGTTGCGGGCCTACCCGGGGGAGAAGCTGTTCGGCCTGGGCCAGCGCACCCACGGCCGGCTCGATCACAAGGGCCTGGCCCTGGACCTGCTGCAACGCAACGCCGAGGTGTCGATCCCGTTCGTGCTGTCCGACCGCGGCTACGGGTTTCTCTGGAACAACCCGGCGGTCGGCCGGGTCGAGTTCGCCGAGAATCACACCCGCTGGAGCGCCGGGCAGGCCCAGGGCATCGACTACTGGGTCAGCACCGGATCGGTGGCCGGCGGACCGGCCGACATCCTGTCCCACTACGCCGACGCCACCGGGCACGCCCCGCAACTGCCCCGCTGGGCCAGCGGTTTCTGGCAGTCGAAGCTGCGCTACCGGAACCAGGACGAGCTGATGGCGGTGGCCCGGGAGCATCACCGGCGGGGGCTGCCGCTCGCGGTGATCGTCGCCGACTTCTTCCACTGGACGGCGATGGGCGACTTCCGGTTCGACCCGGCCGAATGGCCGGACCCGAAAGGCATGGTCGAGGAGCTGGCCGGGATGGGGGTCGAGCTGATGGTGTCGATCTGGCCGACCATCTCACCGTTGTCGGAGAACTACGAGCACCTGCGCGAGGGCGGGATGCTGATCGGCGCCGACCAGGGCGTCGAGTTTCAGCAGACCATCCAGGACAAAGGCATGCCGGTGCCGTTGCCGGTGGCCTTCTACGACCCGACCAATCCACGCACCCGCGAATTCGTCTGGGACCTGGTCAAGCGCAACTACGCCGACCTCGGGATCAAGGTCTGGTGGCTGGACGCCTGCGAGCCCGAGCTCAACCCGGGCCACCCGGGCAACCTGGCCCTGTATGCCGGCCCCGGCGCCGAGGTGGCCAGCATCTACCCGCGGGACAACGCCCGGATGTTCGCCGAGGGGATGGCCTCGATCGGGGTGGCGGACACTGTGCTGCTGTGCCGTTCGGCCTGGGCCGGGCAGCAGAAGTACGCGGCCGCGGTCTGGTCCGGGGACATTCCGGCGACCTGGGAGTCGCTGCGGGTGCAGATCCGGGCCGGGCTGAGCATCGCCATCGCCGGGATTCCCTGGTGGACGACCGACATCGGTGGCTTCCACGGTGGCAATGCGCAGGACCCCGATTTCCGCGAGCTGATCGTCCGCTGGTTCCAGTACGGCGTGTTCTGCCCCCTCTTCCGGCTGCACGGCGATCGCGAGCCGCGGCTGCCCACCGGCTTCGAGATGACCGGCGGCCCGAACGAGGTGTGGGCCTTCGGCGAACAGGCGTACGAGATCATTTCCGGGGTACTGGCGCTGCGCGAGCGGCTGCGGCCCTACCTGCACGAGCAGATGGACGTCGCGGCCGCCACCGGGCTGCCCCCGATGCGCCCGCTGTTCGTGGACTTTCCCTCCGACCCCCGGGCCTGGGAGATCGAGGACCAGTTCATGCTCGGCCCGGACCTGCTGATCGCGCCGGTGAGCGAGCCGGGGATCACCTCCCGCGCGGTCTACCTGCCGGCCGGGACCCGGTGGCAGGACGGCTGGACCGGGCAGGAACATCCGGGCGGGGTCGTCCTGGAGGTGCCGACCCCGCTGGAGCGGATTCCGGTGTTCTTACCGGCCGGTTCCGAGCTCCGGTTCATCGTGCCACTGGCCCGATCCGGACCAGTCCACGATCCGGAACAGTTCAGGATCCGGACCGGGTCGGAGAAAATGCGTAGTTAAGCTGAGTACATGTCCACAGTCGACCCGGCAGCGATCGTGACGGCCGGCGGCGACGACGAACCTCGCCCGGCGGTCCAGCGCCGTCCAGCCATGCATGACGTCGCCCGCCTGGCCGGAGTGTCGCACCAGACCGTGTCCCGGGTTCTGAACGCGCATCCGAGTGTGAGCCCGCACACCCGGATGCGGGTCCAGGCGGCGATCGACGAACTCGGCTACCGGCCGAACTCGGCGGCCCGGACGCTGGCCACCGGCCGATCCAAAACACTTGGTGTGATCACCTTAGCCGGGACCCTCTACGGGCCGATGTCGATGCTGTACGGCATCGAGGCCGCGGCCCGGGAGCAGGGCTACATGCTGACCGTGGTCAATATTCGTGGGGGTGAGGACGGTGGGCTCGATCGGGCGGTGGCCAGCCTGCACAAACAACGGGTGGACGGGATCGTGGTGATCGCCCCGATGGTGTCGATCGGCGAATCGCTGTCCGCCCTGGCCGGGCAGGTACCGCTGGTCGCGGTGGAGGTCTCGCCGTACGGCCGGCTGCCGATCGTCACCGTCGATCAGGCCGGTGGGGCGAGGTCGGTGACGGATCATCTGCTTCGGCTCGGGCATCGGACGGTCTGGCATGTCGCCGGGCCGTCCGGGTGGTACGAGGCCCAGGAGCGGGTGGCCGGCTGGACCGCGGAGCTGGCCGCCGCCGGGGCCGAGGTGCCGCCCGCGCTGACCGGCGACTGGAGCCCGCGCTCGGGTTATGCGGCCGGTCAGATCCTGAGCCGGATGCCCGAGGTCACCGCCGTGTTCGTGGCCAACGATCAGATGGCCCTGGGGGTGTTGCGGGCGCTGCACGAGCACGGGAGGCGGGTACCGGAGGACATCAGCCTGGTCGGATTCGACGACATCCCGGAGTCGGGTTACTTCTCCCCGCCGCTGACCACCGTGCGCCAGCCCTTCGACACCGTCGGCCGGCTCAGCCTGGACGTCCTGCTGGATCAGATCGAGTCCCGGCAGCTCGGGCCGAGCCCGGTGGTGATCCCGCCCGAGCTGATCGTCCGGGAGAGCACTGCGGTTCCGCGCGGTACCTGATGTTATCGATCACATGTCCAGACTCCGCCATTTTGCACCCTTGACTTTGGCGGGTATTTCACTACTGTCATCGGCGGATGTTAACGCTAACATCCGATTGTGCTCGAGCTTGTAGCAAAGGAGCTGCTATGGATCCGTCGTCGCTTCCAGACGGTGTGTCAGCCGTGGTGATCGGGGTCGACTACGGCACCCTGTCCGGCCGCGCCGTGGTGGTCCGGGTCAGTGATGGTGCTGAACTGGGCAGCGCCGTGCATCCGTACTCGCATGGCGTGCTGGAGCGGGAGTTGCCGTCCTCCGGCCACCTGCTGCCGCCGGACTGGGCCTTGCAGGTGCCCAGCGACTACGTCGATGTGCTGCGCAACGCCGTGCCCCAGGCCCTGGCGGCCAGCGGCGTCCCGGCCGAGGCGGTGATCGGCCTCGGTACCGACTTCACCGCCTGCACCGTGCTGCCGGTGCTGGCCGACGGCACGCCACTCAGCGAACTGCCCGAATTCGCCGATGAGCCGCACGCCTACGTGAAGCTCTGGAAGCATCACTCGGCCCAGTCGCACGCGGACCGGATCAACGCCGCCGCGCATCAGCGCAACGAGCCCTGGATCAACCGGTACGGCGGAAAGCTGTCGGCCGAATGGGCGCTCGCGAAGGGCCTGCAACTGTTCGAAGACGCGCCGGCCGTGTACGCGGCGACCGAGCACCTGGTCGAGGCCGCCGACTGGATCGTCTGGCGGCTGACCGGCACTTACGTGCGCAACACCTGCACCACCGGATACAAGGCCGCCCGCCAGGACGGCAAGTACCCGAGCGAGGAATTCCTCGAATCGCTGAGCCCCGGTTTCGGTGGTTTCATCCGCGACAAGATCGAGCATCCGGTGCTGGAGCTGGGCGAGCTGGCCGGCCGGCTGACCGCCGAGGCGGCGGCCTGGACCGGGCTGCCCGAGGGGATCGCGATCTGCGTCGGCAACGTCGACGCGCACGTCACCTCGGCCGCCGCGCGCGCCCTCGATCCCGGCCAGATGGTCGCGATCATGGGGACCTCGACCTGCCACGTGATGAACTCCGATCAGCTCGGCGAGGTGCCGGGAATGTGCGGGGTGGTCGACGGCGGAATCGTCAAGGGCCTGTGGGGCTACGAGGCCGGTCAGAGCGGCGTCGGTGACATCTTCGGCTGGTTCGTCGACAGCGGCGTCCCGGACAGCTACCGGCTGGAGGCGCAGCGCCGGGGCCTGGGCCTGCACGAGTACCTCACCGAACTGGCGGCCGCCCAGGCCGTCGGCCAGACCGGGCTGATCGCCCTGGACTGGCACAACGGAAACCGCTCGGTGCTGGTGGACCACACCTTGTCCGGGGTGGTGGTCGGTCAGACCACGGTCACCGCGCCGGAAGACATCTACCGGGCCCTGCTCGAGGCCACCGCGTTCGGAACCCGGACGATCATCGAGGCCTTCGAGCGCAACGGCGTCCCGGTGACCGAGTTCATCGTCGCCGGTGGGCTGCTGAAGAACGCGCTGCTGATGCAGATCTACGCCGACGTGACCCGGCTGCCGCTGAGCGTGATCACCAGTGAGCAGGGACCGGCCCTCGGATCGGCGATCCACGCCGCCGTCGCGGCCGGCGCCTACCCGGATGTGCGCACGGCCTCGGAGGCGATGGGCCGGGTCGAGCGGGCCGCCTACCGTCCCGACGAGAGCCGGGCCAAGGTGTACGACGCGATGTTCGCCGAATACACCACCCTGCACGACTATTTCGGCCGGGGCGGGAACGACGTCATGCACCGGCTCCGTGAACTCAGGCGAGAGGCTCTCGATCGATGACCATCAGCAGTGACATCAGCGCCGTGGTCAAGGACCTGCGCCGCACCGTGGCCGACCTGCACAGCGAGCTGACCCGTAACCGGCTGGTGGCCTGGACCGCCGGGAACGTGTCGGCCCGGGTGCCTGGCCACGACCTGATGGTGATCAAGCCGTCCGGAGTGTCCTACGACGAGCTGGACGCCGACGCAATGGTGGTCACCGACCTCGACGGGGTGCTGGTCGAGGGCGATCGCGGCCCGTCCTCCGACACCGCCGCGCACGCCTACGTGTACCGGAACATGCCCGCCGTCGGCGGCGTGGTGCACACCCACTCCGACTACGCGACCGCCTGGGCGGCCCGGGCCGAGCCGATTCCGTGCGTGCTGACCATGATCGCGGACGAGTTCGGCGGCGACATCCCGGTCGGCCCGTTCGCCTTGATCGGCGACGACTCGATCGGCCGGGGGATCGTCGAGACGCTGTCCGGCAGCCGGTCCCCGGCCGTGCTGATGGCCGGTCACGGCCCGTTCACGATCGGTCCCAGCGCCAAGGCCGCGGTCAAGGCCGCGGTGCTGCTGGAGTCCGTCGCCCGGACCGTGTTCGCCGCCCGCCAGTTGGGTGAAGTACAGCGGCTGAAGCAGAGCGACATCGACCACCTTTACGACCGCTACCAGAACGTCTACGGAAAATGACGGAGAGCAGGAATCGATTCATGACGAACGTAGCTGGACGCCGGGAGATCTGGTTCCTGACCGGAAGCCAGGGCCTGTACGGCCCGGAGGTGGTGGAGCAGGTGATCGCCCAGTCCCGGGAGATCGCCGATCAGCTCGCCGGGGCCAAGGACATCCCGTACGACGTGATCTGGAAGCCGGTGCTGACCGACTCGTCGGCGATCCGCCGGCTCTGCCTGGAGGCCAGTTCCGACGACGCCTGCATCGGCGTGATCGCCTGGATGCACACCTTCTCGCCGGCCAAGATGTGGATCTCGGGTCTGGACGCGCTGCGTAAACCGCTGCTGCACCTGCACACCCAGTCGAACGTGGCCCTGCCCTGGTCCGAGATCGACATGGACTTCATGAACCTCAACCAGGCCGCGCACGGCGACCGCGAGTTCGGGTACATCCAGACCCGGATCGGGGTCACCCGCAAGACGGTGACCGGTCACGTCAGCGACCCGACGGTGGCCCAGCGGGTCGGTGGCTGGGCCCGGGCCGCCGCGGCCACCGCCGCGCTGCGGACGATGAAGCTGGCCCGGTTCGGCGACAACATGCGCGATGTCGCCGTGACCGAGGGCGACAAGGTCGAGGCCGAACTGCGGTTCGGCGTCTCGGTCAACACCTACGGCGTCAATGATCTCGTCGAGGCGGTGGACGCGGCCGAGGATTCGGCCGTCGACGCGCTGGTCGGCGAGTACCAGGACCTGTACGCGGTCGCCCCGGAACTACGGACCGGCGGGGACCGGCACGAATCCCTGCGCTACGGCGCGAAGATCGAGATCGGCCTGCGCTCCTTCCTCGAGACCGGCGGGTTCACGGCCTTCACCAGCAACTTCGAGGACCTGGGCGGTCTGCGGCAGTTGCCCGGCCTGGCCGTGCAGCGGCTGATGGCCGACGGCTACGGCTTCGGCGGCGAGGGCGACTGGAAGACCTCGGTGCTGTTGCGCACGCTCAAGGTGATGGCCGAAGGGCTGCCCGGTGGAACGTCCTTCATGGAGGACTACACCTATCACCTGGTGCCCGGGGAAGAGAAGATCCTCGGCGCGCACATGCTCGAGGTCTGCCCGTCGATCGCCAGCGCACAGCCCAAGCTGGAGATCCACCCGCTCGGGATCGGGGGCCGGGAGGACCCGGTCCGGCTGGTCTTCGACGCCACTCCCGGGCCGGCCGTCGTGCTCGGCCTGGCCGATCTCGGCGAGCGGTTCCGGCTGATCGGGAACGAGATCGAGGTGGTCGCCCCGGACCAGCCGCTGCCGAAGCTGCCGGTCGCCCGGGCCGTCTGGAAGCCCGCCCCCAGTCTGCGCACCTCCACCGAGGCCTGGCTGACCGCGGGCGGACCGCATCACACGGTGCTGTCCAGCGCGCTCAACGCCGAGCACCTGTGGGACTTCGCCGACATGATCCACACCGAACTGGCGCTGATCGGGGCCGATACCACGGTCCGCCGCTTCACCCAGGAACTGCGCTGGAACCAGGCCTACTACCGGCTGGCCCAGGGCTTCTGACCTGGATCGACTCTCGTGATCAGGCATGCTTGCCCGCTCAGCGCCAACCACATGGTCGGCGCTGGGCGGGCAAGCGCGTAGGTGGCCCCGCTGGTGGCAACGGTCGGTGCTTTGACGATTACCGCAGGTCAACCCAGTGATGGCGATACAAATTTAGCCACGTGACCCCCCTAACACCACTGATGCGGATAAGGCGTGATCTGTTACTTTCATGCCGTCGGCGACACCGACCGGTGCCGGAATCCCAATCAGTGGGAGCTTCAGGTTCCGATCGGCAAGGTGGAGTCGGCTCATCGCGTAGCCGGGTCCGGACAAGCCCGGCGCGCTCGAGTGATGGGTGGTTGGGCCTTGACGCGTCCTTCGTGGGTCACCGATGAAATCGACCTCAGCCGGCCGAGCGCCTCCCGGGTCTACGACTTCTATCTCGGCGGATTTCACAACTTCAACTCCGATCGGGAGATGGCCGAGCAGGCGATCAAGGACTGGCCCGATCTGCCGCTGATCATGAGATCGAACCGGGCGTTCCTGCGCCGGGCCGTCGGCTACCTGGTCCGGTCCGGGGTCCGGCAGTTCCTGGACATCGGCTCCGGGATCCCCACCGTGGGCAATGTCCATGAGGTGGCCCAGGAACTCGCCCCGGACGCCAAGATCGTCTATGTCGACCTCGACCCGGTCGCGGTGGCCCACAGCCGGGCCATTCTCGCCGACAACCCGAACGCGACCATTCTCAGCGGCGACTTTCGGAAACCGGACGACATCATGGCCGAACTGGCCGAGAGCCACCTGCTGGATGTCGATCAGCCGATCGCCCTGCTGCTGGTGGCCCTGCTGCACTTCGTCGGTGATCAGGACGAACCGGCCGGGAAGATCGCGACCTTCCGCGACACCCTGGCCCCGGGGAGCTACCTGGCCATCTCCCACGCCACCCACGAACTGCACCCGCCGGAGGTCACCGCCTTCCACCGGAACCTGTACCGCCAGACGGCCACACCGATGACGATGCGGGGCCGGGCCCAGGTCGAGGAACTGTTCGCCGGGTTTGAGCTGGTCGAGCCGGGAGTGACCCTGAGCGAACAGTGGCACCCGGACTCCGCCGCCGTCGATCACCCCGAGCGATTCCCGATCTGGGCTGGCATCGGTCGAAAGCCGTGACCGACCTGTCGTCCGCGGATCTGGGCGGATACGCCCGGGCCTGGGAAGAGGCCCTGATCGCGGTGGAGGACCCGCTGGCCGTCGGGCAGGATATCGGCCGGCTGGCCCGGCGGCTGTCCCGGGTCGCCGAATCGGGGCTGAGCGTGGCCGCGGATGCCGAACGGGCCGGCCAGACCATCGGCCGACTCCTGGTCGAGGCCCATCTCACCGCCCCCGCGGCGGCCGCCCAGGTGGTGATTCTGCTGGCCCGGCAACTGTCGAGCCCACCGCCGGCCCTCCAGGAGAACGGCGTCTGGCTCGACCCGGCCTGCGTGGCCCGGATGCAGGGCGGAGTGGTGACCGGCCACGCGGCCGCGGTTCAGCAACTCCTGCTGGCCCAGCAGGAGGCCATCCACCGGGCGGCGATCAGCGCCCGGGACGGGGCCGAGCGGGCCCTGCGCGAGTCCGAGGCCCGGTTCCGGACCCTCTTCGGGCAGGCCCCGGTCGGGATCGGGATCGGCGATGTGCAGGGCCAGATCCTCGAGGTCAACGACTCGCTGCTGCGGATGCTGGGCTTCACCCTGGAGGAGTTCCGGTCCCGCCGGGTCGAGGATTTCATGCACCCCGACGACGCGGCCCAGATCTGGGACGACTACGCCCAGCTTGTGGCGGGCAAGCTCGAGGAGTTCCGCACCGAGAAGCGTTACCTGCACAAGGACGGGCGGGTGATCTGGAC
>Ga0265340_10002150_pt1 | contig 11309 bp, 9 predicted proteins | sample 4CB225metaG_FD_202082 | JGI IMG/M metagenome (GOLD analysis project Ga0265340, IMG submission 202082) | Rhizosphere microbial communities from Carex aquatilis grown in University of Washington, Seatle, WA, United States - 4-CB2-25 metaG | ecosystem: Host-associated > Plants > Roots > Rhizosphere...
CACCATCGCGTGTTCTGCGGGCTCGCCCCACAGATAATCGAGCACGACGTCGACCTCGGAGGCGGCCTCCGCAATTGCTTTTCCGATCGCGTCAGGATCACCGACAAGCGAGACAACCTCGTCAACACCGGAGGACTTTAGTCGCTCGAGCTGCCGCCCCGCTCCAATAACACGGCCCGCCCCGAGCAATTTCGCGACCTGGATAGCCATCTGGCCAGCACTTCCTGTTGCGCCGAGAATGAGAACGCTCTGTGCTCTCTGAAGGGGGACCCGCAGACGCAGCGCGATCCACGAGGACATCGCAGGGTTCATGGCCGCGGCCACAACAAATTCGTCCACGCCCTTCGGAAGCGGGACACAATGGCGCCGATCAACAACGACCTCTTCTGCCATCGTGCCGAAGGGCGTGTCGTGCACGACACAGTACACGAGCTGCCCGTCAGGCATCCTGCCGACGGCGTCGATCCCGGGAATCATGGGAAGGACGTGCTCGTCAGCGTAGTGGCTACCGGATGCGCCGGCACGCACGCGTGGATGCAGCCCCGCCGCCAGCACTTCGACCACTACATCGTTCTTTCCGGACGCCTGCGGAATCTCGAATTCTTCGTAACGGGGCGGACGAGCAAACGAACGGACGACGGCTGCGTGCATGGTAGCGACTCCTATAGTTTGTTCCATTGATAGTTTGTAATACAAACTAAACTAGTTTGCATAACGAACAAAGTCAAGTAGGCTGGCCCATATGACTGATGCCGGATTTGGAGAACTTCCTTTCGACAACCGCGCAGCCGACCTAGGTATTGTTGATGCCCTCGTTCGGCTTTCTTTTGCGGTGCAGAGTGTCCTTGCTCGCGTGGCCGCTGATTACGAAGTCTCCCTCATCCAGGTGCGGCTTATGGGAGTGCTCCGCGACCGCGAGCCAGGAATGATGGAGCTGGCGAATTACTTGGGCCTAGACAAGTCGAGCATGACAGGTCTCGTTGACCGTGCGCAGCGGCGTGGGTTCGTCCGTCGCACCATGCCGCCGGAGGACCGTCGAACGGTCCACGTCGCTCTCACCGACCGAGGACGAGAGCTCGCGCAAGCCTTCGTAGCGCAGGTCGAACGAGAGCTAGGCGCGCTGGTCCAGCTACTCAGCGCCGCGGAGCGCAACCGCCTGTCGGTGCTTGCCAGCCGAGTTGCACTTGGCGTCGATCGTGCCGCGCGTCAGCCGCCCAGTCATGCAGGAACAGAATAGCTACTGGTATTCTGAGGCATCCGTAGGTCAGTGCGCGGTGGGCCGTGCCATCTGTCAGTGCGCGTCTACCTTAACGCCCTTGTTCGGTCGACCCAGGAGAAAAATCAGAGGAATGGTGGCAACGATCATGATTACGGTTACGAAGAAAGTGTCGGAAAAACGACAGCACAGACGCTTGCTTTTTTGCCGAACCGTTGAGGATGGCAAGGGCCTTGTCGTGTGCGAACTGATAATCGAAGCCCTTGCTGATGAACGACTGAGTCATCATGCGCACGCGCTCGTTCACCGTGGCGCTGGCGGCGTTGAGGTGTTCGCCGATCATTGCGGCGTGAAATGTCTGACGATTGGCCAGGAACGTTGCCAAAAGCGCAACGCCGATACTACCGCCCAGTTGCCGTGTTAGGTTGAATATGCCGGTAGCTGACGCGATCTTCTCCTTGGGGATGGGTCCGAGCGTGGAAAGGGTGAGCGGCATGAAGACCATCGAGGTACCAACGGCGCGCACGATCAGGGGCCAGAAGAGATCATCGGCGCCCGTTTGCAGCGTGATGTGACTCAACCAGACAACGGAGAACGCCAGCATGCCGTTGCCCACGATTAACATGAGGCGGGGGGGCACCTTGAAGTTGGCCGTGACCCACACTTGCTGCTGCGGCACGAACTGCACGACGGTCTGCCCCACTGAAACCATTTGACCTAGGCCCACGTTGCGTTTCGAGACCAAGCCGTCTTGAGGGGCAACGATGCACGTATACGAAAGGTCGAGATCTGCCGCGTCGCGCGCTGTTCGAGCGACATCAACCTGTGCATGGGCCACGGTCGCGCGGGCCCTGGCCTGTGCGATGAGAGAATTGACGTCAGTGGTCGTCAAACGGGCTGCGGCTTCTTGCACATGGCTGGACGCTACCTGCGATGAGCTCCGCACGCTCAAAAGGTGCGCCTGGGCTTGCGCCAATGCAGCTTGTCCTTGTGCATCTTGGGCCCGGGCGTGGTCTAACTCGGCCTGTGGCACGGAACCGGCGGCGGCAAGTTGCTCGGTCCGCTCATCGTCGCGATGCAACCGATCCGCAGCTACTTGCGCGGAAACGACTGAGGCTGCGGCTTCTGCAATCAGATCGTTCGAGGAGCGCGCTGTGCTCGATGCCCCAACCAATGTCGCTTTGGCTATTGAGCGATTTCCCCGAGCGATGAGCTCAGCTACACGGGCATCAGCATCCGCTGACTCCGCGCCGGCAGTCGCCGCATCGAGTGAGGCTTGGGCTTGGACCCTTCGGGTTCTTGCTGGCACATCATCGAGTTCCACCAAGAGGTCTCCGGCGTGCACGCGTTGGTTATCGGCGAACGCGATTCGTTTGACCACCGCGGCTGTCCGGGCTGGGAGCGAAACTACGTCGGCGTCGATTTGCGCATCATCAGTGGTTTCACGCCCAATCTGATGAACGTACCAACCTACGCCGCTAGCCCCAATCGCGAGTGCAAGACCCAAAAAAAGGGCGCGCCGAGAGCGCTTGGGTGGCTCAACTGTAGCGGGAGACGAGTGCGCATCCGCGTCGGCAGGCGTTACGTCCTTCAATTCCGGACCAGACTTACGTTGCCGGGCCGCGTGTGAGTTTTCACTGTGGGGGTGCGGCGCGTGAACCTCAGTGTTTTGATTCGGCTCGTGCTCTGGCAGTATCATTGGAATGCTCCGGTGTCGCAATCCGCGTCGTCAAGGAAGAGCAGGAAGCGAATGATCTGTTTTTGAAGGCGCTGGTGAATTTGGTTTTGGATGGGGTGAGACGACAAGAACCGTAGCGGCAGACGCAACTCGGGTGGGTGTTAGGCAGCGAGCACGAGCTCACGCGAGCTTCGAGCCTCAGAATTGAGACAGGAACTTCCAGGACTCGGCGGGCACCCAGCCCGATGAGCCAGTGCCCCCCGGGGAAGGTGTATGCGTACCAACGAACAAGCCTGCTCGGGTCGGATACCCTTCTTGGCAGCCTTGGAAATCAATGCAAGCCGGCGTTTTGCCGCTGCTATCGGTTGGGGTTGGCACTAGTGCCCCTCGTCGGCCCCGAGTTATCAGGGGGCGAAGTGCCGTTCCCTGAGGGCGAGGCGCCGCTCGAGCAGGCGCCCACCCACGCAGCAACCACCATCGCAGCTGCCTGTATCATGCGCCTGGCGGAACTTTTCCCAATGTTTGACCGGTACGTGCCCAATCCTCTAATGAAATGCCCCTGCGGACTCTGGGGTCGACGCCGCCTACTTCTGTGATGACGAAACGTGGGCATTTACGGATCAGAAGCATGCATTGTTTCGCGGTGCCGCACTAGAAGGTGGTCGCGACCGCAACGGCTTCACTTTGATTCACGTCGGCGGTTACCCAGGCGAGCTTCTCGCGAATCGATTTGACTGCGTCAGCGCCGAGTGGCAGCCGCAGCGTGGGCGCGCCTGCGGCAACCGCATCGACGATTGCCTTGGCCGCCTTTGCTGGGTCGCCGTCTTGCGAGCCGTCTGAGCGCGCGGCATACGCCCGAGTGGGACCCACTGTAGTCTCGTAGGCAGCCGTGGCGGGCATCGTGCGGAAGGCGGGGCCGAAGAGACGCGTGCGAAAGGCGCCGGGCTCGACGATCAGAACGCGCACGCCGAACGGCGCGAGTTCTGCTGCCATGCTCTCGGAGAACGCCTCGAGCGCGTGTTTGGCTGCGCAATACGCCCCGAAACCTGGCGCGGTAATCAGCCCACCGACGCTCGTGATCTGGACTATGGTGCCGCTGCCGCGCTCGCGCATGTGCGGGAGCAGGGCTCGGGTTAACGTGGCCGGGCCGAAGAACATCGTCTCGAGGGTCACGCGTAACGCCTCGTCGCTCGTCTCCTCTACCGCACCGACGATACTAAACCCGGCATTGTTCACGAGCACATCGACGCCACCGAAGCGCTCCAACGCCGCCGCGACCGCGCTCGAGATTTCGGACCCCTGCGTGACATCGAGTCGAACCGCGTGAACCCGATTCGGAGCACGCGCCGCCAGATCGTCGAGCGCTCGCGTATCGCGGGCTGTCGCCACTACGTTGTGTCCGCGCGCCAGCGCTTCTTCGACGATTGAGCGACCAAAACCCGACGATGCACCCGTGACGAACCAAACCTTGCTTTGAGTAGTCATGCTGACCTCCGTGAACAAAGATCTAGGCTCACCGAACCGTAACGAAAAGGGCTCGAATATTGATGCACTCTGAAGTATATCTAACAAATGCGAGACGATTTCTCGGGCCTCACGGCATTGCTTGCAGTTGTCGAAAAGCACAGTTTCAGCGCGGCCGCGGTCGCGTTGCGCGTGACACCCTCCGCGGTAAGCCAGACTATCCGCATGCTCGAGCAACGCGTTGGTGTACGGCTCCTGCAGCGCACGACGCGCAGCGTGGGTCTTACGGAGGCCGGCGCCCGCTTCGTCACCCACGTCAAGCCGGCAATCGGGATCGTTCATGAAGCATTCGAGTCACTCGGTGAGCTGAGGGATCGGCCGGCGGGCACTTTGCGTCTGACCTTGCCGCGTCTCGGTTACGTGCAAGTGCTCGCACCCAAGCTCGCGGCATTCCTCGCCGCGTACCCTGACATTGACCTCGACATCAGCATTGACGACGCGTTCGTCAACATCATCGAACAGGGTTTCGATGCAGGCATTCGCATCGGCGAGATGGTCGAACGCGAGATGATCGGTGTGCGCGTGAGTCACGATCTTCGTACGGCGATTGTGGGCTCACCCGCCTATTTCGCAACGCGCCAAATGCCGATGCATCCACGCGACTTGCACGCTCACGATTGCATCAACTATCGCCGTCGCGCGCTCGGCGTCGTCTATCGCTGGGAATTCACCGAAAACGGCAAAGATTTCGAGATTGCCGTAAACGGTCGGCTGCTACTCAATGACGGCGAACTCATGGTGCAAGCGGCTCTTGACGGCCTCGGCCTCGCTTACCTTTTCGAGAGTTCGGTCCGGGTCGAACTCGCCGAGCGGCGTTTGGTACGCGTGCTCGATTCGTTCTGCACACCCTTTCCTGGTTTCTTCCTCTACTACCCGAGCCGCACGCATGTCGTGCCGAAACTCCAAGCACTGGTTGATTTCCTAAAGGTCCGGCGCGACGGTTCCGTGCCGAACCGACAAAAAGGCAAAGTCGCTTCGCGCACGTATGCGGCGGCGCCCCGGGAAGACTCGCGGCGCGTGATTCGCGGCGCAAAGTAAGGCCTCGTCGTCAGACGCACGAGCCCGAAAAGGATGTCTTGCTGCCCTCGGCGCCGCCAATGAGTTCGCATAGCATTGATCGCAGTGACTGTTGTTCGCCGGGACTAAACCCCGCCAGAAGGGCAGCTTCAACGGCAGCGATGTCGTGGGCCACCTTTACCCGCAGTTCGCGCCCAGTTTGCGTCACGTCAGGAATGCGTGCGCGGCGATCCTGTGGATCCGCCTGACGCACCAATAAGCCCGCTTGCTCAAGCCGGTCGAGCAAAGTGGTGAGGGTTGTCTTGTCCAAACCGATTGCCTGGCCTAGCGCGCACTGCGTACTGGGAGCAATCGAGCTTAGGGCTGTTAGCACCAGGTATTCCCGAAGGCTCACCCCATGCCTGACGGCCTGCTCCTCCATCACGCCGTGCATCCGCTGCGCCGCTCGATGCAGCAACCAGGTCAAATCAGCCTCGGGCGTGACCTTTCCGGCGCATGCGCGTGACGTGCATCCGGTGGGTGGCTTGGTGGGGGGAGCTTCGTTCACCAGTCCAACATAACGCCAAATCAATCGGAGTCGAGATATTCTTGTGAAGGAACATCTTGACGAAGAATATCTCGGTTCATATGTTCCCCATCAAGCTCATCGAGGTGAAAACATGTCGACCCTGCTGCACATTGATTCCAGCTTCAATCACACGACTTCGGTGTCTCGGGAAATAAGCGAGGCTTTTGCCTCTGCTTGGAAGGAGGCGCACCCCGGGGGCAAGTGCATCTACCGCGACTTGGCCGGGGACACACAGCTCGCTCACTTAGACTCTGCAGCGTTCGCCGCCGCGCGTATCGATGAAGGCCAGCATACACCGGAGCAAGCGGAGCGTTGGGCAGTGACCAAAGTCATTGTCGACGAGTTGCTTGCGGCCGACACCATCGTCATTGGCGCCCCGATGCACAATTTTTCTGTCGCATCGACACTAAAAGCCTGGCTTGATCGCATTGCCATTCCAAGGTTCATGGTCAATCGCGATACCGGGGATGGCCCTCTCGTCGGAAAAAAGGTGGTCGTCGTAACGGCGCGCGGTGGCTCTTACGCGCCCGGCGCGCCGCGTGCCCATTTCGACTTTCAGGAGCCCTACTTACGGGCGTTTTTCAGTCAAGTCGGTCTCGAAAGGGATCTCACCTTCGTACATACTGAATTTACGATGGCGGCGGTAGTGCCAGCATTGGCACAATTCAAGGACAGGGCGACTGCATCGCGCGAGGCTGCTCGCTACGCCGCGCAACGGCTCGCGGCGGCATGAGACGCCACTCAGGATCACCAACCGCAGGCTGAACTCGGGGGGCTTGCCTCACACAGTTGCCGGGTTCGGGCGGCCACACTTCACACAGATTTAACGGCAGCTCAACGCAACTTCACAGCAGTCGGATGTGCTTGGCCCTAGACGCGTAGCAGAGAGGGAGCGGTATTCCATGAAGCACCTGGATCGAATTCGTGAACACATCGTTTTGGTCCGCATTGCAATACTCGCTTTGGTCGCCACTGTGCTCTGGACAGCATTTCATCGCTATGGGCTAAGCACGACGCGTATTTGGGCCGACTTCGGACGAGTCGGGCACCGTGCGGCGCTGGTCGGTATCATCGGTGGATTCGGGGTTGCGGGCTCGCAATCGATGCGCTGGTGGTTCGTGACCTCTCCGGTGCTTCGCATCCGTTACCGAGATGCGCTGGCCGCTGTTCTCGTGGGCAACTTCTTCAATATCGTTCTGCCAGCGCGGGCAGGTGATGCCCTGCGGGTCGATGATCTGAGCCGGCGCGCAGGCGTTAGTCGTGCGACGCTTTTCGGCACTGAGCTTGTGGACTTCGTCGCGGACAAGTCGGGATGGTTGCCCGCGTTCGCGCTGCTGCTGCTCACGGGCGTGCCACCGAGCTGGATGATCCACTCGCTCCTGCTGGCGGTAGGCCTTGTCGTCGTCATCGCGGGCATCGGTGTGGCGCTTCGCGACCGGCTTCGCGCCGCGGCGCATCAACGCGACGGGTGGATCGGACGACTGGCAATTGGAATCACGGCTAACCACCCGCGACGGCTCGCGACAGCGGCTTTTGTCGTTGCCGCAGCGCCTTGGCTGTTCGAGGCGCCCATCCTGCGCGAGGTGGCTGCTAGCAGCGGCGTCCAGCTCTCGTTCTTGCAAGCCTTTGCCGTGCTTACGGCCTTCAACGTGGCAAACATCGTCCCAACTCCGGGTGGTGTCGGTCCGAACGAAGCCGCAAGTACCGCAGCGCTCGTTTCCTTTGGCGTACCCTCTGATCGCGCCATCGCATTTGCATTCGTCTATCACGCGACACAGCTCGTGCCAGGTCTTGTCGCAGGCGGTCTGCTCCTCCTATTGCGACGCGTGCTCACTGCACGTCGTCGCCAAGGGCCCTTGCAAACTTCGCAACTCGTCTAAGGTGAAACAATGATTGCTGCAACGTCAATTCGCTCCAGTTATTATCAAGGTGCCTCCGAACGCGACCCCCTGAGGCTTGCGCCATTGGTTGAGGAACTCGGTCCCAATGGGGCCGCTGCGTGGGACACCTATGCACTCGGACGGCCCGAAGCAACGCTCTATCACCTTCACGCTTGGCGACCGATCGCAAAGCGCGCCTACGGAATCGAATCTCCATTTCTCGTTGCCCGCGACGAGCCGCACGGTGCGATCCGTGGCGTGCTGCCGCTTTTTCGCATTTCACGCCCATTTTTTCCGTATCTGACAAACGGCTTGTTTGGGGCCTACGGTGGTGTGCTGGCCGATGATCCTCATTACGCACGCGCTCTGGTCACGGCCGCAATGAACAGCGTCGAGCTTGGCGCCGCAGACTTTTTACATCTGAAACTGCTGGGCGACGCGTCGTGGCCGCAACTGGAGCGACAGGACATCTGGGCGACGGCGCGGCTCGCACTCGGCCGCAACCAAGACGCCACGTGGAAGAGCCTAACTTCTGCCATGCGAACTAAGATTCGGCATGCGCAAAACGCTGGCTTGGTAATGAGTAGCGAGGCGGACTTGGACGGCTTTTACGACGTGCTCTCGGAGAACATGCTCCGCAAAGGGTCGCCCATTTATGGCCGCGCGTTCTTCGATGCCCTGTGCGCCGAGCTGCATCCGCGCGCGAATATCATCACACTGCGCAAAGACGGACTTGTCGTGGCCGGCGCGTTCCTAGCGTGGGTAAAGGGCGTGATGTACGTGCCCTTTGCCTCCTCGCGCCCAGCGGTCTTTCCCCTCAAGGCAAACCAGCTTCTTTGGTGGGAGATCATTCGCTACGCGCACGCGCTCGATCTCGACACGCTCGACTTTGGCAGTTCGATGCGCGATTCGAGCGGTCTTGAGTTCAAGAAACACTGGGGCCCGCGCATTGATCCGATTGGTTCGCACATCTACGCGCGGCCTGGTGTGAGGCCTGCGCTCGCTCCTGCCGACAGCCGGTTAGCACGGTGGACCGTCGCTGCTTGGTCGCACCTAGGCCCGACGTGGGCCGAAACTTTGGGCCCGCGGGTGATGCGATGGATCGCCTGAAGCTGACGCCGCTCGCTCGCACGTTAATTCGCGTTCTGGTTGTCGTCGCGATAGCCGCTACGCTGGCGGGGACCATGCGGCACATCACATTCAACCGTGTGGTCGAAGTGTTGCGCTCGGTCGACCTCATACGGCTCAGCGTGTTGGTTTCTCTCGCGCTCACCCTTGGATTTCTTCTGCGCGCAGCACGCTTTCGCGCGCTCTTGGATTCACTCAACGGGCGCCGCGCACCCTTGTTCGACGTTCTTGCGAGCGTCGTGTTGAGTCAAGGAGCTAACAATGTGTTACCGCTGCGCGCAGGTGAGCTCGTGCGAACACGCGACTTCGTCGCTTGGGGCCTGCCCCTTCGGCGTGTCGCTGTCGCTCAAGTCATCGAGAAGATCGTCGAGGTAGCGACCCTCCTCGGTTGGGTTTTGATCGTCATGAGTCGTCCGGTGCCGGCGTTGCTAGTTGCAGGGTCGGTTGCGAGCATCCTCGGCGCGTGGTTCTTTCTTGCGCCAAGCCACGGTCGCAAGGCACTGGGTCTCATAGGTCGCATCATCCGGGTCGAGTCACTCTTGAAGGCGCTTGGCTGGTCAGTACTTGCGGATGGCGCCGAGGTGGCGCTGATCGCAGTGTGCCTAGGGAGCCTTGGAATTCATGCGTCACTTCCGATGAGCGTTGCAGTTCTCGCAGGCGTTAACCTCGCGATCGCCCTCCCGTCGACACCGGGTCACCTGGGGGTCTTCGAGGCGGGTGCTGCGGTCGGGCTCTTGTTTGCGGGTGTTTCAGGCGAGGTGGCTGTCAGCTTTGCGTTGCTCTACCGCATCGTTCAATGGGTGCCGGTGACCCTCGCTGCCGGAATCTTGGAGTTAGTTCGTGACCCGATGCGACGAGCGCAACGTTCGGTAACGTTGCAGGAGGGGAAGCAGTAATGCGTAGGTTTACGGCACGGGAGTTTGTTGCGTGGGCGCTTCGGCACGGTCGAACGCTTTGGTTGATTGCTCTAATCTGTGCAGTTCCGGCAACTGCGAGAACGATTTGGCTCTATGCGCATCTGCGGAGCGAGATCGAAGAGCTCTTACCGACCGAATCACCGAGCGTAGTTGCGCTCGATGAGCTGCGACACAGAGTCGGAGAACGACACTATCTCGGTATTGTCGTTGACGCGAAGAGCCGCGGCAATGTACCTGCAGCCGAGCGATTTCTCGATGATCTCGCGAACCGTGTTCGGCGGTACCCGAAGACTGTCGTGGCTGCAGTGTGCACAGGGGACGACGAGGAGCAAGCGTTTCTCGACCGAAATGCGCCACTTTACATGGCCACTGATGACCTGCGCACGATTCGTGATCGGATCGCCGAGCGCAAACAATACGAGATTGCCCAAGAAAGTGGCACTCTGCTTGACGACGACGAGCCCCCGCCCCAGCTCCATTTCGACGATATCGAATCCAGGTACAATCGAATCGGGGGAGGGAACTCTCACCGCGGCACGCGCTACACAAGCAACGACCAACCATACTCCGTTCTGCTTCTCGAACTTGGAGTGGGCGCGACGGGCGTGACTGCAGAGCGCGATGTGATGGAGCGCGTACGGTCCGAGATCGTCGCGCTCGGCGGGACCCGGCGCTACGCGCCCGGGATGCGGCTCGGCTATGCAGGCGACGCGGCAATCGCGGTGGAAGAGTTGGGGGCCCTGGTGACCGATCTATCGGTTTCTTCTATCGTTGTGTTTGTCGCAGTCGGGCTTGCGATTGTTCTTTTCTATCGCTGGTGGCGCAGCGTAATTGTGGTGGTTCCGCCGCTCCTTCTCAGCACGGTGTACAGCTTTGGCGTCGCGTCACTGCCACCCTTTGGCGTCCACGCCGTCAACTCGAACACGGCATTCCTCGCGTCGATCATTGTCGGCAATGGGATCAACTTTGGGCTCGTATTGCTTGGCCGATATGTCGAGGAGCGGCGGCTTGGCATTGATGTGCCAACGTCGATCGAGCGGGCGGCGCATGGCTCTTTCGGGGGAACGTTGGCCGCCGCCGCAGCCGCCGGCGTATCATATGCCGCACTTGCACTGACCCAGTTCCGCGGCTTTCGCCAATTCGGTGTGATCGGCGCGTTTGGGATGATGTTCGCCTGGTTGCTTGCGTTCGTTCTGATGCCCTCGCTGATCGCGCTCGTCGATCGCAACGAGTCGACCCGCCCCAGGCCTGGACCTGAGAAAGCCCGTTTCTCGTTTTGGATTGCGCGGGTCGTGGGCCGCGCGCCCGCGCTCCTGCTCGCCTTGACGTTCGTGGCAACCGCAGGAGCCGCTGTAGCGGTCGCAAGATTCCGCGCCACCGA
>Ga0265340_10002153_pt1 | contig 11306 bp, 8 predicted proteins | sample 4CB225metaG_FD_202082 | JGI IMG/M metagenome (GOLD analysis project Ga0265340, IMG submission 202082) | Rhizosphere microbial communities from Carex aquatilis grown in University of Washington, Seatle, WA, United States - 4-CB2-25 metaG | ecosystem: Host-associated > Plants > Roots > Rhizosphere...
AAATCGCAGGCGGCGCGCACCTGTTCGAGATACTGCTTGCGCGTCACGTTGCCGATGCACGGCGCGGTGCAGTATTTCAAATGCGCGTAGAGGCAATGCTTGTAGTCGGCCTCACCCGGTGTGAACCCGCGGCAGCCGCGCAGGTTGAACTGCCGCCGCACCAGCGCCAGCGTGTTGCGCAGCGCGCCCGAATTCGAGAACGGCCCGAAATAACGGGCGCCGTCGTCCTTCCGCAGCCGCGTGAAGGCGAAGTTCGGAATCGGGTCGCTCAAATTCACCTTGAGCATCAGAAACCGCTTGTCGTCGCGGAAACTGATGTTGTAGCGCGGATGAAATTCCTTGATGAGCTTGCCTTCGAGCAGGAACGCCTCGGGTTCGCTGCGGACGACGTGCACGTCAAAATCGTGGATGGCCTCGACCAGCGCGTTGAATTTCAGGTCCCAGCCCATCCGCCGCGACGGATGGAAATACTGGCTGACGCGTTTGCGCAGGTCGCGCGCCTTGCCGACGTAGATGACGGTGCCGAACCGGTCGCGCATGAGATACACGCCCGGCTTGTGCGGCAGCGCGCTGACTTTTTTGCGGATGGCTTCGGTCGCAGGCACAAGGGAATTTCAACGCAAAGCCGCCAAGGCGCAAAGGAATTTTAACCACGGATGAACACGGATGGACACGGATTTTCGAAATGTGAAAAATCGTGCGCCGTCTTCATTCTGCCTTCTGCCTTTTGCCTTCCGCCTTTCCCGTCATGTGCCGGTGGACGAAGAAATAATAAAGTCCGCCGAGCACCAGCGCCAGGCCGCCGAGCCAGAGGATGACGTGACGCATTTCGCCGTGCATCAGCTTTTCGTCCTGGCCCGCCTTCACGCCGACGTAGCACAGCACCGCGCACCAGATGCCCGAGCCGAGCAGCGTGAAAAGGGAGAACAGCTTGTAGTCCATCCGTGCGATGCCGGCGGGGATGCCGACCAGTTGCCGCGCCCCCGGCAGCAATCGCGCGACGAACACGCCCATCGCACCGTAATGCGCGGACCAGCGTTCGGCCTTTTCCAGTTTTTCCGACGGAAACAAAATGAACCGCCCGTAGCGAAAGATGAGCGGACGCCCGGCGACCCGCGCCAGCCAATACACGATGGTCGCTCCGAGCCACGAGCCGAGCATGCCCGCCATGACCAGGCCAATTTCCGCCGACCAGCCGACGAAATGAAAATTGAAAAATTTTATCCCTTCAAACCATGCCAGATATGCTGCCGGCGGAATGATGGCTTCGCTGGGAATCGGCAGCACGGAACTTTCCATCGTCATCAGCAGTACGATGACCGGAAAACCGGCGGTCTTGAGCGCGGCCAGATACCACGCGATGAGCGGCTGGAAAATGGATTTAAGCATTGGGCGGTTTATAGCGGAAAACCGGGTTGAATCAATCCGCGAATTACGTCCACCCTCCGCAGTATTGCTACGAAGGACGGGCGAATTGGCGCGAATTGGAAAGGCGCAAAATCATTTCGGCGGATGCTCGTAAAAGGATTGGACCTCTTCGGCCGTTGCCGGCTGCGGCCAGACCCAATCCCGAGCGTGAGGGTTCTCCCAATAGAAACTTGAAGACTGGACGCCTTTTTCCAGGGAAGGATCGCCGTCGTCGTCCTTGCCGTTGTCACCGACGGAATAAAGCAGGAACGTTCCATCGGCATTTCGGCGATAACGCAACGGCTGGCCGTCCACTGGATCGAACGGAACCGCCGGAAGAAATTCAGGCACGAGCGAATTCAAATCCGCCGGATAACTTCCGTGTTTGAGTTGATAGCGTTTTAACGCAATCGCTGTCACTGTCGCTTGCCTTGCGGCTTCAACTCTCATCACTTTGTTGAAAACAGCGCCTAAAGAAAACACCGATGCAGACATTATTGAATGCAAATCTATCTTGTTCCGGTCGGAAAACCACAAAGAGCCCGCGCTGTTTGTATTTATCCCGAGTCTTTCCAGTTTATTTTGTTGTTCGCGTAGTATTGTTTGCCATGAATGATTTGTCTCTGCGTTACGCAGAGACTCCAACATTATTTGATAGCCTTTTAGCGTGCGCAGTTCATCGGGGTAGGACCACCAGTATCGCCACCTGAAAACTTGTGTCCCGAATTTGGCCCGCTCAAAAAAGTTTTCTTTTTTGCCGGGTTCAGAGAGTTGGAACCATGTGTCGAAATAGTCTTCAAGCCTGGAATTAGAACTTCGCCATGTCGCGGCGGTTATTTGTCCCGTCACACGTTCCATTGCGAGTGCATTTTCATCGCTTTGGATAAAATCCAAAATCATCCAATCGCGCTGCAATTCGGCAAGCTGTTCGTCAGTCAGATTTGGAGATTGCAGGATTTCCCAAGTAACAGTCACGGCGATTTGAGCAATTGCAATGCGGACGAGCTCGGAAATGACCAGCCGTTCATCTCGCATTGCTTTTACGAGCGCAAGCATGGCGCGTAGATTTTTTCCAGCCGAAGCGGTGTCGCCCTGATGCAAAGCGCAAAGTGCGGCAGCTTCTAATCGTAACGCCGACCGTTTTGATTCAGCGAGATCGAAATTGGTAAAGTTAAGGTCGGCAACTCCCCGGTCATATTCGATTGAAAAATCGAAAGCAGGCTTTTCAATGATTTGCTGAAGTAATGCAAAAGTCTTTGCGTTTTGAACAACGGCTGCCGTCACATTTTCCCAAGAATTGGTTCCGTCAGTGTCTCGAATGTCGGGCTGCTGCCACCGAATCATTGCCCGGCCCGGCGCAACCATTTTCATTCCGTAAACATAACTTGTTTCCAGCGCGCTTCTATCTGCATCAACCAAGGCGGCCGCCCTGTGAAAAGTGTCAGCGCTGTTTTGCTCCGGCGGCACGGGCGGCGGAATTACTTGCGCCAATTCCATCGGCTCGCCTTTGGCTTTGAGTTCGACAATGTAAGCTTCCGTCGCGGCGCGCAATCGGTAGTGGTGAATGACGGGGATGAGAATCGCCGCGCCCAACACCACAACCAAAACGATTAGAATTTTTCGGCGACGGCTCATTTGGCTTGGGATTTCAATCCGCCAATTACGCGAATTGGCGCGAATTGGAAAGGTGAATAAACAATCAGCGTTCATTCGCGAAATTCGCGGATTGTCTCTTCACGCCTTCAGAAAATAATTCCGCTGTTTTTCGCTGATGGACATGCCGAGTTTTTCCATCACCTGCAGCATGTCCTCCCAAACCTTGCGCTTTTCGCTCATCGCCTGGTTGCGCAGCAGATACGCCGGATGATACGTCGGCATCAGCGGCGTGCCGCGATAGGTTTTCCAGCTTCCCCGGAGCTTGGTGATGCCGAGGGTCTTGCCCAGCAACCCTTCCACCGCCGTCGCGCCGAGGGCGACGATGACCCGGGGCCGGATCAAATCAATCTGCTCGTGCAGATACGGAATGCATGTGGCCATTTCATCGCTGGTGGGCTTGCGGTTGCCGGCGCTCTGGCCGGGCGTGTCGGGCCGGCATTTCAAAATGTTGGCGATGTAAACCTCCGCACGCTGAAGCCCGGTCGCCTGGATGATTTTCGTGAGCAACTGGCCGGCCTTGCCGACGAACGGTTCGCCCTGCTCGTCTTCATCCGCCCCCGGCGCCTCGCCCACGAACATGAGTTGCGCGTCAATGCTGCCGACGCCGAACACGACGTTTTTGCGCGACGATGCCAGGTGCGCGCATTTGACGCACGCCAGCGCCCGCTCGCGCAAGGCGGCGAATGCGGCGGCCTTCGCCTGCGGATCGAGTGGTGCGGCTGGCACGGTTTCACCGGGCAAGGCGAGTGAAAGTTCGGCGGGTTGTGATGGTGGAGTCGTCATGGAAATTTCAGGCCCGGCTTTGGAAACTGGCGGCGGCGCGGAAACGGTTTTCACCGGCTGCGAAAGCGAGCGGAGCGTTTCCGGCGCAATGGCAACGTGGCGCACGCCGCGCGATTTCAAATCCTCCAGATGTTGAATCGTCGCGGCGAGCAGCTGGTCATAGGGCGAAGACATCGGCGTCATCGTAGCGGGCGGGCCGGGAAGAGCAAAAATTACTTGTTCACAACCCCCATAAAAATTGGCGCGTCCGGCAGGACTTGAACCTGCAACCTTCTGATCCGAAGTCAGAAGCTCTATCCAATTGAGCTACGGACGCCCGCCGCCAGTTTGCCGGTTTTCCCGCGGCGATAAAGTGGATTTATCGGTAGTGCCTTAATTTGGTGGCGGCGGTGCTGCCGCACCGCCGTGCGCCGCAGCAGCGGCGCACCCACCAATTTCAAATCCGGGCACTGCCGATTTATCGCGCCGGTTGACTTGGCGAACGGGTTTGTTAGCGTGGCGCCACATCATGGCTAAAAAGCCGTTCGAACGTCTCATTAAAATATTGACCGGCATTTACACCGGCGCGGAAGGCGAATTCAGCCGGCTCGAACGTTTCGCGCACTTTTGGGCGCTGGCCGTCAGAAGTTTTGTGCGCAACCGTTGCCCCGTCCACGCGGCGGCGCTGTCCTACACCTCGCTGCTGGCGCTCATCCCCCTGCTGGCGGTGGCCATCAGTGTCACCAGCAGCCTGCTTAAAACACAAGGTGAGGACAAAATTTACGGCGCGATTGACAAGGTCGTCTCGAACATCGTGCCGCCCGCAGCGGACAGCACGAACGGACAAAATGTTTCGCTGAATCTTGGCCCGGGCATGACGGCGAATTTGGCGCCGACCAATTCGGAAATTTCCGTGACCAATTTGAATGCGGCAGCGCAGGCGATTGCCATTTCAGAAGACAAAACAAATTCCGCCGCGCCCGTCGTCAGTATCAGCGCGCAAAAGGAGGCGGCGAAAAGCATCCATGAATTTGTGGAGAACACACGCAGTGGCACGCTCGGCATGATCGGGATGCTGCTGCTCGTTTATGTCGCGATACGGATGCTCGCGAGCATCGAGGGGACGTTCAACGACATCTGGGGCGTCACGCGCGGGCGCAACTGGCTCTGGCGCATCGTGCTTTATTGGGCGGTGATTTCGCTGGGCCCGGTCGCCATTGTCGGCGCGCTCGGTCTCGCGGGCGGCCCGCATTTGAAATCGGTGGAAAACTTTGCCACCCGGATGCCATTCGTCGGCAGTTTGATTTTTCAATTCCTGCCGCTGCTTGTTTTGTGGCTGGCGTTCGCGCTGGTTTACCTGGTCGTGCCGAACACCAAGGTGAAATTCAGCGCGGCGTGCGTCGGCGGCATTGTCGGCGGCTCGCTGTGGCATTTGAACAATCTGTTCGGCTTTCTCTATGTCTCGCGCTTCGTCACCAACTTCAAGATTTACGGCAGCCTTGGCCTGGTGCCCGTGTTCATGATCGGAATTTATTTTTCGTGGCTGATTCTGCTCTTCGGCGCGCAGGTCTCCTATGCGTTTCAAAACCGCAAGGTGTATTTGCAGGACAAACTCGCGGAAAATGTGAACCAGCGCGGCCGCGAATTCATCGCGTTGCGGCTGATGACGGGCATCGGACAGCGGTTCCAACGCGGCCTGCCGCCAGTCAGCGCCGAGGAAATTTCCATCGAGCTGGGCATTCCCAGCAGGCTGGCGCAACAGATTTTACAGACACTGCTGGCCGCGCGGCTCGTCACCGAAACGGGCACCGAGGGCGCCTATGTGCCCGCGCGGCCACTGGAATCCATCAACGCCCACCAGATTCTCCAGGCCCTGCGCACGGGCACCGGGCAGGAACTGACGATGCGCGACGAACCGGCGCGCGCGGAAGTTTATGGCGAATTCGCCCGCATTGAGGAGGCCGAGCAGCGGGCCGCGTCGTCCGTCACCGTGCTGGCACTGGTCAATCGCGCGCAAGCACGGCTGGAAATCACCGCCGCGGGGTCGAACTCCACCCAGCCGCGCGGCCCCGCCGTTGACGGTTAAATCTCAAAGTTTCCCGATGAACCGCTTCAGCCGGACCATCGCTTCCTTGAGATTGTCCATGCTGGTCGCGTAAGCGCAGCGGATGAAGCCTTCGCCACATTCGCCAAACGCCGTCCCTGGCACCGCCGCCACTTTTTCATCGTGCAGAAATTTCATGGCGAAGTCCTTCGACTTCAGGCCAAACTTCGCCACGCTCGGAAACGCGTAGAATGCACCCAGCGGACGGTGGCATTCGATGCCCATGTCGGCAAAGGCGGCGGCGATGAAATTCCGCCGGCGGCGGTATTCGTTCACCATCTCGCCGATGTCCGCATCCGGGCGGGCAAGCGCTTCAATCGCGGCTTTCTGCCCCATGGAAGACGCGCAGAGCATCGTGTATTGGTGGATTTTCATCATTGCCTCGATGAGCTCCGCCGGGCCGCAGGCGTAACCGAGGCGGTAACCGGTCATTGCCCACGCCTTCGAGAAACCGTGCAGAAAAATCGTGCGATCGCGCATGCCCGGCAGGCTTACGATGCTCGTGTGCGGCGAGTCGTAGGTCAGTTCGCCGTAAATTTCGTCCGTGACGACGATGAGGTCGCGCTCGCGGGCGAACGCGGCAATGTCCTCCAAATCCTGCCGTCCCATGACCGCGCCGGTGGGATTGTTCGGGAAATTCAGCATCAGCACCTTTGTCTTGGGTGTGACCTTCGCCGCCAGCATGGCGCGCGTGAGGCGGAAGCCGTTCTCCGGCTTCGTCTCGACCGCCACCGGCACGCCTTGCGCAAACAGGATCGTCGCCCGATACGACACGTAACACGGCTCGTGGTAAAGCACCTCGTCGCCGGGCGTGATGAGCGCGCGCAGGGCGAGGTCCAGCGCCTCGCTGACGCCGACGGTGATGAGGATTTCATCTTCTGGATTGTATTCCGCGCCGAATTTTCTGCCGACGTACTTCGCGAGCGCCTTGCGGAGTTCGAGGTAGCCGTAGTTGCTGGTGTAATGTGTCACGCCGCGTTCGAGCGCGAACATCGTGGATTCGCGCACGTGCCAGGGCGTGTCAAAATCCGGCTCGCCGATGCCCAGGCTGATCACGTCCTTCATCGTGCTGACGATGTCGAAGAAGTCGCGGATGCCCGAGCGCGGGATGTCGCGCACTGTCGCGTTGATGCGGTTACGGAGCGACACTGAGTCTTTCTTCGGCATGTCCGGATTCCATCAGCACGCCGAGGCGTTTGTAGGTTTTGAGCATGAAATGGGTGGATGTGGACAGCACGCCTTCGAGCGGCGACAGCCGTTCGCTCACGAACGCGGCCACCTCGCGCAGGTTGCGCCCCTCAACGAACAACAGGACGTCGTAGGTGCCGCTCATGAGATACGCCGAGCGGACCTCGGGAAAGCGGCTGATGCGGGTGGCGATGGTATTGAACCCGCCCTCGCGCTGCGGCGTGACCTTGACCTCAATGACAGCCGTGACCGTATCGAGCTCGAGCTGGTCTTCGTTCAGGATGGCCTGGTAACCGCGGATGATCCCGCTCTTTTCGTATTTGGCGATGCGCTGGTTCACCTCCGCGACGGAGAGGTTCAGCATCTTCGCGATGTTTTCACGCGACTCGGTCGCATTGGCCTGCAAAATTTTCAACAGTTCATCCATAATTCACCTCATGGTGAGATGCGCAGGAAGGTAACGGTTGGGCGCGGCCGGGTCGAGCAGAATGCGGTCCACCCCTCGCCAGCGCGATCAGCCCGGTTTTTCAACGAGATCCGGCAAGGCCGGCGGTTTCGTCCGCGACGCGGGCCTGGATGCCAGTTCCTCAGGTTTCATTTTCAACGAGTGAGACAGCGGTGTTGTAGCCCGGCGGTTGTTGATGGTGTCGATGCGCTGATGCATCTGGGATTTATTGACACAATACAGCATGGCGGTTTCCCTCGTGATCGAATCTTCCTCGTAGGCCTTGGTCAACGATTGTTCGAAGCTGTGCCACCCATAGGCGTTTCCGCCTTCCATAATGTCCAAAAGCCGGCGGTTGTCATTTTCACCGAGCGCGATGGCTTCGCGGGTGCGCAGGTTGCTGCCCATCAATTCGGTCACCAACAGCCGCCCGCCGTCCGTTTTGGGTACCAGACGCTGGCTGATGATGTAGCGCAGGACTCCGGCCAGGCGCTCGCGCAACTGCTGTTCCTCGTCCTTGCGGAACATGCCCAGGATGCGGTGGATCGTCTGCGCAGCGCTGATGGTGTGCAGGGTGCTGTAAACCGCGTGGCCGGTTTCTCCGGCCGTGAGCGCAATCTCCATGGTTTCGCGATCGCGGATTTCGCCGACGAGGATCACCTTGGGGGCCTGTCGCAGCGCCGCGCGCATGCCCTCAGGAAAAGTGTAAAAGTCGCGCCCCAATTCACGCTGGCTGAAGGTGGCCTTGCGATGCGGGTGCAGAAATTCAATCGGGTCTTCCAACGTGACGATATGGGCTTCATCGGTCTGGTTGATTTCATTCAGCATGGCCGCCAGCGTGGTGGTCTTGCCGCTGCCGGTGGCGCCGGTCACGAAAATAAGGCCGTTCTTTTCCTTGATGACCTCCCAAAACACCGGCGCCAGTTTGAGCGACTCCAGCGTCGGGACTTGCGACTGAAGCCGGCGGAGCACCATCGCATGGTTGCCATTCTGGCGATAGATGTTTGCGCGGAAACGGCAGGAGTCCGGCAGGGAATAGCTGCAATCACACGAACCGAGGTCTGCCAGATCCTGAATCAACCGTTGGTTGTTATTGATGATGGCCCCGGCCATGCCCTCAATGCGCTTGCTGGTGAGCAGGGATTCCGGCCGCTCAGGTCCAAACGGTTTAAGTTTGCCGTGTATTTCCACCTGCGGCGGCTTGCCGGCGACGAATAGCAGGTCCGAAATGCCCTCGGCGCTCGCGATCATGGCCGCCAGCAGCCGGTCAAGTTCTTCGGTTGAGATTGTTTCCATCATTCAAATTTGGATGCTGTCCACCCGGAATTATTTTCCAAATTAATTGTCCTTCTATTCATTTCAGGGGGTTCTTTAGCAAAATCCATGCCTCATTGAACCGGGACAACAAGCCCCGAAATGGGGTCAGGCGGCGAAAATTGTGGATGGACGGGCTGTGCAACAACGGTCGCGGCTTTGCAAGCCGTCAACTCCAGATCTGCCGGTCGAGCGAACGGTATTGAATGGCCTCCGAAACGTGGTCGCTGAGAATTTTCTCCGAACCGGCCAGGTCGGCAATCGTCCGCGCCACCTTCAAAATCCGGTCGTAGGCACGGGCGCTCAGGTTCAAATCCGCCATCGCGTTTTTCAGCAATTCCTTCGTCGGCTCGTCCAGTTCGCAGAATTGCTTCAATTCGCGCGAGCCCATCCGCGCGTTGCAGGTGATTTTCGGCTTGTGCTTGAACCGTTCATGCTGGCGCCGGCGCGCGACGACGACCCGGTCGCGGATTTGCGCGGAGGTCTCGCCGGTGCGATCGCCGGCAATCTCGCGAAACTTCACCGGCGGCACTTCCACGTGCAAATCGATGCGATCCAGCAGCGGCCCGGAGATCCGGCCCAGATAATTCTGGATCTCGCGCGGCGAGCTTCTGGATTCGTGCGGCATCTTGCCGTCCGGCGTCGGGTTCATCGCCGCCACCAGCATGAATTGCGACGGAAAGGTCATCGTGCCTGCCGCGCGTGAAATGGTGACGTGGCCCTCCTCCAGCGGCTGGCGCATCGTCTCCAGAACGCCGCGCTTGAACTCCGGCAGTTCGTCCAGAAACAAAACGCCGTTGTGCGCCAGCGAAATTTCCCCCGGGGTCGGGTTGATGTTGCCGCCGAGCAACCCGGCGTCGCTCGCCGTGTGATGCGGCGAACGGAAGGGGCGCTGCGTCACGAGCGCCTGCCCCGGCGACAGCAACCCGACGATGCTGTGAATCTTCGTCGTTTCGAGCGCCTCATCCAGGGTCAGCGGCGGCAGGATGGTCGGCAGCCGTTTGGCGAGCATGGATTTGCCCGTGCCCGGCGGACCGATGAGCAGCGCGTTGTGGCCGCCCGCCGCGGCGATCTCCAGCGCGCGTTTGACGTTTTCCTGGCCCTTGACCTCGGCAAAATCCAGATCGTCATCGTGGGTTTGGTCGAAAATCTTCTCAATGTCCACTTTTGTCGGCGCGATTTTGATTTCGCCTTCGAGAAAGCCCGCCGCCTCGCGGAGATTTTGCACCGGGATGACCTGGAGACCGGCAACAACGGCGGCCTCGGCGGCATTTTCCGCCGGAACCAGCACGCCGGTCCTGCCCTCCGCCCGCGCGCGCAGGGCGACGGGCAAAACGCCCCTGGAAGGGCGCACCGCGCCGGTCAGCGCGAGTTCGCCCACGATGATGAAATTGTCGAGTTGATCGGTTTCGAGCTGTTCGCTGGCGGCGAGCATGCCGAGCGCAATCGGCAAATCGAAGGTCGGCCCCTCTTTTTTTACGTCGGCGGGCGCGAGGTTGATGGTCGTGCGGCCCATCGGAAATTTGAAGCCGGAATTGCTGAGGGCGGTGGTCACCCGGTCGCGCGATTCCTTCACCGCGGCGTCCGGCAGCCCGACGATGACAATCAGCGTGTCACCCCAACCCGCGTTGACTTCGACTTCGACGGGATACGCCTCAATCCCATTTAGCGCCGCAGAACAAACCCTCGCTAACATGAACTGTTCTTATCCGATGGCAGGCCTCAATGCAATCCAGTTCTTTGGGCGCAGCGTGGCCGCAACCAAATGTCCGGCAAGTTTAACGCAGAGACGCAGAGAACGCCGAGGACTGCAAAGGAATCTCGACTCCGCGAATCTCTGCGCTCTCTGCGCCTCTGCGTTGAAACTCGTGCGCCCGACCGTAGATAAACCAAAAGGGATTGACTGGTCATGGCCGGGGCGCATCATGCCCCCCGAAGTCAGGACGAAAGTGGGAATGGACATGGTATTCGGACTTTGTCCTTTTCGAGTCAAAAGACATCAAATGGAAAAGTGACTTCGCCTAGATAATACTGTCCGCACATGAAAACGCTTATCTTTATAACCGCAGTTCTTTCAACTTTCTCATCGGCGATGGGTGCCCCGCCGACGCGCCAGGAAGTTTCAGCTGCAATTGTGCAGATGGAACAGGCTGGCACCTCGCTTGAGGCAGCCCGAGTGATAGTGAACTTTGCTGAGCAGAGTGATGATGTTCAGATCGGCATCACTCCTGAGACGGTCCCTTGGATCAAAGAAAAGTGGGGATTGGAGCCAGAGTTGGAGCAGGGCATTCGTTCGATGCTTCTCGCCGCTTATCTGGCGGGGAATATCAAGAGCCAGCTTGCTGCGAGAAAGCCTTCCGATGATCCATATGCAGGCTGGATTTTCGTGTGTCGGAAATATTCACAGTATCGCTCGAAGATTTCGTTTTC
>Ga0265340_10002154_pt1 | contig 11306 bp, 10 predicted proteins | sample 4CB225metaG_FD_202082 | JGI IMG/M metagenome (GOLD analysis project Ga0265340, IMG submission 202082) | Rhizosphere microbial communities from Carex aquatilis grown in University of Washington, Seatle, WA, United States - 4-CB2-25 metaG | ecosystem: Host-associated > Plants > Roots >...
CGCGACCGCGCGTTCACGGTATTGGTGCGCGCTTATGGGCAGGTGCGGCACGCGCTGCAGTATTTGCGGCGCGAGAACAATGACGCCGAGCGCTACGCGCCGTCGCTGTACGGTGGCCGTCGGTCGCGAAAGCCGAAGGCACTCGCTGTAGCCGTCACACAGAACGCGGACGCACAGGCGGCAGCAATCGAACAAGGGGCGAGCACGCAGTCAGCAGCCATCGCACCGAGCGCGAATGCGTCGCTGCCCGTCGAGACAGTGCCGGAACGACAACAAGAAGCATCGAACGACGTGCAGGCGCCTCATGTGCCCGCGAGCACGTTCGAGCCCGCTAACGCGAGCGCGGGTACTTCTCATGCGTCCGCGAGCGTGTCCGCGCCGGCGAAAGCAAGCGCAGCTGCTCCTCAGGTTCGCTCGCCACGCAAACAAAGATGCGCAAAGAGGGCGGTCACCAGGTGGCGCTTGCAGCGAAAGGCTGCGAAGCGCCGAAAGGCAAGGCACTAATCTTAGCTATCGTGCCGAGCGTCCCGAATTTGCGCGTCTTTCTGCAGCAGATTCAGGTTTGTCTTGCCGCAACAGGGTCATAGCAAAGCCTATCGTCCTACCAACCCACGTAGCGGACACTCGCGTCAGTTGAAGTAAAACCCACTCTGCGCACAACTACGGCATTAGACTCAGGGACATTGCCCTACCGGCGAGCTTCGGCGGAGCTTTTACTAACATGGTGAGCAAGCCACTGCCGATGAACAGCCAAACCACCTCCGATTCCGTCGATGCCGTGGCAATCCCACTCACGAAAAATATCGTCCGGAGCAGTCGATCTTTGGCGACAGTCATCTTGACGAGCTTCCAGACGCTGCGGCCAATGATGGCGATGACCGCGGCTCCGATGCCATAAAATGCACCCTGCATCCATGTCAGTCCGCCAAACCAGAGGTATAACGCGGCGAGTATCACGGGCCGATCTGTCGCCTTGGCACGACAGATCGCACCGGGGGCTCGTCGGACCGGACGGCACGTCAAGCGAATCGTCAACAGGCGATCCTACTTTCGAAAGGGTCGGCAAGCGATTCTCACGCGACATTCGTACCCTCGAAAGGGTCGGCAAGCAGAATCCACGAGCAAGTCCCGCTTCCGCAAGGGTCGGCAAGCGATTCTCACGCGGTGCACACACCGTTCTTGCCGCAGCCGCGGAATCGCGTCTTCACCAGTTCGAATAGAATGCGCTCAGCGAGCATAAGGCCGAGGGAACTCGTGCAAAGTGAGATATCGTACTGGGTTGTGTCGGTCCAACTTCGTCCGGTTAGGTCGCGCAGGTAACGACTCCTGGCGTAATCACTCTCATGGATTGTGTGAAGCGCTTGCTGGGGCGGAAGGGAATAGACCTCTTGCACGCGTCGCTGCCTGAATTCGGTGGCTGCGTGCAAAAAGACGCTCAGGTGACGCGGATGCCCCTTGAGCAAGTAAAACCCGCCACGACCCACGATGACCGCGTTGTGAACGGATGCGATTTCGGCAATGACGGCGGTCTCTGCTTGCTTCAGCTCCTCGTAACTCGGCACCCTAAGCGGTGGCGCATAATTCGCCTCGGGTACGGCGAAGGTGAAGGATTGAAGCATTGACTCCATGAGCGACGGAGCTCGTTCGTCCTGTGGCTCGATTTCATCGGCCTGCACTTGCAGTACCTCGGCGGCGCGCTCCAAAATCTCGCGATCGGCGTAGACAATTCCTAATTGCGATGCCAGTTGCCGCCCCAAGAACGCACCTCCACTACCCAGCTGACGACTGATTGTAATGACATAGGGAAAGCCTGCGTTCTTGTCTGGCATCTCAGTGTTCGACCGTTTGCGATGATGATTCGTGAAAAGTTTCCCGTCGTTCACCACTGGGCACGCCAGTGAACGAACGACGCGGTGCAAGCATGTCTTTGCTTGCGGATTTCGCAAGGTCAGTCGAATGTAAGACTCACCCGGCCCGGCTATGACGTGACGTTTTGCCTTCCGTCAGGACCTGGCGACCACTGCTGGCGCCATGAGGGTTGTCGTTCCGGCGTGCTTCCGTTTCTTAGCAACCTCTTCTGATGCCCATCCGAACCATGGTCTATCATGGCCAAAAACTGCCGACATACTTCAAAGCTCAGGCTGCTCATGGCGCTTGCCGCCTGGTTGACGCAAAGCTGCACGGGCCCTCATCGCTGGCCGCTGGCAGAGCAGCGTACCCCGGACGCGTCGCCGACAAGACCAGAAACCGTGCCAACCCAAGGAGCAGATGCGACGCTAGACATTGCTTCGTGGAACCTGGACTGGTTCGGCGACACAACCAATGGTCCAACGGATGACATGCTGCAGTTCGACCGGGTTCGCGCGGTCATTGCTAGCGTGGACATGGATATTTGGGGCTTTGCGGAAGTGGTTGCTGGCTCGTCGTGGACTGCGCTCAAAGCGAGCCTAACCGGTTACGCGGGACTCCTGGCCTCCGATGGTGACGTCGCGGGTGGGGCGAGCTTCTATGACGAGACGGAACAAAAAGTGGCTATCCTTTACAAGACATCGTCAGCCACAGTGGAGGATGCACGGGTGATTCTGACTGAGCACGACGCTGATTTTGCGGGCCGCCCCCCGTTGCAAGTAACGTTGCGTGTTACGCTCGGTGAAACGACAGAAGAGGCAGTGTTCATCGTGATACACGCCAAATGTTGCTCGGATGCCACGAGCTGGAAGCACCGAGTCAACGCTTCGAACGCGCTCAAGGCATACGTCGATACCCAGTTCCCCAGCGAAAAGGTCTGGGTGATCGGTGATTTCAACGATGATGTCGATATGTCCATAGCCGACGATCGCCCGTCGCCTTATGCGAACTTCGTGACCGACGCGACACACTATACGTTTCCGACCCAGGAGCTGTCCGACACCAACCTCGGCTCCACGGTGGACTACCCGGAGACCATCGATCATCACCTGGTCACCAACGAGGCCTATGCCAAGTACATTCCAGGGTCGGCCGCCGTGTATCGGGTAGACCAATATCTCGACAATTACGCGACGACAACCAGTGACCACTACCCTGTCTTGAGCCACTATCGTTGGGGCGAGTCGAACGACAGCGACGCCGAACTCGCGGACCACGGGGGAAACACTAGCAACGGCGACGAGAGCAGCATCAACGGCCCGCGCGGTCCTTGACCCGAATGACACACCTCAATCCAGACCAAATGTCGTCGATGGCACAGACCTTGTTATCGACGAGTCCAGCGGCGAGCGCCACTTCACGCACGGCATTCTCCGACACGTCGGTGCTGACACCGGACGCACGCTTCGGCCATGCTACCCAAAGACCGCCGTTTGCAACCAGTCGTTTTGAGCAATTGGCAAACCTGCGTTCGAGGGCAGCGCGTTTGGTCACGAACCACACGATGACGTCGACCTTGCTGCGCCCAAACCGGTGGGCAATATTCCCACAATCCGGGAGCCCATCGAGCTGCTCTTCGAATCCTTCAGGAGCGTCGAGCAGGGTCACCCGAGACGACGCTTTGATGCCGAGTTTTTTCGGTAGCGGTGTGCCAGAGTATCCAGCCATGCTCACTAACATAGTTTCTCTGGGAGGCAACGACAGCCGGTGCGCAGACGAACGCACGGACCTCTTGACTTGGCCACAAGGCCCGGACGTTGGGCAATGTGCGGGTTATCCGCAATTCGAAAGGCGTGAAGCAGATCTCATCAACGCGAAGACCTGCTGAGGTGTTTACGGCACATGATGACATTCACTGCGACTCACGGTTTCTATCTGTGTGCTCATTTGGCGCTGGCCTCGACAATGGGAGCAGCATCGCCCGCTTGCTCAGGATCGGCCGCGGGTCATGGCACGCCGGACACGCCAATCCCAGCCAAGTATCTGGCGTTTGCTACTGAGTTCGACCAGGAGCGCCAGCAGCTGGGCGTGCCGGGTGCATCCGTGGCGCTCATCGAACACGGCCAGGTGACGTTCACTCACGGCTTCGGGACCAAGGGACCCAATAGCAAAGACCCAGTGGACGCCCACACGTTGTTCCGCATCGGCTCGATGACGAAGGCGCTCACTGCAACAGCTCTGCTTAGCCACGTGCAGTCGGGGAAACTTGGTCTCGACGCAAAACTGACCAGCGTCGTGCCCGATATTGCCATCAATGACGTCAATGACCTCTCCGCGTTGACAATCCGCCAACTTCTTTCACACCAGTCGGGTCTCTATGACTACCTCGTCGTGAACGGACCCAAGGACGATGCCGCGTTGTCCGAGTATCTCACCAGCCCCGATTTTGCCTCGAACGAGTACTTCATGGACCCACCGGGCAGTTTCTACAACTACTCGAATCCGGACTTTTACTTGGCAGGGCTTGCGCTCGAGCGGGTGGGCGGGATCTCCTATCGGCAATCAATGGCCGAACGCGTGTTCTCGCCATTGGGAATGACTCGAACGTTCTTTCTTCCCAGTGAGGTCATAGCCGATGGCGACTTCAGCGACGGAAAGTCGACCAACGCGGACGGCAGCCTTTGGGATGTGAGTCCTGACTCGTACGACAACGCGTGGGGCAGACCTTGCGGCTACGCGTTCTCGAGCGTAGTGGACTACGCGAAGTTCGTACAGTTCCTCTATGCCGGCAACACCAAGGTACTTACTGAACCTGAGCGCCAAACCATGCAGTCACCGCAGGTGAACATGCTCGAGCCAGGAGGCGTCGAGGCAGACATCCAGAATTATGGCTTCGGTCTCGTTGTCGACCGGGAGTTTCAGGTTGGCAATAACGCCTATGTCACGAAACTCGTTTGGCACAACGGCAGTCTTGCCGGCTTCACGAGCTGGTTTTACCTGATTCCGTCCACCGGCTTCGGTCTCGTATGGTTAGCGAACACTGATGACGCTGCGTTCAACGCATCCACCGTCCTAGCGTTTGAAAGCTTTGCCGGATTGACGCACGCCACCACGTGGCCGCCGCCGGGTGTGGCGGTCGACCCGAGCCTGTTTTCGAGCTACGCCGGAACCTACTATGACTCGAACGGGCTCGGTACGGTCACGGTCAATGCGAACGGGGCAGCGCTTTCGATCGACATCCCGGCGCTAGACGCTGCGAACGTGCCGTACGACCATACTCTGCAGCCGACGTCGATGGATAACTTCCTGGTGACCGTGCAAGGTAATCCGGAAGGACTCACGTTCATCGCCGACTCGACCGGCGCCTACGTGTGGATTCGGACGCAGTCCACCGTGGCCAAACGCGTGTCCAATGACGGGGCAACGACCCCATGAACTCCAACTGTACCAAATACGCGATTCATGCTCACCTTGCTCGCAGGGTTCGACTTCACCGTCGTCCAAGATGACGACCTAGCGAGAATCGCCACCAGACTGTCCGCCGAGTTCACAAACATGACGCGGCTCCTGAAGGACATGCGAATCGCAACGGCGGAAAGACGGTGATTGCGGCGAAGGTGCGTCGTTGCTACTCAATGGGCTCGTATCTGCTCGACCTTGAGCTGGTCAAGTGTTGCCGTTGGCGACGCTCGGGCTTTGCGACTCGCGTTTGAATTGGACGACAACCGACCAGCGCCCTTTGGTTTGCCTCGGATCGGGCTGCGGCAATAATGCAAATGGGTGCATCCAAAGCGGCAAGCGCCGCAACCTTCCAGCCTCCTTCATCAGCGACAAGACACGTTCAGCTTGCCACCCTTGGCGCTCAAAAAGCGTAACGCCGCCGGTTGCAACGAACTTAAATGGCGCATGAACCAGCGCGGCACCCATGCCGCGTTTCATCATCTCGACGATCTCAGGTGACGAGAAATCTACAATCCACTGCCGCAAGCTAGATTCAGCGGCTAGGGCGTCGGCGAGTTCCACCACCTGAGCGGTCTCGAGATAGAGCATCAAGCCTTCCGTGATAACTAGCGTGCGGGTCGCACGTCCATTGATATCGTGTAATACCGCAGTGCGCGTTGCGGCATCCGCTAGATCCACACGTTCCCGCGCCAGGTTGCAGCGGGGCGTTTCGTCACGCAACAGTTTCTCTTTCTCGTCGATCAAATCGGGCAAATCAGCCTCGATCCACAACAGATCGCTCGGCAATGAAAGGCGGTAGGGTCGCGTGTCGAAACCCGCCGCGAGGTTCAACACACAGTTGGCGCCTTTCGCGACCGCTCGCAGAATCAGGTCATCAATTAGGCGAGTGCGCGTAATTAGCGCCCATTGACTGTGTACGCTCGCGAGGTCTGCAATTGCACGGCCACGCTCGCCGGCAAGGCGTTCCGCCAAGTGGTCGTGAAAGATTGCGTCTTTTCGTCCGGACTCGAGTGCCCGGTACGCTGCCACCCAGCGAGCCGTATCGGAAACGTTGCGAACGGGAGTTGCTGACATTGCGCGATGGTAGTGCCAGCCTCCACTATTGCAAGGGCTCTCTTGGGCGCACTCCCCAGTTGGGCGATCACTCGTCCGCGCACCGCCCGCCCCGGCTCCGAAATGTCAGGCGCCCTGCTGCATCACGGGCACATAGCAGTGCCCGTGATGGCTGCGTCAATGAACGCTTCAGCGGGGCGCTCGGGGCTTAGGGGCAAGCGTAACCCGTAGCACAACCCGTTGACGCATCGTAATTCAATACGGCCGAGCTGTTGGGGCAAACAGGCATGGCTAGTGGAACGGGCGAGCATACGCTCGCATCCGAGTTCGGGCAGGTGTAGCCCGTGGCGCAACCCGTCGTGGGATCCGTCACGATTTGGTAATTGGAACAGGTGATATCCGGCAGATTGAAGGTTGGACAGGTCGGACAAACATAGCCAGTGGGACACCCAGTACTATCGTACTTCAAGATGGCTGTGCCGTTGTCGCACTTCGGAATGACCAGCGGGATTGCCGGGCAAGAAGTGGCGCCCCCCTGACCCGCACCGCCGACGCTGGAAGCGCCGCCAGTGCCGGAGAGCGGACACGGGAGCGTAGTACAGACAACCTTCCCCGTGGTACCGCACGAGCACTTGTTGCAGCCATCCGATGCCGTGAAAGAACTGCCCGATGCATAGTCAACACCATTGTAGATACAACTGGCATTTTCACAGTAGGCGATCTCGCAGCTGCCGGACTTGCAGGTAAAGTGTGCGCAGCCATCGCTACCGTCGGTACAAAGTTCGCAGAGCGCAGGCAAAGCCCCTTTGCAATCCGCCGCCGTTACGCAGCCCGACGTGCCTGTCGCACCGCCGACTCCGGAAGAACCACCCGTGCCCTGGTTGTTACACGCGGTATTGTTGGCGCAAGCGATTGAGCCGTCCGCGCTGCAAGTGCAACAAGTATTAGCCGGGATCGTGCCCGCCGGGTAATTCACGCCGTTATACAGACAAGTAACACTCGTCGAGCCGCCCGCGCCGGTGCTTCCACCCACACCCGGTTGAATTGGACAAGTGGTCACTGTCCAATTGCAGGTTCCGTCGGAGTGAGTTGCGCAAGTCGGTCCGGCGGTGGAGCCATCCCAGCATTTGACGGTGGGAGCTTCTGGTTCAGGTTTCGAGCAGGTACACGTACTGCCCGTCGAGCCACCAACACCCGAGCTGCCTCCCGTTGCCGAACAGAACAGCAGCGTGCAACCCACTTCCCCACTGGAAGTGCAACTACACGTATTGCAGCCGTCGGTCGACTTGAAACTGGCGCCGGGCGCGTAAGTCACGTTTTCGTAAATGCAAGTAACGCCTGTCGAGCCGCCCACGTTCCGCATGGCGCTGCCGCCGCCCACACTGGAAGAGTTGCCACCCTGCCCTGCATCAATGTCGTTACCAATTGAGGCGAATCGGGCGCTGCAGGCCGGAGTAGCGATTATTAATCCAAAGCTAATAGCTGATAGTACTCGCGAAGTCTTCATGCTGAATCTCCCTCTTCGCGCCCTGATTAGTGGCGTCGAATATGCTCATCTTCGTAATGGCCAGCGCCAAACCTTCTAGTCACGAAATCGTCAGGGCGCATCGCTGGCACCATACGCACAGGAATTGCGTAGGCGAGGTACTAACAGTGAGTCTGGAAAACGCGCAAGAAACTGTTGGGCTGTACGCCTTGCGCTCGAAACGTCACCGAGTAAGCAAAACGCCGACACGCGGGCAAAGACCGCCTCCTGTTCGAGCGGTCCGCCCTGACCTGGCCGAAAGCCTTGGTCGAGTGCAGCCAGTGCAGTTCTTCCGTCGCCGCGACGGATCGCGGCGCGCGCTTCACAATTGCCGCGATCTGACTCGATAGTCCGTCGTCCGCAGACTGGGCCGCTGGCTGTGGCGCAGGCTCATTTGTCACGGAAGACGCGCTCGAGACATGTGAATCGCGCTTTATCACCGGAGGCTGTCGAATAGAAGCAGTGGATGGCACCGGCTCGCTCGCTCGAGCCTATCATCCTGCGATATTGAAGCCGCCTGCGGCAACTTGCGGGCAAAGCTCGGCTTGGAAATTGAGTTCAATGCCGCGGCAGTTGCCGCGATTGCCGACTTTTGCGCCCCATGTTGCGATACTCGCACGGCACCTACTGTCACGCCGCTCGCAATGGCTACCACGCCGAGTACCTTTGCGGCACCGGGCAACCAAGCGGCCACCGTGGCAACGAGCGCTGTGTGCGCAGCTTCCGCCACGGTCGCACTAGCAGTGACAGCCGAACCTAGCGCAAGCCCGGCCCCCAGTCGCCGATTGAGCTTATCGCGGACGCGATCCTTGTCCGCTGCGCTCAGCCCGTCGCGATGCCGCGTTTCAGTGGGAGCAAGACATCCAAATCCAATCGGACAGCCAGTACGTCACCAAGTCTCAGCGTGGCAAGGGCTGCGCCTTCGGCAGCGGCAATCTGCCGGTATTGAGGGGTTGCACCCGTGAGGGCCGCACTGGCCTTGCCTGACAGCCGCGACAATTCAACGCCCGCACAGGGACCAACGGCGAATCGCCCAACCGCCAGGGCTGTCAAACAGGCCCGAGCGCGTCCGGCAATCTTTCCGAATTCACCGCTAGCCGAAGGATAATCCGATTGGTTCGAACGTTGCTGCTTCGACAACCAAGTGCCGAACGAGGTCTCGCCTCGCCAAGGCCCGTAAAGCAGGCCAAGTAAGCCGCCAAACGCTTCTGTAACGGTTGGGAGCGAACCGGAATCGAGCGCTGCCCATGCGCCAACGAACACCGAAGCCCGCCTTCGCGATGCGCTTGGCGTCGGCAACACCGACCCGTGGGTAATCACTACTCGATTTTGGTTTTTTGTCTCACTTGGAATCGAGTCGCGTCGCGCGTTCGAAGCCACCGGTGGCGGCGTGCTCGCATTCAAAGTCGCGACCAACGCGTCAAGGGGCGCGTTCGACTCGGACTTCGCATCAATAGGGCGAGCGTGCGCTGCGGCAGTTTCCGGATCGATCAACATCGCAATGATGAGGCTCGTGGCATCGATCAATGCCCGGCAAGAATGCGCTGTGATTGTGCGTTCGCTCTTGCCGTCATTGCTCTCGGCCAAGATTGAAACTCGCCACGTGTCGGATTGCAACTGCGCGACATCGGCGCGCACCATGAGGCGCACGCTCGGAGCCTGACTTCCCTCGAGCTCTCGGTGCAGCTCCTTATCCAATGCGACGCGATCCGGACAATCATCAGGCGCCTGCCATCGAACAGTGACTTGGTCCAATGGATTCGCGACCGCGGGCGACGCAAGACTGCCCACGAACACTAGAGCGCACAAAGTGCTTCGCTGTCGACGCAACGCACGAGTTCTTATCAAAGCAAACTAACAGCGCAAGCTCACCGCCGGGTGGCTCCGTGACTGACGCGGAGTTCTCCGACCTTTCCGCGGTTTGCAAGACATAAGAGGCGAGCCTTTCCGCTAGTCGGCCCGCCATCTCGGCGGGGTGCCGAACTCGGACTCAGCCGCGACTTCGGGCACGCTTGTAAATTGCCAGAAGCTCGCGGCGAAGTGCAATTGTGACCTTGTCGTTTGACTAAGGGACGTACCTGGCACCCGTGTTGAACAGGCTAGAATGCCCTGACCCTCCTCCCCAAACGATCATTTCAGTGCCCGTCCAGACCGTGGAATGCCAGACACGAGCGGCGGGGGCATTCAACGTTGGCAACATCGTCCAAGCATTGTTTTGGCGATTGTAGTCCGCGCCGTCGTTCGAGCCATTCTGCATGTCTCCCCCACCCCAGACCAACACATCCGTCCCCGTCCACACCATTGAGGGCACCAAACGAGCTGAGAGTGTAGTCGCAGGAAGCGCAGTCCACACTGCCGACGACGGATTGTAGCGGCCGCCGTCGTTGAAGTAGTTGCTGTTATCGTATCCACCCCAGACAATCATTTCCGTGCCGGTCCACACCGCGCTGTGATAGTAGCGAGGTGACGGCGCGTTACTAGTTGAAGTGCTGCCAAGCACTTGGAATTGAGACGGGTCGTAGATAGCCCCATTGTTATTTGGAGCGTGCGCATTGCCATCGTATCCGCCCCAGAGAATCATTTCCGAGCCTGCCACGACGGCACTGCCCCAGTACCACCAGGCAATAGGTGAGAAATTACTCCAAGCAGTCCAACGATCCGTCGTAGGATCGTAGTTGTAAACATCTCCAACTATGTTGGTCCCATCCTGTGAATAGATGTTCGTACCGTTATAGCCACCTGCAATGACCATTTGTCCGTCTACCCACACGGCCGCGTGACCGCCGCGTGCTCCGGGGCAATTCGTAGTCGACGTCGGCTTCCACGTGTCCGTCGTAGGGTTGTAACGGGCGCCGGTGTTGACGAAAGCATTAGCAGTATTAGATTGGCCACCCCAGATGATCATTTCGGTCCCGGTCCACACTGCACTTTGAAATTGTTGCACGTCTGGCGCGCCGACTTTGGAAATATCGGTCCACGTGTTCGTTGCCGGGTTGTAACGTGCACCTGAGTTATCCCCGACACTACCACCCCAGACAATCATCTCGGTCCCGGTCCATACGGCGGAATGGTATTGGCGCCCGGCAGGTGCTCCCGACAGATTTGTTGGGATCCACACGTGGTGAACGCATGCGTTTGCCGAGCAACCACCGCCGCAACGAGTGTCCGTATGCGCGTAGCTGCACGTACCCGCACTACAGGTTCCTGTTGATTGATAGGTGCGCAGGGTGTTGCTGTCTGCACACGTGGTTGCGGGCGGGGAATTGCACGTTTTGCTGGCACACGGATCCGACGTTCCACCAGTCGAAATGCTGCCACCCGTAGAGACCGCGCCACCTGTGGAGACGGCGCCACCCGTAGAGGCAGCACCACCCGTGGAAACAGCGCCACCCGTAGAGGCAGCGCCACCCGTAGAGGC
>Ga0265340_10002158_pt1 | contig 11287 bp, 13 predicted proteins | sample 4CB225metaG_FD_202082 | JGI IMG/M metagenome (GOLD analysis project Ga0265340, IMG submission 202082) | Rhizosphere microbial communities from Carex aquatilis grown in University of Washington, Seatle, WA, United States - 4-CB2-25 metaG | ecosystem: Host-associated > Plants > Roots >...
CCCAGAGGATTTTCGGGTTGATGTAAGCGCGCGGATTCTTGTTTCCGTCTTTCTGGTCCAGATCCATCACCAGAACGCGCTTCGGCACCCCGACTTGAATTGCGGCAAGACCGATGCCATCGGCCGAATACATCGTCTCGATCATGTCATCGACGAGCGTGCGAATATCGCCGTCCACCCTGGACACAGGTTCCGAAACAACTTTCAGGCGCGGATCGGGCGCGGTAAGGATGGGGCGGACCGTCATGCGCCGGAAATAGGGGCTCGCCCATTCCCGGTCAAGGGAACGCCGGAAAACCAATGGATTTTGCTTATATTATCCTTGCCGTGGCGCTGGTAATCGCAGCCGCGATCGTCGCTTTCGCAATGAGGCGCCGTCCTGAACCGGCCGATGCAGCACCGCCCGATCCGCGGCTGGACGCGCTGCTCACGGCGCAGGGCGAGATCAAAGGACAATTCAGCCAGACCGTCGCGCAGCAGGCGGAATTGCAGCGCACACTCACTGAGCAAATCGACGCGCTGAAAAAACGCCTCGGCGATTCCCTGACCGACAGCGCGACTAAAGCAACCGAAACCTTCACCAGCATTCAGGAACGGCTAAAGACGATCGACGACGCGCAAAAAAATATCGCGTCTCTCGGAACACAGGTTGTCTCGCTACAGCAAGTTCTGTCGAACAAGCAGTCTCGCGGCGCATTCGGTCAGGCACAGATGGAAGACATCGTGCGCGACGGGCTTCCATCCACGCTCTACGATTTTCAATACACGCTCTCCAACCGCAACCGGCCCGATTGCGTCATCCGCATTCCCGGCAACAAGGCATTGCTGGTCATCGATTCAAAATTTCCGCTGGAATGTTTCGATGGCTTGCGCCGGGCGGCGACCGACGACGAACGGAAATTCGCGCTCGCCCGCGTGCGCACGGATGTAAGCAAACATGTCAGCGACATCTCGGAGAAATATCTCATCCCCGGCGAAGTGCAGACGCCGGCGATCATGTTCGTGCCGTCCGAGTCCATTTATGCCGATCTGCACGAGGTCTTCACGGATGTGATCCAGAAGGCGCATCGCTCACAGGTAATCGTAGTCTCGCCGAACATCCTGATGCTCGCCATCAACACGATCCAAACCGTCATGAAGGACGCGCGCATGCGCGAACAGGCGAGTCTGATCCAGAAGGAAGTCGGCACGCTCGTGACGGACGTGAAGCGGCTTGGCGAGCGTGTGATCAATCTGCAGCGCCACCTCAGTCAGGCGGACGGAGACATCAAGGACATCGCCGTCTCGACGGAAAAGATCGTCTCCAAGGGCGAGAAGATTCGCAATGTCGAACTGTCATCACCGGACGATAAGGCTGCTCTGCCGCAGAGTTAGGAGGACATCATGGGGGGCCGCGATGACCCAGCGACAGTGGCGGCGATTGCCGTTCTGACCGTTATCGTCGCGACCGTTGCACATGAAGCCATCGGACATGGCAGCGCCTGCCTTGCGATGGGCGGGCATATCACACAACTCACCTCGGTCTATTTCGACTGCTCGGTGCACGGCATCTGGTTGCCGGCGGCGGGACCGCTCGGCAACCTGATCGCAGCGTTGCTCGCGTGGCTTGTTCTGCGCCCTGTTTCCTCCGGCATGCCGCGCTTACGCTTGCTACTGGTGCTCATTGTTGCGTTCAATCTGTTCTGGATGGCCGGCTACTTGCTCTATTCCGCATTCACCGGCGAAGGCGACAACGCCATTGTCGCGCGCATGATGTTTGCCGGGCCGCGCTGGGCACTCGGGCTCGGGCTGGCGATTTTGGGATTGGTCATCTATCGCGTTGCCATCCGCGCTGTCGCTGCGGAGATGCGCGTCTTCGCCGATGGCGCGCAACGAGTCCGCAATCTGTTTTATCTTTCGTTTGGGGCCGGTAGCATTGCTGCCGTCATCGCATCCGCCTTCTATTCGCCGGATCGCCTGCACTCTGCTATCCAAGGCGCTCTCGAAATCAGCGCGGCATCGTTGCCGATGCTGTTTCTGCCCATGTTCGTGCGCCCAGAGAACGCGCGCGAAGGGCCGATCCCGCGCAGCCCATTGTGGATGATCGTCAGCGGCCTCGCTTACGTCGCCTTCGTGGCAACGCTGGGGCGCGGACTTCCTTAGATTGCGCGTCGCGCCTTGAAAGCGTGGCTTAACGTGCCTTCGTCGAGATAATCGAGCTCGCCGCCGACCGGCACGCCGTGCGCAAGGCGCGTGATCTTCACGCCTGTCGGCTCCAGCGCATCCATCAGATAGTGCGCTGTCGTCTGGCCTTCGACGGTCGCATTCATCGCGAGGATCACTTCGTCCACACCGCCTTTAACGCGCGAGACCAGCGCCGGCACGTTGAGCTTATCGGGCGTCATGCCATCGAGCGCCGACAACACGCCGCCCAGCACATGATATTTACCCTTGAAGACGCTCGCGCGTTCGAGCGCCCAAAGATCGGCGACGTCTTCCACCACGCACAGCACTGCCGCATCGCGGCGCGGATCGTTGCACAGCGAGCAAGGCGACGTCGTATCGAGATTGCCGCACACGTCACAGGTCTTGATCGCAGCAGCAGCGTCGCGCATCGCATTGCCCAGCGGCTCCAGCAGAACTTCGCGCTTCTTCAGCAATGCCAGCGCCGCACGGCGCGCCGAGCGCGGCCCCAAACCGGGAAGCTTGGACAGCAATTGAATCAAACGCTCGATTTCCGGACCGGCCTGGACAGACGCCACTTATGCGTCCTCGCCGCTTTCGGGCATTTCGGTGGCGATGTCATCCTGCGCCAGATCGCGCACGGCGATGACTTCCGCGCCGGGAAAGCGATCCAGTACCGCGCGCACCATGGGTTCCTGCAACACGGCTTCAAGCTTCGCCGCGTGCGCGTTCTTTTTCGCTTCGGCGATGGTCGGCGCGCCGCCTTCGCGCGCGACGCTGACAACCCAGCGGAATCCGGTCCATTCTTTCAGCTTCTGCGCGAGATCGCCGGACAAGGTGCGCGGCGCGCGCGCAGACGGGCGGAATTCGATCTTGCCCGGCTCCATCGACACCAGATGCATGTCGTTCTCGACATGCACTTTGAGGATCGAGGCGCCTTTCGTGAGCGCGAGTGCGGCGATGTCTTCCAGCGTGCGAAGGGTTGGTGCGGTGTGAACGGCAGCCGTCGGTTCCGGCGCGCGCTGTGCCGATGCCATTGGCGCGGATGACGATGCTACCGCACGCGCGCCACCGTTCGATGACGGCGACGACGAAGGGGCGCGCGGTGCCGGCGCCGCGCCACTATCCATCACATCACGCACGAGCTTGTCGGTCGGCGGAAGATCGGCGGCGTAGGCCAAACGAATGAGCGCCATCTCACAGGACTGAATGGGCCTCGTCGCATCACGGACTTCGAACAGGCCTTTGAGCAGCAATTGCCATGCGCGGGTGAGCGATGGCACGGAGAGCTTGCCCGCCATCTCAGCGGCACGTTTGGCCTCGCCCGATCCGCCGTCGAAGAAACCTTCGGCGCCCGGCGCGACTTTCACGCGCGTGAGGAAATGCGTCGTCTCAAGCAGATCCTGCATCACCGCCAGCGGATCGGCGCCGACATCGTAAAGCTGGTTCAGCTCCTTCAGGGCTCCAGCAATGTCGCCGCCCATAAGCTTTTCATAAAGATCGAGCACGCGGCCGCGATCGGCCAGCCCCAGCATCGCCCGGACGCTGTCCGCCGTGATGACATTTGCTTCGTCATGCGCAATGGCCTGATCGAGCAGCGAAAGCGAGTCGCGGACCGAGCCTTCCGCCGCGCGCGCGATCAGCGCCAATGCGCCACCTTCGATCGAAACATTCTCTTTCGCCGCGATGGATTTGAGATGCGCGGCCAATTCCGGCGTCTCGATGCGGCGCAAATCGAAGCGCTGGCAGCGCGACAGCACCGTCACCGGAACTTTGCGGATTTCCGTGGTCGCAAAGATGAACTTTACATGCGGCGGTGGCTCTTCCAGCGTCTTAAGCAGTCCGTTGAAGGCCTGCTTCGACAGCATGTGTACTTCGTCGATGATGTAGACTTTGTAGCGCGCGGAAGCGGGGGCATAGCGCACGCCATCGATGATCTCGCGAATGTCGTCGATGCCGGTGCGCGAGGCGGCATCCATTTCCTGCACGTCGATATGCCGGCTCTCGGCGATGGCAACGCATGGGTCGCAGACGCCGCAGGGATGAATGGTCGGCTCGGTGCGTTTGCCGTCCGGCCCGATGCAGTTCAGAGCGCGCGCAATAATGCGCGCCGTCGTCGTCTTGCCCACGCCCCGCACGCCGGTGAGCATGAAGGCATGCGCGATGCGTCCCGTGGAGAACGCATTGGAGAGCGTGCGGACAAGCGCTTCCTGACCGATCAAGCCAGTGAAGTCCTGCGGGCGGTATTTGCGCGCGAGCACGCGATAAGCGCCATCGGCCGGCTGTTCCGGTAAATCGAGACCGAGACCTGGAGTTTCGTTTCCGTCCATGGGGCGACTATAGCAAGGCGCGTCACCGGCGCGCGGGAATTTCAATCATTGCTGTGGAAAGGTGGAAGCCGGTCACGACCCGAAGCGGATTCGGTACGGCTGCTTCCTTCCGGACCTGACCGGGTTCGCGAGTGCATTCGTCCGCGACCGACTTCCGTGTGGGGATATAGGGGGTGTGGCTCGAAAATGCGAGTCGTCAGATTCGCGCGGAAATCCATGCCGTCATCAGGTCGATGGCATCGGCACGGGACTTTTCCGAATCCTCGAAATAATGCGCGCCGGGCAGGAACTCGAGCGTTTTGTCTTGCGCGCCGATGCTTTCGAAAATCTTGCGGGCGTCCGACGGGAACACGCCCATGTCGGCCGTGCTTTGCACGACGAGCGCCGGCACGGTGAGCTTGGCGAGTTGGGGCGGCCCCTGGCATTGCGATGTTTCCAGACTCCACATCGACAGCCATGCGCGCAATGTATTCGCGCGGCCGATACCGAACGGCAGCTTGTTCGCCATCACCGGATGCCCGGCATAGCACCCGGGACAAGGCCGATCCGTCGGTTCGATTGCGGGATCCATGAAGCGCAGATCGGCCCAGGTGCGAAACAGCGGAAAGATGCGGTCCGGAATTCCTGCTGCATTCAATCGCGCCAATTCTTTCTTCGCATAAGCGGTGATACCATGATTGCGCGCAGCTTGCGTTGCACGATAACGCGCGATGAATTCCGCCGAATAAGCCGGACCATTATCCTTGTTGAAAGGATCGAGCGCGGCATCGGTCGGCACCGGATCGGTTTCGTCGACGACCGAAGCATCCATCCAGTTGGTGAGAACTTCCGGGCGGCCGGGATGGGCGTTGAGCGAGATATAGAGATCGCATCGCGGCAGATGGGAGAGCGCCTCAGCCATTGCACCTTTGGTATTCGCAGCCAACGTTGGCGCAACAGCTTCGGCCTGATAGGCCGCCATCAACGAACCGCCGCCGGAATTTCCCAACAGCACCACACGCTCTACACCGTTCGCACGCAACCACGAAACGCCCGCGCCGATGTCCATCAGCGCATGTTCGAGATGGAAAAGATCTTCCGCGCCGCGATAACGCGTGTTCCAGCCGAGAAATCCGAAACCGCGTTCCGCGAAATAGGATGCCGAATAATGCTCTGCAAAATCGACGTTGTAATGGGTGGCGATCAGCGCGGTTTTGGGTTTCGCGTCATCGGGTGTCCAATAAAGTCCCTGGCAGGGAAATCCTCCGGCACCGGCACGCGCGGATGTCGCCGATGCCAATCCTACAAATTCGCGCGAAATACTCATTTCGCCGTTCCTCGCTTGCGATGCTTGCCGTCCGCGAGCGCAACGATGATACCGCGCAAGGTGCGCACTTCCTGATGGGTAAAATCGGCGCGGGTGAGCATGGCACGGATGTTGCGGATCATCGCGTCCGCCTTGTCGGGCGGATAGAGAAAGCCGTTGACGATCAGTTCGCCTTCCAAATGTTCGAACAGCTGAAAGATTTCTTCGCGCGTTGCAGGCTTGGCAAGCGGTCCATGATCGAGACGCATCGCCGGAGTCTCGTCACCGGATCTGAACCATTCGTAGGCGGCGAGCAGCACTGCCTGTCCCAGATTGATGGACGAGAAATCTGGATGGGTGGGAATGGTAATGACAGCGTTGGCGAAGGAGACCTCATCGTTCTCCAAACCTGTGCGCTCATTGCCGAAAAGAATCGCGGTCTTCTCGCCGCGCGCGATGGCTTCGCGCAGGGCCTTGGCGGCAGCATCGGGCGTGTAGATGGGTTTGGCAAAGCCGCGTTCGCGCGCCGTGGTGGCGAATACGAATTGCAGATCGCCCAGCGCTTCTTTCAACGTCGGAAACATCTGCGCGGTATCCAAAATATACGACGCACCCACCGCCATCGCGGTCGCGCGCTCGTTCGGCCATCCGTCGCGCGGCGCGACAAGGCGCAATTCGGACAAACCGAAATTCGCCATCGCCCGCGCCGCGGCGCCGATATTCTCGCCGAGCTGTGGATGCGACAGGATGATGATCGGCGCGTTCGTCATTCCGGAATCGGGACTGCCTTGCCGGTGGCGTGCGACTTGGCTATGCCCTGACGCGGAAACACGGCGACATCTTCCGGCTTGCTGTCACCGATAGTCATGAAGAGGCAGTTCTCGTTTGTGTGGTTGTAAAGGTGATGCCCGGCGCGCTGCCCCGCCGGAAAGCAGCAATAGTCGCGCTCCTTCATCACATATTGCCGCTCTCCGAGATGCAACGTCGCACTGCCGCGCAGAATGAAGACATGCTCTTCTTCGGCCATGTGATAGTGAAAGCGGTTTGAGAATTGCTTCGGCTTCAGCACATCGATACCGACACCGACTTGCGAACCGCCGCCATAACGACCGAGGCGCTTGAATGTGCCAGGGCCGGATTTCTGCCACGGTACATCGTCAATCGCGAAAGGCTCGAAAAAACCATCGGACGATAGCTTTGTTCGTTTCTGTTTCGCAGATTTCTCTTTGCTGGCCATCGCACGTCCCGTCGCTGGTTTAGCGTTCCATCTTCACAAATTCCGGGCCGCTCGCGCCAAAGCGCAACACGCCGTTCACGCTATCGAGGTCGATGATTACGGCCGTGCCAGTACGTTCCGGATCGTAGCCCTGCTCGCGCTCATGCGAGCTCGTAAAAATCTGATGGCGCTCGGTGTCATTGATTGTAATACGCGCGCGGCCCTCGAACTTGATCATGGGCGTCGTCGCCGAGCGATAGATCATGGCGACATGCGGGTTTTTCCTGATGGCGTCGAGCGTCGAGCCCGATCCGGTGCGCACCCACACACCTAGAGCGGAGTCCGAAAACACCTGCGTCGAGCCGCGGAATGAGAGAAGCGGCTTGTTGTCCGGCGAGACCACGGCCAGTGCCATCGGATTGCCGTTGGCGAGCGCATTGTCGACCATGTCCTTGATTTCGGGGGTAAGTGCGATGGGCATGAAGACTCCGTGACGATTACGTTTCGCGCCCCTTCTAGCACGCCCAATTCGCCGCTTTGACGTTGAATTGCCGCGCCGCTATACCCCCGCCCCGGCACCATTTCCGAGGCTTTCATGAACAAGATCAAGGTACAGGGAACCGTCGTCGAACTCGATGGCGACGAGATGACCCGCATCATCTGGGATCTCATCAAGAAGAAGCTGATCCTGCCCTACCTCGATGTGAACCTCGAATATTACGACCTCGGCGTCGAACATCGCGACGCGACGAAGGACAAGGTCACCGTCGATGCCGCCGAAGCGATCAAGAAGCACGGCGTCGGTGTGAAATGCGCCACCATCACGCCGGACGAAGCCCGCGTGAAGGAGTTCAATCTCCATGAAATGTGGAAGTCGCCCAATGGCACGATCCGCAACATCCTGGGCGGCGTGATCTTCCGCGAGCCGATCATCTGCAAAAACGTGCCGCGCCTCGTTCCCGGATGGACGAAGCCGATCGTCGTGGGCCGTCACGCGTTCGGGGACCAATACCGCGCCACCGATTTCCGTTTCCCCGGCAAGGGCGTGCTCACCATCAAATTCGTCGGCGAAGACGGCAAAGTCATCGAGAAGGAAGTGTTCAAGGCGCCGGGCTCTGGCGTCGCGATGGCCATGTACAACCTCGACGATTCGATCCGCGATTTCGCGCGCGCCTCATTGAACTACGGACTTGCGCGCAAATATCCGGTGTACCTGTCGACCAAGAACACTATCCTGAAAGCCTACGATGGCCGCTTCAAGGACATCTTTCAGGAAGTGTACGAGAAGGAGTTTGAATCGAAATTCAAGGAAGCCGGCATTACCTATGAGCACCGTCTGATCGACGACATGGTCGCATCGGCCCTGAAGTGGGAAGGCGGCTATGTTTGGGCCTGCAAGAACTACGACGGCGACGTGCAGTCCGACACCGTGGCGCAAGGCTTCGGTTCGCTCGGCTTGATGACATCTGTTCTGACGACGCCGGACGGCAAGATCGTTGAGGCCGAAGCTGCGCACGGAACGGTCACGCGCCACTATCGCGAACATCAGAAAGGCAAATCGACCTCCACCAACTCCATCGCCTCGATCTTCGCGTGGACTCGTGGGCTCGCGCATCGCGCGAAACTCGACAACAATCCGGCGCTCGACAGGTTCGCGCACACGCTCGAGAAGGTCTGCGTCGATACCGTCGAAAGTGGCTTCATGACGAAGGACCTGGCGCTGCTCGTAGGCCCCGATCAGAAATGGCTGACGACCGAAGGCTTTCTCGACAAGGTCGATGAGAACCTGAAAAAGGCGATGGCGTAAGCCAAGCGGAAGCGCAAGCAAACGCAGAAAGGCCGGGCCGCAACGCCCGGCCTTTTCGTTTTCCCATCGCGGCGAAGTGATCTCGCGAATAACGCGCCCGCGCTAGCATCGCGGACGTTCCAGCGGGGGGCGAGACAGTGGCAGACAACAGAAGCGCTTTCGGCTGGCGCGTTTACGGCTTTGGCATCATCGCGCTGGCGGTGATCTGCCTGATCTTTGGCGACTTCAATGGCGGACAACCGGTGCCAAAAGCTTTTCCTGCGCGCACGAAACTCGCTTATGCGATGGGCATCTTCACGCTTGCCTGCGGCCTCGCGATCGAGTGGCGCAGAACGCTGGCATGGGCTGCTGGCGCGCTGGCCGCTTATTACGGCATGATCGTCGTTGTGCTGATGAGCGGGCACCTCATTCTGAAATACCCGACCAACTACGGCGCCTATGACAGCGCCGCGGAGCAGATCGCGATTACGGCAGGCGCTTTCATTCTTTGGGCTGGCACCGCGGCGATCGACAGCGCGCGCGCTGCGCGGCTCATCCGCATCGCGCAGATCGCGTTCGGCGTCTGCGCAATACTCTTCGGCGGCGCGCATTTCATGTACATGAATCTGACCGCGCCGCTGGTGCCCAAATGGCTGCCGCCCAATCAGTTGTTTTGGGGTTATGCGACTGGCGTTTTCCATATCGCTGGCGGGCTTGCGATCATCATGAATATCCGCGCACGTCTCGCCGCCATTCTGCTCGCCGTGATGTATGCGATCTTTACGGTATTCGCGCTTGTGCCGGGTTTGCTCGCGGGCCCGACATTCTTCGCATGGACCGAAATCGCCACAAGTCTCATTTTGGTTGGCGTCGCGTGGATCGTGGCCGATTCCTTCTCGAACGCGCGCGCTGCATTGCCCTAAACCCTATGCTAGAGAGCGGCGGCCAAGGAGTGCGCTATGACCCGAACCGCCAAATGCTGCTGCGGCGCGTCGTCGATCACCGTTGAAGGCGATCCGGTGTTGAACGCGCTTTGCCATTGCACAAGCTGCAAGAAGCGGACAGGCAGCGCGTTCGGATGGTCGGTGTATTTTCCGGATAACAAAGTCGTCGCGAAAACCGGCGAGCTGCGCGTGTACGCCAAAGATAGTGCGTTGGACTACAATCGCTTCTTCTGCGTCAATTGCGGCACGACACTCTATTGGAAGAGCTTTGGATTCTTGCCCGATGCTACGGGTGTCGCTGGCGGCTGCTTCGTCGACGATCCGCTGCCCGATCCCAATCTGTCGGCTCAGGATCACGATCACTGCATATGGCTGACGCTGCCGGAGAGTTGGATGAAGGCTTAAGCTTTCACCATCCCCATCAGCGCCAGTGCATTGCCATCAGGATCCTTGAAGAACTGCAGCTTCAACTCTCCAGCATCGGTTCTCTGAACAGTCTCGGCTGGTCCAACAAACTCCACGCCCTTCGCGGCAAGCGCAGGGCCGAGCTCTAGAATATCCGGCGCATCGAAATAGAAATACGATCCGCCAATCGGCTGATCCTTCTGCTCGGAGAGACCGACCATCAGCCGCTGGCCGCCGCAATCGAAGAACAGCATCGTGCCGGCTTCGAACAACAGCGTGAGGCCGAGTGTGTCGCGATAAAAACTGCGCGCGCGATCGATGTCACGGCAGGTGAGCGCGACCTGCACCAGTTTGCGGCCTGCGAGATTGTGCGCCATTGTCCGTATCCTTAGGTCATCACACTGTTAGGCTACCTAACTATTGGAGAACTGGTCAAGTGCCCAAAGTTTCCCTGCGCACCGAACAGGTCGCCGATCAGCTCCATGCCGCGGCTATTCGCCTGCTCCGTTATGTCCGCAAAGAAGATTCCGCGTCGGGTGTGCCCGCGGCCCAACTGTCGGCACTTTCTGTGCTCGCGTTTGGAGGACCGATGACGCTCTCCGCACTCGCCACCGCCCAACAGGTGAAGCCGCCAACCATGTCGCAACTGGTGAGCGAATTGGAGCGGCTCGATCTTGTGGTTCGCAAGCCGATCGATCGCCGCTCCTCCGAAATCTCACTCACGCGCAAAGGCCGCGCCCTGATGGAAGCGGGGCGCAAGCGCAGGCTCGCGCGCCTCACCCGTGCCATCGGCAGACTCCCGCCTGAGCAGATCGACAAACTCGCTCAGGCCGCCGGATTAATCGTGGCCATCACCGATCCGACCATTTGATTTTCCCCCGTATGTGCTTGGTGCAATCCCCTCCTGGCGAAATTGTTCTTTCTTTGTTCTCACGATTGAGCTAGCGTCCGCGTCTATTTCGGGGAGGCAAAAATGCTGGGTTATGTGACCATCGGGGCGAAGGACGGCGACACGTCCGGAAAATTTTACGACGCGGTGTTCGGCGCAATCGGCAGCGAGCGCAAATTCGCAGACGGCGGCTGGATCGGGTACGGACCAAAGGGCAAAGACGAACACAACGTTTATGTCTGCCCGCCGTTCAACAAAGAGCCAGGGAC
>Ga0265340_10002160_pt1 | contig 11281 bp, 8 predicted proteins | sample 4CB225metaG_FD_202082 | JGI IMG/M metagenome (GOLD analysis project Ga0265340, IMG submission 202082) | Rhizosphere microbial communities from Carex aquatilis grown in University of Washington, Seatle, WA, United States - 4-CB2-25 metaG | ecosystem: Host-associated > Plants > Roots > Rhizosphere...
CAGGGTGAACCGCAGGTCCGACGGGGTCAGACTCGCCGCCGCGCCGGTCAGCACCAGGGACCGAACCGCCGGGGCGAGCAGGACGGCGCTGGCCGAGTACCACCAGAGGGTGGCGTTGGTCCGGCGCTCGGGACAGCCCCATTCCCGGGCGGTCTGATCCACCCGGTCGCCGAGCCAGTGCTCGTCGACCAGCAGCGACCCGGCCAGCATCGGCAGCCGGGGCGGGAGCCCGGTCACGGCTCGACACCAGTTGCAGGCTCGATACCACTTCCGGGCATGGCTACGCGGAGGACGGGGCGCACGCTCCGTCCTCCGCGCGAACCATTCACCGTGGAGGTGGATGACATCGCGTGAGCGGTCTCAGCGGGAGTAGAACTCCACCACGAGCTGCTCGTTGCAGACGATGGGGATCTCTTCCCGGGCCGGCAGCCGGACCAGCCGGGCGTGGAGCTGCGGCAGCAGCACCTCGAGGTACGGCGGGGTGGTCGCCAGTTCGTGCGCACCGGCGGCCGCGACCTGGAACGGGACCATGTTCCGGCTGCGCGGCGCGATCGCGATCACGTCTTCGGGCTTGACCCGGTAGGACGGCTTGTCCACCCGGAGACCGTTGACGGTGACGTGACGGTGCGTGACGGCCTGCCGAGCCTGGTAGATCGTCCGGGCGAAGCCGGCCCGGAGCACCAGCGCGTCCAGCCGGGTCTCCAGGGCGACGACGAGAGCCTCACCGGTCTTCGCCGAGCTGCGGTGGGCCCGGTCGAAGGCCAGCGCGAGCTGGGTCTCGCTGACGTTGTACTGGTAGCGCAGGCGCTGCTTCTCGAGCAGCCGGACCTTGTAGTCCGACGTCGACTTGCGGGCCCGGCCGTGGTCGCCCGGCGGGTAGGGGCGCTGTTCGAAATACTTGACACACTTCGGGGTAAGAGGGATTCCCAGAGCACGGCTGAGCTTCGCCTTGGGACGGGGGTGGTTCACAGACAGTCCTCCACGGTAGGTTAGGTAAGGCTTACCTAATTAAAGCTGGAGGCGCAGTGGACACCCGCACACACACCCCCGTCCGACCAACGTCGGCAGAAAGAGCTCGTACCGTTCTCGCAGCGACCGCCTCGGCATCGGTCCTGGAGGACAGCGGTCGCGTAGATCTCCTCGGGTGCCATCACGATGGCCCACGCGGCGACGTGATACTAACGCTTCCTTCGACAAGCACGTTAGTTCGCGCCACCCGTGAGACGCGCAACGGAGACCTAGCAGTATCAGCGCAGCTTACCGAACTATGTCCGGTCAGCGCACACCTGGGCTTTCAGATCCACCCAAAGGTTCAGATCGAGTTCGGATTGAGGCCGGTGATCCCCCCATCGAGCGGGATCACCGTCCCGGTCAGGTAGGCACCTGCTCGGGAGGCCAGGAAAATCGTCGTTCCGGCAATGTCGTCCGGTTCCCCGACCCGCCCCAGTGGCACCGCCGCGCCGATCACCTCGCGCTGCTCCGGCGTCCCCAGGAAGGAATTGGTCATCCGGCTCGGGAACGGTCCGGGAGCGATCGCGTTCACCGTGATCCCGTCACCGGCCAGCCGCTTGGCCAGATGCCGGGTGAGCATGTGCACCGCGGCCTTGCTGGCGCTGTAGGAATAGTTCTCCAGCGCCGGGGCCCGCAGGCCGTCGATCGACCCGATGTTGACCACCCGGGCCGGATCTCCCGGCCGGGCGGCGGCGCGCAACTGGGGCAGCAGCGCCACCGTGAGCGTGAAGACGCCGCGGAGGTTGGTGTTCAGCACCTTGTCCCAGCCGATTGCGGGAAAGTCCTCCAGCGGTGCCCCCCAGACCACGCCGGCGTTGTTCACCAGTAGCTGCAGTTGCGCGAACTGCTCGGCGACGGCGGAGGCCAGCTTCTGGGTACCGGCGTCGGTGGACAGCTCCGCGGGCACCGCGACGCAACCCCCGCCGCGGCCGGCCGCGGCGGCCGACTCCGACAGTTGCGCCACCGCCAGTTCGCAGGCCTCGGTCTTCCGGGAGGAGATGATCACCTGAACCCCGGCCCGGACCAGCCCCTCGGCAATCATCAGGCCGACCCCCCGGGATCCGCCGGTGACCACCGCCGTTCTCCCCCGGACCGAGAACAGGTCTTCCGGCTGCGAAACGCTCACGATTCATTTCTCCTTGCGTAGATCCAACTTGCGTAGATCGAACTTGAGTGGCTCAGTCACAGCACGGCCCAGACCACCAGGGTCATCGCGAAACCGGTGACGGAGAGGATGGTCTCCAGCACCGTCCAGGTGGTCAGGGTCTGTTTCACCGTCATCCCGAAGTATTTCGAGATGATCCAGAATCCGCCGTCGTTGACGTGGCTGGCGATGATGGACCCCGCGCTGATCGAGATCACCAGCACCGCAAGCTGCGCCTGCGAGTAGCCGGAATGCTGCACCAGCGGGCCCACGATCCCACCCGTGGTCACCAGGGCGACGGTCGCCGAGCCCTGGGCCAGCCGTAACCCGCAGGAGATGACGTAGGCCAGCACGATCACCGGCAGCCCGGCGTCGGACATGGTCGAGGCCAGCGCGGTGCCGACCCCGGTGGCGGAGATCACTTTGCCGAAGAAGGCCCCGGCCCCGACGACGAGCAGGATCATGCCGATCGGGCGCAGCGACGCAGCGGTGATCTCGCTGAGCTCGGCGACCGTGCTGCCCCGGCGGGTGCCCAGCAACCAGAAGGCCAGCAGCACCGAGATCGTCAGCGCCACCGCCGGGGTGCCGAAGAAGGTCAGGACGTTCAGCAGCCGGCCCGGGTCCAGGGTCACCGTCCCGAACGTCGCCCCGAGAATGAGCACCAGCGGGACCACGATGATACCGAGCACGGTGACCAGGGACACCGGAAGGATAGGGGCTTCCGGTTCCGTGGCCGTTTCTGGTTCCGTGGCCGTTTCTGGTTCCGTGGCCGTTTCTGGTTCCGTGGCCTTCGGTTCGACCACGGCGTCGGCGGGCACGGCGATCTGGATCCGGGGGCCGATCCACAGTGGCCAGGCGATCCCGGCCGCCGCGAACGCGGGCAGCCCGCAGATCAGGCCGATCAGGATCACCCAGCCGAGGCTGACCCCGAGCAGGCCCGCGGCCGCGGTCGGACCCGGGTGCGGAGGCAGGAAGGCGTGCGTCATCGACAGGCCGGCCAGCATCGGCAGCGCGTACAGCACGAGCGACTTCCCGCCCCGCCGGGCGGTGACGTACACCAGCGGGGCGAGCACGAAGATGCCGATGTCGAAGAAGACCGGGATACCGAAGATCAGACCGGTCAGCCCCATCGCCAGCGGCGCCCCTCGGTCGCCGAAAAGCTGCAGCAGGCGCCCGACCAGGATGTCGGCGCCGCCGGAGCGTTCCAGGATCGCGCCCAGCACCGTGCCCAGGCCGACGATCACCGAGATGTGCCCGAGAATCCCGCCGAACCCGGTCTCCAGCAGCGAGTCCGAGGACTTCAGCGGAGTCCCGACGATCCGCGTCACCGGCAGGCCGGCGGCCAGGGCGAGGGCGAACCCCGCGATCAGCAGCGCGATGAACGGCTCGAGCTTGACCTTGATGATCAGCAGCAGCAGCACCGCGATGGCCACCGCGCACAGCAGCAGCAGGCCGGTGGTGGAGTCGTGCAGCCAGTTGACGACGGACATCTCAGCACCCTTCGACGAGAACTCCGGACGAATCAGGGACGGGCGAATCAGGCACGGGACGAATCAGGCACGGGTTTGACGCCGCAGGCTGCGGCCGGGCCGGGCCTGCGTCCGCCGGCCGTCCTCGATCACCGCCACCCCGGACACGAACACGTGCGGGATCCCGACGCAGGGACGGCGCGGATCCTGCTCGTCGGCCCCGGCCGCCACCTGGTCCGGATCGAACAGCACCAGGTCGGCCACGGCCCCCGGACGCAGCACGCCCCGATCGGTCAGGCCGAGCCGGCGGGCCGGGCCGGACGTCATCTGGGCCACGCATTCCTCCAGGCCGAGCAGGCCGAGCTCGCGGACGTAGTGCCCCAGATACCGCCCGAAGGTGCCCCAGGCCCGCGGGTGCGGCCGGGCCCCGACCAGGATCCCGTCGCTGCCGACCAGGTGCACCGGGTGCCGCATGATCTCGCGCACGTTGCCCTCGTTCCCGACGTGCTGCATGATCGTCGTGCCCAGGTTGTCCCGGCGCAGCAGATCGGCGAACACCTCGAACCCGGGACGGTGCTGCCGGCGGGCGAGCTCGGCGACGGTGGCGCCGACCACGTCGTCCAGTTCCCGGTGGTGGACGCCGGAGATCTGCAGGGTGTCCCAGTCGACGACGACCCCGTGACAGCCGTCGGAGCCGTTGATCTCCAGGTCCACCCGGATCCATTCCCGGGCCACCGGGTCCGCCAGCCGCTCCAGGGTGGCCTGCGGGCCGCCCACCGCGGCCCAGCCCGGCAGCATCGCGGCCAGGGTCGTGGATCCGGCCCGATAGGGGTAGGTGTCGAGGGTGATGTCGAGGCCGTCGGCGAGCCCCGCGTCGATAGCGGCCAGCAGTTCCCCGGCCCGGCCGGCGTTCACCTCGAAATTCATCGTCGCGTGGGTGAGATGCAGGGCGCAGCCGCTGCGCCGGGCCACCTCGATCATTTCCTGGTAGGCCTCGAGCGCCCCCCGGCCGTAGGAGCGCTGGTGCGGGGCGTAGAAACCGCCGGCCGCCGCGACCTCCTGGCAGAGCGCGACCAGTTCGGCGGTGTCGGCGAACATCCCCGGCGGATAGGTCAGCCCGCTGGACATCCCGACCGCACCCTCACGCAGGCCCTGCCGGACCAGGGCGCGCATGGCCCGGATCTCGGCCGCGGTCGCGGGCCGGTCCTGGGTGCCGACCACGAGCATCCGGACGGTGCCCTGCGGGACCAGGTAGCAGACGTTGACGGCGGCACCGGCGTCCACCCGGTCCAGGTACTCCCGCACTGAGCGCCAGTCCCAGTCGAGCCCGTCGGGCACCCCGTTCCAGCCGGCGAGCTGTACCCGCAGGATCTCCAGGGTGCGCTCGTCGACCGGCGCGTAGGACAGACCGTCCTGGCCGAGCACTTCCGTGGTGATCCCCTGCGTGGTCCGGGCCAGGTGCTGGGGGTCGGTGAGCACGGCCAGATCGGAATGCGCGTGCAGGTCGATGAACCCGGGGGCGAGGGCGAGCCCGGCGGCGTCCAGGATCCGGCTTCCCGGCGGGACGCCGAGGGTGCCGCGGGCGCCGAGACCGGCGATCCGGCCGGCCACGATCAGCGCCTCGCCCCGGCGCGCCGGCGCTCCGGTCCCGTCGATCAGCAGCGCGTCCCGGATCAGCAGCGGCGGTGGCGACAACGGGGAATCGAGCGACGGGCCATCGACCGGCGGGAAATCAGGCGACCGGGATTGAGTCATCCGAAAACCGTCCGGAGAAAATCGACCAGCACCGGCTGGGCGGCCCGGGCGTCGTCGATCACCGGGATCAACTGCCACTTGTCGAAGGCCGTGCACGGGTGCGAGATTCCCAGCCGGAGCACGTCCCCGACCGCCACCGGCCCGGCCCCGGCCCCGAGCCGGACGAAGGCGTGCTGATCGTTCAGCGCGCAGACGCTCGCCCCGGCCAGCGCTTCGGTGCCGCCGGTGCCGCCACGGCGGATCGCCTGGACCTCGGGCAGGCCCTCGTCGAAGGGCAGGTCGCGACGGCCGCCGTCGACCAGCGCCAGCCCCGGCTCGGGCCGGGAGAGCACCCGCACCCAGCCGTGCAGTGCGGCCCGCAACCCACCTCCGGCCGACCGGGCGATCGGGGTGATCCCCCGGTAGAAACCGTCGTCATGGGCGATGTAGGCCCCGGCCCGGACCACCACCCGAACCGCCGGGCCGGCCGTGCCGCCGGGATCGTGCCACCGGGCCAGGACCTCGGCCACGACATCGAAGTAGGCGCTGCCGCCGGCGCTGACCACCAGCCCACCGGGAACCGGCCCGTACAGCCGGGCCTCGACCAGCCGGGCGTGCAACCGGGCCAGATCGCTGAGGTACGCCCGCACCGCGGCGAGACTTTCGGGACGACGGTCGTGGGCCAGCGCGCCCTCGTACCCGGCGACCCCGGCCAGCCGCAGCCCGGGCGTGGCGACCACCGCGCGGGCCACCGCCATCGCCTGCCCGATCGAGCGGGCCCCGGTGCGGCCGCCGGAAGCCCCGAGCTCGACCAGCACGTCGAGTGGTTCCCGGACCTCGAGCGAGTCGGCCGCGAGCGACTTCAGGACGGTGGCCATCGCCTCGACCACGTCGAGGCCGTCCACCCAGCTCAGCACCCGGGCGGAACGGGTGGTGCCGACGAGATGCCGGATCAGGGCCGGCTCGAGCAGCGGGTAGGCCATCATGATCCACGGTACCTGCTGCGCCAGCGCCACGGTGAGCTGCCAGCCGGTAGCCACGGTGATCCCCAGCGCCCCGGCCTCGAGCTGCCGGCGCCACAACGCCGGCGCCATGCTGGTCTTGCCGTGCGGAGCCAGATCGAGCCCGGCCCGGGCGGCCCAGCCGGCCATCGTGGCGATGTTCTGCTCAGTGGCCCCGGCGTCCAGGGTGAGCAGCGGGGTCGGCAGCTCGGCCAGGCCCGGCCCGGTCGACACGAACTCCTCGGCCGTGCGCCCCCAGGCCGTCACCGGCACCGCCTTGTACTGCGGACCGAGCTTGTACTGCGGACCGAGAACGCCGATCTCCTCCACGCCCACCTCGCTTCGTTGCGCCGGACGCACGGCCCACAGCCGATGTTCTGTCCGGTTTGGCAGCACAAGTCTTAGCAGCAGGAAGCTCCCGGCGTCATCAGACACACCCCCCGGGATCCCGCTTCGCGCCGGACCGATCCGCCCGGCCCACCCCAGCGCCCAGAACAGATCACCAATTACGCCCGCGAAAGCGTGAACGTGGTGGCCGTTCCGTAGGTCCAGGCGGCGATCATGCACCAGTGCCCACTGACCGCCGCCCCCACGGTGACCCGCAGTCTCGATCTGCTGACTCACAGTCTCGATCCGCTGGGTCGCAGTCTCGAAGCGCGGCCGGGCCGCCGCAAGCCGCCGCAGGCAACCGTCCGGCAGCCGTCCGGCAGCCGTCCGGCAGCCGTCCGGCGGGGGCCATTCCAGCACGCATAACGGCCCGATCCGGGCCAAGGTCGCACTCTCGGGCCAGTTCTGCGTGCCCAAATGGCCCCTGGGAAACTGGGCCGATGAACCCACGCATCGCCGTCACCACCACCGGCGCCCCGGCCCCCGCCCACTCCTTCTCCCAGGCCGTCCGGAAAGGACCGATCCTCCAGGTTGCCGGTCAGGGCTCGTTCGATCCGGCGACCAGCGAGTTACTGTTCCCGGGCGATGTGAAGGCCCAGACGATCCGGACCCTGAGCAACGTCGAGGCCGTCCTGACCGCGGCCGGGGCGAGCTTCGAGGACGTGATCATGCTCCGGGTCTACCTCGCCGACCGCGACGACTTCCCGGCCATGAACGAGGCTTACGGTGAGTTCGTCGGCAGCCGGATCGATTCCGGGGTGCTGCCCGCCCGAACCACGGTGATCGCCGGTCTGCCGCGGGCGGAGATGCTGGTCGAGATCGACGCCCTCGCCGTGCTCGACTGATCGGCGGGCAGTCAGGAAGAGAATCACCTCATGACGACGACACCGCTCGGACCGGCCGGATCCGCCGGCGCACCCGGCCGCAACCTGCTGGCCGCGCTGACCGGGCCGGGGGCCACGGCCGATCGCCCCGACGCGATCACGGTCGCCGGTACCGCCCTGTCCCGGGAAGTGCTGCTGGCCGCGGCGAGCGCCGTGGCCGACCGGGTCGCCGGGTCGAGCGCGGTGGCGGTCGAGGCCGTCGCGGACGCCCGGACGGTGGTCGCGGTGGTCGGCTGCCTGCTGGCCGGGGTGGCGGTGGTGCCGATCCCGCCGGACTCCGGTTCGGCCGAGCGCGCCCACATCCTCACCGACTCCGCCGCGGACCTCACCCTCGGCGCGGCTGACATCGACCTGGCCGCCCGCTGCGCCACCAGGTATCCCGAACCCCCGCCCGGCAGCACCGCCCTGATCCTCTACACCAGCGGGACGACCGGGGCGCCGAAAGGGGTGCCGATCTCCCGGGCCGCGATCGCCGCCGGGCTGGACGCGCTGGCCACGGCCTGGGCCTGGACGCCGGACGACGTCCTGGTGCAGGGGTTGCCGCTGTTCCACGTGCACGGCCTGGTGCTCGGCGTGCTCGGGCCGTTGCGGCTGGGATCAGCCCTGATCCACACCGGGCGCCCGCAACCGGCCGGGTACGCCGCGGCGGCGCAGGCCGGTGGCAGCCTGTTCTTCGGCGTCCCGACGGTCTGGTCCCGGCTGTGTGCCGATCCGGCCGCGGCCCGGGCCCTGTCCGGGGCCCGGCTGCTGGTCTCCGGCAGCGCCCCGCTGCCGGTGACGGTGTTCGACCGGCTCAGCGCCCTGACCGGGCATCAGCCGGTGGAGCGGTACGGGATGACCGAGACGCTGATCACGGTGAGCAGCCGGGTGGACGGCGACCGGCGGCCGGGATTCGTCGGCACGCCGCTGCCGGGGGTGGCGACCCGGCTGGTGGACGACGACGGCCTGACCCTGCCCACGGACGGCGAGGCCGTGGGTGATCTTCAGCTCACCGCGCCGATGGTGTTCTCCGGGTACCTGGGCCGGCCGGAGGCGACCGCGACCGCCTTCACCGCCGACGGCTGGTTCCGGACCGGGGACGTGGCCACGATCGGGGCCGACGGCTGGCACCGGATCGTCGGCCGGGCCTCGACCGATCTGATCAAGAGCGGCGGGTACCGGATCGGGGCCGGTGAGGTCGAGGACGCCCTGCGGGGCTTCCCCGGGGTGCAGGACGCGGCGGTGATCGGGCGCCCGGATCCGGACCTGGGCGAGCGGGTGACCGCGTTCGTGGTCGCGGAAGGGGTCACCCAGCAGCAGTTGATCGACCACGTGGCCCAGCAGTTGTCCGCGCACAAGCGTCCCCGGACCGTGGTTTTCGTCGATTCGCTGCCCCGGAACCCGATGGGAAAGGTGCTGAAGAAGCAACTCGACTGAGCGGGACGGCGAGAACGGGGCCCGTCGGTATGCTTGCGACCGGGGGATGCCCTCCGCCCGGCAGACCCGTCAGGAGACACCGACCGTGCGTGAGATCGCGATTTTCAGTGGCAGCGCCCATCCCGAACTGGCCGAGGAGATCTGCGACTACCTCTCCGAACCGCTGCGGCCGTCCCGGACCTCGCGGTTCGCGAACGACTGTCTCGAGGTGCAGTTGCAGGCCAACTGCCGCGAGCGTGACGTCTATCTGATCCAGCCGCTGGTGCCCCCGGTGCAGGAGCATCTGGTGGAGCTGCTGCTCCTGCTGGACGCCGCCCGGGGGGCGTCGGCGGCCCGGATCACGGTGGTGATGCCGCACTACGCGTATGCGCGCTCGGACAAGAAGGACGCGCCGCGGATCTCGATCGGGGGCCGGCTGGTGGCCGATCTGCTCGCCAACGCCGGGGCGACCCGGGTGCTGGCGATGACCCTGCACGCCCCCCAGGTGCACGGCTTCTTCTCGGTCCCGGTCGACCACCTGCACGCGCTGCGGGAACTGGCCGCGCATTTCCAGCCGTACGACCTGTCCAACACGGTGGTGGTGTCCCCCGATCTGGGAAACGCCAAAGCGGCTTCGGCCTTCGCCCGGATTCTCGGCGTCGGGGTGGCGGCCGGGGCCAAGCAGCGCTTCACCGACGACCGGGTGATCATCAGCGACATCATCGGCGAGGTGTCCGGCAAGGACGTGATCATTCTGGACGACGAGATCGCCAAGGGCAGCACGATCCTGGAACTGCTGCAACGGCTGCGCGAGCGGCACGTCAAGGAGATCCGGGTGGCCTGCACGCACGGGCTGTTCTCCGGCAACGCCCTGGACCGGCTGGAGTCCCAGCCCGACGTCCTGGAGATCATCTGCACGAACACGGTGCCGATCCCCAAGGACAAGCGGGTACCCAAGCTCGAGGTGCTGTCGATCGCCCCCGCGCTGGCGGAGGCGATCCGGCGGATTCACAACGGCGAGTCGGTCAGCGCCCTGTTCGACGCCTGAGGGGTTCGACGCCTGAGGGTTCGACGCCTGAGCGGCCCCTATTTCGCCGGGCCCACGGTGAAGATCACGCAGTTACCCTTCTCGGTCCGGGTCAGGCCCAGTTTGGGGCTGGGCTTGCGGTCGGCGCTCTGCCAGACCGTGCCGGGCAGTTGCGAGCGCAGCAGCACGACGCTCCGGAAACCGTTGCTGCGCAGGTAGGCCACCGAGGTCGCGTCCGGGAAGTTGCGCATCTCCTTGCGCATCCGGGCCACGGACGTCGAGGCGATCGGCTCTTGCCCGTTGGCCAGCGCCGGGTAATCGCTGGTCGTCGACCAGAACATCACCTCGCCGTCGGTGGCCGGGTTGGACGGCAGCACCACCAGCGGCTCGTCCGCGGCGGTCAGCGCGGCCGGGGTGGCCGGTACCGGCTGGTGCGGGATGCTCGCCCACCCCTCCAGGACGATCAGCACCGGCACGATCGCGAGCGCGGCCGATCGCAGGCCCAGCGCCCGGCCGCGGTACCCGAAGCTGCCGTGACCGCAGAGCCGGCTGACCGCGCCGGCCGCCAGGATGGCCAGCGGCAGGGTGCAGAACACCATCAACTGGGCCGGATGGGCGGTGATGGCCCAGGCCGGGGTGTGCTTCCAGATCAGCTCGAACGGGGAGGACGCGCCCGGGAACAGCGCGCCCGGGAACCGGGTGCCCAGGGCCAGCCCGGCGATCAGCGCCGCACTGGCGGCCAGTACCCACCGCCACCACCAGCGCCAGGTGCTGAACAGCAGCCCCAGGACGGCGAAAAAGATCAGGATCGCGCCCGGGAGCATCCGCAGGTCACTGGAGCTGGAGCCCAGGGTGGCCCCGGCACTCAGCCAGGACCAGGTGCCGTGGGCCGAGGGCGCGGTGATCAGATCGACCGGCCGCGGGGAGTTCAGGGTGATCTGGGCCAGGCTCCGGGACGATCCGACCGCGGTCGGGTCGATCCGCTGTTCCCGGATGTAGGGGTAGGCCATGAACGCACCGGTGGCGGCGAACAGCGCGCCCCCGATCAGGTCGGCCGGCAGCAGCCAGCGCAGCCGCGGCCGGGGGTCGTCCCGCGGCCGGGTCTGCGGGGCCCGGCTGAACTCGGCCAGCTCGGCGGCCCGGCGGTTCAGGTACCACCGCACCGGCGTGATCAGCGCGACCAGGATCCCGACCACGAACAGGAGCACCGCGAACGGCAGGGAGTTGGT
>Ga0265340_10002162_pt1 | contig 11273 bp, 10 predicted proteins | sample 4CB225metaG_FD_202082 | JGI IMG/M metagenome (GOLD analysis project Ga0265340, IMG submission 202082) | Rhizosphere microbial communities from Carex aquatilis grown in University of Washington, Seatle, WA, United States - 4-CB2-25 metaG | ecosystem: Host-associated > Plants > Roots >...
GGCGGGAAGGAGGTCGTTGTGCCCGAACGCCATCTCGATCGGCCCGACCGCCCGCTCGAGATCCGCCGCGATCCCGAGCAGCCTGGGCAGCATCGGACTGTAATGACTTTCGAGCTTCTGCAGTGCGTGGGCGTAGTCGCGGATGACGTGGAACACCCAGAAGACCAGCAGCGGTCCGCGCAGATGTTGCGGCATCTCGCGATGCAGCCGTCTGACCAGTTCGACGATGCGATCAAGCCGGGCTGGATCGCGTATATCGGCCGCGGTCAGCGTCGCGCCTTCGACGTAGCGAATGACCAGAATTCCCGGCTCCGTGTGCACGACCTCGGGCGAAATCCCTGCCGCAAACGCCGCGCGGCTTGCCGAGGCCTCGTTGAAGCGCAGGACGTGGTGGACCGGGATATCGTCGCCTACCCGGACCACGAACATCCCCTCGGCATCGGCAACGCGGAAATTCAGGTTGGTGATGCCGCCGGCAAGCCGCACCGGCGTCACCGCTCCCTTCCAGATCGGCAGCCGCGCGATGCGCTCAGCCGCCTGCGTTTCCCGTCGATCGACCGCCATCATGCCCAGCCTTCCCCCCGGCTTATGGCATGGAACTGCAGGTCCCGGAACTGGCGCGGAGGCACCAAGGAGTGTTCACGCGCATCGGTTGTGGTAGTCTGCGGCGGGTCGAACTGGGGCGGTGCAAGCGTCCATGTCATGGGGTGCCCTGAAGCGGTTGGGATGGCTGCTTCTCGCGATACTGGCCGGAGCCTCGGCCGCGCGAGCCGACGGCCTGTTTTCCTGCGTACCGACACGCTCCGACGTCAGCGCGGTGCGTGTCGACGATCTCCAGATGGGCATCGCCGACACCTATGCCTGGGCGACGGCAACGGTGCACGTTTTGATGCGCAACCAGGCGACGCGCACCTATTACCTCGTCGGCCGCGCCGATCCGATCGCCGAGGACATGCATCCGAACGAGACGGCGCCCGGATTCTCCTATCCGGGCTTCGCCTGCACCATCACCTATCCGGCGATCAATTCGGTCCATAGTTGCTTCCAGAGCGGCAGCCGCCGCTTCTGCAAGATCGGCCTGTTCATGTTCGGCCGTGAGCTGGTCTACGCCGTCACCGTCAATGCCCGCGCCGGCAGCGCCAAGGAAGCCAGTCTCCCCTGAACGACCGCAACAGTCGACCAGACGCGGAGCGTCAGCGCGGATAGCCCGGTATCCGCGACAGGACCCAGGAGAGCGGCTGCGGCACCCACGCTGTCGTGACGAAGTCGTCATGCACGATCGTCGGGTCGGTAGCGGCAACGAACGTCACCGTTCCGGCAGAAAGCCGCTTCGGCGCGGCATCGTGCACGGTAATCCGATCGGCCTGGAGCTTGGCCTCGACATCGCCATTGCCATCCGCCGACGACAGCGAGTAGGCGCTGAAGAAGAACGCCGACTTGTGTGACCGGTCGATCCAGTCGGTGAACTTGTCTTCCTCGCCGTAAAGCGCATCGAGCAGGATGACGCCGTGGATGCGGTGCCCTGCTCCGCCGACGTCAAGCGCATACGCCGCGGGATTGTAGCCGCCGCTGTAGGCAACCAGGATCACGGGCATCCGCTCGAATTCCCCGGCGTTGGCTGGCGCGCCGTAGAACCTAGCGAGCTTTACCGCTGCCTCTTTCAGGAAGCGTGCGAAGAAGTCCGGCTTCCAGAAATTGCCGGCGCTGGAATCGGTCGCGTCGTGCGCGAGCTGCGGCGCCACCAGCACCGCATTGAGCCCCGAGGCATCCACCTGATCGACCACCTGCTGGCGCGCCACCACGTCCCGTTCAAGCACGGCATTGTTGCCGTGGAGAAAGACGATCATCACCGCCGGCCGGCGCAGGTCAAATCCCTTGGGCAGCGCCAGCAGCACGCTGCGGTCGCTGTAGGTCTCGTCCTGCCAGTAGACCCCGGCGCGCACCGAGGTGTGGCCACGCCGTCCGCCATCCGCTACGTCGAGAAACGGCTTGTCGATCTCAGGGATGAGCCCGGTGTACGGAAACGGCGAGTTCGTAAACGGTACGATCGTGCTGCGGCCGCTGGCAAGCGGCTCAAGCTTCGGCTTCTCGGCCTTGGCGCGGACGAACTTCGCGGTCATGCGGTCGGTTGGCGCAAGATGCGGCAGGGGGATTGGCAGCGGAGGTTCGTCAAAGGTATCCGCAAAGGCCGTCCCGGCGAAAGAAAGCGCCGACACGAGCAGCGTCGCGACAGACATGATCGACCGCCGACCGAACGGCATCCTGATGCCTTCGTCCCTGCCGCCCCCCGCACCGGCACCATAGCACGACGGCCGGCCAACGGTCAGCCAGCGACCGCCGCCGTCCGCGGGCGCTCAGGAACCGAAGTGGTTGCCGACGATCTTGTCCCCCTGCAGCTTCGTGAACGGCACGAAATTGACGATTGTGCCGTGGTAGATATCCGACCGCGCCACGGCCGTCGTGCCGTCCGCCGCCTGCTGGGTTGTGACCTTCAGCACATGCTGCGAACCGGGGGGGCCGACCGGTATGACCATGATGCCGGTGGGCTTGAGCTGGCGCAGCAGCGGCGGCGGGATGTGGTCGATGCCGCAGGTGACGATGATCTTGTCGAACGGCCCGTTCTCTTCCCAGCCGTAGTAGCCGTCGGCATTCTTGGTCGTGATCGACTTGAACTCGTTGTAGCCGCGAGCGATGAGCGCGTCGTAGGTGGCGCGTGTGCGCTCGGCCAGCGGCTTGATGATCTCGATCGAGAACACCTGATTCGTGAGATGCGACAGATAGGCCGACTGGTAGCCGGAGCCGGTGCCGATCTCGAGCACCTTGTCGGTGCGCTGCACGTCGATGGTGCTGGTCATGCGGCCGACCAGATGAGGACCGGAAATGGTGACGCCAAATCCGATGTCGAGGAAGGCATTGGCATAGGCGCGCGGCAGGTTGGCCGGCCGGCAGAATTCCTCGCGCGGCGTCAGCAGGAACGCCCGCTTGTCCTTGTCGTCCCAGATGTCGTGGTTGGCGATCAGCACCTGGTAACGATCGAATCGGTCGGCGAGATATTTCGGATCCTCGCCGCGATTCTTCACCGCCCAGTCGATGAAGTTGGCACGGTTGTCCATCGGGGGAGTGAGGTTCCAGTCGTAGGGCACCGGGACGTCCGCACGGGCAAGCGAAGATACAAGGCCGCCGGCAACCGCCGCAGCCGACGACAGCAGAAAGTCTCGCCGATTCACTTTGATCGTCTCCCGAAAGGAGTGAAGAGCCAGCCGAAGTTCGGTTATACTTGATTTATTGTAACTGGGCTGTTTCACCGTCCGCTTTCCGGGACAACTCGGAAGCCGGGTGGCAAGCCACGTCGGCAGAAACACACCTGTTACACGGCAATGGTCAATTGCGCGCGCCGCGGCGGCAGCTATTCCGTTCGCGCACGACGCGATGTGAGACGGGGAGGTTGAAGGCTTCAATGAGGCAAATTCTTCTGGCGGGTATTGCACTGGGCGCCGTCGGCGCGGTGATTGCAGGAAGCCCCGCCTGGGCAGACGACAATCCGACCATCACGACCGCCCCTCTGGCGGCGCCGGACACGGCCGCGCCGGCACCGGCTCCCAATCCGGCACCGGCTCCTGCCGTGAAGGCCAAGGCGAAGGCAAAACCCGCCGCCAAGCCGGCGGTTCAGGCCTGGGTCGGAAGCTGGACCGGCACGGTTCAGCAGGTCGGCCGCGCGCAGGGCTATCCGATCGAGATCACGTTGACCGCCAAGGGCGGCGAGACCAGCTACCCGGGGCAGAATTGCGCCGGCAAGCTGGCCAAGCTTGGCTCCAACGCCGACTACGCGGCGTTTGCCGAGACCATCACCACGGGCAAGTTTGATCCGGCCACAAAGGCCGGTTGTCTCGACGGCAGCTTGACCCTGCAGCGCAGTCCGGAAGGGGTCGTCATGGGCTGGGTGACGGGCTATGACGGCAAGGCGATCGTCGCTTACGGCGTGCTCGCGCCAAAGCCGAAATAGGCTGCCACCAACAGCGAAGGGCGTTCCGTGAACCGGCGTGAGTTCCTGATCTCTGGCGCGGGCGCCCTTCTCGCTGCGGCTGCAGTGCCGGGCATTGCCCGCGCCAGTGTCCCCACGCCGTACGACTGGAACGCCAGCCCACCCACCGGCTCCAGGGCCGCGTTCGTGGCGTGGATGGTCGAGAACCGCGGCGAGAATCCGGATTTCCTCGGGCAGCGGTATGACCGCTATCAGTCGATGCTGGCACATCGCGACCTGTGGGATGCGCGCAACGAGCGCGCCTACCTGATGACGCCGCGCGAGGAATTCGTCACCAAAGCGAACCTCGCCGTCGCCTACGAATGGCACCATCTCGACATCGGCTTCGGCGTGACCATCACCGGGCCCCACACCGTCGGCCGCATGACCAATGCGCTCGATGTGCAGCGTGGTGACAAGGTGCTCGAGATCGGAACCGGCTCCGGCTACCAGTCTGCCTACCTTTCCAATCTCACCGACCGGCTCTGGTCGATCGAGATCATTCCCGGTCTCGCCCAGCGCACGCGCGGCGTCTACGATTCGCTGATCGCCCGCGGCTACACGGAGTACAAGGCGATCAACACCCGGAACGCCGACGGCTATTACGGCTGGGAAGAGAACGCCCCCTTCGACAAGATCATCGTCACCTGCGGCATCGACCATGTGCCGCCGCCGCTGCTGCGCCAGCTCAAGACCGGCGGCATCATGGCGATCCCGGTCGGGCCGCCCGGCGCCCAGCACGTCCTCAAGATCGTCAAGAACCAGAACCCCGACGGATCGATCACGGTCGCCCGTTCCGATATCTACGGCGGCGCCATCGTGCCCTTCGTGCCCTTTACCAAGCTTGAGGGCGACAAGATCGTCGGCACCCATAATGGCGGCTGAGCGAGGCCGCGCGCCAGCCGGAGCATCCCTGCCGTGACGATCGCCGCCACTTCAGCCGGCAAGCCCGCCGCGTTCGCCGCTGCCTTGCCGCTTTATCTCGCGGTCGGCTGTTCGGCCGGCGCCGTGATCGCGCTGCAGATTGCAATCATGCGCATCTTTTCGGTCGGCAGCTGGGCCCACTTCGGCTCGCTGGTGGTCAGCCTCGCTCTTCTCGGCTTCGGCCTCGCCAGCGCCGTTATGTGCATTGGCGAGAAGTGGTTCGACGCCCACTGGCGCGGCGCCGCCGCCACCGCGCTCGTCCTTTTCGGGCCGCTTACCGTCGGTTCAAATCTGCTGGTCCAGCAGTTTCCCTTCAACGCCATCTTCATCGTCTCCGACCCTGCCCAGAAATGGCGGCTGGCGCTGAACTTCGTGTTCTACCTGCTGCCGTTCCTCTCGGGCGCCTTCTTTCTCGGCATCGTCTTTCTGAAGAGCCGCACCGCGTTCGGCCGGGTCTATTTCGCCGACCTCGCCGGCGCCGGCCTCTCCGGCCTCGTCTTTCTGGGATCGATGTACGTCTTTCCGCCGGAAAACCTCATCGTCGTTCCGCTGGCTCTCTGGCTTATCGCCTGCCTGGCGTGGTTCCTTCGCCTGAAAAGCACCGCGGGCGTGGTCGCAGCTCTGGTCTGTGCGGCGATCGCCTTCGCCGGACACTTCGCCCTGCCGCCACTGCTCGGCCTGCAGAAGCTCGCGGTCTCCGACTACAAGGGCGTCGCTTACGCCCGCAAGTTTCCGGATGCGCACCGCGTCTACGAGAACCACTCGCCGTTCGGCGAACTCGAGCTCTACGGCAGCTCGTATCTGCACTTCGCCCCCGGCCTCTCCGACAACGCCGCCTTCAACCTGCCCGAGGTGCCGGAGAACGCCTACCTCGGCATGTACATCGACGGCGAAGGTCCGAGCGGGGTGATGCGCACCCTCCCCGCCGACGAAACCGCCTATTTTCGCTTCCTGCCAATGTACTACCCCTACGTCGTCAAGCAGGACCCGAAGACATTCGTCATCCAGTTCGGCGGCGGCATTTCGACCGCGGTCGCGCTGCGCTCGGGGTCGCAGTCCGTCACCGTCGCCGAGGCCAATCCCGCCGTCCTCGACACCTTCCTCAACAATCCGGACATCCGCCAGTTCACCGGCGACGTCCTTCACGATCCCCGTGTGACCGTCATTCCTTACGAGGGTCGGCTCTACCTCGCCTCCACGTCCAATCGCTTCGACGTCATCGACCTCAGCCTCGCCGACTCCGCCGGCCTGTCCAATCCCGGCGGCTTCGCCATCGTCGAGAAATACGCCTACACCCAGGAAGCGATGGTGGACTACATGCGCGCGCTTGCCGACGGCGGCGTGCTGTCGGTAACGCTGTGGAACAAGGAAGAACCGCCGAAGTCGGTGCTGAAGCTATACGCCACCATGGTGGCCGCCGCCCGCCTCGCCGATCCGGCAAATGTCGCGCAGTCGTTCTTCGTCTCGTCGAGCTACCTGTCGACCACCACCGTGCTCTACAAGCGCGGCGGCTTCACCTCCGACGATATCGCCAAACTGCGCAAGCACACCGCCGCGATGTCGTTCGACGAGATCTACTATCCGGGCTTCCAGTTCGACGAGAAGCAGACCGACGCCACGCTCGCCGGGTTCCGCGACTCAATCTTCGGTTCGGGCGAGCCCGCGCCGGCGGGCGCTTTGGGAACCACTGGCAACGCCGTCAGCCCCAACGGCGACCAGCCGTCGGCCAGTCCCGCGACCGACACCGGCGCCAACGGGGTTGACCCCAACGGTGATGCGAACCCCGCTGGCGATGCCAGCCCGGGCGGCGATCAGCCCGCCGCGGCGACCGACCCGAGCGCCGCCGGCCAGCCTTCGGCCGACGAAGCAAATCAGGTGCCGGCGACGGTCATGGACCAGCTCGCCTGGCACTATCTCATTAGCGGCGGCTGGAACGAGATCGCCGACCGTTACGTGTTCGATACGCGCCCTCTGACCAACAACCGGCCTTACTTTGCCGCCTACGTGAAGACCCGCGACCTTCCGCGCGTCACCGACCGCCTGGATCTGCTCCAGGACGAATGGGGCTATCTCACGGTGTGGGCAACCTTCGGCATCGCCTGCATCGCCGCTTTCTTCCTGGTGCTCCTCCCGGTCGCCTTCGGCTGGCGCGCGATCTTCCGCTATAACCCCGGCAAGTTCCGCACGATCGTTTACTTCGGCTGTCTCGGTCTGGGCTACATCGCCGTCGAGGTCGGCCTGATCGCCAAGTTCGTCCAGGCGCTGGCCAACCCGACTGTCTCCGCCTCGATCCTGATTACCGGGATGCTCGTTTTTTCCGGCCTCGGCAGCGCGTTGTCGGAACGGGTCCTGCCGCACCTCAAGGTCGTGATGCCGATCATCTTCGTTCTGATCGCCGCCCTTCTCATCGGGTACGGATTGCTGCTTGACCGCGCGCTCGATTTCATCGGCACGCTGGCCTACGGTCCGCGCCTCGCCGCGGCATTCTTCCTGATCGCGCCGCCCGCATTTCTCATGGGCTTCCCCATGCCGACCGCCATGACGACGCTCGGCCGTCTCGGCAAGGACCACATGTTCGTCTGGGCCTGGGGGATCAACGGCTGCTTCTCGGTCATCGGCGCTGCCGCCGTCCCGATCATCGCCACCGCCTGGGGGCTCTCGGCCGTGCTCGACATGAGCGGCGCCGCCTATCTGGTCGCCGCCATCGCCCTCACCGGCGTCGTGCTGCCCCTGACCCGGCCTGCCGCAGGGTGAACGCGGTCCCCGCTGGTCACCGCGCCCACGGCAGCGCCACTGCTAACGCCAAACGTCCATCGCTCGCTGATATATTTCGTACTGCTTCCGCGGGTCGCTTTGGATGCGCCGGTGCAAGTCACCGAGATCAACTATTTCCCCCGTTTGTGAACCCACAGTCGCACCTTCGCTATGAACTTCAATTTCATCGTTAAACCAGCGCCTCAGCAAAGGGCCCGCGATATACCGCCACGAACCGTCAGTGAATATACGGCGAAAGTTCTATTCGCTAATCTCATATCCACTCATGTTTCACCCACTCGGATCGATTGGCACAAAGTCTAATCGATTCACGCCGTGGCTGCATTTATGGGAGAATCTCCTCGTAATCCGCGCCACGCATTACCGCACCCAGAGCAGCGCCAGACCGACCGCCATCAGCGGCCATGCTGCTATCGGGCTGAACAATACCGCCAGCGCTCTCGCCTGCGGACGAAAGCCGAACCCGTGCACGAACGCCCCTGATACGCCGATCATCATGAGCGGCAGTGCCGTATGCAGCATCGGCGTCATCTTCGTTCCGAGCGCATACGGGTAAAGCATCAGGACGGCGCTGATGACCAGCGCCGCCCCAAGCGAGATTGTCCGGGACCACCGCCGGTCCATGGCTACTAGAGACGCACGCGCCGGGCTGAGGCGCCGTCAGTCTCGTTGATCTCGAGCCACATCGCATTGAGGATTGCGAAGGCACAGGCAAAGCCGGCACCGAGAACCCAGGCGAAATACCACATCGTTTGCCTCCTAGTAGTGGTGAGCAGAGGAATCTTGGATATCGACCGACGTCACGCGTCCGCGCAACACCGCATAGACCCACGTGGTGTAGGCGAGGATGATCGGCAGGAAGACGATCGTCACGCCCAGCATGATTCCAAGCGTGAGCGCGCTCGACGAGGCGTCCCACACGGTCAGGCTGGAGTTAGGATCGAGCGACGACGGCAGCATGAACGGAAACAGGCTGAGACCAGCCGTCGAGATCACGCCGGCGATGGCAAGTCCACTGGCAACGAGCGCCAGAAAAAACCGCCGCCGCCCGGCAAGCAGCGCCGCCAGCGGCGCCATGATGTAGACGAGGAGCGGCGCGATCATCATCCACGGGTGCGCACGATCGTTGGCAAGCCAGCCGCCGGCAACCGTGGTTACGGTCTTCAGCAACGGGTTGGAGGGGCCGGAAGGATCGATCGCGCTGGTGATCTGGTAACCGTCGAGCCCGAGGCCCACCCAGATCCCGGCGAGCGTGAACAGAATGAGCAGAGCGATCGCCGCGTAGCGCACTGCCACGACCGCACGCTCCTCGACCGGCCGCCCCGCTTTCAGTGCAAGATAGGCACCGCCGTGCATGGTCAGCATCGCCACGCTGACCAGTCCCGAGAGCAGCGCGAACGGCGTGAGCAGGCCGAACAGGTTGCCCTCGTAGGTCAGCCGCATCGTGTCGTCGAGCTTGAACGGTGCACCGAGGAAGAGGTTGCCGAAGGCGACGCCGAAGATCAGCGCCGGCACCAGCCCGCCCACGAACAATGCCCAGTCCCATACGTTCCGCCACCGGGGATCATCGACCTTCGAACGGAATTTGAAGCCGACCGGCCTGAGGATAAGCGCCAGCAGCACGAGGAACATCGCCAGGTAGAATCCCGAGAAGGCGACCGCGTACAGCGGCGGCCACGCGGCGAAAATCGCGCCGCCCCCCAGGATCAGCCACACCTGGTTGCCTTCCCAGACCGGGCCGACGGTGTTGATGACGATGCGACGCTCAACGTCGGTCTTGCCAATGAATGGCAGAAGCATGCCCACCCCGAGATCGAAGCCGTCGGTTACGGCAAACCCGATCAGGAGAACGCCGAGCAGAAACCACCAGACAAGGCGCAGGATTTCATAGTCGATCATGATTCTCTCCTGATCACTCGGCCGGAGCCAGACGGGTAAATGCGCCGACCTGGCCGTCGTCCTCGACGTGCGGGCCCGCCTTGATCGCCCTGGTCATGAGGAAGATCTCCACGACCAGGAGCGTCGAGTAGAAGACGACGAAGCCGATGAGCGTAATGAAAACGTTGGTAGCGGACAGGCTGGACACCGCGAGGAACGTCGGCAGCACGCCTTCGATCACCCACGGCTGGCGCCCGACCTCAGCCACGAACCAGCCGAGCTCGGCCGCGATCCACGGCAGGGGCAGCGTCACCAGCGCAATCCACAGGAATGCCCGGTGCACCTGCAGCCGCCGCCGGATGGACAGCCAGAACGCGACGATGAACAGCCCGATGAAGTAGAAGCCGAGCCCGACCATGATGCGGAACGACCAGAACAGCGGCGAGACCGCCGGCACTGTCGTCCACGCCGCATTCTGGATATCGGCGTCCGTGGCGTTCTCGATGTCCGGCCTGATCTTCTTGAGCAGCAATGCGTAGCCGAGGTCGCCACCGGCGGACTCGATCGTGCCGCGGAGTTGCTGGTTGCTGCGGTCCGACTTCAGCTTCTGCAGCGCGACGTATGCGGTCAGGCCGTTCTTGATGCGCGCCTGCGCCTCATCGACCAGGTCGGTGATACCGGGCACTTGCTTGCTGATCGAGCGCGTCGCAATGAGCCCGAGCATCCACGGAACCCGGATCGCGTAGTCCGTGCGATGGGTCTCGGCGTTCGGCAGGCCGAAGATCGTAAAGGACGCGGGCGCCGGCTCCGTCTGCCACATCGATTCGATGGCAGCGATCTTCATCTTCTGGTTCTCGCCCGCGGTGTAGCCGCTCTCGTCACCGAGCACGACGACCGACAGCGCCGCAGCGAGGCCGAAGCTCGCGGCAACCGTCATCGACCGCTTGGCGATCGCCACGTGCTTGCCGCGCAGAAGGTAAAACGCGCTGACTGCCAGCACGAACACCGAGCCGGTGACGTACCCGGCGCTCACGGTGTGCACGAACTTCGCCTGCGCGACAGGATTGAACAGCACCGCCATGAAGTCGGTGACTTCCATGCGCATCGTGTCGGGGTTGAAGCGGGCGCCAACCGGATGCTGCATCCAGCCGTTGGCGATCAGGATCCACAGGGCCGAGAGGTTCGAACCGAGCGCCACCATCCAGGTCACCGTCAGGTGGCCGACTTTGGTGAGCTTGTCCCAGCCGAAAAAGAACAGGCCGATGAATGTCGCTTCGAGGAAGAACGCCATCAACCCTTCGATGGCGAGCGGCGCCCCGAAGATGTCGCCGACGTAGTGGCTGTAGTAGGCCCAGTTCGTGCCGAACTGGAACTCCATCGTGATGCCGGTTGCCACGCCCATGGCGAAGTTGATGCCGAACAGCACGCCCCAGAATTTCGTCATGTCGCGCCAGACCTGGCGACCGGTCATGACGTAGACGCTTTCCATGATGCCGAGCAGCAGCGACAGACCGAGGGTCAACGGTACGAACAGGAAGTGGTACATGGCCGTAAGGCCGAATTGCACGCGCGAAAGCGTAACGACATCAATCCCCGTCATGGTGTTTCCTTCTGGCTATCGGAGATGATCGGCGGCGCGATCAAATGCTGCGTGACGACGTCCGCATCGATCGTC
>Ga0265340_10002163_pt1 | contig 11270 bp, 9 predicted proteins | sample 4CB225metaG_FD_202082 | JGI IMG/M metagenome (GOLD analysis project Ga0265340, IMG submission 202082) | Rhizosphere microbial communities from Carex aquatilis grown in University of Washington, Seatle, WA, United States - 4-CB2-25 metaG | ecosystem: Host-associated > Plants > Roots > Rhizosphere...
GTCCGGGCCACGGCCGGCAGCCTGTTCCATCTTCCGGTGGTAACCGGGATCGGGCTGCCCGAGGCGGTGACCGCGCTGCGGGCGGCCGGCCTGTGGATGCTGGCGGCCGACGGCGCCGGAGAACACGATCTGGACGATCTGGCCGACGACGCGCAGCGCGGGCCGATCGGTGAGCCGGCCCCGGCCCGGGGCGCGCTCGGCCTGGCCGGCCCGGTCGGCTGGATCTTCGGCAACGAGGCCTGGGGACTGCCTGGTCCCGACCGGGCGCTCGCCGACGCCGTGGTCCGGGTGCCGGTACACGGCCGCGCCGAAAGCCTGAACCTGGCCACCGCGGCCACCGTCTGTCTCTACGCCACGGCCCGGGCGCAGCACGCCCCGGCCCGGGCGGAGCGGAAAAATCGAGTAGTGGAGTCTGAGAGGATCGACGGGTGACCGGAACCAAGGACTACGACCCGGTTGAGGTAGCGGTGCTCTCCGAGGTGGAAATCGCCCGATTCGTCGCTGACGCTCTGGCCGCCGTCAAGGCCGCCGCCGACCTCGACCAACTGAAACAGGCCCGGCTCGACCACACCGGCGACCGAAGCCCGCTCGCACTGGCCAACCGGGAGATCGGGGCGCTGCCACCGGCGGCCCGGGCCGAGGCCGGAAAGCGGGTGGGCCAGGCTCGCGGTGAGGTGAACCGGTCGATCACCGCCCGGCAGGCCGAGCTCGAGCTCGAGCGCGACGCCCGGGTACTGGTGGAGGAGACGGTCGACGTCACCTTCCCGATGGACCGTCGTCCGCGTGGCGCCCGGCACCCGCTGGAAACCATTTCCGAGCGGATCGGTGACGTTTTCATCGCGATGGGCTGGGAGATCGCCGAGGGTCCCGAGGTCGAGGCCGAATGGTTCAACTTCGACGCGCTGAATTTCGACCCCGATCACCCGGCCCGGCAGATGCAGGACACGTTCTACATCGATCCGCCGGAGAACGGCCTGGTGCTGCGCACCCATACCTCTCCGGTGCAGGCCCGCGCCCTGCTGGAACGCGGCGCCCCGACGTACGTGATCTGCCCGGGCAAGACCTTCCGCACCGATGAGCTCGACGCCACCCACACCCCGGTCTTCCACCAGGTCGAGGGGCTCGCGGTCGACAAGGGCCTGACCATGGCCCATCTCAAGGGCACCCTGGATCACCTCGCCCGGGCCATGTTCGGGGCCGAGGTGCGGACCCGGCTGCGGCCCTCCTTCTTCCCGTTCACCGAGCCGAGCGCCGAACCGGACGTGCTCTGCTTCGTCTGCCGGGGCGAGGACCGCGGCTGCCGGACCTGCCGCGGTACCGGCTGGATCGAGTGGGGTGGGTGCGGCATGGTTCACCCGAACGTGCTCCGGGCCTGCGGCATTGATCCGGAGGTCTACAGCGGGTTCGCGTTCGGGATGGGCCTGGAGCGCACCCTGATGTTCCGCAACGGGGTCGAGGACATGCACGACATCGTCGAGGGTGATGTCCGGTTCAGTCAGCACTACGGCATGGAGTCCTGAGATGCGCGCGCCCCTGAGCTGGCTCGGCGAGTACGTCGAACTGCCCGAGAAGGTGAGCGCCGCGCAGGTCGCGGCCGACCTGGTCCGGGTCGGGCTGGAGGAGGAAGCCGTTCACGGCGGCGACGTCACCGGTCCGCTGGTGGTCGGCGAGGTGCTCGAATTCGTCGCGGAGAAGCAGAAGAACGGCAAGACCATCCGCTGGTGTCAGGTGGACGTCGGTGATTACGGCGTCCCGCTCGCCGAGGGTGGCTTCGGTCCGCGGGGAATCGTCTGCGGGGCGGCCAATTTCATCGTCGGCGACCGGGTTGTGGTCTGTCTGCCCGGAGCCGTGCTGCCCGGTGGCTTCGCCATTGCCGCCCGCAAGACCTACGGTCACGTCTCGGACGGAATGATCTGCTCGGCCCGTGAGCTCGGGCTCGGGGACGAGCACGACGGGATCATCCGCCTGGTCCAGTGGGAGCTGGGGGACGTCGCTCCCGGCACCGACGCGATCGCGCTGCTCGGCCTGGCCGAGGAGACCGTCGAGGTGACCGTGACGCCGGATCGCGGCTACGCGCTGAGCCTGCGCGGGATCGCCCGCGAGTACGGGCACGCGACCGGGGCCGTCTTCACCGATCCGGCGCTGGTCGAGGTTCCGGCCGCGACCGGCGACGGGTTCGCGGTCCGGCTGGAGGACGCCGCTCCGGTACGCGGCACGGACGGATGCGACCGGTACGTGGCCCGGATCGTGCACGGGGTCGACGTCAACGCCACCTCGCCGCGCTGGTTGCGGCGCCGGCTGGAGCAGGCCGGGATGCGGCCGATCTCGCTGGCCGTCGACGTCACCAATTATGTGATGCTGGCCGTCGGTCAGCCGCTGCACGCCTTCGACCTGGACCGGCTGACCGGGCCGGTCGTGGTTCGCCGGGCCCGGGCGGGCGAGCACCTGACCACCCTGGACGACGTCAGGCGGGCGCTCGATCCCGAGGACCTGCTGATCACCGACGGCGGTGGCGAGCGGGTGCTCGCGCTGGCCGGGGTGATGGGTGGGGCCAGCAGTGAGGTGACGGAGCAGACCACCGATCTGCTGATCGAATCGGCGCACTTCGACGCGGTGACCGTCGCCCGGACCTCCCGCCGGCACAAGCTCTCCACCGAGGCCAGCCGCCGGTACGAGCGCGGTGTCGACACCGATCTGGCCGACCGGGCCGCCGAACTGGCCGTCCGGCTACTGGTGGAGCACGGTGGCGGACGGTCCGGCTCGGTGACCGACGTCGGCGAGCCGGCCGAGCCGGCGGTGATCCGGATGTCGGCCGACCTGCCGAATCAGGTCACCGGGTGCGACTGGACCCATGATCAGGTGATCGAGACCCTGATGGAGATCGGCTGCGAGGTCGCGGTGGTCTCCTCCTCCGACGAACCCGAGCGGCTGGCCGTGCTGGTCCCGAGCTGGCGCCCGGACCTGCGGATCGGGGTCGACCTGGTCGAGGAGGTCGCCCGGCTGCGGGGGTACGAGCAGATTCCCTCGATCCTGCCGGTCGCGCCGTCCGGGCGGGGGCTGACCCACGGCCAGCAGGTCCGCCGGTCGGTGGCCCGGGCCCTGGCCGAGCACGGGCTGGTGCAGATTCTCACCTACCCGTTCGTCGGTGCCGGCATCCACGACGCCTTCGACCTGCCCGCCGACGACCCGCGCCGGGTGGCCCTGAAGCTGGCCAACCCGCTCTCGGACGAGCAGCCCTACCTGCGCACCTCGGTGCTCTCGACGCTGATCGAAGGGCTGCGCCGGAATGTCGGCCGGGGTTTCACCGATGTCGGCCTGTTCGAGATCGGTTCGGTCACCCGGCCGGACCCGGCCGCCGGCCCGGCCGGCCGGCCCGCCGTGGACCATCGGCCCTCGGCCCCGGAACTGCAAGCTCTGGACGCCGCGATCCCGGCTCAGCCGCGCCGGGCCGCCATCGTCCTGGCCGGTCTGCGGGAACTGCCGGGCTGGGACGGCCCGGGCCGGCCCGCTGACTGGTCGGACGCGCTGGAGGCCGCGCTGCTGGTCGCTCACACCGTCGGGGTCGCCCCCACGGTGACGAAAGACACCGATCATGCCCCCTGGCATCCCGGCCGCTGTGCCCGGCTGGAGATCGACGGGCAACTCTTCGGGCACGCCGGCGAGCTGCACCCGAAGGTGGTGGCGGCTCTGGGACTGCCGGCCCGGACCGTGGCCGCCGAGGTGGATCTCGACGTCCTGATCGCCGCTTCCGGCGGAATCGTCGTCGCCGGGCCGATCTCCACCTTCCCGCTGGCCAAGGAGGATGTCGCGCTGGTCGTGGACGCCGCGGTTCCGGCCGTGGAGGTGCAGGTCGCGCTGGCCGAAGGTGCTGGCGAACTGCTGGAGTCGGTGCGGTTGTTCGACGTCTACACCAAGCCGCCGATCGAGCCGGGGCAGCGCTCCCTGGCCTTCGCCTTGCGGTTCCGGGCGCCGGACCGGACCCTGACCGCCGAGGAGACGCTGGCGGCCCGGGATGCGGCGATCGCGGTGGCGACTGCCCGCACGGGTGCCGTCCTGCGCAGTTAGGACGGCGTCCGGCACAGTTACATTGATGTATGAAATTCCAATCCACTGTATAGTCATGCGACATGGGCATAACGGTGGCGGTGGCTGGGGCGACCGGGTACGCGGGCGGCGAGCTGTTGCGGATCCTGCTCGGTCATCCCGAGCTCGAGATCGCGACCCTGACCGCCGGCACGAATGCCGGCACCCGGCTCGGCGAGCATCAGCGGCATCTGCACCCGCTCGCCGACCGGGTCCTGGCGCCCACCACGGTTGCCACCCTGACCGGTCACGACGTGGTCTTCCTGGCCTTGCCGCACGGCGCCAGCGCCGCGCTCGCCGCCGGCCTGCCGGCCGACACCGTGGTGATCGACTGCGGGGCCGATCACCGGCTCACCGACCCGGCCGCCTGGGCGCAGTTCTACGGCGGCGAGCACGCCGGAGCGTGGGCCTACGGTCTGCCCGAACTGCCTCGCGGCGATGGCAGCCGGCAGCGTGAAGCGCTGGCCGGGGCACGCCGGATCGCCGTCCCCGGGTGCTACCCGACGGCGGTCGCACTGGCCCTCGCCCCGGGTTTCGCCGCCGGGTTGCTGGAGCCGCAGGACGTGGTCGTGGTCGCCGCCAGCGGAACTTCCGGAGCCGGCAAGGCCGCCAAACCCGAACTGATCGGCAGCGAGGTGATGGGCTCGATGAGTCCTTACGGCGTGGGTGGCGTTCACCGGCACACCCCCGAGATCGAGCAGTCCCTCGGGCTCAGCGCCCAGGCTCCGGTCCGGGTGTCGTTCACGCCCACCCTGGCCCCGATGGTCCGCGGCATCCTGGCCACGTGTACCGCCCGGCTGAAACCGGGGATCAGCGCCGGGACCGTGCGCGCGGCCTGGGACGAGTGCTACGCCGACGAACCGTTTGTCCGGTTGCTGCCGGAAGGGCAATGGCCGCGCACCGCCGACGTGACGGGGGCCAACGTCGCGCTGATCCAGTTGGTGGTGGACGAGCGGGTCGGCCGGGTGATTGCGGTCGGCGCCATCGACAACCTGACCAAGGGCACGGCCGGTGGCGCCGTGCAATCTGTCAATCTGGCCCTGGACCTACCTGAGACACTCGGTTTGCCGCTCACCGGGGTGGCTCCATGAAACCCCGGCCCGAACCACCCAGTTCCGAGGAGTTCACGTGCACCTGATCCAGTACCGGCAGGCGATGGCGGTAATCCGACTCGCACCCGATGCCCCGGAGCCGGGCTGGGCGGTGGGCCTACCACTGGCGAGCGTTTCCCGAACCGCCGACGAGACCAGCGTGATCTGCCCGACCAACAGCCTGCCCGAGCCGGTCCCCGGCCCCGTCGAGGGGCCGTTCACGGTCACCCGGGCGGCCGGCGCGGTCGAATTCAGCCAGATCGGCATCTTGCTGCGGATGCTCAAGCCGTTGGCCGACGCCGGCATCCCGGTGCTCTCGGTGTCCACCTTCGACACCGACTGGGTGCTGGTCCCGGCCGCTCAGTCACTGGTCGCCACGTCGGTGTGGCGGCACGCCGGCTACACCGTGACCGAAGACGCAGAGTGACCCGGCTTCGAGACCGGCAGAGAACAAGGACAAGGACCCGGCCGAGAGTGGAGCATCCAAGATCATGAGTGTCACGGCAGCCAAAGGTTTCCGGGCCGCCGGCGTGGCCGCTGGGCTCAAGGCCAGCGGCGCCCCGGACGTCGCCCTGGTGATCAATGACGGGCCCCGGAACGCCGCGGCCGCCGTCTTCACCAGCAACCGTTGCAAGGCCAACCCGGTGCTCTGGAGCGAGCGAGCGGTGGCGGACGGCCGGCTGGCCGCGGTGGTGCTGAACTCCGGCGGCGCGAACTGCTACACCGGGCCGGCGGGGTTCGAGCTGACCCACGCCACCGCCGAGGAGGTGGGCCGGCAGGCGGGAATCTCACCGCTGGACGTTCTGGTCTGCTCGACCGGCCTGATCGGCCCGATGTTCGACCGGGAGCGGATGCTGGCCGGGGTGGCTGCGGCCACCGAGCTGCTCAGCCCCCAGGGCGGCGACGCCGCCGCGCACGCGATCATGACCACCGACACCGTGGCCAAGCAGGCCCGGCACACCTCGCCGGCCGGCTGGACGATCGGCGGGATGGCCAAGGGGGCGGGCATGCTGGCCCCCGCGCTGGCCACCATGCTGATCGTGATCACCACCGATGCCGACGTCGACGCGGCCGGTTGCGAGCGCGCGCTGCGCGCGGCCACCGCGGTCAGCTTCGACCGGCTCGACTCGGACGGCTGCCAGTCCACCAACGACACGGTCGCGCTGCTCGCCTCGGGGGCCAGCGGCGTGGTTCCCGATCTCGGTGAATTCGGGGCCGCGCTCACCGGGATCTGCCTGGAGCTGGCTCACCAGTTGCTCGCCGACGCCGAGGGCGCCGACCACGAGATCAGCATCGAGGTGGTGAACGCGGCCCGTGTCGACGAGGCGGTCGAGGTCGGCCGTTCGGTTGCCCGCAGCAACCTCTTCAAGGCGGCGATCTTCGGCCGGGATGCCAACTGGGGGCGGATCCTGGCCGCCGTCGGCACCACCGCCGCCGAATTCGACCCGGCCGATCTGGATGTCGCTCTGAACGGCGTCTGGGTCTGCCGCAAGAGCGCCCCGGGCGAATCCGCCGACCTGATCGACCTCACCGGACGGCAGGTCACGGTCACGATCGACCTGAAATCGGGGCCGGCCACCGCGACCGTCTGGACGAACGATCTGACCCTGGCCTACGTGCACGAGAACAGTGCCTATTCCTCATGACCGAGAAACCCGTGATCGGCGAAGAACCCGTGGCCGGCGAAGAACCTGTGGCCGGCGAGAAACTCGTGCTCAGTGCCGAGGAGAAGGCCGGGGTGCTGGTCGAGGCCCTGCCCTGGCTGCAGCGCTTCCGCGGCACCATCGTGGTGATCAAGTACGGCGGCAACGCAATGGTCGACGACGAACTGAAGCGAGCCTTCGCCCAGGACGTCGTCTTCCTGCGTGCGGTCGGGGTCAAACCGGTGGTGGTGCACGGTGGTGGCCCGCAGATCTCGGCCATGCTCGGGCGGCTCGGGATGATCAGCGAATTCCGTGGCGGCCTCCGGGTGACCCCGCCCGAGACGATGGACATCGTCCGGATGGTGCTCACCGGTCAGGTCGGCCGGGAACTGGTCGGACTGATCAACAGTCACGGCCCGTTCGGGATCGGCCTGTCCGGCGAGGACGGAGGCCTGTTCGTCGCCGCCCGCCGGGGCGCCGTCGTGGACGGAAATCATGTGGACGTCGGTCTGGTCGGTGACGTGGTCGAGGTCGATCCGGCCGCGGTCCTTGACCTGATCGAGGCCGGCCGGATCCCGGTGGTGTCCACGGTGGCCCCGGACGACGACGGACAGGTGCTGAACGTGAACGCGGACACCGCCGCCGCGGCGCTCGCGATCGCGCTCGGGGCGGCCAAGTTCGTCGTCCTGACCGATGTCGAGGGGCTGTACGCGGACTGGCCCGATCGCTCGTCCCTGCTGGCCGAGCTGACCGACGACGAATTGGAAGCGATGTTGCCGACTTTGCAGTCCGGGATGGTGCCGAAGATGGAAGCGTGCCTGCGGGCGGTGCGCGGCGGGGTGCCCGAGGCCACGGTGATCGACGGCCGGGTCCGGCACAGTCTGCTGCTGGAGGTCTTCACCTCGGAGGGCATCGGCACGATGGTCACGCCGCGGAGGGCGACGCTATGAGCGACACGGTGAGTGAATTCAGCCTGCTGGCGCCCGATGCCCTCAGTTCCGGTGAATCCTGGCTCGAGCGGTACGACCGATCGCTGATGGGCGTTTTCGGTACCCCGCAGCGGGTACTCGTGCGCGGGGAAGGCTGTTACGTCTGGGACGCCGACGGCCGCCGCTACCTCGACCTGCTCGCCGGGATCGCGGTCAACGCGCTCGGTCATGCCCACCCGTTCCTGGTCTCAGCGGTGACGGCCCAGTTGGCCACCCTCGGTCACGTGTCGAATTTCTTCGCCACCCCGGTTCAGATCGCCCTGGCCGAACGGCTGCTCGAGGTGGCCAACGCCCCGGCCGGCTCGGCGGTGTTCTTCGGCAATTCCGGGACCGAGGCGGTCGAGGCCGCAGTGAAGCTCAGCCGCCGGACCGGCCGTCGCGGTCTGGTTGCCGCCGAGGGCGGTTTTCACGGCCGGACCATGGGGGCCCTGGCCCTCACCCACAAGCGGGTCTACCGGGAGCCGTTCGAGCCGCTGCCCGGGGATGTCGTGCATGTCCCGTACGGTGACGTGGACGCGCTCACCGTGGCGGTGGACGCCCAGGTGGCGGCCGTCGTGCTGGAGCCGATCCAGGGTGAGGCGGGAGTCCGGGTGCCGCCCGCCGGGTACCTGGCCACCGCCCGCGAGCTGACCCGGGCGGCCGGGGCGCTGCTGGTGTTCGACGAGGTGCAGACCGGAATCGGGCGGACCGGGGCCTGGTTCGCTCATCAGCTACCTCAGTTAGGGGGTGGCGAGGATCTCCAGCCGGATGTCATGACCCTGGCCAAGGGTCTGGCCGGCGGGATCCCGATCGGCGCGCTGGTGGCCTTCGGACCGCAGAACGCCACCCTGCTGATGCCCGGTCAGCACGGGTCCACCTTCGGCGGGAATCCGGTCGCGGCCACGGCCGGTCTGGCCACCCTGCACGTGATCGAGCGGGACGGTCTGCTGGCCAACGCGAGTGCGATCGGCCACCGGCTGACCGAGGGGATCGAGGGGCTGGCCGATCCACTGATCACCGGGGTGCGGGGGGAGGGCCTGCTGCTGGCCGTCCAGCTAGCCGCGCCGCTGGCTCCGGCCACCGCCCGGAACTTGCTCGAGGCCGGGTTCATCGTCAACGCGGTCGCTCCGGACGCGCTCCGGCTGGTGCCCCCACTGATCCTCACCGCCGAGCAGGCCGACAGCTTCGTCGAGGCGCTGCCGGCCGCCCTGCGGGCCGCCGCGGAAGGAAACTCGTGAGCCAGTTGCCGAGTCAGCAGAACGATCGGCCCCGATCGGCTCCCACCAAGGTCGCCCGGCAGGGCCGGATCGTCGAGTTGCTGCGGCACCGCCCGGTCCGGTCCCAGGTTCAGCTCGCCCGGCTGCTGACCGAAGAGGGGGTCGTCGTCACCCAGGCCACTCTCTCCCGGGACCTGGTCGAGCTGGGCGCGGTCAAGGTCCGGCATCCGGACGGCGGGCTGGTCTACGCGGCCCCCGGCGAGGGTGGCGACCGGACCCCCTGGGGCGGGATCGAGCAGGAGATGCTCGATTCCCGGCTGGCCCGGCTCTGTGAGGAGCTCCTGGTCACCGCCGAGGCGTCGGCCAATCTGGTGATGCTGCACACCCCACCCGGGGCGGCTCAGTTCCTGGCCTCGGCGATCGACCATTCGGTGCTGCCGGACGTGCTCGGCAGCATCGCCGGGGACGACACCGTGCTCGTCGTCACCCGGGATCCGCTCGGCGGCGACGCCGTGGTGGCGCGTTTCCTGGCCCTCGCCGCCGGGCTGCACGGCACCGACGTCTGATCGAGAGCGACATCTGATCCAGCGCGGATCTGATCCAGAGGCAGGAGTATCACGTGAGCGGCAAGTCCACCGTGCTGTGGGGTTCGAGGTTCACCGGGGGGCCCGCGCAAGCGCTGGCGGCACTGTCCTGTTCCACGCATTTCGACTGGCGACTGGCCCGGTACGACCTGGCCGGTTCCCGGGCCCACGCCCGGGCGCTGCACCGGGCCGGCCTGCTGACCGAGGCCGAGCTGAAAGGCCTGCTGACCGGGATCGAGGCGCTGGACGCCGACGTCGCCTCTGGGGCCGTGGTGGCCGCGCCGGAGGACGAGGACGTGCATTCGGCGCTGGAACGGGTGCTGGTGGAGCGGCTCGGCCCCGACCTCGGTGGCCGGCTGCGGGCCGGCCGCTCCCGCAACGATCAGATCGCCACCCTGCTGCGGATGTACCTGCGCGACCACGCGCGGGTGATTGCCGGCCTGGTACTCGACCTGGCCCAGGCCCTGGCCGATCAGGCCGCCGCGCATCCGGGCGCGGCGATGCCCGGCCGGACCCACTTGCAGCATGCCCAGCCGGTGCTGCTGGGTCATCACCTGCTGGCCCACGGCTGGCCGTTGCTGCGGGACGTCGAGCGGCTGATCGACTGGGACCGGCGGGCCTCGGTCTCGCCCTACGGTTCCGGGGCACTGGCCGGCTCGTCGCTGGGACTGGACCCGGAGGCGGTCGCCGCCGACCTCGGATTCGCCGGTTCGGTGCCGAACTCCATCGACGGCACGGCCTCCCGCGACCTGGCCGCCGAGTTCGCCTTCGTCACGGCGATGATCGGTGTGGATCTCTCCCGGCTGGCCGAGGAGATCATTCTCTGGGCGACGAAGGAGTTCTCCTTCCTCACCCTGGACGACGCCTGGTCGACCGGGTCGAGCATCATGCCGCAGAAGAAGAATCCGGATGTGGCCGAACTGGCCCGGGGTAAGGCGGGCCGGCTGATCGGCGATCTGGCCGGATTGCTGGCCACTTTGAAGGGCCTGCCGCTGGCCTACAACCGGGATCTGCAGGAAGACAAGGAACCGGTGTTCGACGCCGTCGACACGCTCGAGGTGCTGCTGCCCGCCGTCACCGGAATGATCTCTACTTTAGTGTTCCATACCGACCGGATGGCCGCGCTGGCGCCCCAGGGCTTCGCGCTGGCCACCGATATCGCCGAATGGCTGGTCCGGTCCGGCGTTCCGTTCCGCGAGGCTCACGAGATCGCCGGTGGCTGCGTGCGCCGTTGTGAGCAGCGGGCGGCGGTGGAAGGCCACGGGGTGGAACTGTGGGATCTCACTGACGACGATCTCGCCGGAGTGTCGGCTTTGCTAACCCCACCGGTCCGCGAGGTAATGAACCTGGCTGGCAGCCTGAACTCCCGGGACGGTCGCGGCGGGACGGCGCCGCGCCGAGTTGCCGAGCAGGTGACCGAGTTCACTACCGCGCTCCAGAAACATCGGGCCTGGACCGTCTAGCGTGAGTTTCGCCACCGCGTACGGGCCCGCGACGCGTTCACAAACCCACATGTGACCAGGCAATGTTACCCGCTCACCCATCCGGAGCAGGTGAGGGGTCGACCTTCGGTGTGCGTAACTTTGCATGAGCGGTGGGTCAGCTTTACCTGGACCGGGAGAGCGAGCAGACTGCCGGATGCGTGGGCGGCAATGTGGTAGCCCATGCCTGAGGGAGGAGCTTG
>Ga0265340_10002164_pt1 | contig 11260 bp, 10 predicted proteins | sample 4CB225metaG_FD_202082 | JGI IMG/M metagenome (GOLD analysis project Ga0265340, IMG submission 202082) | Rhizosphere microbial communities from Carex aquatilis grown in University of Washington, Seatle, WA, United States - 4-CB2-25 metaG | ecosystem: Host-associated > Plants > Roots >...
CGCCGCGGCGCCGTTGATGCAGGTTGTCGCCGCCGCGCCGGTGTTCTGCGCCAGCCTGGCGCTGGCTTACGGCGCAGCGCATCTGCTGCACTGGTCCGTGACCGTCAACGCGCACGCGGCCGAAGCGGCGCCGATCTTTTCGGGTCAGGCGCAAATGTTGCGGATCGCCGCTTTGCCGGTCTTGACGGTGGGGCTTGCCGGGGTTGCCGCCGTGCAACGCGCGCTGCGCCGTGCGGCCTCGCAAAGTGCGGGCGAGCCGTTTCACACCGGCCTCAGGCGCATGGGGCTCTCCGCGCTCGAGATCGAGCGCGTCTATGGCGCGCCGCAAATCTTCGCGGGCCTGCTGGGCAGCGCGGGCGAGATCATGCTGGCGCTGCTTTCCGCTGCCGTCGTCGCGGAATGGGTTTTCCACCGCCCCGGTGCGGCCGATCTCTTCGTCAGATCCGTCGCCTTGGAGGATTGGAATATGGCGGCCTTGATCTTGTTCGTCTTCGCCGCTCTGACGTTTCTGGCGGATGCGATAGGGCGCATCGGCGCGCATGCTTTGGCCCATGAGGACGAAACGTGAGCGCGGCCAACGATACCACTTCCGCAGCGCCGGTGTTGCGCGCCGTCCTGCGGGTCATCGGCTGGAGCGGACTCGGTCTTATTGCCGTTGCGGTGGCGCTCAGCGATTTTTTGGCGCGCGCGCCGGCGGGTGCCACCGGAATTGGGCCGATGTTGGAGGCGCCGTCGGCGGGTCATCCATTCGGAACCGATCTTTTGGGCCGCGATCTCTTCAGCGAATCGCTGCACGGCTTGAGCATGACCTTTGGCCACGCGCTCCTGGCAGCGCTCATCGCCATCGTTCTGGGCGGCTTGTTCGGTGCGGTCGCCGCGCGCCTGCCGCGCTACGCCGGATTGACGCTGCGCGGCGTCGCCGGCGTGCTGGCCGCGATTCCGGCGCTGTTGCTTGCGATTTTGGTGATCGGCTTGACGACGCGGGACTTTGCGGCGCTGGCGGCCGGCCTTGCCGCCGCACCGCTCGCCTTCGTGCGGGCCTTCGATCGCGTCGACGCGCAAGGCAAATCGACCCACGCAGAATATGCGCGCGCCACCGGCATTTCGGCCGCGACGCTGCTCCGCCGCGATCTGACCTATGAATTCCGAGACACGCTTGCCCAAGCATCGGCGCGCGCCTTGGCCGCGGTCGCGATCATTCTGTCCACCGTGAGTTTCCTCGGTTTCGGCGCGACCCCGCCGGCGCGCGACTTGGGACTGATGATTGCCGCAGCCAAAGCGAGTTATCTTTACGCTTGGTGGACGGCAGCTTTTCCGGCCCTGGCATTGCTGGTGCTGATCCTGTGCGCGCGGCTGGCCGCCGGATTGGATGAAGGCGAACGGCCATGAGCGAATCGGGACGCGTGCTGGAGATCATCGAGCTCTGCGTCGCCAAGTTCGGCGCGGCGCGCCCGCAGATCGACCGTTTCTCGTTGACGCTCGAGGCCGGCGAAACGGTCGTCGTTCTGGGCGAGGCCGGATCAGGCAAGGAAGCGTTGATCCGCGTGCTGGGCGGCTTTGCCGACAAGTCGGATATAATTTCCGGCGCGCTGCGTTTCGGCGACACGGAGTTGCGGCAGGCCGCCAAGCGAATGCATGCGACAATCCCCGTGGCCTATCTGCCCAATCCGTCGGCGCGGCCGTTCGCGCCCCATATCAGCGTGCAGGCGCAATTGAGCCGCGTGCTGGCGCGCAAATTGGGCTCGCCGCTGGCCAGCGCGCGAGAGGAATTGCGCCTCGCCTTGGAGCGGCTGGACGGCGCACCGTCCTTCGCGTCTCTCGACCGCAAACCCGCCGCGCTCGATCCGGTGACATTGGCATGGGGGCTGCTGGCCGCCGCTTGCGCCCAGACTCCCCAGCTGGTGTTGGCAGATCATCCGTTTGTGGATCTGGGACCGAACGCGGTGCGCACGCTTCTGAAAACGCTGTCTGGCGAGCAGAAGCGGCTGGGCTTTGCCCTGGTCTACGCCACGGGCGAACTGCAGGCCGCCGCACGGCTTGGTGGTCGCGTCTTGGTGATCCGCGATGGCCGCATCGTGGAAGAAGGCGACGCGGCGCGCTTGGCCAGCGGCCATGCCCACAGCTATACGCAAATCCTCTTCAAGGCCTTGCCGCAACTTTCGCTCGACCCGCCGAAGGCCCGCAGCCAGGCACGCGGCCAGCCCCTGCTGCAGGTCTACGGACTCGAACTGACATCGCCGCCGAACGGCCGCGACGGCCTTACGTTCGCGCTGCGGCGCGGCGCTGCCTTGGCACTGGTCGGCGAAGAAGGCTCGGGCCGGCGCGCGCTGGCGCGAGCCGTGCTCGGGCTCGATCGCGCGCCCGCCGGGCGCGTCGTATTCGATGCGGTCGACATCAACGTATTGTCGCCGATCATGACCTCGCGGCTGCGGCGTCGCGTTGCCTTCATCACCGGCGCCGACGATGCGCTCGATCCGCGCATGACGTTGTGGGACACCGTGAACGAGCCGTTGCGGGCGCATCTGCGGCTGTCCGGCGAACTGGTCGCGGGCTATCGCGAAGCGGCCTTGAAGCGCGTCGGGCTGGCGTCGCATGACGGCAAGCGCACCGTCGCCTCGCTTAGCGCCTTCGACAAACGCCGGTTGCAGGTGGCGCGCGCCATCGTCGGCGTCCCCCTGCTGGCGGTTGTCGACGAACCCTTGCGCGGGCTCGACGCCTTCGCCCAGACCATCATGCGCGAGGTCTTGAGCGATTTTCGCGCCCATGAGGGACCGGCTTTTCTGGTCATCACCGCGGATTTCACGGTAGCCCAGGCGCTGGCGGACGACGTCATGGTGTTCCAGGACAAGAAAGTCGTCGAACGCGGAGCCATCCTCGATGTCCTCAGGGCACCCAAAGAGGCGGTAACGCAGGGCCTGATCGACGCCGTCACTCTGCCCGGCCTTTCGCAAAACCCGCCGCCGGTCTAGAAACGGCGCATGATTCCGCGATACGCCCGCGCCGAGATGACGGCCATCTGGTCGGCCGAAACCAAGTTCCGCATCTGGTTCGAGATCGAAGCCCATGCCGCCGATGCGCTGGCTGCTCTCGGCGTCATTCCCAAAGAGGCGGCCGCCACGATCTGGCACAAGGGCAATGCGGCGAAATTCGACGTCGCGCGGATCGACGAGATCGAGCGCGAGGTCAAGCACGACGTCATCGCCTTTCTGACTCATCTGTCGGAAATCGTCGGCCCCGAAGCGCGTTTCGTGCATCAGGGCATGACCTCGTCGGACGTGCTCGACACCTGTTTGGCGGTGCAGCTGCGGCGCGCCGCAGACATTCTGATCGCCGATGTCGATCTTTTGCTGGCGGCGTTGAAGAAACGCGCGCTGGAACACAAATACACGCCGACCATCGGGCGCAGTCACGGCATCCATGCCGAACCGACCACCTTCGGTCTTAAGCTGGCGGGGTTCTATGCCGAGTTCGCGCGTGCGCGCAGACGTTTGGAGACGGCGCGCGAGGAGATTTCCACGGCGGCGATTTCGGGACCGGTCGGTACTTTCGCCAATGTCGATCCGGCAGTGGAAGCGCATGTGGCGTCCAAGCTGGGCCTGAGGCTGGAGCCGGTCTCCACCCAGGTGATCCCGCGCGACCGCCACGCGGCCTATTTTGCGGCGCTGGGCGTGGTGGCATCGTCGCTCGAACGTCTGGCGACGGAAGTTCGCCATTTGCAGCGCACCGAGGTCCTGGAAGCGGAGGAGTATTTTTCCGCCGGGCAGAAAGGCTCCTCGTCGATGCCGCACAAGCGCAACCCGGTGCTGAGCGAGAACGTCGCCGGGCTGGCGCGGATGGTTCGCGCCTATGTGCAGCCGGCGCTGGAGGACGTGGCGCTGTGGCACGAGCGCGACATCTCCCACTCCTCGGTGGAGCGCTTCATCGGCCCCGACGCCACCGTGACGTTGGACTTTGCGCTGGTGCGTGCGGCGGGCATCGTCGAAAAGCTGGTCGTCTATCCCGCGCGGATGCAGGAAAACCTGGATAAGACGCATGGGCTAGTGCACAGCCAACGCGTGCTCTTGGCCCTGACGCAAAAGGGATTGGGGCGCGAAGACTCTTACGCCCTGGTCCAGAAGAATGCGATGCGCGCCTGGAACGGCGAAGGCACGCTGCTCGATCTGCTCAAGGCGGACAAGGATGTTGCGCGCTCGCTGAATGCCCAGGAACTCGAGGCGCTGTTCGATCTCGGTCACCATTTCAAACACGTCGACACGATCTTCGCGCGCGTCTTCGCGGAGTAATCCATGCGGATCATCGAACTCGACGCCGGCCTGTGGACCACGCCGCGCGATGTCCTGCGCGCCTTGCACGAGGCGATCGGCACACCCGATATGCCGGACTGGAACATGGACCTCTTGATCGACGCGATCGTCGGGGATACGCCGCCCTGCACCATCCGCATCGGTGGGCTCGCCAAGACCAATGCCGCCGTCAAGGCGAACGTAAAAGCGCTTGCCTCGACTTTGAGAGATGTCCGCCGCTGGCGCCGCAACCATCGTTACGATGACGTCGCCGTAACGATCGAAATCGCGCCTTAAACGGTAAGGGTGTTTCTACGTCTTAGGCCGATTCATGATCTGATCGCGCGCCGCCGCCAGAAATTCTTCCAGCTTGGCATGCAGTGTGGAATCGGAATGTCCGAGTCCCGCCGCATCGAAATCGCCACGGATTTTACGCAACACATCCTGGCCGCCGGCGCCGGTAAGATCGGCCGCCACCACGGATTTGGCATAATCTTCGGCCTTCTCGCCGCTCAGGCCCAATTCGGCGGCGGCCCAAAGACCCACAAGCTTGTTGCGGCGCGCGACGATCTTGAAGCGCAAAGCCTGCTCATGGGCCCACTTGTCTTCATGGGCCTTTTCGCGATCCTTGAACGCGTCGCTCATCCATAACCCCTTGGAAATCAGGCGTGATCTGGTGGAATGGGTGTTTTACACATCACTCTAACCCAGAGTCGAACAGGGCGCGACCGCCTCCTGCGCCTGCGCCTTCATTCACGTTGCCGCGTGCCCTGCCCATCGCTATTTTGCCCTGTCGACGGAGCCGAGCTCCGTTTCGCGTTTCGGACCGTTTTCTGGCGAAATATAACGCGGTTCGCCTGGGAAAACGGGGCCAACAAGAACTGTGGCGCGCGCTCACACCGCGCGCCGGCGGAGAAAATCCATGAAGCGCCGGCGCATGATCTACGAAGGCAAGGCGAAGATTCTGTACGAAGGGCCAGAGCCCGGAACCGTCATCCAATATTTCAAGGACGACACCACCGCCTTCGACGCAACCAAGAAGGCGGTGATCGAAGGCAAAGGTGTGCTGAACAACCGCATCAGCGAGTATCTGATGACGCAGCTCAATGCGATCGGTGTGCCGACGCATTTCATGCGCCGCCTCAACATGCGCGAGCAGCTCATCAAGGAGGTGGAGATCATCCCCCTCGAAGTCGTAGTGCGAAACGTCGCCGCAGGCTCGCTGTCCAAACGGCTGGGAATCGAGGAAGGCACGGCGCTGCCGCGCTCGATCATCGAATATTATTACAAGAACGATGTGCTGCACGATCCCTGGGTCAGCGAAGAACACATCACCGCCTTCGGCTGGGCCTCGCCGCAGGATCTCGACGACATGGTGAATCTCACCATCCGCATCAACGACTTCCTGTCCGGCCTGTTCCTCGGCGTCGGCATCAAGCTGGTCGATTTCAAGGTCGAGTTCGGGCGGCTGTGGGAAAACGACTACATGCGCATCGTCCTGGCCGACGAGATCAGCCCCGACTCCTGCCGGCTGTGGGACGCGCAGACCAACGAAAAGATGGACAAGGACCGTTTCCGCCGCGACATGGGCGGCTTGATGGAAGCCTATTCCGAAGTCGCAAGGCGCTTGGGAATCATGCCCGAATCGGGGCAAGGAGAAGCGAAAGGACCGATGCTCGTAAAATGACTTTCGCATAGCGAAAGTCATCCCCGGCGAGCGTGCGAAGCACGCGAGGGAAGGGGATCCAGCAATTGAAAGGTGTGCGAAGCTCAATGAAAGCGCGCGTGTTTGTGACGTTGAAGAATGGGGTTCTCGACCCGCAAGGAAAAGCCATCGGACACGCGTTGAACGGTCTGGGCTTCGACGCTGTCGGCGAAGTGCGCCAGGGCAAACTCATCGAAATCGAACTTTCCGAGCGGGACGAGGCCAAGGCCTGCGCCAGCCTGACCGAAATGTGCCAGAAGCTGCTTGCCAACACCGTCATCGAAAAATACGAGATTGAGCTGAAGGCTTGAATCAAGGGGGTGACGTCATGCGCATTTTTGCTGGGACAGCATTGGCCATGCTGCTTGCGTTCGGTCCATGCCACGCCGAAGACGCCGTCGCGCCAGAGCGCCTTGTGCTCGCCAAACAGGTCATGGAGCTGAGCGGCGCTCTCAAACTCTACGACGACTATGACAAGATTCTGGACCCGATGCTTGCCCAAATCCGGCAATCTGTTCCGAATCTCGACGATGCCACGGTGGCCGATCTCAGGAAGATCGCCGTCGAAGAGTTTAACGCCAGCAAACCGGACATGATCGAGGGCACGGCGAAAATCTACGCGCGCCATTTCTCCGAAGAGGATCTCAAAGCGTTAATTGTGTTCTACAAAACCAGCGCTGGTCAGCATTTCACGACCGAGCTACCGGCAGTGGCGGCCGAGAGCATGCAACTCACCGAGCCTTTCAGCAAACGCTTCATTGGCCGCCTCCAGCAGTACGTGGCGGACAAAATCGCCGCGAAAAAGGCGAGCGAGGACAAGGACAAGAAAGACAAATGAAGTCCGCCGTCGTCGTTTTTCCCGCTTCCAATTGCGACCGCGATGCCGCGGTGGCGCTCGAACAAATGACCGGCAACAAGCCGCACATGGTCTGGCACGCCGACAGCGAAGTGCCCGACGTCGATCTGATCGTGCTGCCCGGCGGATTTTCCTACGGCGATTATCTGCGCTGCGGCGCTATGGCGAGCCAGAGCCGGGTGATGGCGGACATCAAGGACAAGGCGGACAAAGGCGCCTTAGTGCTCGGCATCTGCAACGGCTTCCAGGTGCTCACCGAGACGCATCTGTTGCCCGGGGCGCTGATCCGCAATGCCGGCCTCAAATTCGTCTGCCGGCCGGTGGGGCTCGAAGTGGTCGAAACGCAGTCTTCTTTCACCCGCAAATATTCGCACGGCCAGCGCGTGGTGTTTCCGGTGGCGCATGGCGAAGGCAATTACATTGCCGATGAGGAAACGCTGGATCGCCTCGAAGGCGAAGGCCGCGTCGTCTTCCGCTATGCCAAAGGCGAGAGCCCAAATGGTTCGGCGCGTGACATCGCGGGAATCATCAACGAGAAGCGCAATGTGCTCGGATTGATGCCCCATCCCGAGCGCGTCTGCGATCCGTTGCTCGGCGGCACCGACGGCCGCGCGCTGTTCGAAAGTTTGATCGAAGCCCTGACATGACCGCCATCACAACAAAAATCGTTCGCGACCACGGCCTCAACGAAGCTGAATACGAAAAGATCAGATCCCTGCTCGGCCGCGAGCCCAATCTGGTCGAGCTGGGCGTTTTCTCCGTGATGTGGAGCGAGCACTGCTCCTACAAATCCACTCGCGCCCATCTCAAGAAACTGCCGACCAAGGCGCCTTGGGTGCTGCAAGGCCCCGGCGAGAATGCCGGCGTGGTCGACATCGGCGATGGCGATGCCGTGGTCTTCAAGATGGAGAGCCACAACCATCCCAGCTTCATCGAGCCTTACCAGGGCGCGGCGACAGGCGTCGGCGGTATCATGCGCGACGTCTTCACCATGGGCGCGCGACCGGTGGCGATGCTGAATTCGCTGCGCTTCGGCGAGCCTTCCCATCCCAAAACGCGGCATCTGGTGTCGGGCGTCGTCTCGGGCATCGGCGGCTACGGCAATTGCATGGGCGTGCCGACGGTTGGCGGCGAGGTGAACTTCCACCGCTCCTACAACGGCAACATCCTGGTCAACGCGATGTGCGTCGGCCTGGCGCGCCGCGACAATATTTTTCTTTCCGCCGCCAAGGGTGCGGGCAATCCCGTGGTCTATGTCGGCTCCAAGACCGGGCGCGACGGCATCCACGGCGCCACCATGGCGTCCGCCGAGTTCAACGAGGATTCCGAAGAGAAGCGTCCGACGGTGCAGGTCGGCGATCCCTTCACCGAAAAGCTGTTGCTGGAAGCGTGCCTGGAACTAATGGCGACCGACGCCATCATCGCCATACAGGACATGGGCGCGGCAGGGCTTACATCCTCCTCGTCGGAAATGGCGGACAAGGGCGGCGCGGGCATCGTCATCGATCTCGACAAGGTGCCCCAGCGCGAAATCAATATGACCGCCTACGACATGATGCTGTCGGAGAGCCAGGAGCGCATGCTGGCGGTGCTCAAGCCGGGGCGCGAAGCCGAGGCGGAGCGCATCTTCAGGAAATGGGAATTGGATTTCGCAGTGATCGGCGTCACCACCGATACGCATCGCCTCATCGTCAAGCACAAAGGCGAAGTGGTGGCCGACATGCCGGTGAACGCGCTGTCGGATGCGGCACCGGTTTACGAGCGGCCTTTCGTCAAGCGCGCACCGGCAACCGGAACGCCGTCCTTCGATGCCTCGCGCCCGGTGATGGAATCGCTGCTGAAAATCCTGGCCGCACCCGACATGTGTTCCAAGCGTTGGGTGTGGGAGCAATACGATCAATCCGTCATGGCCGACACGGTGCAGATGCCGGGCGGCGACGCGGCCGTGGTGCGCGTGCACGGCTCGAACAAGGGCCTGGCGATGTCCACCGATGTTACGCCGCGCTATTGCAGGGCCGATCCTTATGAAGGTGCCAAGCAAGCGGTCGCCGAATGCTGGCGCAATCTCACCGCCGTCGGCGCGCGTCCGCTGGCCGTCACCGATTGTCTGAATTACGGCAATCCGGAAAAGCCTGAGATCATGGGCGAGATCGTGGCGGGGATCGAGGGCCTCGGCGAAGCTTGCCGGGCGCTGGACTTCCCCATCGTGTCGGGCAACTGCTCGCTCTACAACGAGACCCAGGGCGAAGGCATCTTGCCGACGCCCACCATCGGCGGCGTCGGCTTGCTGAAAGACGTCAATCGCATGGCGACGATTGCCTTCAAGCGCGAAGGCGACGCGATTGTGCTGATCGGTGAACCCAAAGGCCATCTGGGCCAATCGGTTTATTTGCGCGTGGTGGAAGGCAAAGAAGAAGGCGCTGCCCCGCCGGTCGACCTCGCCGTCGAAAAGAAGAATGGCGACTTCGTGCGCGGCCTGATCGAAAAAGGTCGCATCGACACAGTGCATGATGTTTCCGATGGAGGACTGCTCGTTGCAGTCGCTGAGATGGCATTGTCAGCGAACATCGGTGCGGGCGTGAGGCTGAAGTATTCGCTCGACACGTTTATTTCCCTGTTATTCGGGGAAGATCAAGGCCGGTATGTTTTGGCTGTACCAACCGATGAAGCCGACCGCATCGTTGCTGATGCGGCAAAAGCCGGTGTGTATGCGCAGCAGTTGGGATATACTGGTGGCCTTTCAGAGCGTGAGGGTCCGGTTTTGCACGGTGTAGGTATTCCGCCAATCGCATTGACAAAACTCCGCGCGGCGCACGAAGGCTGGCTGCCAACCTATATGAAAGCCTGAAAAAGGCGTTCCGCATGATTGTGCCGCGCAGACGGCGTACGTGAAGAACCTTGAACAGCTCCCAAGAGATCATGTAGCCTGCCCCCGGAATTATCATATAATTATAGGGGGACAGCGATGGATCAGGCCGGCAGTTCACAAGGGCGCAAAACCCAATGGCCGCGGTCTGTGGTGGGCTGGGTGGCGGCGCTCCTTCTTGCGAGCCTGACCGCCGCCAGCGCAGCGCAAGCACCACGCTTCGTGCAAAAGGACGACCGTCACGCGCTTCTGGTCGACGGCAAACCCTTCCTGATGCTCGGCGGACAAATTCATAACTCCAGCGCATGGCCTAGCGAATTGCCTCAAGTCTGGGAATCGGCAGCGGCTCTCCATGCCAACACACTTGAGGCGCCGATCTATTGGGAGCAATTCGAACCGCAGCAAGGCCACTTCGACACCACCAATATCGATGCGCTGGTCCAGGGCGCCCGCGCCCACGACCAGCGTCTGGTGTTTCTCTGGTTCGGCACCTGGAAAAACGGCAAAATGTATTACGTTCCTTCGTGGGTGAAGGCCGATACAACGCGCTTTCCGCGCGTCATCCGCCCCGACGGCGAACCGATCGACGTGCTTTCACCACTGGGGCGCAACACGCTGAAGGCCGATAAGGCGGCTTTCGTGGCGCTGATGGACCACTTGAAGAAGATCGACGGCGACAAGCACACCGTGCTTATGGTGCAGGTCGAAAATGAAGCTGGGATCCTCGGCAGCGCGCGCGACAATTCACCGGAAGCCAACAAACTCTTCGCGTCCGCCGTGCCCGCCGAGATGCTGGCCGCTGCGCATAAGACGACGGGAAGCTGGAAAGAGGTTTTCGGCGACGAGGCGGACGAGATTTTCCAGGTCTACCACCAGGCAAAATACATCAACGAGATTGCGGCTGCCGGCAAAGCCACCTTCGACATCCCGGTTACGATCAATGTCTGGATCACCAATCCCCTTGCGCCGCGAGCCCAGCTTGCCGGCGCCGACTTTCCCAGCGGCGGCGCGGTCCATAAGCGGGTCGATCTTTGGAAGGCGCTGGCGCCGGCCATCGATGCCATCGGTCCGGACATCTACGAGAGTGATCCTCGGGTGGTCGAAAGTCTGATGCAAACCTATCTGCGCACCGACAATCCGCTTCTGATTCCGGAATTCGGCCGGAACGACAACTTCGCGAAGTTTTTCTACACGGCACTCGGTCACGGGGCCGTCGGCTTTGCCCCCTTCGGCATCGACCGCACCGGATGGAATTACCTGGGCGACGAGAAATGGACGGCGCACGCGCGCAATTTCGAGCTCTTTCATCCGATGAGCCGCGAAATCGCCCAGCTGGAATTCGACGGCAAGGTCAAAACCGCGGTCGCAGAAGCGGGACGGACCTCGCAGGAGATCGACTTTGGCGAATGGCAGGCGACGGTGACCTTCCCGCAGCCCGGCAGTGCTGCTGCGCCCGACGGCGCCGCTTTGGTGGCGCAACTCGGCCCCGATGAATTCCTCGTCACCGGCACCGACGCGAGCGTGACCTTCCACCTAAAGGATAAGACGCC